>Ga0207674_10003778_pt1 | contig 18471 bp, 18 predicted proteins | sample KBSCornC72_FD_184303 | JGI IMG/M metagenome (GOLD analysis project Ga0207674, IMG submission 184303) | Corn rhizosphere microbial communities from Kellogg Biological Station, Michigan, USA - KBS Corn C7-2 (SPAdes) (version 2) | ecosystem: Host-associated > Plants > Roots > Rhizosphere > Soil ... | reverse complement strand
TTACTCTGACCCCAGAGGGTCCGCTACCAGGTACTCGCTACCCGCTACGGGTGTTGTCGCTAAAAGCGCCCCTCTACATACATGTCAACGCGCCATTGCGCCGTCGGCTTGATCCCCCGGGCGACGTCGAAGCGGAGGAGGCCGTCGAGGATCGAGAAGCCGGCGCCGGCGCCGGAGAGTGGGACGCCGATGGCGCTCCAGTTCTGGCGGTCGCCGGCCCACCCCATGTCGGCGAACAGCACGGGGCGTACGGCGCCCAGCCCCTGAGCGACCTCGGCGCGGGCGAGCCAGAAGGCATCGCCCACCGCCGTACCGGGACGCTGGCCCCGCACGGTCTGCGAGCCGCCGAGGAACCAGTCGCGCTGCAGCGGCATGTCGCCGAACGAGGTGCCGCCGGCGACGGTGAGCGCGGCCGCGCCGTTGAACAGGCCGTGCGACGCCGTCACGTCGAGCGCGGCGCGACCGTACGTGCCCGTGTCGCCGCGCGCCGCCTCGAGGCGCAGATCGTTGAACAGACGGAAGCCCTGCGGGTTCTCGCCGATCGATTGCGTGACGCGCGTGCGGCCGCCCACCCAGAGCGCCCGCTGCGTCGTGATGTTCGGCTCGAACTCGGAGCCGCGCATCGCGCGCGCGAAGGAGAACGTCGTGCGCTGCTCGGCGTTGCGCTCCTGCTCGACGAACAGCGACCAGCTGTGCGTGAGCGAGCCACCCTGATTCGGCGCGCCCGACAGCTCGACACCGGTCGCGCGGTAGTAGAATCCCTCGTCGCGGCCGAAGAGCAGCGCACCGATCGAGCTGCCCGTGCTCAACGGATTGCCCCAGTCGCTCGCCGACACGAGCCGATTGTACACGGTGAGCCCGAGCGTGCGACGCAGATCGCTGCGGGCGCCGGTGATCTCGAGGTTCGGCTCACGGTCGGCCACGCCGATGCGCCCGATGGCGTGCAGCGAGTACCCCGCGCCGAGCTGCTGATCGGCCACGCCGCCCCAGCTCAGCCCCTCGATGCGGTTGTAGCGCAGCGGCGCGTAGTCGAGCGTGATCGGCGTGGGAGCGAATCCCGCCTGCGCCCCCATCGAGAGTGCCTGTGACACCAGCGCGTCCACCTCGGAGGCAGGCATCACCTCCTCGCCCGTGTCGTAGATCGACGGCGGGAGATCGGGCGAGTGCGCCAGCTTCAGGGTGTCGCACGGAATGCGGATCAGCACCAGATTGTTCGAATTGTCGTCGCGATCGCGAATGCGCGTGCGATTCCCCGTGCTGTCGCAGCGCATCCGTGCTTCGCGACGGGCTTCGCGGCGCGCCTCGCGCTCCCCCTCCTGCGCGGCACGCTCCGCGTCCCGCTGCTCCTTCGTGCCGCCGACGCTGACGCGTACCTCCATCTTGTCGCGCGTCGAGTCGGTCGCGACGGGGATCGGGGCGAGCGGCTCACCCGCGTTCACCTTCTCGTAGCTGAACTTCTGCTCGAGCTTGAAGGGGACGCGCACGAATCCCATCTGGCCGCCCCCCTGCGCGACCTGCACCCGCGGCAGCCAGAAGCGGCCCTGATAGAGTCCATACTCTACCCCGATCGCTGAAATTTCTGCCTTCATCGGGAAGAGCAGCGGCTTCATCACGCGCGGCACGTCGTCGAACGACGTGGAGTCATCCTCCTCGGCGACCGCCTTGATGTCCATCGGCACGCTCATCCGATACGCCGCGCGAACGAGCTGCCCTCCACTCATGTCGAACCAGAGCGAGCCGACGGCGAGGTTCCACTTCGGCACGCGCGGCCGGATCTTCAGCTCACGCAGGCGGATCGACCTGCCGTCCGGCATGCGGAACGTCGCCGAGTCGCCGCTCTCGTACGTGTAGTACGCCTCGGCGCCCGCCGCGAGCGGATGGACGATCGCTTCCTGTTCGTCCACGTCCTTCTGGGACATGCTCGCGCCGATCCAGAGCGTCTCGCTGCCGGGGAAGTACGGCACCGGCGACATCCCGCCGTGGATCTCGGCGTCCCCCGACTTGCCGGCGATCGGGACGACCGTGCGCGCCCCGGTCACGTCGACGTACGCGCCGACGCCGCGCCGCCACCGCACGCGCGTGGCCTCCTCGCTCCGGAAGGCCAGCCGATCGCGGCCGAGCTTCGTCAGCGCGATCCCCGCCGAGATGCGCTGGTACGTCGTCGCATCGTACGAGCGGAGCGCGGAGTCCTGGCGGGTGCGCGCCTCGCGGGCGAGCCCCAGGATGGCGCGCGCCCCCGGGTCGCGGAACGCGGTGGCCAGATGCTGCGGGGTGACGGCGATCCGCTTCGGCGGCTTCCGGTCCCGGTGGGATTCCGTCGTCGAATCGCGCTCTGGCACGGGTGACGGCGACGTGGGGGCCTGCGGCTGGTCGGGCGTGGCCCCCTGCAGGAGCAGGGCGGCAACCAGATGAACGAGCATGCGGGACTGCCCTTGATGGAGGGGAATGCCAACTCGTACGAGGAGGGGCGGCGAAGGTTTCCCGTCGCGGCGCTCGGCGATCGAACGTAGCTTCTCCGCCGCATCGCCCTTCCCTCTCGCCCTGACCTGATGCGCACGCTTCGCCGCCTCGCCTTCCTGCAGCTCGCGCTCGCCTCCACGCTCTCCGCCCAGGGGCGTGCTCCCGAGCCGACGCGTCCCGTGGATTGGGGCGCGATCGAGCGCGAGGGGGCAGCGCTGCTGCGCGACTACCTGCGCGTGAACACGACGAACCCGCCGGGCAACGAGCTCGCGGCGGCGCGTTTCCTCCGCGACTTCCTGGCGAAGGAGGGGATCGAGGCGCAGATCCTCGACACGGCGACGCTCGCCCCGGGCCGAGCGAACCTGTACGCTCGCGTGAAGGGAAACGGGAGCAAGAAGGCCATCGCGCTCGTGCAGCACATGGACGTCGTTCCCGCGACGCCCGCGAGCTGGAGCGTGCCCCCGTTCTCGGGGGAGCTGCGCGACGGCTACATCTACGGCCGCGGCGCGCTCGACATGAAGGGGGAAGGTGTCGCCCAGCTCATGGCGCTCGTGGCGATCAAGCGGGGCGGCGTCCCGCTGAACCGCGATCTCGTGGTGATCGCCAACGCCGACGAGGAGTCGGGGAGCACGGGCGCGCTGACCTTCGCCGACCGGCACGCCGATCTGCTGAGCGACGTCGAGTTCCTGTTCACGGAGGGGGGCAGCAACACCGTCCGGAACGGCTCACTCCTCTACTACGGCGTCGGCGTCTCCGAGAAGCGCACCTTCTGGCAGCGACTGACCGTGCGCGGGATCCCGTCGCACGCGTCGCGCCCGACGAGGGACAATCCGGTCCCGCGGCTCATCGCCGCGCTGAACCGGCTCGCCAGATACGAGACGCCGCTCCACGTGACGCCCGGAGTGAACCGCTACTTCCGCGACATCAGCCGCAACTTCGCCGGGGAGCAGCGGCAGTGGCTCGCGCAGGTGGAGCGGGCGCTGGACGATCCGCGGGCCCGCGCCTGGATCCTGAGCGATCTGTACTGGAACGCGATCCTGCGAAACACCATCTCGATCACCGGGCTGCAGGGGTCCAACAAAACCAATGTGATCCCGGCCGAGGCGTCGGCGGAGGTGGACATCCGGCTCCTCCCCGATGCCAACCCCGATTCCGTGCTGGCGACCCTCCGGCGGGTCGTCGCGGACACGGCGGTGCACTTCTCACCCCTGATCGTGCCCAAGGCGCCGTTCGAGAGCCCGACCAACACCGACTTCTTCCGGGCCGTGGAGCGGGCGGCCCACGAGCGCGATCCGGAGGCGTTCGTGACCAGCTCGATGCTCACCGGGGCGACCGACCGGCCCATGTACCGCCGCCTCGGGATCCTCGTCTACGGGCTCGACCCCTTCCGGACGGATGACGCCGACGAGCAACGGGGGGTGCATGGGAACGACGAACGAATCGCCGTGGCGAACCTCACTTCCGGGATCCGGTTCGTGTACGACGTCCTCCGGTACGCCCAGTGACACCCAACAGGGGCTTTGGGACCAAATCTGTTGCGTGGATGCACGCATTATGTGACATCGGACGCACAGACACCCCCCATTTCGGGCGGTTGGGAAGTGGCCGGCCGGGGAAAAGCAGGGTCATACCGAACGGCACAGTAATAGCGATATGCCTGGGCCAACGGCCGAGCCGGCCGTTGTTGTAAACGGGTGAGACTACCTGTAACACGTACCGGGGGAGAGCACCATGAAGTACGAGAAGCCCGCTGTTCAGCGCTATGGCTCGCTGCGCGAGCTCACGCTCGGCAACGGCCCGCGTCTGGGCGGGGATGCTGTGAGCCTGTACCACCGCTCGTAAGCTCCCAAGCGACAGAACGAAAAGGCCTCAGGGACGACCCTGAGGCCTTTTCCATTCCGGAAGAGGCCACGCCGGAGCTGGCTCCCAAAAATCGGGCTTGACGGCAGGTGCCCAGCGGCCCTATCCTGCACACGTGAACCAGTCCACGCGCAGCTACTACTTTAGCGGCTTCTTTTATTACGGCTTTCCCTACGCGGGCCGTAACTGGAGTCGTACGCGCGAGTAAAACGAGCTGACGCTCGACCGCACACGAAACCAGACGGCCTGTGGAAAACTCCACCGGCCTTTTTTGTTGCCGTCGAACAGGGACGGCGCCTTCTCAACCACCCAGGCCTCCAATGATCATCATCACGCGCTACGACATCACCGACGAAGAGCTCGACCACATCCGGGAGCGGGTGGAAGCGGCCGGCCTCCACACCCACCTCTCGCGCGGCGAGCGGCGCACGATCATCGGATGCATCGGAGACGAGGCCAAGCTCCAGGAAGTACCCCTCCGGTCGCTGCCGGGCGTCGAGCAGGTGCTGCCCGTCCTCAAGCCGTACAAGCTGGCGTCGAAGGAGTTCGCGGCGAACAACACGATCGTCCGCGTCGGAGCGAACGCGAGCATCGGGAGCGACGTGCTCACCGTGATCGCCGGGCCCTGCTCGGTGGAGAACCGGACGATGCTGCACGAGACGGCGCACGCGGTGCAGACCGCTGGGGCGACGATCCTGCGCGGCGGCGCGTTCAAGCCACGCTCGTCGCCGTACAGCTTCCAGGGGCTCGGCAAGCAGGGTCTCGAGCTGCTCGCCGAGGTCCGCGCCGAGACGGGGCTGCCGGTGGTGACGGAGGTGCTGGACACGCGCGACGTGGACATCGTGGCGGAACACGCGGACATGATGCAGGTTGGCGCGCGCAACATGCAGAACTTCGCCCTGCTGGCCGAGCTCGGACGGGTGCAGCGCCCGGTCCTCCTCAAGCGCGGACTGTCCGCGACGATCACGGAGCTGCTGATGTCGGCCGAGTACATCATGGCGCACGGCAACCACCAGGTCGTGCTGTGCGAGCGCGGGATCCGCACCTACGAGCGCGCGACGCGCAACACGCTCGACGTGTCGGCGATCCCGGTGCTGAAGCGGGAGACGCACCTGCCGGTCATCGTCGACCCGAGCCACGCCGGCGGCATCGCCGATCTGGTGGCACCGCTCTCCTTCGCCGCCGTGGCGGCCGGCGCGGACGGACTGATCATCGAGGTGCACCCGGATCCGGAGTCGGCGCTGTCGGATGGCGACCAGTCGCTGAACCCGGCCGCATTCTCCACTCTCATGGACCGCATTGGCGCCTTCGCGGCGGCGGCCGGCAGGACGTTCGAGGTTCCCGCCGTCGCGGGCGGGCGGGGCGTGTGATCGCCGTGGCCGATGAGGTGGAGCCCCGCGTGAGTGACCCGCTGGCCGAGCTGGCAGATTGCCGGACCCACATCGAGGAGATCGACCTGAAGCTGGTCGCTCTGCTGGCCGAGCGCATGGCGCTCGGCCAGAAGACGGCTGGATTGAAGCGCGCGGCCGGCCTGCCGATCCTCGATCCGCGGCGCGAGGCGGAGGTGATCCGCCGCGCGGTGGTGGCGGCGCGGGAGAAGGACCTTCCGACGGAGCCGGTGCGCCAGATCTTCTGGCACATCGTCGGCCTGTCGCGGCGCGCGCAGGAAGAGACGGCGTGATGCGCGCTGGACGCGTCAGCGTCGTCGGGTTGGGGTTGATGGGAGGATCACTCGCGCGGGCGCTCGCCGCGCGAGGGGTGCAGGTGGTCGGATACGACCGCGACGCGGAGTCGCTCGCCGCCGCGGTCAACGAAGGGATCGTCCACGACGCGCTCGACGATTCCCTCGCAGGGATCGAGCAGGCCGACGTCGTCGTGTTCGCGACGCCGGTGGGCGCGACGGCGAAGCTGCTGACACGGTTGGGCGACCGGCTCGAGGGGCCGTCGCTCATCATGGACGTGGCGAGCACGAAACGCAGCATCGTTGCCGCGGCGGAAGCCGCCGGGCTCGGCCCGCGCTACGTCGGCGCGCATCCCCTCACCGGCAGCCACCGATCGGGATGGGGGGCATCGCGCGCGTCGCTGTTCGACGAGGCGCGCGTGTTCCTCTGTCCGAGCGCGACGACGACGACGCAAGCGCTGCGGCTAGCCGAGTCGTTCTGGCGTGCGCTGCGCGCCGGCGTGGAAGTGCTCGGCGCGGCGGAGCACGACGAGCAGATGGCGTGGCGGAGCCATCTCCCGCAGGCCGTGTCGACGGCGCTCGGGCTGACGCTGCGCGAGGCGAATGTGCCGCGCTCGGCGCTCGGTCCTGGTGGACGCGACGTGACGCGCCTGGCCGGTGGCGACCCCGACCTCTGGACGGGGATCATGAGCGACAACGCGCCGGCGATCCTCGGTGCGCTCGCCGCGATGGAGGAGCAGCTCCGGCTGTTCCGCGAGCGGCTCGCCGCGGGCGAAGATGGCGTACGCGAGTGCTTCGCCGACGGCCGTGACTGGTTCGACGGTGAGCCGACGCGCACGCTCACGCCGCGCGAGTCCGCCCCCTAACTTCCGGAAATGACATCGACAACACCACGCGCGGCGCTCGCCACGAGCGCCGACGCGGGGCGTCCGGCGCTTCGTGTCGTCGGATTGCGGAAGCGTTACGGCGACGTCGTCGCGGTGGACGGGCTGGATCTCACGGTCGCGTCGGGAGAGTGCTTCGGTCTCCTCGGACCGAATGGCGCGGGCAAGACGACGACGATCGAGATCTGCGAGGGGCTGACGGCGTCGGACGAGGGCACGGTGGAAGTGCTCGGGCGACGCTGGACCGACGACGAGCACGCGCTGCGCCAACGGCTCGGCATCCAGCTCCAGGAGACGCAGCTCGCCGACAAGCTCACGGTGGAGGAGACCGTGCGGCTGTTCCGCAGCTTCTATCCGCGCGGCCGGAGCGTGGACGAGGTGATCGACCTCGTGCAGCTCGGCGAGAAGCGCGGCGCGCGCGTCGGGAAGCTGAGTGGAGGACAGAAGCAGCGCCTCGCGCTGGCGTGCGCGATGGTGGGCGACCCGGAACTGATCTTCCTCGACGAGCCGACGACGGGGCTCGATCCGCAGTCGCGGCGGCAGCTCTGGGATCTGATCATCGAGCTGCGCGCGAGCGGCCGGAGCATCGTGCTCACGACGCACTACATGGACGAGGCGGAGAAGCTCTGCGACCGCGTGGCCATCGTCGATCACGGGCGCGTCATCGCGCTCGGCACGCCGCGCGCGCTGATCGCGAGCCTCGGTGCCGAGCACGTGGTGGAGTTCACCTCGCCGGGAAGCGCGGAGGTGCTCGGCGCCGAGGAGCTGGAAGCGCTCGACGGCATTCAGTCAGCCCGATTGCACAATGAAGAGTGGTCGCTCGAGGTGACGGAGCTGGCGCGTGCAGTGCCGGCGCTGCTGCGCGAGCTGGCGCGGCGCGGGCTGCCGCTCGAGGAGCTCGTGACGCATTCGGCGACGCTGGAAGACGTGTTCGTGTCGCTCACCGGGAGGCAGTTGCGCGATGGCTGATCCGATGCGTGCTCCCGTGCAGCGCACGACGCCCACCGGATCGCCCACGCACCTGCGCGCCGTCAGCGGGGAGCGGCTCCCGTGGTACGAGCGCTCGCTCGCGCAGCTCACGCTCGTGCGGTATCGCGAGTTCATCCGCGAGCCGGAAGCGGTGTTCTGGACCTTTCTCTTTCCCGTCGTGCTGGCGATCGGGTTGGGGATCGCGTTCCGGAACAAGCCGGCGGACACGATCGCGGTGGGGATGGTGCGCGGCTCGGCGGGGGCCGACACGCTCGCGGCGCGATTGACGCGCGCGGGCGGGCTCAAGGTCATCGCGTACGCGGATACCGCCGCGGCGCAGAGCGCGTTGCGCACCGGCGACGTGGCGCTCGTCGCGTTGCTCACGGCGGGCGATGGCGTGGAGTACCGGTTCGACGACACGCGCCCGGAAGGTCGCACCGCGCGCTTTCTCGTCGATGACGCCGTGCAGCGCGGTGCCGGCCGGCAGGACCCCGTAGGGGTGGCCGAGGTCAAGGTACGCGAGAAGGGCTCGCGCTACATCGACTTCGTCATCCCGGGATTGCTCGGGATGAACATCATGGGCGGCGGGATCTGGGGGCTCGCGTTCGCGATCGTCGACGCGCGCCGCAAGAACCTGTTGAAGCGGCTCGTCTCGACGCCGATGCGCCACACGCACTATCTGGCGTCGTTCGTGTTCTCGCGCTTCTCCTTCCTGCTCCTCGAGGTCGTGGTGATCGTCGGCAGTGCGGTGCTGCTGTTCGGCGTGCCGGTGCGCGGCTCGCTGCTGCAGCTCGCGGTCATCTGCATCGCGTCGTCGCTGTCGTTCGGCGGCGTGGGACTCCTCATCGCGTCACGCTCGCGGACGACGGAAGGGGTGTCCGGGCTGACGAACCTCGTGATGATGCCGATGTGGGTGCTGTCGGGGGTGTTCTTCGCCTCGACGAACTTCCCTGCCGCGGCGCAGCCGGTGATCCAGGCGCTGCCGCTGACGGCGACGATCAACGCCCTGCGCTCGACGATGCTGCAGGGGGTGGGGTGGACGGCGGTGCTTCCGTCGATCGCGATCGTGGCGGCGTGGGGGATCGCGTCTTTCGTCGTGGCGTTGAAGGTGTTCCGGTGGCGGTGATCCGCTACTTCAGGTGCTTCTTGTAGCGGCTCTTGCGCTTCACGGCGGGCATCTCGGTCGTCTCGGTCAGCTTGATGTCCTCGCCGCTCAGGACGTGCGCCGTGCGCTCGGCGATGCGGCGTCGGCGGCGCATGAAGAAGAGCGTCGCGATGAGGACGATGGCGATGAAGCCGAGGCGGACGTCGTAGCGGGAGGTGAAGCCGAGGAAGGCGAGGGCAGCGCCGCCGGCTTTCCAGCCGAGGAAGACGAAGAGCGCGGACCAGAGCCAGCAGCTGATGCCGCTGGCGAGCACGTAGAGCACGAGCGGAAGGCGCGCGGCACCGCAGGCGATCGGAACGGGGAGGCGCAGTCCGTAGGCGAAGCGGATCGCGAGGGAGGCGCGCCACGGATGACGTCGCACGATCTCGAGCGCGCCGTCGAGCAGGCGCTGGCGATCGGGCCAGCGCGCGCGCACCCAGTCGACGCGCCAGCGGCCGACGAAGTAGAACGCGATGGACGGCACCCAGGTCCCGATCGCGACGGCCGTGATCACGCCGATGAGGCCGAGTCGGCCGTTCCGGGCGGCGATCCCGCCGAAGATCGGGTTCGCCTCCTCGAAGACGATGCTCGTGAGCCCCAGCACGACGTACTTCCACAACCGGTGGATGGGCGACACGTAGTCGACGTAGCTACCTGCCGATGCGGCCGCTTGCAGTAGCAGTGCCAGGATACGAGCAACCCTCCGGTGGTCGGCGTGGACTGGGAATCTACGGTATGGTCGAGGGGGGCGGGAATGAGGGGATACGGGGATGCGGGGATGCGGGGGTGCGGGGATGCGTCGGTGCCTCGGGAACCCAACGACCGGAAGCGGGTGTCTCACCTGTTGCGTCAGCCGAGCGGGGCTGAGGCGTTCACGAGCTCACCCTGGGATTGATGCTCCTTCGCGCGGTAGTCGGACCGGTCGTGATCGGAGTCGTGATGGCGTGCACGCTTGGGGGCGGGGCACGCGTCGAGCATGAGAGCGGGCAGCCTGGGACGGAGCGGGGGCTCGCTCGTGCCGATGCGGCGCCTACCCGACTCGACAGCGCGAGCACGGCTGGCGATACGGTGCGTGTCCGTGCGGACACGGTGCGCGAGTATCGCGGGCTGTACGAGACCGGGTTCGAAGTGAGCTGGTTCCACCCGTGTGACGCGCCGCCGGGCGACGACACGTGGTGGGTGACGCTCACCAACGACGCACTACGGCAGCGCGACAGCCTGACGAAGACGATGACGGGCCAGCCACGCGCGCTGCTCGTGCGCTGGCGCGCGACGGTGAGCCCGAAGATGCCGATGGGCACCGGCCACATGGGACGCGGCTCGCGCTACATGCTCGTCTCGGAGGTCATCTCGCTGCGCGCGTCCGACGAGAGGGGGTGCACGTCGGCGTGAGGCAGGGAGTCGCTTTCGAGCGGCGCGCGCGGCAGGTATCGTAGGCACGACTCCTCTTCACGCTCATGCCCCCTGCCCCGACCCGAAAGCCCAACGCGCTCGCCTCGCTCGAGCAGGTCTACGTGCCCGACCGCGCCGCATGGCGGCGCTGGCTCGCGACGAATCACGACCGATCGCCGGGGATCTGGCTCGTGTTCGACAAGAAGTCGAGCCGAGCCGACCGGCTGGCGTACGCGCACGCGGTAGAGGAGGCCCTCTGCTACGGCTGGATCGACAGCACGGTGCGTCCGCTGGACGATGCGCGGTACGTGCAGCTCATGACCCCGCGCAAACCGAAGAGCAACTGGTCGCGGCTCAACAAGGAGCGGGTCGAGCGTCTCCTCGCGGAGGGGCTCATGGCGGCGCCGGGGCTCGCGTCGATCGAGCGAGCGAAGTCGAACGGGTCATGGACTCGGCTCGACGTCGTGGACGCGATGGTGGTGCCGGACGATCTCGCCGAGGCGCTCGCGGCGGTCGCGGACGGTGCGGCGCGGTTCGCCGCGCTGTCGATGACGGCGCGGAAGGGATTCCTGTACTGGATCAACGGCGCGGTCCGCCCCGAGACGCGCGCGCGCCGAGTGGCGGAAGTCGCGGGCCACATCGCGGCGAACCGGAAGTCGCGCTTCCCGGAGGAGCCGTCGCCGAAGAAGCCCTCCCAGGTCAAGCCGAAGGCGAGGAGCACGACGACGGCCAAGACCGGCACGAGCGCCAAGCGCGCGAAGCGCAGCAAAGGCGCGAAGCCGCCGGGTTCCGCGAAGCGGTCAGGATCCGTGAAGCGCGCTGCCAGGCGGCGCTGACCGGCGCGCTACGCGCCGGTCAGCCGCCGCGCTCGTTCACGCGCCGGTGAGGATGCGCGGCTCCGAGCGCGCGACGGTGCGCATCTCCGCATTGAGCTGGACCGAGCCGCGGAAGCTGCCATGGTCGGTGACGCGGAAGAGCGCCGACGGCGCCGCGGCGAAGTCGCGATGCGTGAGCAGGTCCTGTGCGCCCGCCTCCACCAGATAGTTGCCGGCGGGCAGGTTGGCCTGCAGCGACAGCTCGATCTCGAAGGGGCCGAGCTTCTCGAGGGAGACACCGAGGCGCCGAGAGCCCGACACGTAGACGACGCTGCCGGTGCGGAGGGAGCGCACGCGGATGGCAAGCGGCTCGGCGTGCTCGTTGATCGCGCCGGTGATGCGCCCGCTCACGCGGATCGCGACGCGCTCGCCCGAGCGGACGACAGGGGTCTCGACGTCGAGCGACTGGAAGGAGATGAGGTCCGACGAGATCGCGGCGCGACTCAGGTCGGTCTGCTCGACGTACGCCGCGATGGCCTCGCCGGGCTCGCCGCGCGCGGCGACCTCGCCGGCGCGCAGCACGATGACGTCGGTGCACAGCTCCGCCACGCGGTCGAGCTGGTGCGACACCATCACGACGGGGAGCCCGCTGCGCGCGAGCTCGCGGATCCGTCCGAAGGCGCGCTCCTGGAAGCGCATGTCGCCCACGGCGAGCACCTCGTCGATGATCAGCACGTCGGGCTCGAGATGCGCGGCGATCGCGAAGCCGAGGCGCGCGTTCATGCCGCTCGAGTACCGCTTGACGGGCGTGTCGATGAACTCGCTGATGCCGGAGAAGTCGACGATCTGGTCGAACCGGCTCGCGATGTCGCTGGCGCGCATCCCCATGATCGCGCCCTGCAGGTAGACATTCTCGCGGCCGGTCAGGTCGCCATGGAAGCCGGCCGACACCTCGATGAGCGTCCCGACGCGGCCGCGGATGTTGCTGTAGCCGCGCGTCGGCTCGTAGATGCGCGTGAGCAGCTTGAGGGTCGTCGACTTCCCCGACCCGTTCGGGCCGATGATGCCGAGCGTCTGTCCGGGCAGCACCTCGAAGGAGAGGTCGCGCACGGCCCAGAAGTCGCCCTTGCCCAGCTCGCGCTCGTTCCGGCGGCCGGTGACCTTGGCGACCATGGCGGGAATGAGATCGCGCAGACTGTCGTGGCGCTCGCCGCGGTGGAACTTCTTCCAGACGCGGTCGAAGACGACGCGTGAATCGCTCATCGGGCGCCTCCCATCACACGGCCTCGGCGAAGTGCCGCTCGGAGCGATGGAAGAGCAGCGCGCTGGCGGCGAGCCCGCCGAGCGCCCACGTCGCCGAGTAGGCGAGATACCAGGGCTTCCAGAAGAGCCAGCCCGCCGGCGCCGCGTGCGGGTCGAGCAGGTTGTGATGGTTCACGACGACGAGGCGCAGCCCCTCGAGGATCGGCGCGATCGGGTTGAGCATGATGTAGTGCGACATGCGCTCACCGAACATCGGCGCGTCGAGGATCACCGGCGTGACGAAGATGCCGAAGGTGAGGAACACCTGCACCATGTACTTGACGTCGCGGAAGAACAGGTTGGCGCGGCTGAGGAAGAGCGCCGCCGCGAGCGCGAAGGCCCAGAGGAGCAGGAGGAGGATGGGCACCCAGACCAGCGCGAACGAAGGGCGCACCCCAAGGAAGGGAAGCACGCAGGTGATCAGCGTGCCGCCGATGAGCGAATCGAAGCTCTGCGCCAGCACCGCCGAGAGCGGGAGCACCTCGCGCGGGAAGTAGATCTTCGTGACGAGCGACGTGTTGGACACGAGGCTGGAGGTGCCGGTGCTGAGGCATCCGACGAAGAACGCCCACGGCACCGCCTTGACGGCCATGCCGGCGAGCTGGGTCATCTCGATGTGGCGACCCGCGGCGTACGACACGGCGACGCGCACGGCCATCCCCGCGAGCACGACGGCGGCGGGGATGAGGATGGCCCAGGCGAAGCCGAAGACGGCCTGCTTGTACCGGATGCGGATGTCGCGCAGCGTGAGCTGGCGGATCAGGTCGCCCGAGTGGCGGAGCTCCTGGACGATCTCGCGTGCGTCGCCGGCAATGGTGTGGCGCACCTCCGGCGGGACGTCGGAGGAGGTACGGTAGGCGCCCGCGACGCGCTGCGATGCTACGCCGCTCATCAGAAGATGGTATAGATGAACGGAGCCAGGGCCGAGCCCTGCGCGAAGACGAGCAACGCGCCGACGCCCACGAGAACGATCATGACGGGGAGCAGCCAGAACTTCTTGCGCACGCGCATGAAGCTCCACAGCTCGCCGACCAATCCACGCTGTGCCACGAGAGTCTCCGGACTAGAATTGACGTTCCATGCGCTCCCCGTCGGCCACGGCGGGGACGTGCGCTTCCCAGCGGGACGCGGCGCGTCCACGCGGGACGATCGGAGAGTTGCCGGCCAGCCTGCGGACCAGGCCGATAGGGAGGATCACTAGAAAATAGACGACGCCCATGAAGATCGGGGTCGTCACCTTCGAGATCGCGTGCGCGAGCCCCATCCAGGCGCGCTCGACCGGGCCGAGAGCGGTCGGCGCGACGAGTGCCGCGACGACGAGCAGCCCGCCAAGCGTAAAGAGCACCGTGGCCGAACGCTGCTTGCCGCGCCACAGCGCGATCCCGCCGAAGACGAGGAACGCCGCGCCGACGGTGAGCCCGAACTTGCGGCCGTCGGCCGCGCTCAATCGAGCTGGAACTCCCGCTGCCATTCCTGGTCCTCCTTCCATTCGCCCTGGCTGGCCTTCTCGAGCAAGAAGGGACCGAGCACGAGGCTGTCGATGTGCGTGCGCATGAAGCACCGGTACGCGTCCTCCGGCGTGCAGACGATCGGCTCGCCGCGGACGTTGAACGACGTATTGACGACGACCGGACATCCGGTGAGGTCGCGGAACGCGCTGATCAGATCGTAGTAGTCAGGATTGGTCTCGCGACTCACGGTCTGGATGCGCGCCGAGTAATCGATGTGCGTGATGGCCGGGATGTCGGACCGGACGACGTTGAGCTGGTCGATCCCCCACAGCTTCTTCGCGCCGTCGGGCATCGGGATCTGACGCTCCTTCTTCACCGGCGCGACGAGCAGCATGTACGGCGAATCGCAGTCGAGCTCGAAGTAGTCCGACACGTGCTCGCGCAGCACGCTGGGCGCGAAGGGGCGGAACCCTTCGCGGAACTTGATCTTGATGTTCATCTGCGCCTGCATGCGCGGGCTGCGCGGATCACCGAGGATGCTGCGGCAGCCGAGGGCGCGCGGGCCGAACTCCATCCGGCCGTTGAACCACCCGACGATCTTCTCGTTCGCGAGCTGCTCGGCGACGCGGACCATCATCGTCGCGCGATCGAGGCGCTGATACGAGGCGCCGGTCTTCTGGAGGAACGCTTCGATCTCGTCGGTGCCGAAGGACGGGCCGAGATAGGCGCCCTTCATCGTGTCCTTCCCCGGCGTGACCTTGCGCGGCTTCTTCAGGTAGCGGTGCCAGGCGAGCTGCGCGACGCCGAGCGCGCCGCCCGCGTCGCCCGCGGCGGGCTGGATCCAGAGGCGCTTGAACGGCCCTTCGCGCAGCAGACGTCCGTTGCCGACGCAGTTGAGCGCGACGCCACCGGCGAGACAGAGGTTCTCGAGCCCCGTCTCTTTGTGAAGCGAGCGCGCCATGGCGAGCATGATGTCCTCGGTGACGACCTGCACCGAGCGCGCGAGATCCATCTCCTTCTGCGTGAGGTTCGTCTCGGGGGTCCGCGGCGGCCCGCCGAACAGCTCGTCGAAGGCCGCGTTGGTCATGGTGAGGCCGTCGAGATAGCCGAAGTACTTCTGGTTGAGGGAGAAGGAGCCATCCTCGCGCAGGTCGACGAGATGCTTGTAGATCAGATCGACGTACTTCGGCTCACCATAGGGGGCGAGCCCCATGACCTTGTACTCGCCCGAGTTGACCTTGAACCCGGTGTAGTAGGTGAACGCCGAGTAGAGGAGGCCGAGCGAGTCGGGCCAGCGGAGCTCGCGGGTGAGCTGGAGGTCGTTGCCCTTCCCCACGCCGGCCGACGCGGTGGCCCACTCGCCGACGCCGTCGATCGTGAGCACGGCGGCTTCCTCGAAGGGCGACGGGAAGAACGCGCTCGCGGCGTGCGATTCGTGATGCTCGGCGTAGAGGAGCAGCCCCTCGTAGTCGCCGAGCGCTTTGCGGAGCTCGCGATCGGTGAAGAGCTTCTCCTTCACCCAGAGCGGGCCCGCCATGAGGAAGGAGCGGAAGCCGCGGGGCGCGACGGCGAGATAGGTCTCGAGGATGCGCTCGAACTTGAGGAGCGGCTTGTCGTAGAAGCCGACGTGGCCGACGTCCGCCATCGTGATGCCGGCTTCGCGCAGGCAGTACTCGAGCGCGAGGCGGGGGAAGCGCTCGTCGCCCTTCTTGCGCGAGAAGCGCTCCTCCTGCCCCGCGGCCACGATCTCACCGTCGCGCAGGAGGCACGCGGCGCTGTCGTGGTAGTAGGCGGAGAGTCCGAGGATGTATTCGTGGGCCATGGTCAGTTGCGGGCGGCGGCGAGCGCAGACGACGTGGTGGCCGATGCGGTCGTTCCGTGGGATGCGATCGCCTTCTGCGTCGCCGCGCTGAGCGCGGGCCAGAACGAATCCACGATGCGCGGCACGGCCACCTCGGTGTTGTGGCCGATCCAGTCCGTGTAGACGGGCATCGTGTCGTCGCGGAAGAGGGCGGCATCCTGGACGAAGCGATCGCGCGGCACGATGGTGGCCATCGCCGAATCGACGATTGGCGGGATCACGCGATGCACGTCCTGGATGCGGTGATGGAAGGGGTTCGCGGCGATCTGGCGGCGCAGCCGCTCCTCGAACGGGTCGAGACGCTTCTCCGTCGCGTGGAGATTGGGCTGCCAGACGTAGATCGGCGTGAAGCCGTAGCGGGCGGCGAGTGCTTCGATGAGGCGGACGTTCTCGGCGTACACCCGCGCCGTGCCGCGCGCGGCCGAATCGGCCGATGGATACACGGGCACGGGCGCGGCCTTGAGCCCGCGCACCCAGCGCGTGACGGCGAGCTGCTGCATCGCCTGGCCGCTCAGCATCGCGAGCCGACGCATGTCGCGGCGCGATCCCTGGCCATAGCTGGTGGGATCGAGCAGGCGGCCCATCGCGAACTCCGCCTCGCGCTTCGACTCGTTCTGGGGGACGCCGGCCGTGCCGTACTGCACCGTCGCGAACACGTCGTTCAGCCCATCGTAGAAGACGGCGACGTCGGGCACGCGACCGGCGCGCAGCTCGAGCATGAGCTGCAGCAGCTCCTGCGTCGTGACGTAGCCGGTCTCGCCGAAGTTCACGACCTCGACGCGCCGGCCGGGGCCGGCCAACGTCTGGAGGCGCGTGGCCGCTTCGGCGGCGATGGTGTGCTCGGCACGTTGCGAGGTGCCCCACATCGTGGAGCCACCGAAGAACCAGACGCGCGCCGCGGGGGCGGCGGGGGTGGTCGGCTGCGGCGTGACGCGATGGCCGGCGCTGTCGATGGAGATGTAGCGCCCGCTGTAGGACGGGTTGCGCCCGAAATACAGGTAGGAGCGCCAGCGCTGGCCGCGCGTCGCGTTGTAGTCCTTGTTGAAATCCGGATACCACGGCTCGCGGCGCGGATCACCGGCGAGCATCACGCGCGGCGGCGCGTCGTCATCGGCGCGCGACCCCTGCACGATGCGCATGCCGATCTCGAGGAGCAGGAACAGCGCGAGCGTCACGCCGATGACGAGCCACGTGGTGCGCAGCGCCTCGAAGCTTCCGACCACGATGCGGCGAATCGAGCTGTTCATCGGCGACGGCGGGATGAGAGAGGCATGAGCGCCACCGTCACTGGACGACGAGCGAGCGCCGGGGCTTCGGCTCGCGCAGAATGGCACGAGCGGCAGCCCACGTCGCGGGTGACGTCGGTTGGAGGACGCATGCGGGTAGCGCAAGCAACATGGCGCGCCCCCGCTCGCCGGAGAAAAACCGAAGCAGCGCGGCGTCGCGCAACCGCTCGGCGAGCCCGGCCGCCGGCGCGGCGATCTTGGCCGGTGTGCGGTCGGTGATGCCACGTCGCGCGAAGGCGCGACCGAGCGTCTCGAGGGTGACGGCGAGCCGCCGCTCGCGATCGGCGGAGGAGAGGCTGACGTTGCGGCCGTGGATGCGATAGCGGACCAGCACGTCCGGGAGATTCGCGAGCCTGCCCACCTCCGCCATGCGCAGCCAGAGGTCGTGATCCTCGCCGGTCGTGTGCAGCCCATCGAGGTAGCCGCCGACGCGCAGCGCGACGTCCTTGCGGAAGGTCATCGTCGGGTTCCAGACGGCGCCGCCGCGGCCCTCCATGTGCGCGCGGTCGATCTCCTCGTGCGTGAACAGCCGCACGCCGACGCGCTTCGGGATGCCGTGCGCGTCGATGACGAGGGCGCGCGAGCCGATGGCCACGTACTCGGGGTGCGCGTCGAGGAAGGCGAGCTGCTTCGTCAGCCGCTGCGGCAGCATCACGTCGTCGGCATCGAGGTTGGCGATGAGTGGCGCGCGCGCCTCGCGAAGGCCGGCGTTGCGCGCCGCCGCCACGCCACCGTGCGGCAGCGAGACGATGCGCAGCCGCGCGTCACCGGCGGCCGCCTCGCGCGCGACGGCGACGGAGCGGTCGGTGGACCCATCGTCGAGCACGAGCAGCTCGAGGTCGGCGAGCTCGCTCGCGAGCACGCTGCGCACCGACTCGGCGATGAACTGCTCGCCGTTGTAGACGGGCATGACGACCGACACGCGTGGCGAGCCAGCGGGGATGTCCCGGTCGGGTTGGTAGACGGGCGGGCGAGCCGGCGAGAGACGAGGCGCGTTCACGGCGTGGAATCCGCTGCGGGTGCGGCGAGCGCGCGCGTCAGCTCGGCCGAGAGCGCGGGCGCGAGCGACTCCGCGAACTTCACGGCGAGGTGGTTGTCGTCGGCGAAATGGACCACGCCGTCGCGCATCGCGGGACAGGTGGTGCCGTCGCAGATCCGATCGGTGAGCGAGACGAAGGACGTTCCCGGCACCATCGCCGCGGCATGCCGGTCGGACGCGGCAGCGCCCGGCTGGAGCGCACGACGGCGGGGCACGTCGCAGCGTTGCGGGCGATCGATCATCTGCACGAGGCAGCGCGGCACGTCCCACCGCATCTGTGGCGTGTCCTCCAGGAGGACGAGCCTCGCACCGGACGATCGCAACGCG
>Ga0207674_10003774_pt1 | contig 18481 bp, 19 predicted proteins | sample KBSCornC72_FD_184303 | JGI IMG/M metagenome (GOLD analysis project Ga0207674, IMG submission 184303) | Corn rhizosphere microbial communities from Kellogg Biological Station, Michigan, USA - KBS Corn C7-2 (SPAdes) (version 2) | ecosystem: Host-associated > Plants > Roots > Rhizosphere > Soil ... | reverse complement strand
GGCGGCCAGGCGCTGCAGGGCACCTGGCCCAAGCCGTTCTGGCCCGGCAGCGCATCCTTCGCCACCCTGTCCAGCTTCCTCGCCATCGAGGGCGTCTGGCGCTCGCTGCGCATCAGCGTCGAAGTCGCCGTGTCGGAGGCGGAGCAGGAACAGGGCCTCATGCACCGCACCACGCTCCCGCCCGATCATGGGATGCTCTTTCCCTTCGCGATGCCCAGGATGGCGAGTTTCTGGATGAAGGACACGCCGCTGCCGCTCGACCTGATCTTCATCCGGCCGGACGGAACGATCGAGGCGATCCTCCCCGGCAAGCCGAACGACCTCACCCCCATTTCCGGCAATGATCCGGTCAGCGCCGTCCTCGAAATCGCGGGGGGCGAAGCGAGGCGCCGGGGCATCGCGGTCGGCGACCGGATCGAATGGGGCGACTGCAAGGATGGACGGCAGGCGCCGGGCGAGCCGATCAACCCCCTCGCCCTCTGTCCATCTGCCCCCTGACCGTCGCCACAACAACCTTGCCAATCCCCCCGCGCAGCGGCTAAGCGCAGGGCCATGGGAATCCTCGGCAAGATCTTCACCTGGTGGGACGGCGCTACCTTCGGCACCATGCTGTTCAGCAGCCGCAACGGGTCGAAGGTGGGCGAGGACCATCAGGGCAATCTCTATTTCGAGGGCGGCAGGGACGTCCATGGTAACCCGCGCCGCTGGGTGATCTACAAGGGCGCCAATGACGCCAGCCGCGTTCCCGCCGAGTGGCATGGCTGGCTGCACGGCACGATCGCCGGCGCGCCCGAAAGCAACCTGCCCCCGCCACGTATCTGGGAAGTCGACTTCACCCCCAATCTGACCGGCACGGACAGCGCTTATCGCCCCACCGGCGCGCTGGAAAAGGGTGGCCGCCGGCAGGCCGCCACGGGCGACTATGAGGCATGGACGCCCGACGCCCAATGATGGGACGCCGGTTCGGTAGCGGGACTGCGACGGCGCTCGCCCTTGCGGGTGCGCTCGCGGGTTGCGGCGGCGGCGACAAGATCGGCAATGGCAGCGAGGCCGCGCGCAAGGTCACCGTCATCCAGTCGGATGGTCCCCAACCCCGCGCCGATTCGCTCCCCGGCACACCGATGGCGCAGCGGGTCGCGGTCATCGGCCTGCTCAACAAGCGCAACGGCCTGACCAACGACCTGACCATGAAACCCGGCCAGGCGCTCCGGGTGGGCGCGGCGATCGTGCGGCTGCGCGCCTGCGAGGTGACGGCGCCGTGGGAAGACCCCGCGGAAACCGGCGCATTCGTCCAGCTCGACGTACAGGAAACCCGCGACAACAAGTGGCATCGCGTCTTCTCCGGCTGGCTGTTCAAGGAACGGCCCGACCGCAATGTCGTGCAACACCCGATCTATGACGTCTGGGTTAAAAGCTGCGCGATGAGCTGGCCCGAGACCGGCCCGGCCACGGTCAAGGCGTCCGAGGGCGGCAAATCGTCGTCGGGAGAGTCGCCCAAACGGTCGAGCGCGAAGAAATCCGCCGACGCCACATCCGGCAGCCCCGGCACCGCATCCCCCACCGCCGCCGCCAGCAACCCCGAATAGGCGCGCCCGCTGATCTCCTGCGCGCCCAGCGACGCGAGATGATCGGTCATGAACTGGCAGTCGAGCAGGGTGAAGCCGCCGACCCGCATCCGCGCGACCAGCCAGGCCAGCGCGACCTTGGACGCATCGGTCGCGCGGCTGAACATGCTCTCGCCGAAGAAGGCGCGGCCCAGCGCCATGCCGTATAATCCGCCGACGAGCCGGTCCCCGTCCCAGCATTCGATACTATGGGCATGGCCCATCGCGAACAGCCGCCGGCATGCCTCGTAGATAGACTGGTTGATCCATGTGTCCTGCCGGTCCGCCATCGGCTCGGCGCAGGCGCGCACCACCTGTGCGAAGGCCCTGTCCGCCGTCACGCGGAAGCGGTCGGCTCGGATCGTCTTGCGGAGCGAGCGCGACACATGCAACCCGTCGAGCGGCAGTATCGCGCGGCGGCGCGGCTCCACCCAGAATATGTCCGGATCGTCGGCCGAATGCGACATGGGAAAAATCCCGATCGCATAGGCGCGCAGCAGCATGATGGGGTCGATGACGGTATGGTGCACGGCAATGCCTACGCTACGCCTCTCCGCCGCCGCCCGCAATGTTCCGGGCGATGGACGGACGCGGCGTTATGCTTCACTTTAGGAGCGGGTGCGACCAGCCGCACAGCCCCTATTCCCAACCGACGCCGCCCTGCCAACACTCCCCGCTTGCACGCTCCCGCCTCTCCCGCTAGAGGCGCATCTTCGCCGGCCACAGGAGTGTAGCTCAGCTGGTAGAGCGTCGGTCTCCAAAACCGAATGCCGGGGGTTCGAGTCCCTCCACTCCTGCCAGCCGCCCCCCGGATGGGACCGCAACAACCGGCCCTTGCACCCTGCGCCGTTCGCGCGTAATGGGCGGCTTCATTCCAGACGGTTCGGGCGGGTTGATCCGGCTTTCAGGCCGGAAGCGGCCCGCTGATTCGTCTGTTGTCGATTCGTCGGCATATGTTTTGTAAGAAGGTGCGAAGGCAGATCGTGGCGAAAACGTCCCCGGCCGAATTTTTCAACCAGGTGAAGGTCGAGGCGAAGAAGATCGTCTGGCCGTCCAACCGGGAAACGATGATGACCGCCATACTGGTCCTCATCATGACCTCGATCCTGGCGCTGTTCTTCTTCGGGGTGGACAGCTTCTTCGGCTGGGTGGTCAAGAACCTGCTCAGCCTGGCCGCTCGCTAACATCGCATCAACGGGAGTTTGAAGAGAGACCAATGGCGCGCTGGTACATCATCCACGCCTATTCAGGCTTCGAGAACAAAGTTCGGGACGCGATCATGGCCGAGGCCACGCGGCTGGGGCTGGAGCAACTGGTCGAATCGGTCGAGGTTCCGACCGAGACCGTGACCGAGGTGCGGCGCGGCAAGAAAGTGCAGTCGGAGCGGAAGTTCTTCCCCGGCTATGTGCTGGCCAAGCTCGCCATGAACGACGACGTCTATCACCTCGTCAAGAACACGCCCAAGGTGACCGGCTTCCTCGGTTCCTCCGGCAAGCCGCAGGCGATTACCGAGGCCGAAGCCGCGCGCATCCTCAACACCAAGGAAGAAGCCGCCGCCGCGCCCCGCCACAAGGTCAATGTGGATTATGAGATCGGCGATTCGGTCAAGGTGCTGGGCGGCCCATTCGCCAGCTTCGTCGGCACGGTCGAGGAACTGGATTTCGAGAAGAGCAAGGTCAAGGTGTCGGTCTCGATCTTCGGTCGCGCGACACCGGTGGAACTGGACTTCGAGGAAGTCGAGCTGTCCAAATAAGCTTCGGCTTGCTTATCTGAGATAGCAAAAGGGCGGCCGTGAGCCGCCCTTTTTTTGTGTCTGGTGCGAGGAGGCTCTGGCACCGATTGGCCTGCCCTCCCGCTGCTGAATTGCGGCCTTCAGGCCAAGCTAAATTTCGTTCGCCCGCGCGAACTTGGCGATATGTTCGCCAGCGCGGAAGGCCAGCGCCTCGATGGTCTGCGTCGGCTGGCCGCGGCCCGATGTCACCATGCTCGAACCGTCGCACAGGAAGAGATTCTTGACGTCGTGCGTGCGGTGATATTTGTCGATCACCGACGTGGACGGGTCGTTGCCCATCCGGCAGGTGCCGAGCAGATGCACGCCGCCACTCGCCGCGCCAACCTCGCCCGGATCGATCTGCTTCGCCCCGGCCGCGTCCATGATCTCGACGGCGCGCTGAACCAGCCAGTTCGCATGTTTCATGTCGTCCGGATGATCCTTGTAGGTGACCCGCATCGCCGGCACGCCCCAATCGTCCTTCAGCTCCGGATCGATGTCGATGCGATTGGTCTCCTGCGCCAGTGATGTGCCATGCCCTGAGCAGTTCATCCAGAAGGTATAGGATTCCAGATAATCCTTGAACTCCGGCCCCCAGGTCGGCGTACCCTCGGGCACGCCCTGCCCCCAGGTCAGCGGCCCACCGGAACGCGCATCGAAGCCGCCCCCACCATAGAAGCCACGCTTCGGATCGGAGTCGTAGAAATCGTGCAGGACGCGCGTGACGTTGGCGCCCTTATACTCGTTGAGCGGGTGCTCGAACCGCGCAGCCGCGCCGCCGCCCTTGTTGAACATCAGGTAGCGCCCCACCGCGCCACTGCTATTCGCGAGGCCCTCCGCGTTGGTGCCGGAGTTGAGCAACAGCTTCGGGGTCTCGGAGCCGTTCGCGCACACCACCACGGCACGCGCATTCTGGAACTGCTCCTTGCGGTCTTTGTCGTAGTAATAGACGCCGGTCGCGCGGCCAGCCTTGTTCATGCCGATGCGGAACACATAGCTTTCGGAGCGCACCTCGCAGCGGCCGGTGGCCTCCGCCTCCGGGATGACGGTCCACACCGATGATGATTTGGCCATCACCTCGCAGCCGTAACCGCCGCACAGGCCGCACTGCGCGCAGGGCGGACGGTTCTTGTAAGGCACCGAGTTGATCGCCATCGGCGCCGGGTACGGATGCAGGCCGAGCTTTTTCGCGCCGCGCTCGAACAGTACGCCGGATGACTTCACCGGCAACGGCGGCATCGGGTAGGGCTTGCTGCGCCACGGGTCGAATGGACTGGAGCCGGCGAGGCCGGAGACGCCAACTTCCCATTCCACCTTGGTGTAATAGGGTTCCAGTTCTGCGTAAGTGATGGGCCAGTCGACCAGGCTGGCGCCCGCGATGGGTCCGAGCCGGCTTCCCTCGATGAAGTCGATCTCGTGCAGGCGCCAGAAGTTGGCGTTGAAATGCGCGCTGCTGCCGCCAACGATGCGTGCATAGGTCAGCGGGTTCCTGCCGGCCACGCGCTCGGCCTTCTTCGTAGGGTCACTGCGGAAGGTCTGCGGATTGGTGGCCGGGTTATTGGTGATGCCCGAGAGGTTGCGGTACTTCAGCTCGTCATGCTCGAACTCATAGGCCTCCATGCGCGGCCCCTGCTCCATCACGACGACGCTGTTGCCGGCGTTCGCCAGTTCCCGCGCCATGATGCCGCCCGAGGCGCCGGAACCGACCACGATGAAGTCGACGGTTTCGCTGGTCTTATATGTCTTGCGATCCATGAGGCGGCTCCGTCAGGCGGTGTAGGGCTTGGTGCCGGGATAGGGTTGAAACCCCGGATAATTCTGGTCGTAATAGCCAAAGGGCGGCTCCCAGGCGTGACTGTCTTCCACGCCGATCAGCTTCCAGCCCAGATTCTCGTGGTTGCCGCCATATTTCGGCAGGGCGATGAGGCCGAGCACGGTAAGACGGCGCACGGCGGTGAAGAAGGGCGTCTTGTCGACTTCCTTCAGCCAGGCGATCTGCTGCGCGTCAGGCGCGGCGGAGAAGGGCTTGTCGGCGCCATGGCGCGCGGCATAGGCGCTGTTGAACTCGGCCAGGCCCTTGCGGAAGGATGGAAGCTGGCCTGCGAAGAAGCTGCCGAGGGCGTTGTCGATGAAATAGATGACGCGGGCATCCCGTGCGCCCGGCGTTGCGCCGCCGGGCACGATCTGGTTCGCGATGGCGTCGATCTCGGCCGCGTCGGCGGCGCTGAGCGTCTTGAGAGTGGCGGGCGGCGCGGCCATGTCCTGCATGTCATGGGCGGCATGTCCCGAATGCTCGGCGGCGAGCGCGATCTGCGGCCAGTTCAGGGTGATCCAGCCCACGCTGGCCAGGTTGCCAATGGCAGCCAGAAATTGGCGACGCGAGGGTAGTGGTTCTTCCATGGTTCACTCCGCATAGGGCTGGACAGCCTCCATTTTCAGACCATGCGGAGGTTGGCGGGGGAATACGGTAAACGGCGCATGGACGAGACCCGCCCGATACGACAGATCACCGGCCCTCCTTCCGAAGCGCCCGCCGTCATGCGTCGGCTGTGCGAGCGGAACCGCGCGCCAATCGCGCCTTTCCTTTTGTGCCGCGCATCGCTATAGGCCCCGCTTCGTCCGCGCCCAGGCGCTGGCGAGTCTCGCGGGAGGCTGTCTTCGGGCGGCTGCTTGACCGCTAAACTTGAACCGGGCCTCTGCCATGCACAGGCCCCCTATAGAGTGAGTGACAATGGCCAAGAAGATTACCGGCTATATCAAGCTCCAGGTGCCGGCTGGAGCCGCCAACCCCTCGCCGCCGATCGGTCCGGCGCTGGGTCAGCGCGGCGTGAACATCATGGAATTCTGCAAGCAGTTCAACGCTGCCACCGGCGAGACGGAAAAGGGCACGCCGCTGCCCACCGTCATCACCGTGTTCGCGGATCGCAGCTTCACCTTCGTGACGAAGACGCCGCCGGCGACCTTCTTCATCAAGAAGGCCGCGAACCTGAAGTCGGGCTCCAAGGAGCCGGGCAAGATCAGCGCGGGCACGATCAAGCGCTCGCAGCTGAGCCAGATCGCCGAAGCGAAGATGAAGGATCTCAACGCCAACGATATCGATGCCGCGACCCGCATCATCGAAGGCAGCGCCCGCGCAATGGGCCTCACCGTGGTGGAGGGCTGAGATCATGGCAAAGCAGAGCAAGAAGGCAAAGGCGCTGGCCGCCGCGGTCAACCCGATCAAGCTGCACGGCGTTGACGAGGCGATCGCCCTCATCAAGACCCATGCCACCGCCAAATTCGACGAGACCCTTGAGGTCGCGATCAACCTTGGCGTCGATCCCCGCCACGCCGACCAGATGGTCCGCGGCGTCGTGACGCTGCCCGCCGGCACCGGCAAGGACGTCCGCGTCGCCGTGTTCGCGCGCGGCGACAAGGCGGCGGAGGCTACGGCCGCGGGCGCCGAAATCGTGGGTGCCGAGGATCTGCTGGAAAGCATCCAGGGCGGCAACTTCGACTTCGACCGCGTCATCGCCACGCCGGACATGATGGGCCTCGTCGGCCGTCTCGGCAAGGTGCTGGGTCCGAAGGGCCTGATGCCGAACCCGAAGCTGGGCACCGTGACGCCGAACGTCGCCGCCGCCGTCCAGGCCGCCAAGGGCGGCCAGATCGAGTTCCGCGTCGAGAAGGCGGGCATCATCCACGCCGGCCTCGGCAAGACCAGCTTCACCGACGCCGATCTTCGCAAGAATTTCGATGCGTTCGTCGATGCGATTGTCAAGGCGAAGCCCTCGGGCTCCAAGGGCAAATATGTGCGCAAGATCGCCCTGTCGTCCTCGATGGGTCCGGGCGTGAAGGTTGATGTGGCGGAGGTCGCTTCGGCCTGAACCACGCGATCCCGAAAGAATGAAAACCCCCGCGCGATACGCATCGCGCGGGGGTTTTTCGTATCCGGGAACGCCCCTGGGCCACCGTGTCGCATTTATGCCACTTTCTCGAACATTCGCGAAAGCTGCCGCCTTCCACCTAGCGGAGTGGAAAGAAGCATTTTACATGCTACATGTGATTTAAGAAGCCGGAGAAACAAGCCGGCGTTCTTCAGGGAGGGTGTAGTGAAGATTACGCGCACGATGTTGCTCGTCACTGTTGCAGGTACGACGTTTCTTTCGACCGGCGCTCTGGCTCAGACCGAGCCGCAGGCGCCGGACGCCATCGCCGGGGACATCGTCGTGACGGCGCAGCGCCGCAGCGAGCGGCAGAGCCAGGTTCCGATCTCTATAACCGCCTATACCGCCGAAAATCTCCGATCGGTCGGCATCGCCGAGGCGCGCACGCTCACCCAGGTCACGCCGGGCCTCAACTTCCAGTCGGTCGGCTCGTCCGCGCAGCCGGTCATTCGCGGCATCGGCTCCTCGGGCAGTTCGGTGGGCGACAGTTCCAACGTCGCCACCTATATCGACGGCGTTTACCAGCCTTTCCAGGCGGCGAACTTCCTGCGCTTCAACGATATCGAGCGGATCGAGGTGCTGAAGGGGCCACAAGGTACGTTGTTCGGCCGCAATGCGGCAGGCGGCGCGATCAGCATCACCACCCTGAACCCCAAGCTGGGCGACTTCACCGGCCGGCTGAGCGCCAGTTATGCGCGCTTCAACGATGTCCAGTTGAACGGCTTCACCTCGGTCCCGCTGGGCGACCGGGCGGCGTTCAGCCTCTCCGGCAATTACACGCACACCGACGGGTATCGCCAGGACATCTTCCTCAACAAGAAGCTGGGCTATCTGCGGGCCTTCGGCGTGCGCGGCAAATTCCTGTTCGAACCGACCGACCGCACCACCATCCTGCTGTCCGGCTATTATAATCGCAGCAACGATCTCACCACCTTCGGGAATCAGGCGCTCGACGGAGACGCCTCGATCCGCGCGAGCGTGCCAAATGTCCTGCTGGCCACCAAACCCAACACCTCGTCGCTGACCATCGAACCGATCAACCGGGTGCGCAGCTGGGGTGGCAACCTCAAGATCGACCAGGATCTGGGCTTCGCGACGCTGACTTCGCTCAGCGCCTTCTCCAAGGCGCGCCAGTTCGCTTTCACGGATTCCGACCTGTCGCCGATCGCCAACTCGCAATCGCGCATCAACTTTGGCGATGACATGGTCTCGCAGGATCTCACCCTGGCCTCCAACGGTTCCGGGCGGCTGAAGTGGCTGATCGGCGCCACCTATTATGTCGAGGATGGCTTCTTCTACAACCGTACCTTCGGACCGATCGCAACACCCGGATTTCCGCCGCTGACGTCCGGCCAGAATATCGACGACATCCATATCGAGGCGTTCGCCGCGTTCGCCGAAGGGGAATATAAGCTGACCGACCGCCTGACGATCGCCGTCGGTGGCCGCTACAGCAGGGACAAGCCCCGTTTCAGCGGCGCGCGCATTCTCGCTCCCACGGTCGCGGACAATCCTGCAACGCGCGTGAGCAATGCGGCGGCCTTCTCCAAATTCACGCCGCGCGTTTCGGTCCGCTACGCGATCAATCCGCGCCTCAACGCCTATGCGACGTTCAGCCAGGGTTTCAAGTCGGGCGTCTTCAATGCCAACCAGCTTCAGGTCGCCCCGGTCCGGCCCGAAGTCGTGACCGCCTATGAAGTGGGCATGAAGGGAGCCTTGTCGCCGCTCGTATCCTTCGACGCCGCCGCTTACTATTACGACTATAAGGATCTGCAGGCTGCGTCCTTCGGCGCCACGGCGACCAACGTCACGCTGCGCAATGCCGCCAAGGCGGAGATTTACGGTTTCGAGATCAACGGCAACGTCAATCCCGTGCAGGGCCTCACCCTGCGCGGTGGCTTGGCTTATACCCATGGTATCTATAAGGATTTCGCCGGCGCGCAGGGATTCTGCCGCAGCCCTTGCACGAACGGCGTCACGACCGGAACGCCGATCGGGGGCAATACCGCTTTCGCCTTGAACGCCAGCGGCAAGCCACTGATCCGAACGCCGCGTATTCAGGCCAATGGCACGGTCAGCTATGAAACGAATATCGGCGATAACGGCAAGGTGGGTGGCAATGTCACCGTGTCCCATACCGACAAGATGGCCCATGAAGTCAGCGGCAATTTCATCCAGCCGGCATTTACGGTCGTGAACGCCAATATCTCATGGACGTCGCCTGACGACCATTATCGCGCAACGGTGTTCGGCAATAACATCTTCAACGAGAACTATATCGCCGGCATTCTCGTGTCCGGGATCGCGGCGGCGGTGACCTACGCCCAGCCCGCGACCTACGGCATTCGCCTCGAATATATGTTCTAATCCAGGGGGCCACGCTGACCCGGAAAAAAGAGAGCCCCCGCGCGATAACGCATCGCGCGGGGGCATTTCATATCCGCCAAAATCATCGTCCCGCCCGGCCCGATTGCGCCGCCCCGCCTCCCTCGTCTATGTCCAGCGGATGGTGGGAGAGAGTGCGATGACCGAAACAGTGCTGGCGAGGATCGAGGATGGCGTCGCGGTCCTGACGCTCAACCGCCCGGAGGCCAGCAATGCGATGAGCATGGAACTGCTCGATGCCCTTCATGCGGTAGTCGAACGCTATTCCCGCGATCCCGCCGTTCGCGCCTGGCTCATCAACGGCGAAGGCAGAAATTTCTGCGCTGGTGGCGACATCATCGCCTTTGGCGACACGCCCGATCCGTCGGGCATGATCCGCGCGCTGGCCGATCGCCTGCACGACAGCCTGAAGATTTTGCAGGCGCACCGCGCGCCGGTGGTGATGGCGGTACAGGGCGCGGCGGCGGGTGCGGGTTTCTCGCTCGTGACGGGGGCGGACATCGCGCTCGCGGGGCGGTCGTCCAGCTATCTGTGGGCCTATGCTGCGATCGGTCTGACCAGCGATGGCGGCGGAACCTTCAACCTGCCGCGCGTGGTCGGGATGCGCCGCGCGCAGGAACTGGCCTACACCGGTCGCCGCCTGACCGCCGATGAGGCGGCAGAGATCGGCCTCGTCACCCGCGTGGTCGAGGACGACGCCTTGCAGGACGAGGCGCTGAAGGTCGCGAAACAGATCGCGCAGGGACCGACCGCCAGCTTCGGAGCGGTCAAGCAGTTACTGGGCGCGACCTACGCCAACGACTATGCGACGCAGCTTGATGCGGAAGCGGAATCGATAGCGGCCGGTCTTCGCCGGCCGGATGGCCTCAACGCGATCCGCGCCTTTCTCGACAAGCGCAAGCCCGTCTTTACCGGCGAGTGAGCGAGGAAATGGCAACCGGCCTTGGCCCGATCGCTCACCGCTTCGAATCGCAGCGGCTGAAACTCAACTATCTGGACTGGGGCAATGCGGACAAGCCGCTGCTGCTGCTGGTCCATGGCGGGGAGGATCATGCCCGCAGCTGGGACTGGATCGCCACCCGGCTGCGCGATGACTGGCATATTGTCTGCCCGGACCTGCGCGGCCATGGGGACAGCGACTGGTCGCCGGATGCCGTCTATACGATCGAATATATGGCCTACGACCTGGCCGCTTTGATCCACCATCTGGGCAAGGAGCCGGTCAGCATTGTTGCGCATAGTTTCGGCGGTGCGATATCGCTGCGCTATTCGGGGCTGTTCCCGGAAACGGTGCGGCGCCTCGCGGTGATCGAGGGACTGGCATCGACCGAAGATTTCCGGTCGACGTCCCAGAACCCCGCCGTCGATTGGGTCGAGAAGTGGCGCAACTGGATCGAGAAGCGCCGGTCCTATGCGTCCCTCACGCCACGCCGCTACACGACGATCGATGAAGCGGTGGAGCGGATGCAGGCCCGCAACAAGCATCTGTCGGCGGAGCAGGCGCGCCACCTTGCCTATTGGGGCCTCAAGCGGTTCGAGACCGGCGACTATGGCTGGAAATTCGATCCCTACCTGCGCGTGCGCCAGCCCATCGACCCTTCCGACCCGGAACGCCGCGCCATCTGGGGCGCGATCGACTGTCCCGTGCTCCTGTTTCACGGCAAGGAAAGCTGGGCGCATAATCCGGCCGAGGACGGTCGCGCCGCGATGTTCCGGGATGCGAAAGTCGTGAGCATGGAGCGGGCTGGCCATTGGGTGCATCATGACCGGCTGGAAGATTTCGTCGCGGAGTTGCGCGGGTTTTTGTGAGGTCGGGGTTGCACGGGGGAACGTTAGCCTCCCGCAAAAAAGCACCCGCCCGCACCTTGCCGGTGGGGCGGGCACTCTCCCTCTCAACTCAAAAAAAGCGTCAGTGATGGCTGGTCGCGTCGGTCTTGCCCGGCGGGGTCTGGCCCGAGCGCTTGACCAGCGAATCCGCATTGATGACCACCGCGCCATTGGGCAGCATCGTGTGACCCATGTCGGCACGGCGTGCATTTTCCTCCATGATGCGGCGCGGATTATCACGGGCCTGGATCGCGGCGCGCACCTCCGGGTCCGTGGCCGTCGAATCGTCGTCCCGGCGCGCGACGCCGCGCAGCTGCAATTCCGCACCGGTCGACCAGGCCAACACCACCGACATGCGACGATTGCGCGGATCATAGGGGTCGTGCGTGAACGGCTCGCGGTCCGCCACGCCCTCGATGCGGGCGAAGCGGCGCTGGAGGATGCCGCTGCGGGCAAGCTCCACCCGCGTCGCCTCGGCGCGGGCGGTGGACAGCATCCAGTTGTTCATGCCGCCCTTGTTGAACGGCAACCCGTCGGTATGGCCGCGCACGATGACCTCGTTAGGGACGTCCGCGATCGCCTGGCCGACCTTGGCGATCAGCTCGCGCGCCGGTGGCAGCAGCGTGTCGGTTCCGCTGCCGAACATCGCGAAGTCCGCCTCGTCGATCAGGTCGATGCGCAGGCCCTCGCGCGTTTCGGTGAAGCGGATGTTGCTCTTCAGCTTCCTCAGCGCGGCTTCCTTGTCCAGCTTGTCGAGCACCGCGCGCTTCAACGCCTCGAATTTCTGGCGATCGCTGTTCTTCATATCCTTGCCACCGACATCCTGGGTGCCGCTGGCGTCGCGCGGGATGGTGATGGCGAGGTTGCCCCGCCCGCCCGTGGTCGGATAATTTTCCTTGCCCGTCATGCTGTCGCCGCCGAACATGCCGTTCGAGCCGGCGCTGTTCTCCTTGGTCTGGATCAGCGTGGGGGTGAAATAGTCGGCCAGGCCCTTGCGCTGCTTTTCCGTGGTCGCGCCGAGCAGCCACATCAGCAGGAAGAAGGCCATCATGGCGGTCACGAAGTCGGCATAGGCCACTTTCCACGCGCCGCCGTGATGGCCGCCATGGCCCTCCACGATGATTTTCTTGACGATGATCGGCCGGGGTTCAGGCTCGTTCGCCCGCTTTTTGGGTGGTCCGGCCATCTCAGCGACCCCGCATGCCGTCGAACACTTCGGCGAAGGCCGGCTGGTTCGCATGGGTCAGGCCGGAACGCGCGGCCTCGATCACCAGCGGCTGCGGATGGCCGTGGAGCGACGCGACGATGATCTGCTTGACGACCTGATAGATGGCGCCGTCCGCCTCGATCACGCCCCGGCAGCGGGTGGCGAAGGGGGCGACCAGACCATAGGCCAGCAAAATGCCGAGGAAGGTGCCGACGAGCGCCGAACCGATCATCGCGCCGAGGATTTCCGGCGGCTTGTCGATCGATCCCATGGTCTTGACCACGCCCAGAACGGCCGCGACGATGCCCAGCGCCGGGAAAGCGTCGGCCAGCCCTTGCAGGCCATCCGCCGGGCGGATCGCCTCATGATGATGGGTCTTGAGGGCGTTATCCATCACGTCCTCGACCGCATGCGGGTCGAGCGTGCCGGACGACACAACGACGAGGCGCAGCGTGTCGCAGATCAGGTGGATCAGAGCGCTGTCCTTGAGCAGCTTGGGATATTCGGCGAAGACGGCGGAGCTTTTCGGATCCTCGATATGCGGTTCCAGCGCGACCGGGCCTTCGACGCGCAGCATCTTCATCAGCTTGCTGACCAGGAAGATGCAGTCGAGGAAGTCCTGCTTTTTGTATTGCGCGCCCTTGAACACCTTGCTGACGCCGCCGCCCAGCGCCTTCAGGTCGGTGCCCGAGTTGCCGATGATGAGCGCGCCGACGGCAGCGCCGCCGATGATGAGCATTTCGTGTGGAAGCGCGTGAAGCACCGGGCCGAGGTCGCCGCCGGTGAATGCAAACCCGCCAAAAACCATGACGAGGAGGACAACGATGCCAATACCTGCAAACATCTAAATCCCCGCATTCACGCTATGAGTCTGGTCCGACGCGATGCCCGCCCTTCGGACGGGTCCTCACCGCTATAGAACGGCTCCGACAAAACAGGGTTTAGAGGCAAGGTTAGCGCGGCGTTCACCATGGCGGCGCTAAAGCCGAAAAAAGGGCGGCCGGGCCGCCCCTTAAGCATTATCAGCGCAGCAGGCTGAACAGCGATTGCTGGTTGATCTTGGCGAAGGTCGCCTGCGCCGCCTGGAGCGAGACCAGCTTGGCCTGCACCTTTGAAATGGCTTCGGTCAGGTCGGTGTCTTCCAGGTTGGACCGCCGCTCGGTCAACGTCAGGCGGGCGTCGTCCAGCCGGGCCACTTCATTGTCCAGCCGCTGCGCGCGCACGCCCTGTTGCGTGCTCGCGACGATGACATGGTCCAGCGCCTTGCGCGCATCGTCGAGCGACGTGCTGATCTGGCCGCTGTTGCCCGCCTGCACCGCGGCGATGGCGTCGTCCAGCACCTGATATATGCTCTTCGTCGTGGGAGGCGTGGTGGTGGCGTCGGTGACGATGCCATTTTCAATGCTTTGCCGTGTACCGACGGACTCCACCGCCAGGCCCTTGCCGATCGGGATCGCGTTGGTGCTGCCGTCGTCGAAGGTCGGCGTGCCCTGATAGTCGGTCTGGTTGAGGATCGTGGTGATCGTGGCCTTGATCCCCTGAAGCTCCAGCACATAGGACTGCGCGCCGGGTGAATCCTTCGCCTGCGACGTGGCGCTGACCAGCTTTTCGGTTACGGTTGTTATGAGGTTGGTGACGTCGGTCAGGCTGGTTTCAGCCTGCGCGGCGCGCGATTGCGCATATTTCAGATTATCCTGCCACGCCTGATTCAGCGACTGCTGCTTGCCGATGGCGGAAATCTGGATCCAGTCCTGTGGATTGTCCGATGGCTTGTCGAACTTCACGCCGGTCGAGATCTGCTGCTGATAGCGGGCGATGTCCTGCGACAGGCCCTGCTGGCGCGTGATCTCCGCATTGACGGACTGATTGGTGATGAAGACCATGACGGGTTCCGTGCCTTTAGAAGATTGCCAGAATGGACTGGATGGTTTCCTTCGCGACCTGAAGCACGCGCGCGCAGCCTTCATAGGCTTGCTGGAGCCGCATGAGGTCGGCCGCTTCCCGGTCGAGATCGACGCCGCTGACGTCGGACTGAGCGGCTAGCGCCTGCTCCTGACGCGTCTTCGCCGCCTTCTGCTCCGCGTTGGTGGCGTTCTGGAGGTTGGCATGGGCCGAAATGATCGCGGTCCAGCCATTTTCGACACCGCCGGTGTCGCGGATCGCGCTGATCTTGACGAGATTGCCGTTGAGCGCGCCGGTCGCCGAATCCTTGACCGCCAGATCGGCGGGATCGCTGATGAGCATCTGGAGCGAAGCCGCATCCGTGCCCGATACGATCGCCAGGTTGGTGCGATTGTCGCTCGTAAAACCCGCCTGGTGCCAGCCGTTGAGGTCGGTCACATATTGCGCGGCGAGGGTGTTGACCTGATTGACCCGCTGCGTCGCGACGTCCGCGCTGGTGGCGAGGCCGGCGAGGCTGCCGCTTTGCGGATCGGCAACCGCCTGTCCCTCGATCGAGAAGCTCAGCGTCTTGGTTGGGCTTGCGGTGACTTCGAAGGTGTGCGGAACGATATTGTCGACCAGCTTCTTGCCATCATAGGTCACGTCGGCCGCGCCGTTCGCGCCATAGGTGACGGTCACGTTCAGCCGCTTCGATATGTCGGTCAGCGCCAGATCGCGCTGATCGAGCAACTGCGCCTCGTTCGACGATCCGGGGATCGCGCGGCGCAGCGCCTCGTTGGCGCTGGCGACGCGCTTTACCGCGTCGTTCAGCGCGATCGCCTCATTGTTCGCCTCCGTCACGATGCCGGTCTGCACGCCCGCGAGATCGTTGCCGGTCTGCCGGAACGCCGTATTCACCTGATCGACGGAAAACAGCACATTGTTGCGCAACGTCGTGTCGGTGGGGTTGGAGGCGAGCCGCTCCACCGCCGAGAACAGCGTGGTCAGCCGCTGGCCGACGCCGAGTTGGCCGTCGTCGAGCGCGGTCTGGACATTGCCCAGCCATGTCGCGCGCGCATCGGCATTTTCGAAATTGCCGGCTGCGACGCGGGCGGCGCTGTCGAGATACTGGTCGTTCTTGCGAACGATGGCGACCACGTCGACGCCGCCGAACGATACGCCCGGCTTGTAGAATTTCGACGACACCGCCGATGCGGGCGATTCGCCGAGCAGCACGACGCGCCGGTTATAGCCGTCCGTGGTGGCGTTGGTGATATTCTCCGACACCGCGCCCATGGCCGCGCGATAGGCGCGCGCGCCGGAGGCACCGATGCTGAGAAGGTCGGAACTGCTCATTCAGGCTTTCCTCCGGTCGTCCCGGTCTGCGGTGTCGCGGAGGCAGCCTTCGCCTTCGGTCCCAATTGGGCGAGCAGCATTTCGGCGATGCCGAGACTGCCCCGCTCCGCCAGCGAATCCGCGGTGCGCGCGTCCGCCATTTCCTGAAACTGCTCGACGCCGCTGTTGCTGAACAGATCGTCGCCGAAACCGCCCTGCCGCATCGACCCCATCAACTGGCGCATGAAGACCGCCTCGAAAGCCTTGGCGGCTTTCTCCAGCTTCGTCCGGTCCGTGGGCGCTTGCGCGGTGGCAGCGCCGGTCTGGCCGAGGGTCGAAAGGGAGACATTCGTCATTACAGAACCTCCAGCTCCGCCTTCATCGCGCCAGCCTGCTTGAGAGCCTGGAGGATTTCGACAAGATCGGACGGTCCGGCCCCGATCGCGTTGACCGCACGAACTATATCGGACAGCGAGGCGCCGGGTTTAAACTCGAACATCGGTTTCTTTTCCTCGGTCACGGCGATCTTGCTCGATTGCTCGACCGCCGTCTGACCCTGGCTGAAGGGGGCGGGCTGCGAAATGCGGGGGCTTTCCTGCACCGCGACGGTCAGCTTGCCGTGCGAAACCGCCGCCGCCGCGATCCTGACCGCGCCGTTGATGACGACCGTTCCGGTGCGCGCGTTGACGATGACGCGGGCGGGCGCTTCCGCCGGCTTGACCTGAATATTCTCGATGAGGCCCATCATCATCGTGCGGGTCTCCGCCCCCTGCGGCGCTTCGATGGTGATCGACACCGCGTCCACGGCCTTCGCGCGATGATCGCTGAAGGCGAGGTTGATGGCGTCGGCCACGCGCAGCGAGGTGGTGATGTCCGCCTCATTGAGGTTGAAGGTCAGCGTCGGCGCGGTATCGAAGCCCGTCGCGACCGTCTGCTCGACGGTGGCGCCACCCGGTATGCGACCCGCCGAGGGAATATTGACCGAAACCTGCGATCCATCCGCGCCGGAAACGCCAAGGCCGCCGACCGCGAGATTGCCCTGCGCCATCGCGTAGATCTGGCCGTCCGCGCCCTTCAGCGGCATCATGACCAGCGTACCGCCACGCAGCGATTTCGCCTTGCCCAGCGCGGAGACGGTGATGTCGAGGCGCTGGCCCGGCTTGGCGAAGGGTGGCAGGTCGGCGGTGACGACCACGGCGGCGGCATTTTTGAGCGCCGGGTTCACGCCCGGCGGCAGGGTCAGGCCGAAGCGCGACACGACGCCCTTCACGCCCTGCGTCGAATAGTCGAGGCTGTCGTCACCCGTACCGGCAAGGCCGACGACGACGCCATAGCCCGTCAACTGGTTGGCGCGCAGGCCCTGGAATGCGCCGATGTCCTTGATCCGCTCCGCATAGGCGGTCTTGGGCGCGACGATCTGGAGCGCGGCGAGGATCAGCAGCGCCACGGTCCAGCCGGTCGCGCGGCCCATGGAGGTCAGGAAGCTCTTACGCATGGAACCAAGGCCTCTCAAAACGGGCTGATGCGGGAGAAGAAACGCTGCAACCAGCCCTGCGAGCTGGCGCGTGCGATCTCGCCCTTGCCGGAATAGGTGATGCGCGCGTCCGCCACGCGGGTGGAGGGCACGCGATTGTCGGGGCCAATGTCGGCCTGACGCACGATGCCGGAAATGCGCACGAATTCGTCGCCGCGATTGAGCGTCAGCTGCTTCTCGCCGCGTACCAGCATCGCGCCGTTGGGCAGCACCTTCTCGATCGTCACGGTGATCTCGCCCGACAGCTGGTTGGACTGGGCGGCGTCGCCCTGCCCCTTGAAACCCTGCGTCCCGCTTGCCGCCACATCGCTCGGGCTGAACAGCATGCTCGCCGGGCCGGTGGCGGGGGGCGTGAGCGCGATGTTGCCGGCGCGATCCAGCTTGGCGCTGTTCGTCTTGGTCGCCTGCGTCCGTTCGACCAGCGTGATGGTCAGCATGTCGCCGACCCGGCTCGCCAGCGATCCACTGGTCAGCGCGGCATAGCCGGCCGCGACCTGGAAGATGCCGCCGGTGGCCTGGGCGGGGGCCATCACCGGCTCCGCATAGGTCGGCGTATAGGCGACCGGATCCTTCTTGCGCGCGTCGGCAGGCGCTGCGGCCAGAACCGCGGCGGTGCCGAGCAAGCCGGCATGGAGGAAGAGGGAGCGCGTCATGGAAAACTATCCGATCACAGATTCTGGTTGGCGAATTGCATCATCTCGTCGGTCGACTTGATCATCTTGCTGGCGACCTCATAGGCCCGCTGCGTCTCGATCATATCGACCAGTTCCTCGACGGTGTTGACGTTGGAGCCTTCGAGCATGCCCTGCCGGATCATGCCGCGCCCCTCGGTGCCCGCGATGCCGACCTGCGGTGTGCCCGACGCGGCCGTCTCGGTCAGGAGATTGTTGCCGACGGCGGCGAGACCGGCGGGATTGACGAAGCGCGCCACCTCGATCTGACCGAGCTGCTGCGGTTCGCTCTGGCCGGCAAGCGTCGCGGTGACCGTGCCGTCGGTGCCGATGGTGATGC
>Ga0207674_10003773_pt1 | contig 18484 bp, 17 predicted proteins | sample KBSCornC72_FD_184303 | JGI IMG/M metagenome (GOLD analysis project Ga0207674, IMG submission 184303) | Corn rhizosphere microbial communities from Kellogg Biological Station, Michigan, USA - KBS Corn C7-2 (SPAdes) (version 2) | ecosystem: Host-associated > Plants > Roots > Rhizosphere > Soil ... | reverse complement strand
GACGGCGGTACCCTCTATGGCCTTGGTGGTGACGACATGCTTGAACAGGGTCTCCATGGAGGAACTCTGATCGGCGGCACAGGCAACGACACGTACGTTCTTGAGGGGCTTACTTCGCCAACCATTATCGAAAATCTCGATGAGGGCATCGATACCGTCCTCTTCAATATATCGAGCGTCTATACATTACCGAGCAACGTCGAAAACTTACTGACGGTTAACGGTAGCGGCTATACATTAACCGGCAATGGCTTGGATAACACGATCGTGGGCCAATTGGGAAATGACACGATATCTGGAGTCGGTGGAAATGATTATCTCGATGGGTTTGATGGCAGTGATCGCCTGATTGGCGGCGTCGGCAACGATACGTATCACATCGATAACGCGGGCGACGTTGTGGTGGAGAACTCTGGCGAGGGAACCGACACCGTTATTACCACTGTCAATTACGCCATGCCCACAAACGTTGAGAGCCTTATCCTCGAAGCAAACTCCATCACGGGAACGGGAGGAAGCGGCAACGATACGCTGACAGCTTGGGGCTCCGGGGATAGCTTAGTGGGAGGTAACGGGAACGATACCTACATTGTGAGCGATCCGTCCACGGTCATCGTTGAGACCAGTTCCGGCGGCACCGATACCGTTGATTTCACCAGTATCAGCGACGGTGATACCGATATTCTGTCGACGAATGTTGAAAATCTCGTTCTGATGGGGACAGCCGCTATTAACGGCACTGGCAATTCTTCTGTCAACGTTATTACCGGCAATAATGCTGATAACACATTGAACGGCGGAGGCGGCTCGGACTCCCTCATTGGCGGCCTTGGGGACGATACCTATCTCGTGAACAACACAGGGATTACAATCACCGAGAACGGCGGTGAAGGAACCGATACCGTCATCGCGAGTATCAGTGGCTATACGCTCGCCGGCAACGTGGAAGACCTGATATTGACCGGCGCATCGGCCCTCACTGGCACGGGCAACAGCGCCGATAACGTCCTCACCGGGAACGGCGTTTCCGGGACATCTCTTGTCGGCGGTCTCGGAAACGATACCTACTATCTCGGCGCCAGCGACACCGCAGTGGAGAGCTCGTCTTCAGGAGGCACCGATATCGTTTACGAGAGCCGTTCGACATACACGCTCGGCACCAACGTAGAAAACCTCGTCCTAACGGGAGCAAGCAACATCAACGGAACCGGTAACACGCTTGCGAATACAATCACCGGAAACAGCGGCAATAATAGCCTCGACGGTGGCACCGGCGCAGACTCGCTGATCGGCGGACTGGGAGATGATACCTATTCAATTAACGTGACCACGGATAACGTCATAGAAAACGCTAATGAAGGCAATGACACCGTCGTTGCCAGCGTGACCGGATACACTCTCGCCGCTAACGTTGAAAACCTCACACTGAACGGCGTGGCCGCAGGGACTGGCAATGGGCTCGATAACGTGATTACCGGCAACAGTCTTGCCAACTCGCTTGACGGAGGCGATGGAGCCGATACGCTCATTGGCGGGACGGGTAGCGACAGCTACTTCGTGGATAACATCGCTGATGTTGTCCAGGAGAACCCGGGCGAAGGTACGGATATCGTCACCTTTACCAACACTACCGCCGGGTCAACCTATACGCTTTCTTCGGATGTCGAAAAGCTGACCCTGGGCGGCACCGCAAACATCAATGGCACCGGGAATGACCTCGTCAATACAATTACCGGCAACAGCGGCAACAATACGCTCGATGGTGGTACGGGGGCAGATTCCCTTGTTGGCGGGGCCGGTGACGATACCTTTGTTGTCGACAACACGAGTGAAATAATCTCGGATACGGCGGGTACGGACAGTGTGATGTCCTCGGTTACCTGGACACTCGGCTCGAGCTTTGAAAATTTGATCCTAACCGGAACAAGCACCATTAACGGAACGGGGAACACGGGAAACAATATCCTGATCGGGAACAGTGCCGCGAACATCCTGAGCGGCAGTTCAGGAAACGATACGCTTGACGGCGGAGGCGGGCTGGATTCGCTGACGGGCGGGACCGGCACGGATACATTCATATTCAAAGCGGCAACCGCCTTCAGCAATATCGATGTTGTTACCGACTTCACCACCTCGCAGACCGACAAGATAGATATTTCTGACGTCCTCTCCGGCCATTATCATTCCGGCACGGACAACATTGATGACTTTGTGCAGCTTGTCGTGAGCGGTTCTAACACCTTGCTGAAGGTCGATCTGGACGGCACTGGCTCGACTTACAGCATGGCCCAAATCGCGACGCTTAACGCCATCACAGGCCTTAACGTCGATACGCTCGTGGCGAACGGAGAGCTGATCGTCAGCTAACTGTTTTCCTGCCTCACAGGAAAGAACGGCCTGCGCTTGCCCCGCGCGGGCCGTTCTCATATTCGATCAGGCGAACCTAGTGTATCGTCTGGTCGTAAAGCACGATATCAGGATCATGCGATCGTCCGGCGGCATCGATTACCCGGCCATCGCGAAGCCGAAAAAACACGCTGCCACCGTAGCCTGCCTTCCACCAATGGGTCCGCACGATATCGGACGCATGGAACCCGTAGAACTCTTCCTTGGTCTTAGCCGTGGTGGAGACGATGACCTTATGCACCAGGAACCAGTGCTGCATCTTCTCGTCCCAGCATCTCTGCTGCGCCTCCAGCGTAAGCGCCTCTGCAAATTCGTAGGGGTCGAGCAGCTTGAATTTCCCCTCAAGCATGCGCCCCCCAGCTCCCCGCGTGGTCGTAAAGCTGCGGATCGCGGCATGTGGGCATCGCCACTTCGTTGACGACGCGGCCGCAGTGCAAGCGGAACCATACGCCTGGGCCGACGCCGTCCTTGTGGAAGTGAACCGTTTCCACCTGACTGTGATCGAAGCCGAAGAAGTCTTCCGGCGTTGCCGCCGTGGTTTGCCCCAGCAGGATACCTTGCCGGTGGTGTTTCTTCATGAGACCGTTGAAAAGCGCGCGCACTGTCCCCATGCGGCACCTCACAATTTCATCGAACGGGCGTTGACATCGAACTTTTTGCGTACCCGCGATGCCGTTTCCTTTTCGCCAGCGGTTTCGGTTTCGCCCTTGGTCCGCTCCACGATGGTCGAAATCTCCGTGGGCTTGTAGAACCTGCTTTCTTCGGAAGACACGTCTTTCGTTCCGACTTTCTTGGACCCTGGCACATGCGTGCCGGGCACCATCTTTCCGCCGCGATACTCCGCGAAGCTGCCGTCATCGTGCTTGATGCGCGCAGTGCGGAAGTCCTCGTGCGTTTTGATGTCTCGTCCTAATTTGTCCTGCTTGACCCACTTGCTGTTGAAATGGCCGCTAAGGCTCATGCAATGAACTCCCCTGAAAAGTGCGACTTAAAAAAACTTCGTGAGATATTCTTCAAGCCTGCCTGATTCGGTGGGAACGAATCAAGAAAAATCGTTTAACATAATGCAACTTCGGATTGATTCCACTCGTCGTTGGGAACGCTGAAAGCGTACCGGAATACTTGGGTATGCAGCGCGCCCCTCAATGCATGACGCGAGCAAATAATTTTCGTTCGGCTGACGAAATTTGATCCCCTTTGCCCATTCCCCCGGAGGGAAGCCGTGGCGGGCGGGTTCACCCACGCCGCCGACAACGGCGGCTCCAACCACAAGAGAAGTCTCAAATCGCTCCGCTGAAAAACTACCCTTGTGCATCCTCTCCAAAGCCAGCTGCTTTACGAAAGCCATCCTTTCGCGCTATCGATTGAACATGAGTAATGCAGAACCAGAACTAACTCTGGAAGAGGTCTATCCAACGACGCTCATCTACCAACCACGTCGCGATGAGCACTGGAATAGAAGCGAGGATGTCGACGCCTATGTTTGGAGGATGAAGCGCGGACCGCTGTCCAACTGGCCTGAGGAATTGCTTCGGGAATGGCTGCATCGGCATGCGGACAACATGGAAGACTACGCTTTTCTGGATTTCACCAAACTCCGCTTCACGCTTGAAACCTGGCCGCTCGAGCGCCTTCCTAGTCGCGAGGCGTTTCGGGACGAACGCTTCTGCGATAGTTTTCAGAACGTCGAAGAGCGGGCCGCAGACAATCCGAACGACTGGCTTGCCCACTACATGCTGAAGGAAGGTACGTGGAATACACCAATCGTTCTCTTCGATAATCGTTATGCCGGCGGCGCCGTTGGCGAGCCGGAACTCAAGTCTCCGCTGCACCTGCTGGAGGGACATCGGCGATTGTCGTTTCTCCAGGGTCTCAAGCGGCTAAACAAAGCCCGCGAGCAGCATCAGGTCTGGGTTGTCGGGAACGATTAAGACGTAAACGAGGTGGCTGAAAACCACCACCATAACCGCCTTCGTTGGAGGCACTTACCGTGAAAGCAAAAGATTTCTGCAACGGCCCGAAGGGTGCATGCATCCAATCCGCTCGAAGACACTTTGTGGAGGATGACATGGACAGCAGACCAAGGGACGTCGGACGACGATCACGGTAACGGAGATTTCCGAGCGCCTCGGAATCTGCGAAGAAACTGTCTATGACATGCTCCGTGATCGTACAATTCCCAACATCCGGTACGGACGCCGTTTCATCATTTCCCGCGTAGCTTTCGAACGCTGGGAGTCGACGATCGGAGAAACGGTTCCCCGGGCTTCAACTGAACCGAAGCCAACAGAGGTGAGTTCAACCTCGGCCAAGGCCCGTTCCGCCAAAGCAGCCTAGAGTCTTAAAGAGTCATTAAAACGGAATCGGACTAACGGGTTTCGTGTGTACAATCCAGTATGGCCATCCAAAAGCGGAAGTGGAAAACCGCGAAGGGCATCCAAACCGCCTGGGCGTATATGTTCGACGCACCCGGCTCAACAAGAGAAAACAGAAAGCAGGTTTTTGAAGGCGGCTTCGCCTCGAAGAAGGAAGCGCAGGACGCCGAGGCCGAACGCCGGATCAAAGAGCAACGCGCTTTCGAATTGCAGAAATCGACACCGGCCGAGGTGCCTGGCACGCTGTCAGGCTTGCTGAAGGAGTTTTTCAACCAGCACGGGGAAAAAACACTCGCCCTCAAGACCCTCAAGCGTTACCGCGAGATGGCCGACTATCTCGACACTGATCTCCTTAACATGGAGATACCGAAAATCAAGCCGCTGCATCTTTCCCGCGAATGGAACCGCCTGCTCACCAGCGGAGGCCGAGGTCGCAAGGCCGGAAAACCTCTCAGCCGAAAAACGGTCCGCAACATAGCAGGCGTGATTTCGAGCGCCTACACGCGCGGCATCCGCTGGGGCATCGCCGAAGTGAACCCCGTTCCCGGCTCCGAACCTCCAGTCCCGAGAAAGAAGGAAGGCATCGCGCTTACGGTCGAGCAGCAGGAAGAACTCATCGCAAAGGCGAATGCGCCTTGGGGCATGGACGTATTTCTCGAACTCGATGCGGCTACAGGCGCGCGTCGCGGCGAACTTCTCGGCCTGCAATGGAGCGACCTCGATAAAAATCACCTGATGATTGGCCGCTCTCTATCGCAAGTCAGCCAGCAGGTGTTCCTGAAGGAGCCGAAGAACAAGAAGTTCCGCGTCGTGACCATTCCCGCCGCGGCACTCAAGAAGCTTCAGGCGCACCGGAAAGCGCAGCAGCCGCATCGCGATCATTTCGGAGAGAGCTATCAGGGCGACTTCATCTTCTGCAACCCGGACGGCTCGCCACTGAAGCCCGACACCGTTTCCGCTTCCGTCTCGCTCCTGTTCCGCAATCTCAAACTTCCAAAGGGCGCCAGCCTTCATACATTGCGGCACACTCACGGCTCCCATTTGCTCGCTGCCGGCGTTCCGCTGACGGACGTGAGCAAGCGCCTGGGACACGTTAATCCGCACGTGACGGCGACGGTCTATGCTCACGCGTTGCCGGGTCGTGACGACCTTGCGGCGGCGGCATGGGAGAAGTTTCAACAGGCTGGCAAGTCGGCAAACGCACGAAAGGCTCGGAAGGCGGCGATTGCGCGGTGAAGAATACAGGCGTTATAACCCAAACCGGTCTCCTCATCCAAAGCGCAGGCCTCTCGCCAAGAGAGGCTGCCCGAGCGCTCAAGAAGGACGCAAAAACCGTCCGCAAATGGGTGAGCGGGGAAGTCGAAACGCCCGAGAGCGTGACATCGGAGCTTTACAAGATCGTTGACCTCCAGCGACATGCCGCGGATTTTGTCCTCGCGCTGACCCACCGTTTCAATCGGGAGGGCGAAATCAGGGTTTGCGTTAGCGACGATGAAATCATGGCGCAATTGCAGGGCTGGCCAGTGGCTGCGATGATGAACGGCGCTGTTCGCCGCTTTCTTGAGATGGCCGACGAGAAGACGCGTGTCCGTACGCGCGTCATTTTCAGTTCAGAGCCGCCGGTGGTGGAACTTATATCTTCAATGTCCGCCTGCGGGCCGATGGATCGTTCGCCGAGGTGGATGATCCGGAGGAAGACGCTGAACCACCAGAAGGCGATGACGACTGAACGTCTATAGACCCCTTGGGGGCACCGCGAAATTTCAAATTGTGTGAACAATTGTGAACATAAAATCTGTAAGTTATTGATTTTATGGTAGCGCTAACGGGAATCGAACCCGTATTTAAGCCTTGAGAGGGCTCCGTCCTAACCGTTAGACGATAGCGCCAAACCCCTTCCAGTATACGACACCCACCCCCCAAAAGCAGGCGCAAATGCCACCTTTTCCCGCACCTGCTATGATGGTGTCATATGCAAAAGCATCATGCGGCTCCCTCTTCGTATCACTTCAAACGGGCCAAGACCGACGGCCTGATCCAGGTCCTCAACGAAGGCTCGTATGTCATGGCCGAATATAGTGAGCGCACCGGTAAGGTGAGTTGGCAACGCGTTGTATTAGCCACGCAAAAAGAAAAAATCGAGAAGTGGTTGACCGAGCACTACCCGGTCCATCCGGCCTCCGCCGCCCGCGCTTAATTAGCGGCGCTTAGCTTTTTCGATTTCCTCCGCCGCGTGCGGATCGATGTTCTGCGGCTTCGTGCCTGCTTGATAGCGGACGAGCGCGATCCCGATCATCGCCAAAACGGCGAGAATGAGCCAGAATACTTTTGCGCTCATGCCGCAAGTGTACTATGCCGGCATGGGCGCCCACGTCTCCGCCAGCGCCCGCCTGAAATTCCCACCTAAAATTAGTTCGATGTCGGCGCTTGAATATTTGCGGCGGACCAGACCTTCGGTCAGATCGAAAATTTTCTTCGCGTAATTGATTCCGTCCAGATCGTATTTCCGGGCGGGATGCACGTCCCGCCCATCCAGGTCGACGTCGCTCCCCAGTCCCACGTGTTCAACCCCCGCCAGCATTGCCACCCGGTCAATGTGGTCCAGCACATCCTCGATGGTGGCCGGACCGCCCGCCCGCACAAACCCGCGCACCATGGTGATGCCCATCACCCCGCCCTTCGCGGCCATCCACCGGATCGCCTCGTCGGTCTTGCAGCGTGCCGCCGCCACCAGCGCGCGGCAGTTGGAATGCGTCACCAGCACCGGCTTCCGCGACGCTTCAATCGCCTCCAGTGTGGTGCGGTCGCCGCAGTGCGAAACGTCGATAGCCATGCCCACTTGATTCATGCGCTCCACGATCTCTCCGCCGTAGCGCGTCAGGCCGCCATCGTGCGCGTCCGAAGATCCGCCGCCGATCCGGTTCCCGGTGTAAGTGAGCTGCGAAACCCGCTGCCCCAAATCGTAAAACCGGTTCACGTCGTCGGTGTTACGAAAATGTTCCGAGTTCTGTTGCCCGATCAGTATGCCGAGCTTGCCCCGCGTCTTAGTGCGCTCGAAATCGGCGACGGCATCGATGCGCAAAAACTCTTGCGGATGCGCCGCGATGAAAGCATTCCATCCCGTGATGTCGCGCAACGATTCCGCGTGGATGTCTCCCGCCAGGTATCCCACCGCGGGATGGAACACCGTGATTCCGGAATCCTTCAGGCGCTGAAAATCCGTTTCCAGAAAACGCTGCGGCTGGGTCTGCCAGGCCGACATCTTGCGGTAGTCGAGCGTCAGCAGTCCCAGCATATCGATCACCGTCGAGCGCCGCACCAAATCTACCGCGCGAATCGAATACTCCGGGCCTTCTTCAGCAAAGAGTGCGAAGCGCCCCCGATTGATCATCGGAGCGCCAAGCGCGGCCGCCGAGCTTCCTAAAAAAACGCGACGCGAAAGCACAATATTGACCGAAGTGGCTTAGTGTAGCATAGTGCCTTTCACCTGTTCCCCGTAGTTGTACTACCCGTACTTGCAACGATTTCGCACTCTTCCTCCGGCGCCGTTCTCCGCCACCCCGTGCATAATCAAATCGCAGTACAAGCCTGCGCAGGCTAATCGTTGTTGTTAGGTGGAATCCGCGCCCGTCGTAAAACAGCGGGCTAGCCGTCCAGGAAACATTGTAAAAAGGGCGGGACACGGAAGAGAATCGATTCTCTGGTAGATACAAGCGTCGTGAAAGCGGCGCAAGGTTACCGCAGGAGGAAATAGGAGAGAGCTGATTGCCGGCTGATTCACCACTTTTTAGAGACTGGTAAGCCGCCCGTTTCCTTCCCACTCCGGTGGGCTGCTTTCGAAGGCAGCCTACCGCGAGACGATTAAAAAAACGCCATCTGTACAGCCGAAGTGCGCCTGCTCCAAGCACTTACGCGCCCTTCAGTCCCTATAGACATTCGCCCGGAATGCCGATAGTAGAACTGCCGCAATGGATACCTCTCTGACGCTGCTTGCCCAAAATCTCAGCACGCCTTCCCCCAGCCATTTGCGGCGCCTGGAATTCCTGGTGAATACCAGCCCGTTGGTGCTCTACACCTGTGAAGTCGGCGGTGACTTCCGCGCCACCTTCGTCAGCGAAGGCGTCAAAGCCTTGTGGGGTTATGAGCGCGAAGAGTTCCTCACCGATAGCAAATTCTGGGTCGATCACCTGCATCCCGACGACGTGGCCCGGGTTTTTGCCGACCTGGAGCAGTTGTCCCACGTCGACGAGCACGTCCTCGAATATCGCTTTCGCACCAAGAGCGGAGAATATCGCTGGGTGCGCGACGAGCTCCGTTTGCTGCGCGACCCTGCCGGCAACCCGCCCGAGATCGTCGGCCATTGCTTCGATATCACGGAACGCAAATTGGCGGAAGCCGCCCTGCGCGAGAGCGAAGCCCGCCTGAAGCTGATCTTCAACGGCACCTCCGATCTGCAGGTCCTTTTCCGGGTGGCACCCGAAAACGGCTTCGTCACCGAAACCGTCAACCGTGCTCTCATCGAGAATTTCAGGGCCAAAACCGGCCAGGACGCCCTGGCTTTTCTGGGCCGCCCCTTCGAGGAAATCCTGGCCGCCACCGGTCTCACGCCCCAGGAAATCGAACAGCGGCGCGCCCTTTACCTGCAGGCCATTCGCGAGCGCACCACGGTGCGTTTCGAAAGCCCGCAAACCTCGCTGCGCGACGCCACTGAGATTGAAGTCTCTCCGGTGGTGGATCAAAACGGCCAGTGCACGCACCTGCTGTGGAGTGCGCACAACATAGCCGAGCGCGTCAAAGCCGCAACTGCCTTGCTTGAAAGCGAAGAGCGTTACGCTCTGGCTACCCAAGCCACGCTCGACGGCATCTTCGACTGGAACCTGGCCACCGGCGATTCTCATCTGTCGCCGCGCCTCAAGGAAATCCTGGGTTTCCGCGACCATGAATTGCCCAACGATTTCTCGGCGTTCTTCAGCCGCGTCCATCCCGATGACTTAAACTGGCTCAGCCAATTGGTGGTCCGCCTCAACGCCGACCGAACGCTTGAAAAGTTCGACCACGAATTGCGCCTGTGCCGCCAGGATGGCGCCTATTGCTGGGTGGTTTGCCGCGGGCAAGTGGTGCGCGACTCGCTGGGGCAGCCCACCCGTTTCATCGGCGCCATTCGCGATGTCACCGAGCGCAAGCAAGCCGAGGACGCCTCGGCATTTCTCGCCGCCATCGTGCAATCGTCGGACGACAGTATTGTCGGGTCGAATCTGGACGGCACCATCCTCAGTTGGAACGCCAGCTCGGAGCGCGTCTGGGGTTACACTGCCGAAGAGGTCCTCGGACAAAACAATAGCATCCTGTTTCCGCCGGGACGGCAACATGAGTACGACGACAAAATCGCCAGCATCCGGCGTGGCGAACCGACGGAGCGCTACGAAACCTTGCGCCTCAGAAAAAACGGAACGTTAGTTCCAGTTTCCGTGATCCTTTCACCGGTCAAGGATGCCCGCGGAAAATTGCTGGGCTTCGCCGCCATTTACAGCGACATGACCGAGCGCAACGAGGCCCAAGCGCGCCTTATGGCGGCCAAGCAGGCAGCCGAGGCCTCCGCCGCCTCGCTGCGCGAAAGCGAAGAGCGTTATGCGCTCGTCACGCAAGCCACCCGTGACGGAATTTTCGACTCGGACTTCGCCACCGGTATCTCCTATCATTCGCCGCGCTTAAACGAAATCCTGGGATATGGCGATGATGAGATGCCCACGGGCCCGTCCTCGTTCTTTGACCAGGTGCACCCCGAAGACCGCCCGCGTTTGATCGAGAACACCGCCCGCAACAGCGCTGACAAAACCGTGCAATCGTTCGAGCATGAGGTCCGCGTCCGCTGCAAGGACGGAAGCTATTGCTGGGTCTCCACCAACGGCCGCTTGCTGCGCGATGCCGCAGGCAAACCCATCAGAGTCGTCGGCGCCATCCGCGACATCACCCAGCGGCGGCAGGCCGAAGAGAAACTGGCGGCCAGCGAAAAATGCCTCCGCGACATCCTCGATTCGTTATATGGTTTCGTGGGCCTGTACACGCTCGACGGCGTGCTGCTGGACATCAATCGCGCTCCGCTGCTGGCCGCCGGACTTAAAGCGGAAGACGTAATCGGCAAGCCTGTCTGGGAAACCCCCTGGATGCGGCATAACCCGCAGCAACAGGAGCGCGTGAAGGGAATCATGGCGCGCGCCGCTGGCGGCGAAGTCGTGCGCGAGGAAGTCACGGCATTGATCGAAGGCGGCCAGCAGATTGTCGTCGATAGCACCTTCGGACCGCTGCTCGACCAGCACGGCGTCATTACCAATGTCATCGGCTCCGGCGTCGATATCACCGCCCGCAAAGAAGCGGAATCCAAATTGGTACTGGCCAAGCAGGTGGCTGAAATCGCCAGCCGCGCCAAGAGCGAATTCCTGGCCAACATGAGCCATGAAATCCGCACCCCCATGAACGGCATCATCGGTTTGACGGAAGTAGTGCTCGAATCGGATTTAAATCCCGAGCAGCGCGAATACCTCGGTCTGGTGAAGAACTCCGCGTCCACCCTCATGCAGATCATCAGCGACATCCTGGACATCTCCAAGATTCAGGCTGGCAAAATGGTGCTGCGCTACAAGGAATTCTGGCTCCGCGATGTGATCACCAGCACCATCGGCGCCTTCGTCCAGCCTGCGCGCGAGAAGAATCTGCGGCTCGATTACAACCTCCACCCGGCGATTCCGGAGGTGCTGTTGGGCGACGCCACCTTATTAAAGCGCGTTCTCGAAATACTGCTCGGCAACGCCGTTAAGTTTACGTCCCGCGGCGAAGTGAAGCTGGAAGTGGGAATCTCGCCGGAGAATTTCGAAAAGCTGCATTTCCGGGTGATCGACAGCGGAATCGGCATCGCCGCCGATCAGCGGCGCCGCATCTTCGAGCCCTTCACGCAAGTCGACGCATCCTCCCGTCGCGAATTCGGCGGCACCGGATTGGGCCTGGCCATCTCCGCGCAGTTGGTCGAAATGATGGGCGGAGAAATCTGGGTCGAAAGCGATGGCCATAGCGGCAGCACGTTCCACTTCACCGCGCGCCTGCCGGCCGTCACTTCTGCTTAGCCGCTTCGAAGCGAATCTGCCGCAACCGCTCGCCGTCCGTCGAAAGCTCAGCCGTGCCCGCTGGAAACTGGTTGGCATTCAGAATAAACGCCAGCAGCGTCGCGTTTTGCTCGCGGCTCAAATGCCCCGGCTGATCGGCAGGCATCGACGTCTGCATTTTCTCGAACAAATCGCCCACCGTCATCCCGTTCCAATCCATCGTAAAATCCGCGCCTACCAGCGGAGGCGCCTGCCCCCGCCCCTCCAGCTTTTCCCCGTGGCAGGACGCGCATTCCTGACGATAAAGGGGTTCGCCGCGGCGTGCCTGTTCCATTGAAAAAATGCCGTCCCAAACCGACGCCGGCGCTTGCGCGCAAAGCAAACTCAGGGCCATCGCTCCCGCCGCAATCGTGTTCCGCATACGCTGCATATCCAAACCATAACACCGCCCTTGACACTCCCGCGCTGAATTCCATACAGTGATGAACGGGCACACCCATGACTCTACGAACCACCTCGATGAATCGCCTTGCGAGCGGACTCCTGCTGCTTGCCGGGTCCCTATTCGCCGCTGACGCGCCCGCTTGCGATCCCGGCAACGGCGGAATCACTCTGCCCGCCGGCTTCTGCGCGTTTGTCGCCGCCGATGGCTTGGGCGAGGCGCGGCATATGGTGGCGGCCGCGAATGGCGATCTCTACGTGGCCCTGCTCGACGGCGGCGTGGTGGCGCTGCGCGATACCAACGGCGACGGCCGCTTCGAGATGAAAGAAAAGTTCGGCAGCACCAGCGTCACCGGCATCGGCTTGCGCAACGGCTACCTGTACATCGCCACGCCCAACACCGTCCAACGCTATAAGATGACCGCCGGTCAGTTGAAGCCCGCAGGCGAGCCGGAAATCGTAGTGAAAGACCTGCCCGGCGTCCGCCAGCACGGCGACAAAGGACTCACCTTCGACGGCCAGGGATCGCTCTACGTGAATGTCGGCGCGCCCTCCAACGCCTGTCAGGTGAAGGATCGCAGCGCGCAATCCCCCGGCCAAGACCCCTGCCCGATCTTAGAAAAAAATGGCGGCATCTGGAAGTTCGCTGAGAACAAACTCGGCCAAACCCAAGCCGACGGCACCCGCTTTGCCACCGGACTGCGCCAAATGCCAGCCATCACCTGGCACGACGGCGCGGTCTACATCGCCATGAACAGCCGCGACCAGTTGGACGTTATGTGGCCTGGAAAATTCACCGCGCAAGAGAATGCCGAGCGCCCCGCGGAGCCGTTGTTCCGCGCCGTCGCCGGTTCCAACTTCGGCTGGCCGTATTGCTTTTACGATTTCGGAGCCAAGAAATTCTTCCTCAATCCCGAATACGGCGGCGACGGCAAGACTGTCGGCCGCTGCACGGACTTTACCGCGCCGGTGGCGGCGTATCCGGCGCACTGGGCGCCCGTCGATATCGCGTTTTACAACGGCCGCCAGTTCCCCGCCAAGTATCGCGACGGAGCGTTCATTGTATTCCACGGCTCCTGGAACCGCGCGCCGATGCCGCAGGAGGGTTACAACGTGACCTTCCAGCCGTTCGCGGGTGGCAAGCCGTCCGGAAATTTTGAGATTTTCGCCAGCGGCTTCCCCGGCAAAGCGCCGCTGATGAATCCCAACGACGCCGTGGCCCGCCCCGATGGCGTAGCGCAAGCGCCCGACGGCTCGCTGTACATTGGCGATAGCCAAAAAGGCAAAGTCTGGCGCGTCCTGTATAAGTAACCGCGCTGCTAGCGCTGCCGGTGATAGCTCTTGAGTTGTTCCAGGCGCCCCTTGGCGGCTGAATTATCCGGCTCGATCTCCAGCGCCTTTTCAAGCGTCGCGATCGCGCCTATGTCATCCAGCTTGCGCGTCTGCGCAAACGCCAGCGCCATGTAACTACGCACAGACTGCGGATAAAACTCCAGATTCAGCTTCATCAGCGCGATGGCATCGTCGGCCCGCGCGTTGGCCATCTGGTTGGAAACCGCAATCAGCATGTCTTCGCCGAAATCGTAAGTGGAGCGCCCAAAGAAATGCTGACGCAGATCGCGATACTGCTCAATCGCAGCCGCCACGCCTTTCTCGCGCGTCGTCTGCCAGACAATGTCGCCGATAGGGCGGGGAACCGGCACGCCGCGGTGGCAGTAAGCGCACTGAATCTCGGTGACCTGACCCGCGCCCTTGCCGGTAGCCGCGTGGATGCGCGCGTTGATGTCATCCGTCATCGCCATCATGGCGCGCGCGATTTCTTTCTTCGGTTCCGGCTCGCCCGACCCCCGCGGTGCCGAATGGCAATAGGAACACTGCACGCCCAGCGATTGCGCGATCTGCTGCATCTGCGAGACGCGATCCACTTTCGGAGCGTCCTGCGCCAGCGCCGGAAGAGCGGCGGACATTAAAACAAAAACTGCCAGTAACGTTCGATTCATGCGTGCGAGTGCCTCGCCCGATCAGTATACACCTAGCGCATGGGCGGCACGAACGCGATGGTTCGCGCGAAGAACCAGCACAGAAAAAACACCACCGGCAGCAGCGCCATCAGATACAACGTCGAGTAGCCCACCAGATCCCGAGCCTTCAATCGCAGGATCCCCAGCAGCGGCAGCATCCAGAACGGGTTGATCAAATTCGGCAGCGCCTCGGCCACGTTATAAATCTGCACCACCCACCCCAGGTGCACCTGGTGCGCGATCGCGGCTTCGAGCACATACGGCGCTTCCACAATCCACTTGCTGCCGCCCGACGGAATGAACAATCCTAGTACCGCGGAGTAGCCCGCCGCGAGCAGCGCGAATGTGTCATGCGTGCTCGCCGACGTGAACAGGTGCGCCAGTTTCGCCGAGAGCCCTGTGCCGACGATCATGCCGAAGATCATCGCGTAGAACGGAAATTGAATCAGCACGCCGCCGGTCGCCGGGATCGATTCCGTCACCGCGCGCACGAAATTGCGCGGACGCCAGTGCAGCAGCAAGCCCACGGTCAAGAACATCAGGTTGTAGACGTTGAGATCGAGCGCGGCCAACGCTCCTTGCGGTGACGTGCGGAACACGTTCACCAGATAGCCCAGCAGCAGCGCTCCTACTAATATGTTGAGCAGTGGACTGTACTCCAGCCACTCGCCGGGCTTGGTGTGACGCGCGCTGGTCTCGACCGGCAGCTCGAAGCGCAGCCCGTAGCTCTCCGCTGTGCGCGCGTTTTCCGCCGACGGCGCTGAGAAATACGCCACCGCTACGCAGACGGCAATCACCACCGCGGCCGTCACCATGCTCTGCCATAGGAACAAGGTTTGGGTCAACGGGATCAGCCCGCTGATCGAGAAGAGCGACGGCGGCATCGCGGATTTCGTCGCCATCAGCATGGCCGCCGAAGACGACAGTCCCAGCGCCCACACCGAACACGTCCCCAGATAAGCGGCCGTGCCGGCGGCGCGGTAGTCCATTCCCTTGACGCGCCCCGTCATCTCGCGCACCAGGAAGCCGCTGATAATCGGGCTGAGCCCCCACGAGATCAGCGAACTGGTAGTCGCGACCAACGCCACCAGCGTGACCGCCCCGCGCGGCGTCTTGGGAACGCCCGCCAGCCAGTGAATCCCGCGCCGCACGAGAGGCGTCGAAGCCACCACGTAGCCGCCGATGATGATCATCACCATCTGCATGGTGAACGGCACCAGCGTCCAAAAATTCTTGCCGGCTTCGAGCCCCAGCTTCGCCGGACTCTCGCCCGCGACCACGCCCAATCCGAACACCACCAGCACGCCCAGGAACGCGAACACCAGCGGATCGGGAAACCACTTCTCGCTCCACTCGGCAAGCGCCAGGCCGACCCGCGCCACGCGGCCGTCTGCGATCTCCCGATTCATTTTTTTCGAAGCCTGCATCCCGTTCACAACGTCTCACTATTGTAGTGGCCCGCGACGCCGGGCGCTTGCGCACTTGAACCCGGCGCCGATTCGCGCCACCATGAAAGTGGGTAAGGAGGATGTATGCCGCAAGTAGCAACTTATCCGTCCCGCTCTTCTACCGATTTTCTCCCCCTCCTAGGCATCGACCATCTGGAGTTCTACGTGGGCAACGCCAAACAAGCGGCGTATTTTTATCGCCGCGCTTTCGGGATGGCGCTCACCGCGTATCGCGGACCCGAGACCGGCACCCGCGACCGCGTCTCCTACGTCGTCGAACAGAATCAGATTCGCTTGGTCCTGACCACGCCGCTCGATCCCGATAGCGTGCTTGCCGGGCATATTCTGCGCCACGGTGACGGCGTGAAGTGTATCGCTTTGACCGTCAAGGACGCCGCTGCCGCCTATCGCGAAACCACACGCCGCGGCGGCTTGGGCGTTGCGCCGCCTACAGTCATACGGGACGCCTCCGGGGACGTCCGCGTGTCGTCCATCGCCACGTATGGAACCACCATTCATACTTTTGTCGAGCGTGCCAACTACCACGGGGCGTTTCTGCCTGGCTTCGTCGAAGTGCCCGGCCCGGACCCGATCGCGCCACCCACCCGCCTGCTGCACATCGATCACACCGTCGGCAACGTGGCCCTCGGCGAGATGAACAAGTGGGTGGAATTTTATGAGCGAGTGATGGGCTTCAGTCTCTACCAGACCTTTGACGATAGCGACATCAGTACGGAGTATTCATCGCTGATGTCGAAGGTTGTCTCGAACGGCAGCGGCTGGATCAAGTTCCCCATCAACGAGCCCGCCCAAGGCCGCAAGAAGTCGCAGATCGACGAATACCTGGAGGCCTATCGCGGACCAGGGGTACAGCACATCGCGCTCGCGACCGATGACATCGTCTTCACCGTTTCACAACTGAGCCAACGTGGAGTCGAGTTTCTAAAAGTGCCGCGAGCGTATTACGACGAACTGCCGCGGCGCGTCGGCCCGATTCAGGAATCGCTGGCGAAACTTGGTGAACTGGGAATTCTGGTGGATCGTGACGAGGATGGATACATGCTGCAAATCTTCACCCAGCCGGTGGAGGATCGCCCTACTTTGTTTTTTGAGATTATCCAGCGTAAAGGCTGCCGCGGCTTTGGAAAAGGCAATTTCAAGGCGCTTTTCGAATCCATCGAGCGCGAGCAGGCGCGCCGCGGGAATCTATAAAGCCATCGTCTTGACCGGCTGCTTGACGATCAGCCGCGCGGCAGTGGCCTTCACCACTTCCTCGACGGTGGTATCGGGTGCGATCTCTTCCAGTACCAGGCCTTGGGGCATCACTTGAATCACGGCGAGCTCCGTCACGATGATGTCCACGACGTTGCGTCCGGTGATGGGCAGCGTGCATTTGGGGAGAATCTTTGCGCCGCCCTTCTTCGTCGCGTGCTCCATCGCCACGATCACTCGGCGCGCGCTGGCCACTAGATCCATCGCGCCGCCCATGCCCTTGACCATTTTGCCGGGGATCATCCAGTTGGCCAAGTCGCCTTTTTCGTCCACCTCCATGGCGCCCAGCACGCTCAGGTCGATGTGCCGGCCGCGGATCATGGCGAAAGATTCCGCGCTCGAAATGTAGGCGGTGCCCGGCAGTTCGCTCACGGTTTCCTTGCCGGCATTAATAAGGTCGGCGTCCTCCTCGCCTTCGATGGGGTACGGGCCCACGCCCAGCATGCCATTTTCTGATTGCAGCACCACGTCGATGCCCGGTGGAACGTAGTTCGAAACCATGGTGGGGATGCCGATGCCCAGGTTCACGTAGAAACCATCGCGCAGCTCCTGGGCCACGCGGCGGGCGATGCGCTCGCGTTTTTGCTGGTCAGTCATGTGTCCAGTCACGCGGGCCTCGGCTGAACAGTGCGGCGTTCGATGCGTCTCTCGAAGTGCTCGCCGACAACCACGCGCTGCACGTAAATACCCGGCGTGACGATTTGCTCGGGATCGAGCTCGCCGGGTTCCACCAGGTGCTCCACTTCGGCAATGGTGATCCTGGCGGCACTGGCCATCATGGGATTGAAATTGCGCGCGGTCTTGCGATAGATCAGGTTGCCCATGCGGTCGCCTTTCCAGGCTTTCACCAGCGCATAGTCCGCGGTGAGCGCGTGTTCCAATAGATACACGCGGCCGTCGAACTCGCGCACTTCTTTGCCTTCCGCAACCAAGGTGCCAACGCCGGTGGGCGTGTAGAACGCGGGGATGCCGGCGCCGCCCGCGCGGATCTGTTCCGCCAACGTCCCCTGCGGGACCAGCTTAACATCCAGAGTGCCGGCCAGCATCATTTCTTCCAAACGCCGGTTCTCGCCCACGTAGCTTCCGATATGAGAAGCGATCATGCCGGCCTCCAGCATCAGCCCCATGCCGTAGCCGTCGATACCGACATTGTTGGCAATGGTGTGTAATCCGGTAGCCTTCTTGCGGACCAGCGCGGCGATCAGATTCTCGGGAACGCCGCACAATCCGAAGCCGCCGATCATGATGCTCGCGCCGTCGGCGATATCCGCCACCGCGGCGTCGGAGCTGGCGACCACTTTATTCACAGGTCACCAGTATAGCGGGGGTCGATTGCTGGAAAAAGAGCGGGGTCCCTCGCGGGACTCCGCTCTTTCTTCTTGTGGCACCCAGTCTAGAAGGAATACTTCAGAGCGAACTGAATC
>Ga0207674_10003771_pt1 | contig 18486 bp, 16 predicted proteins | sample KBSCornC72_FD_184303 | JGI IMG/M metagenome (GOLD analysis project Ga0207674, IMG submission 184303) | Corn rhizosphere microbial communities from Kellogg Biological Station, Michigan, USA - KBS Corn C7-2 (SPAdes) (version 2) | ecosystem: Host-associated > Plants > Roots > Rhizosphere > Soil ... | reverse complement strand
ATGACCGGTACCGCGAAGACCGAGGAGAAGGAGTTCGTCGAGATCTACAACCTGCACGTGGTCGAGATCCCGACGAACGTCGCGGTTGCACGCGACGACCGCAACGACCTCATCTTCAGGACGAAGGAAGCGAAGTACAACGCCGTGCTCGCCGACATCAAGGAGCGGCACGAAAGCGGGCAGCCGATCCTCGTCGGGACGATCGACGTCCAGGTCTCCGAGCATCTTTCCCAGCTGCTCCAGCGCCAGGGCATCCCACACAACGTCCTGAACGCGAAGCAGCACGAGCGTGAGGCCGAGATCATCAAGGACGCCGGCCAGCCGGGCGCTGTCACGATCGCGACGAACATGGCCGGCCGCGGCGTCGACATCAAGCTCGCCGAGGGCATCACCGACATCGGCGGTCTCTACGTGCTCGGGACCGAGCGCCACGAAGCGCGGCGGATCGACAATCAGCTGCGCGGGCGTTCAGGGCGTCAGGGCGACCCCGGCGAGTCTCGCTTCTATCTCTCTGGCGAGGACCAGCTCGTCCGGCTCTTCGCGGGCGACCGGATCCACTCGATCATGGAGCGCTTCAAGGTGCCTGAGGACCAACCTATGGAGTCCGGTCTCCTCTCGAAACAGATCGAGAACGCGCAGAAGAAGGTCGAGGAGCAGAACTTCGTCGCGCGCAAGAACGTCCTCAAGTACGACGACGTCATGAACACGCAGCGCGAAGTGATCTACGCGCAGCGGCGCCAGGTGCTCGAGGGCGCGGACCTCTCCGAGGAGATCAGGGGCTGGGTCGACGAGGTGATCGAGGGGCTCGTCGCGCTGCACACCGAGAGCGAGTTCGCCGAGGAGTGGGACCTCGACGGGCTCGTGCAGGCGTTCAACACGCTCACCGACGCCGACTTCACGGTCGAGGAGCTGCGCGAGGATCTCGACGACATCAGCCGGGAGGCTCTCATCGAGGATTTCCGCGCCGAGGCGCTCGAGCTCTACGAGGAGAAGGAGAAGGAGTGGGGCGACGAGGTCGCGCGCGAGATCGAGCGGTACATCGTGCTCGAGGTCGTCGACACCCGCTGGCGCGAGCACCTCGAGAACATGGACTACCTCCGCGAGGGCGTCCACCTGCGGTCGTTCGCGCAGAAGGATCCGCTCGTCGAGTACCGCGGCGAGGGGCACGCGATGTTCGAGGAGCTCGGCGGGCTCATCCGCGAAGAGGTGCTGATGCTTCTCTACCACGCGCAGATCGAACCGCGCGAGGCCGAGGAGCTCGTACGCTCGGACGAGGTTGACGGCACCGGATTTGCGTACCAGCACGAGTCGCTGGCCGGGGCGGACGCTATTGCGGCGGCGGGGCTCGGCGGCGACGGCATGGGTGGTGTGAGCACCGGCCTCGGCGGAGGCGGTGCCGTGGCCACGCAGCAGCGCGTCACGACCGACCGTGACAAGATCGGGCGCAACGATCCCTGCTGGTGCGGGAGCGGTAAAAAGTTCAAGAAGTGCCACGGCGCGTAGTCGTCGTCCACTTCAACCCGCCGAACCTCGACAAGCGCCTCGCTCGATTGCGCGGGCATGACGTCGAGACGCTGATGCCGAAGGGGCCGGCGGATTTGAAGCCGTTGCGCGAGCGGCTGCCGGACGCGTTCGTGGTCGATCTCGACCGGCGCCCGTCGGAGGGGCGGTCGGTGGCGGTGCAGCTCCGCAGGTACGCGTCGACGCGGCCGGTGCCGCTGGTGTTCGCGGGTGGGGAGGAGGATCAGGTGGCGCGGGTCCGGAAGTTGCTGCCGGACGCGACGTACGTCTCCTGGGAGGGCGTCCTCGGCGGGTTGAAGCGCGCGCGGCCCCTGGCGAAGCCGGTCGTGCCGAGCACGATGGACGCGTACTCGCAGAGGGAGCTCGAGCCGAAGCTGGGCGTGCGCGACGGGACGACGATGCTCCTCCTCGGTGCGCCGGACGGCTTCGGGAAGGCGTTACGTCGTGCGGAGCTCGTGGAGGCAGGGCCGGCGCAGCTCGTCATGCTCTTCTGCGGCGACGCGGATGAGCTGGCCGCGAAGTTCGACGATGCGAAAGCCGCGATTGCGCCGGGCGGAAGCCTCTGGATTTGCTGGCCGAAGAAGTCGTCGGGCGTCGAGTCGGACCTCGGCCAGGTCGAAGTTCGCCGCCACGCGATGGACCGTGGCCTGGTCGACTTCAAGGTCGCAGCGATCGACCAGACGTGGTCCGGCCTCCGTTTCGCCCGCAAGAAGCGCTAGGTCAAACGCGGAGGCGACGCCGAGAACGTGATCGCCCCACGTGCGCGGCCGCCGCTCGGGCGCTCGCCCGCCATGGGCGGGATGATCTCAACGCCGGTCGCTAGCATCCGCACCATGGCAGACGCCGCCTCACTCGACGAGCGCCTGGAGCAGATCGGGGCCCAGCTCGACTGGGTCCGTGATTACCTTTGACCCGGACGGCCTAACGCAGCGCGCCGCCGAGCTCGAGGCCAGGATGGGCGAGCCCGGCTTCTGGAACGACCAGCAGGAAGCGGCCCAGATCTCGTCCGAGCACGCGCGCGTCCAGCGGCGCCTCGAGCGCTACGAGCGCTTGCGCCGCGAGTACGACGACGCGAAAGAGCTCCTGGCCATGGACGGCGACATGGCCGCCGAGATCGAGACCTCGCTCACCCCGCTGGAGGGCGAGCTCGAACGCCTCCAGGAGGACGCGCTCTTCTCGGGCGAGTACGACGGAGGCGACGCGGTGGTCACGATCCAGTCCGATGCTGGCGGCACCGACGCGCAGGACTTCACAGAGATGCTCCTCCGCATGTACCTGCGCTGGGCCGCCGACCGCAACTTCAAGACCGAAGTCCTCGAAGCGAGCCCGGGCGAGGAGGCAGGCCTCAAGTCCACGACCTTCACCATCGAGGGCGAGAACGCGTACGGCATTCTCAAGGCCGAGCGGGGGAAACACCGCCTCGTTCGCCTGTCGCCGTTCGACCAGGCCCACCGCCGCCACACGAGCTTCGCCCAGGTCATCCCGAGCCCGCTCCTGTCGGACGACGCCGAGATCGAGGTCGACGACGCCGACATCCGCGTCGACACCTACCGCGCGAGCGGCGCCGGGGGCCAGCACGTGAACAAGACCGACTCCGCGGTCCGGATCACCCACCTCCCGACCGGGATCGTCGTCAGCGTCCAGAACGAGCGCAGCCAGTCCTCGAACAAGGCGACCGCGCTCAAGATCCTCCGCTCACGCCTTGCCGAGCAGGCCGAGGAAGAGCGGGACGCCGAGCTCGCCAAGGAGCGTGGCGACGTGAACATGGGCTTCGGCGGAAACGCGATCCGCAGCTACGTCCTGCATCCGTACCAGCTCGTGAAGGACCACCGCACCGAGCACGAGGTCGGCAACACCCAGGGCGTGCTCGACGGAGACCTCGACGGCTTCGTCCAGGCCTACCTCCTGGCAAAGGCGGCCGGCAGGGTTCTCTAGTCCCGGATCGCCTTACTCACGCTCTTCGCGAAGCATCCGTACGAGTCCTGGGAAAGGACGAGTCGCAAGCGGCGGCCTGGACGACGGGAGACGCGGAACGTGACGCCCGAGACGACGCCGGAGCGGCGAATGGCGATGCGCCTCAGAGGCTGGGACCGGAAGTCGACCCAGCGGCCACTCGAGTGCCGCTGGAGCGTGACTAGTTCCCGTTTGAACGAGGCTCCGAACAGGGCTCGCGCGCGCAGGGTGCCCGGCGAGAGGCGCTCCAGCGTCAGCCGGGGAGCGACGTGCACCGTCTTCGGGGAGCTTCGCTCGGGGCCGACTTGGACCCAGAACGTCGTGCCCGTGCGGGGGCGGATGTGCGCTGTCCACGTGCCGTTGCGAGCTGCTGTGATCGTCTCCACCTTGCTCGTCCTGGCAGCACCGCAACGGTGTCGCAGGATCGTGAGCCGCGCCCGCTGACCGGATGTCAGGCGGCCGTGTAGACGCGTCGGCTGTCCGTACTCGACGATGAGCGGGCGCGCAGCGATCGTGGTCGGTGTCGTGACGAGGTAGCGGGCGAGTGTGAAGGAGGAGCCCGAGGAGCCTGCAGCGAGGATCCGCCCATCGGGTTGCAGAGCGACGCCGTTCGCTTCGTCGAGCCCCTTGGCGACGCCGAGGGACCCGAATCGACGGTCCAGATTGCCGTCCCGGCCATACCGAATAACGCCGTCCGTGCCGGCAACGACGATTGCTCCGTTGGACTGCACGGCGACATCCCGTCCCGTGGAGAGATTCTCTGAGCTTGCCGGTGGCGCTGTCACACCGTTGGCCCCGAATGCTGTGTCGAGGCTTCCATCCGGCCGAAAACGCGCGACCCCGACCCGGTTCGCGATTCTTCCCGCCGCGACGAGCTTGCCGTCCGGCTGGAGCGCGAGCCCCGAGGCAGTGGCCGAAAAGACGCCCGACGACGGGGGGCCGATGCTCGTTCCGTTCGTGCCGAACGCGCCATCGAGCGTTCCGTCGAACCGGTAGCGGGCGAGGGCGATCATGGCGTACGGCGTCTGGGAAGGCGAGATCGTGCTGTCTCCCGCGGCCACGATCATGCCGTCGGGCTGGAGCACGAGATCATTGGCGTGGGATTCGTCGCCGATCTGGGTGCGGACGACGCCAGAGGCGCCGAAACTCGTGTCGAGGACGCCGAATGGATTGAAGCGCGCCAGGACGAAGCTGTCGGGCCCGAACCCGGGTCCTCCCGCCGCCCCGTACCCGGCCGCCACGGTGTCCCCGTCCGGCTGCAAGGCGATTGCCTGGATGGTCCCGCTCGGGCCGGACGCGACCCCGTTCGTTCCAAAGGTCGGATCAGGGCTACCGTCCGGCAGGAACCGGGCGAGCGTGAAGGTGAAGTTCGCCCCGGAACCGGCGACGACGATCTTGCCGTCGGTCTGGAAGGCGACTGCGTTCGCGGTGCCCGGTGGCCCGACGACGATGCCGCCGGAGCCGAAGCTCGAGTCGAGGCTCCCGTAGGGGAGATAGCGGGCGAGGGTCATGTTCCCGCCAAAGAGGGGCGATCCGGCAACCACGATCTTTCCGTCCAGCTGGAGGACGAGATTGTTGGCTGCGGAGGCGGACCCGACGTCCGTCCGAACGATCCCGTCTCCGCCGAACGTGGAATCGAGGTCGCCCGGTGCCGCGGACGCGGATCCGAGCACGAGCAGTGCCGCAGCGACCGTCGTCGCCGTGGCGAGAACAAACGCGATGCGACGTACCGAGCTCAACCCGTTCTCCCTGAGCGCTGACCCTAGCGCGACGGTGTTTCGACGTTGTTAAGTCCGCGAGGGCTGCCGGGCGCTCGTCTAGCGCGGAATTGCACGGCTGACCGCGGTCGCGAAGCAGGCGTACGGGTTGGGTTGCTCCAGGAGCGCACGGACAGGCCCGCGACGTTGTCCCGTCTTGATCGTGACGCTCGAGACGACACCGCCTTTGGCGCGGCCCAGCCGCCTCAGGGAGCCGTACCGAATGTGCCCCCAGCCGCTCCCCTGACGGAAGCGCTGTAGATCGATCGTCTCTCCGGCGAGGGAATGCCCGTAGACGACCCGAGCCTGCACACGGGAGCGCGTGAGCCTCCGAAGCGTCACGCGCGGACGGACCTGGACCTCGACGGGGATGCTCCGATCGCCGGCGATCTCGGCTCGGTAGCTCGTACGGCCACGTGGCGTGACCGTCGCCGTCCACGCACCTGAGGTGTCCTCGGCCGTCGCCCTCGAGCGCGCGGTCGAGTAGGCGTAGCAGTCGCGTCCCAGGATCTGCACGGCCGCGCCCGGCTGCGAGTCGGCTGCGGTTCCCTCGAGCGTGATCGTCGCGCCGTACGGGACAACCAGGGGCGCCGCCCCGATCGACGTCGGCGACGTGACGCGGTAGCGCGCGAGCGCGAAGTTCGTCTCGCTCTCGTGCGAGTTGAGGCCGGCCGCCAGGATCCGACCGTCGGGCTGGATGGCGACCGCTCGCGCGTCCGACCAGAAGCCGAACGACGCCCGGGAGATGCCGCCCTCTGCGAAGCTCGGGTCGAGTTCGCCCCCCGTGCTAAGTCGCACGAGCGTGAAGACGCTCGTGTCCCAGCCGCTGATCACGATGCGCCCGTCTGCCTGGAGCGCGAGATCCCACGCGCCGCCGAGGCCGCCGCTTCCCGTCGTCATGAGGCCGTTGGAGCCGAACGACGGATCGACGCGTCCGTCAGGTGCGAACCGCATCACGGCGAGCCGGAGGTCGGCAGTGCCGGCGACCACGATCCGGCCATCGGGCTGCACCCCGATCGCCGTGGCCAACGTGGGCGCGGCCATCACGACCCCACTCGTCCCGAACGATGGATCGAGCTCGCCGTCGGGCCGGTAGCGGACGACCGCCAGCGAGCCCGCGAAATCTCCTCCGGAGCCTGCGGCCAGGATCTTGCCGTCAGGCTGGAGCGCCAGCGCCCAGGCACGGCTCGAGGTTCCGACCCGGGTTCGGACGACGCCGTTCGACCCGAAGCCGGCGTCGGGCGTGCCATCGGGTTCGAAACGCAGGAGCACGACGTTGTCGTGCGCCGACGAGTCGGGATCAGGACTGCTGCCGCAGAGGACGATCTTGCCGTCGGGCTGGAGAACGAGGCCGCGTGCCGTCCCCAGCGGGCCGCTCGCGATGCCTCCCGTTCCGAACGAAGAGTCGCGGTTGCCGTCCGCGGTGTAGCGCACGACAGCCATCGGGCCGCCGTCGAGTCCGCCGGCGGCGAGAAGCTTGCCGTCGGGCTGACGGACGACTGCGTAGGCTGCTCCGCCCGGCCCCTCGACCTTGCCGCCTGATCCGAACGCGCGATCGACGGTGCCGTCGGCGTCGAACCGTGCCAGTGTGAAGCCGCCGGGGCCAGAGCCCGCGACCACGATCTTCCCGTCGGGCTGAAGCGCGATTCCCTCGGCGACCGCGACCGAGCCGAGCGCAAGCTCCGTCTCGCCGCCCGTCCCGAAGGTCGGATCGAGATCTCCCGGCGCCGCGGCAGCCGAACCGAGGAAGAGCAGCAATACCGCAGCGACCGAAGCACCGAGAACGGCACAGAGCCGTGTGCTCTTTGTCACTTCTTCATTCTGACGTGGCAGGCGTCCAAGGTGTTAGGCCAACGTTTAGAGATAGCAGGCACTTTCGCTAGACTCCCGGGCTGTTCAACAGCCGGGAAGCGACCCCCTGCGGACTCGCGCCTAATCCACCCCCGTGCCCGAAGAAATCGCCCAAATAGCAGAGCCAGATACGGCTACCGCCGTTCCCGCGGAAGCGAACGGCCAGGGGCCCGCCGCGACCCCGGTCGCGTCGGCGCGCTCGATGATCGTGTTCGACTCGGTGACGAAGGTCTACGAGCCGAACGTCCACGCGCTCTCGGACGTCTCGTTCGTGATCGACAAGGGCGAGTTCGTGTTCGTCGTGGGCGCGTCGGGCTCCGGCAAGTCGACGGTCATCCGGCTCCTGCTGAAGGAGCTCGAGCCGACCTCGGGTCGGATCATCGTGGCCGGCCGCGACCTGGGCCGTCTCCCGCGGCGCAAGGTCTCGCAGCTCCGCCGTAACGTGGCCTGCGTCTTCCAGGACTTCAAGCTCCTCCCGAACCGCACGGCCTCCGAGAACGTGGCCTACGCGCTAAAGGTGCAGGGCGAGAGCTCCGACTCGATCAGGCGCAAAGTGCCGGAGGTTCTGAACCTCGTCGGCCTCGCGCACAAGATGAGCTCGTACCCCGACGAGCTCTCCGGCGGTGAGCAGCAGCGCGTCTCGATCGCGCGCGCGTTCGTCAATCATCCGCCGCTCCTCATCTGTGACGAGCCGACCGGGAACCTCGACCCCGACACGTCGGTCGGGATCATGCAGCTCCTCTACCGGATCAACCGCTCGGGCACCACCGTCCTGATGGTCACGCATGATCGTGAGATGGTCGACAAGATGCGCCGCCGTGTGATCGCGCTCGAGGACGGGCACCTCGCACGTGACGAGCGGCGCGGAGGGTACGCCGAATGAAGCTCCGGGTCGTCGTCGCCGAGGCGTGGCGCTCGCTGACCGCGAGCCTTTCGACCACGCTGGCCGCAGCGCTGACCGTGCTGATCGGCATGTTCCTCGTCGGGCTCCTGATCGGCCTCGGCACGTGGGCCCGCTCCTGGAGCGAGCACGCGAAGGGCCAGCTCGACGTCAACGTCTACCTCTGCACCGTGACGACCTGCGGCAAGGACGTGACGAATGCGCAGAGGAACGCCGTTCGCGTCAAGCTCGAGAGCGACCCGCGCGTCGCCTCCGTCGAGTACATCTCGAAGGCGCAGGCGCTCAAGGAGATGGAGAAGAAGGCGCCGGACATGGTCAACGGCCTCGTCTCGAACCCGCTGCCCGACGCGTTCAGGGTCAAGCCCCGCCATGGCGAAGACGTCGTCGCGATCGCGCAGAGCCTCAACGATCCGCCTCTGGCCGGCGTGGAGAAGGTCAACTTCGGCAAGAAGACGGCCAAACGCATCCTCCGCGTCGCGCACATCTTCGAAGTGCTGTCCGCGCTCGCGATCGCGATCCTGCTGATCGCGGCGACGATCCTGATCGGCAACACGATCCGGCTCTCCATCTTCGCGCGGCGCCGTGAGATCGAAGTGATGAAGCTCGTCGGAGCGTCGAACTGGTTCGTGCGCGGGCCGTTCATGGTCGAAGGCTTGTTAACCGGCTTGATCGGCGCCGCGGCCGCGGTCGTGCTGCTCTTCCTCGGGAAGGAGCTCGTCCTGCCGACGACGATCGGGCGGCTCGATGCGGGCAAGGACGTGAACGCGATCGCGTTCGAGTACACGGCGCTGCTCGTGCTGATGCTCGGGCTACTGCTCGGCGCAGCCGGCTCGTCGCTCACGATGCGCCGCTTCCTCAGAGTCTGATCGTCGAGCTCACACGGCGCGGCAAGCTCACGATGGGCGAGCCGTATTTCGTGCCCGGGACGCCGGTCGTCGTCGATCGCAAAGGGCTCGGGGACGCGCGGCCGGGCGATCTCGTCGCGGTGACCGAGGGTCGCGGCCGTGCGCGCGTTCAGCGCATCGTCGGGCCGGCGAAGCGGATCGAGAACGTGCTCGAAGCGCTCCTCGTCGAGGAGGGGCTGCGCGAGGGCTTCGAGCCGCACGACGTGCCCGAGCCGACGCTCGAGGGACGCACGGACCTCCGCGAGCTGACGACCTTCACCGTCGACCCCGACACCGCGAAGGACTTCGACGATGCGATCTCGGTCCGGCGCGAGGGCGACGGCGTTCGGATCTGGGTCCACATCGCCGACGTCTCGTACTTCGTCCCGGCGGGCACGCCGCTCGACCGCGGAGCCTGGACGCGCGGCAACTCGGTCTACGTCCCCGGGCTCGTCGCGCCGATGCTCCCGCACGAGCTGGCCGACGACGCGTGCTCACTGCGGCCGCACCAGGATCGGCTCTGCGTGACCGTCGAGGTCGCGCCCGGCGGGGAGCCGAGCTTCTATCGGTCCGTGATCCGCAGCCGAGAGCGCTTCACGTACGGCCAGGCGCAGCGCATCCTGGACGGTGAGGAGCAGCACGAGCTGGCCGACGACGTGCGGCTCGCCGACACGGTCTCGGCCGAGCTCAGGCGGCAGCGCTTTGCGCGCGGGGCGCTTCGTGTCGAGAGCCCGGAGGTCAACTTCGCCTTCGACGGGCAGGGCGGAGTCGAGCGTGCATGGCTCGAGGCGGAACCGGCCGCGCACGCGCTGATCGAGGAGCTGATGATCCTCGCCAACGAGAAGGTGGCCGCGTTCCTCGCCGGCCGCCGGAGCCCGTCGCTCTACCGAGTGCACGAGCCGCCGGAGCCGCAGTCCGTCGAGCACCTGCTCGCGAAGCTGGCCGACCTCGAGGTTCCGACGCCGCCGGCGCCCAAGACCGAGAGCATGAGCCCGGCCGAAGCGGCCCAGGTCGCCGCGCGCGCCAGCGAGCTCGTCTCCGACTATGTCGCGCAGGCGGGGCGTGGGCGGGAGGCATATCCAGGTCTCGTCCTGCGCGCCCTCAAGCAGGCGCACTACGACCCGCGCAACCTCGGCCACTCGGGCCTGGCGAGCATCGCGTACACGCACTTCACCTCGCCGATCCGCCGCTACCCGGACCTCGTCGTCCATAGAGCGCTCCTGCACGCGGTCGGCCAGGGCGACGACCCGGTCCCGGATGACCTGAAGGAGACCGCCGAGCACACGTCCGAGACCGAGCGCGCGGCCACCGATGTCGAGTACCGCGCCGACGAGATCTGCGCCGCGTGGCTGCTCGAGAGCACGCTCTACGAGCGCGGCTGGGAGGAGACGTTCACCGGCGAGGTGATCGGGCTGATCCCGTCCGGCCTGTTCGCGCGCTTCGGTGAGGTCTTCGAAGGCTTCGTCCCCGCGCGCCGCCTGCACGGGGACTACTACGAGCTGAACGACCTGGGCACGGCGCTCGTCGGCCGGCGCGGGGGCCATCGCTTCCGGCTCGGCGACGAGCTCGACGTCCGCGTCCAGGAAATCCGCCGCGCTGAAGGGAAGATCGAGCTCGCGCTTACCGGAGCGAGCGGATCAGAACGCGGCGGAGGGCGAAGAGGCCGATCAGACCGACGCCGACGAGAGTCGCGAGCGAGATGACGAGCCCGGTCGGGAAGTCGCTCTTCGGCGGCGGCTTGTAGTCGAGGCTCCCGGCGATGAAGAACGTCTTTCCGCCGTCGGTCGCGGGCACCTTCCAGTCGAAGATGTGATGCGGCTTGCGCGGCGCCGCCTTGACCATGGGCGGAGCGATCGGGTTCATGTAGTGGATCCGGTGGTCGTGCCAGGCCCAGACGTCACCGCCTGCGAGCTTCTCCCACTTCGGCTTCGCGGACGCGCTCGCCGACTTCGGGACCTGCACGCGCGCATAGCGGTCCTGGTTCAGGTACCCGGCCGGTGAGTTGATGTTGACGGAGATCCCGTTCGGGGCGAAGCGGAGGTACGGCTCGCCGGCGTAGCCCTTGATGATCACGGTCTTGCCGCTGCGGTTGTCGAGCCAGACCTGGTCGTCGCCGTACAGGATCTTGAACCTGAGGCCCGGCATGCGCGGGTCGACGCGGGTGATCGTCGAGCGGTAGCCGAGCTTCCCGGTGCCGAAATGCGCATCGGCACCGGGAGCCAGCACAGCCGCCAGGACGGCGGCGACGACGAGCGCGCGTCTCAAGCGCGCTTCCGCCTTCGCACGACCAGGATCGCCGCCGTCGCGCCGCCGATCGCGGCGACGATGAGGATCCAGATCCAGGTGTTGTCGCTACCGCCGTCGCCTGCGGTCGACGTGGCCGTCGGCGCGGGCGGTGGTGGCGGCGGCGGGGTGGCTTGTCCCTGCGCGGCCGTCAGCGTCACGCGTGGAGCGGGCGTGTCGGAGCTCTCGGCGCCGATCCAGTGCACGACCTTCCCGTCCTGGTACGTCACGAGCGCCGGGAAGACGAGCACCTGTCCGGGCGTGTTCGGCATGCGGGCCGAGAACGTGAACTTCCCGTCCTCGCCGTTCTGGATCTGCCCGCCCGACCAAGTGACGATGCGGCCGTCGACGGACTGTTTCCAGCCGCGCGTGTGGTGCGCGACCACGTCGGTCACTCCCGCCGGCATCTGAACCGTGAGCTTGACCGCAGGGACGCTCTCCTCTCCCTCGGCGGACAAGGTGATCTTCGACACGCCGTTCGCAGGCACTTTCTCGGGGCTCGCCTCCACGTGAGCCATCGCGGCGGGCACGAGCCCGAGCGCGAGCAGTGTGAGCACGACGAGCGTTCGCTTCATGTCAGCCCTCTCTGATGGGAACGGTGACTGTCTGGGTGTAGGACTGGAACTGGCCCTTGCGGATCTCGAACGTCACCTGCCAGTCACCGGCCTCCGGGAAGACTCCGGTCGACGTCGTGTAGTGGCTGGGGACGATCCGCATGAGCGGGATCCGCAGCGGCCCGAGGTTCTTGCTCGGAAGCGTCGCCGACAGCTTCGCGTCGTTGACGTTCGCCGGGAAGCCGCTCTTCGGCAGGTAGAAGTAGAGATGGATGACGTTCGGGCCGGTCGCGGCCGGATCGATCAGGTAGTTGACCTCGAGCGGCCCGATCGGAACGGTGTCCGTCGCATACTTGGCCGCGGAGACCGACGCCTTGGCGGGCGGCTCGGTGACGAGCACCGCGGTCACGCCGACGATCGTCGCCATGATCACGAGCTCGGTTCCCGCCGCGCGCAGGAACCGGCGACGCTCCCCGGTCGAAGCCGTGTTCCGCTTCAGCCGCGGCACCGCGAACCGGTTGTTATAGAGCCCGATCAGGAGCAGCGGCAGGACGAGCGCGATCTTGACCAGCAGCAGCCGCCCGTAGGTCGTGTCCCAGAGGCCGTGGAACGCCTTCACCTCCTGGTAGCCGCGGATGCTCCCGGCGGTGATCAGGACCACGACCGAGACGACTGCGAGGAGCGAGAAGCGCGGCACGGCACGCGAGCAGAGCGGCCAGCGGTCCGCGCCCGCGAGCAGGAGCGCGAGCACCGTGAACGCGAGCCCACCGACCCAGGTCGACGCGGCCGCGACATGGAACACGTCGAGGAAGAGCGCAAGGGCGCCGCTCGTCCGGGCGTGCCCTGCGGCCGAGATCGTCGGGATCAGAAGGAGCGAGAAGAGCGGGAGGAACTCGAGCCTTCGCGAGCGGCTCGCCATCAGGGCAAGCGCGCCGACGACGATCGCGATCCCGATCTGCCACAGAAACGCGTGGCCGAACCGTGTCTCCAGGACGGAGTGGATCGTGTCCCAGCGGAACGCCTCGCTCAGCCCGAAGCCTCCGGCCACCGCGCCCTGGAGCACGATGCAGAGCGCCGCGGCGATCGCAAGCCCGAAGGACAGGCCCGCCAGGATCCGGAAGAGCCGAGTGCGGAGCTCCACGGCGGCCGAGCGGAGCACGACCGCCAGCGCGATCGCGCCGCCGATGACGAGCAGGATCAGCGCGAAGTCGAGGCCGCGCATGAACTTGAAGAGCGCGTCGATCGTGCCGGGCGTCGTCGCCCCGAAGACCTGCTTGCACGAGCCCGCGTTCGCCTTCTTGACGTTGAAGACGAATGCGCCCGCGACCGGGTGTGAGTCGGCCGAGATCACCCGCCACGTGACCGTGTAGGTGCCCTGCGCCAGCTTGCGCTCGATCGCGACCGCGACCGAGTCCTTGGTCGGGCGCGAGATCGTCCCGGAGTCGACGCGCCCGCCGCCGCAGTCGTAGACGCGGATCGAGCCGAACGCGGTCTCGACCGCCTCGTTGAAGCGCAGCGAGACGGTCTTCGGGCTCGTGCGGACGACCGAGTTGCTGCCCGGGTTGCTCTCCTGCAGGATCGCGTGCGCGAACGCGGCGGGCGTCGCCGTCAGCGCGGCCAGGACGACCGCTATGACCAGCCAGCTTCTCTTCAAGACACTCCTTCGCTCGAGGACCTACGGCCTGCGAGCGAAAGGCGGTGCGCGTTCTCCGTAGCCCCGTGCGAGGCCGGCCGCGCGCGGGACGGCGACGACGCGAACGGGCTCGGGAACGAAGGCTTGGAACGCAGGCTGCGGCAAGTCGCGAAGGGCGCGGCCGATCGCACGCGCAGCCGAGTCGAGCAGCCACGCGATGAGCAGCGCGGCGAGCGCGAAGGGCAGCTGGAAGGCGACTCCGAGCAAGAGCGTGGGCTGCACGACGAGAGTCCATGGCGCGTGACCCGTGTGCAACAGACGCTCGGCGAACTCCTGGACGGCGAACGCGATTGGGGGCAGAAGCACGATCAACGGCGAGGCGAGGGTGCGGCGGGGAATGCCCCTGAAGCCGGCTCTCGTCTGAAGGGCGAGGCCGGCAAGCAGGACGCCGAGGCTGACCGACAGCGCCAGTGGCACGTATCCGAGATAGGCGTGGCCGCTCCGCGCTAGCGCGTCCGCGCGGGCGTGCGCGTCCGAATAGACGAGCCGGTACGCAAGCTGGTGGCCGGCGATCAGCCCCGCGAACATGAGCGGGGCCGTGGACAGCCAGGCGAGTCGCTGCCTCATCCCCGGCAATGGTGGCAGATCCAGGCGGAACTCCGAACCTACAATCGACGCATGGCAGGCGAGAAGCCGATCGCGGAAAACCGCAAGGCGCGGCACGACTACCACTTCCTCGAGCGTTTCGAGGCCGGTCTCGTCCTGACCGGGAGCGAGGTCAAGTCGCTGCGCGCGGGCCGGGTCAGCCTCCAGCAGGCCTACGCTGACGTGCGCGAAGGCGAGGCATGGCTCGTCGGCGCCCACATCGACCCTTATGAGCAGGCCGGGATTCAGAACCACGAGCCGGAGCGTGACCGGAAGCTCCTGCTGCACCGGCGGGAGCTCGACTCGCTGTACGGCAAGGTCCGCGAGCGGGGTCTGACCCTCGTTCCGATTCGGCTCTACTTCAAGGACGGCCGCGCGAAGCTCGAGCTAGCGCTCGCGAGAGGCAAGGAGCAGCGCGACAAGCGGCGCGAGCTGGCGAAGCGCGAGGCCGACCGCCAGATCGAGCGGGAGCTCAAAGCGAAGCGCTAGTTACGAGCGCTTGCCGGAAAGCGCCCGCAGCGAACGTGTGAGGAAGACTCCGATTGCGGCGCCGGCGCCCATGACCACGGCGAGGACGTTCGTCGTCACGCAGGTTCGGCAGGCGTTGCAGCAGGTGGTCGCCATGGGCGCGTGTTCGGCGTACCGACCGGCAACCTGACCGACGCGGCCCGTCCAGATCTGCTTCATGCCCTCAGTTTAGGAGCGCAAGTGCGCCCGGGAGCTCATCGAACCGGTCGATGACCGCATCGGCGCCCTCGAGGCCGGCACCGAACCCGATCACCTTGATCTCGGCTCTCCGCGCGCCGCGAATGTCGGCCTCGGTGTCTCCGACGGCGACGGTCTGCTCCGCAGGCCAATTGCCGGCCTTGCGGCGCGCGATCGAGATCAGCTCCGCCCGATCCTCCGCCTCGCAGCCGAAGGCGCCCTGGTCGGGCGGGAAGAAGTCCCCGAGACCGATTCGCTCCATGCGCGCTCGTGCCACCGGCTCCGGGTTTCCCGTCAGGAGCGCGCGGTGCTCGATGCGCGGAAGCACGTCGGTGGCGCCCTCCGCGGCCTCCCAGTGGGATGTGTCCGCATCGGCGAGGAGCTCGAGGTAACGACTGGACGCTTCGGTGCACCAGCGCGCGAGGCGCGGGTCGATCTCGCCGTCGTCGAGGCCCGCCGCGCGGAGCAACTCGCGCGTGATCCGCATCGCCGTCTGGCCGGCATGGTCGACGCCCTTGATCGCGCCACCGGGCAGCTCGACGCCCCAGACGGCCTCGATCGCAGCGGTCGTCGCCTGGCCCATGAGCGGGTCGCTCGTCATGAACAGCGTCTTGTCGACGTCGAAGAGGACGAGGAGCACGCGGCTACACTAAGGGCAACATACGGGGGCGATCAGGTTTCGACGTGGTCGATTCTCCGGTTGAGCTGCAAGCCGAGGTCCCCGGTCGGCCTCGTAAAACAACCGGGATCAACGTAAGTGCGAAGAACAACGACGCACTCGCTCTCGCTGCCTAAACCACAGTGAGGCGCATCGCTCCGAGCTCGGCCCGTGGCTCGGGTAGCGGTGTCAGAAAACGGGCTCGGCGCCGACGGAGAGCCAATCGCCCGAGGCGCGACACCAAAGGATGGCTAGCCCGGTGGTTGGTCGGCTGCCAACCGGCCGGCGGGCGAATCTCAATGGCGGCCTAAGCTTGTAGACGTTCAGCCGGTGCGACAGCGGACGCGGGTTCGATTCCCGCCGCCTCCACCTCAGGGTTTCCAGCTCGTTGGAGACCGGATTCTCAAGCGTCGTCAGATCTGGCGACGCTTGTACGTCCCGGTTATCAGCAGCTCGACCGAGTGCATCCGCCAGTTCATCCAGCCTTAGGTCGTCGGTGTACTGCTGGGTCGTGTCCGGATGCCTGTGGCCCATCAGAGCCTGCAGCGCGACGACATCACGGCCGCTCTCCCGAAGGAAGCCGTTGAGGTGTAGACCTCGGCGGTGGGAAAGTGCGGTGCCAATGCTCAAGTAGACAATCGGGTGCGAGCGCGGGCTCCGCCAGCGCCCGCCGCGCCGGCGACGAGAAAGACTGCAACACACGCGAGAGTACGACTCTCATCGCGATCACGTTAAGCGCTTGACCGTTAATGTGGCTTCCTCGATTCACGACGAAGGGGAGAGAGATGAAGAGGATCCTTCGCGCCGTGCTGTTGCTCAGCGCGGTCACGCTCGTCGTAACGGCGGTTGCCTGGGCTTTCAACCCGGACACGCGCGTCTCGGTCGGTAGCCCAACGACGCCGTTCTCGCAGAACAAGCAGAACGAGCCGGCGCTCGCAGTGGACGCCAACCACCCGGACATCCTCGTCGCGGGCGCGAACGACAACATTGACGAGGAAGCCTGTAACTCGGGCGACGACACAACCTGTCCGTTTACCCCCGGCGTCGGGGGCTCCGGCGTCTACTTCTCGTTCAACTCCGGCACCACCTGGACGCAACCGACCTATACCGGCTGGTCTGCGCGCAACTGTCTCGGGGTAGTCGGACCGGATTCGGGCTGCACGCCGATCGCAGGCGGCCCGATCGGAACGTTGCCCTGGTACTTCGAGGCTGGGCTCGTCGCTGACGGCGATCCGGCTGTCGCGTTCGGCCCGAGGCGCGTGAACGGAACGTTCTCGTGGGGCAACGGCTCGCGGCTCTACTACGCCAACCTGACCTCCAACTTCGGGGCGACCCGCTCCGAGGAAACGTTCAAGGGCTTCGAGGCGATCGCGGTCTCCCGCACCGACAACGTCCAGGCTGCCGCATCGAGCGACAAGAACGCCTGGATGCCGCCCGTCGTGATCTCGAGGCAATCTTCGACCACGTTCTCCGACAAGGAGCAGGTCTGGGCCGATAACGCCTCCTCGAGCCCGTTCTTCGGCACTGTCTACGTCTGCTGGGCCGCGTTCGTCGGGCAGGAGAAGGGGAACGCCGCGCCGGCGCCGCTGCAGGTCGCTGTCTCGCAGGACGGCGGCGACACCTGGAAACAACACCAAATCAGCGCGGCCGCAAACAACGGCCAGCGGAATCCGACGGATGGCTGCACGATCCGCACCGACAGCCAGGGCAACGCCTACGTGTTCGGCGTCGGAACCGTGTCGGCGCAGGGCCACCAGGCCTTCGAGTTGATGTCGAAGTCGACCAACGGCGGCGCGAGCTGGTCCCCGCCGGTTCCCGTCGCCGGTCCGGTCACTCAGCCCGGCGTGTTCGACCCGAACGTCGGGCGGCCGGTGATCGACGGTCTCGCGGGCGCGCGCAGCGATCTCGCCCCGGCTCCGAGCGTCGACATCGCCAACGGCGCGCCTACGGGGGCCGACGCCACAGATCGGATCGTCATGACCTACGTCAGCGGGACGCTCGATGCCCCGCACGTGTACTTCACCGAGTCGACGGACCACGGGACGACCTGGTCGGCTCCGCGACCGATTGAGAGCGCCGGCGACCGCGGGTACTACACCGCGCCCTCGATCTCGCCTAACGGCAGAGACGTGTACGTGGTCTACAACGCGTTCACGACGCCGTACCAGCCGACGACGGCGACGCCGCGGATCCTCGTGGGCGTCGTGAAGCACGCGGACTCGGCCACGAGCCCCGGGATTCCGACCGGGGCCTTCAGCGAGCTGCACCGGAGCCCCGGGGGTGATCCGCGCGGCTCGAGTCAAAACAACCTCGTCGGTGAGTTCCTCGGCGACTACGTCTACGCGGTTGCGACGAGGACCTACGGCGCCGCGGTCTGGAACGACACGCGCAACGCCGCAGACTGCCCGGCGATCGATGCCTGGCGGCAGGCGATCGCTACCGGCGACTCGAGCGTTCCGAGGCCGGCACCGCAGCAGCAGTGCCCGGCGACGTTCGGCAACAGCGACATCTTCGGCGGCAGCTACACGGATCCGACTCCGTAGCTAACCGCCGAAACGAGCACGAAGAGGGGCGCCTTTAAGGCGCCCCTCTTTTTCCCTCAGCGAGAAGGAGCAATCGTCGGCTTGAACCGGCGCGCCCAGGCGGGCGGGTTTCCCGTTCGGTGCCGACGCAGCAGAGTTGCTTCGCGCCGAGGGGCCGTCGTAGTCTTGCGTCGTTCCGACCTACCAAGGAGGTAGTCGTGCCGGTCATACTCGTTCATCAGGGAGCAGGTTTGACGAGGGAGAGCTACGAGGAAACGGTACGAAAGCTCACTGATGGTAAGGGCGTCCACTCCCCTGCGGACTGGCCCGTCGATGGACTTTTGATTCACATCGCCGGAGACGCTGAGGGCGGCTTCCGCGTTGTCGATGTGTGGGAGTCGGAGGATGCCGCACGCCAGTTCGGGGACAAGCTCGGTCCGATCCTGCAAGAGGTAGGCATAGAGGCCCCACCGGAGATCTATCCGGCGCACACGTTCGTCTCCGCGTAACGTCCCCTACGGCCACGCGGCAATGTTTGGGGAACATTCCCGAACCTGGCCCAGCGACAGTCCGGCATTGACTGGGCGATGCAGATACAGCTAGCCAGCGTGCACCGCGC
>Ga0207674_10003770_pt1 | contig 18486 bp, 16 predicted proteins | sample KBSCornC72_FD_184303 | JGI IMG/M metagenome (GOLD analysis project Ga0207674, IMG submission 184303) | Corn rhizosphere microbial communities from Kellogg Biological Station, Michigan, USA - KBS Corn C7-2 (SPAdes) (version 2) | ecosystem: Host-associated > Plants > Roots > Rhizosphere > Soil ... | reverse complement strand
AGCCAGCCCTGGCCGGCGAGGGCGACGAGCGCGCACGGGACCCCGAGCGACGCGATCCGGAAGTCCCAGACCACCGAGGACGGGAACGACCTTTTTGAGATCAGGGAGATCGACCACGCCACCGTACGCCATGGCTCCCATCTTTACCTGCCCCACCGGAAGGACTATTACCAGCGGACCACAGGTCTGCCGGCCGAAATGTGAAGCATTCATTGAGGCCTTTGAAAAGACATTATTGAACGAAATAACACTATCATTAGCCGTGTATCGGCGATGGATTAATTTTCAGACAAGCCGTCCACGATACACACTTCCTGGTTAAGGAAGGTACCAACCGGCATTGGATAGACTTTGTCAGCCATGAGGTAAAGCCGGGCCATCTGTTTTTCACCCTCCCCCATCAGGTGCATCTCAAAGAAAGACATGCCCCCGTCGGCGGCACCCTGCTGGCATTCACGGAAGATTTCCTGCTCACCGACCGCGTCCACCCGCCGGCGGAAAGACACACCTCCTGGGGAGAGCTGCCCATCCTCCAAAATCCGGAAGAAAAACAATCCCTGTCGCTGACCCCGGCCGACCAGGAATTCCTCACGAACCTCATGAACCAGATGCTGGCCGAATACAAAAAGGACCAGTACAGGCCGGACCGATTCGCCAGAGGCATGCTGGAAAGCTATCTTCATATCTTCCTCCTCTTCCTCTCCCGCCTGTATCAGCGGCAGTTCGACACCGGCAGCACGTTTGCCGACAGGTCCCTGCTTCGCCGTTTTTACGTCAGCACACAGGAAGGACAGCCACCAGCCTCATTCATCAACGCATCGCACTCGAAGGCAAAAGACTTCTCTTCCACGCAGACCTATCCTTAAAAGAGATCGGTTATTCACTGGGCTTTGATGACGCCGCCTATTTCAATCGGTTTTTCAAACGTCTCACCGGCGAGACACCCACCGCCTTTCGCAACAGCATCCGGGAAAAGTACCATTAACTCCCCGATCGATCCATTTACCCGGCTTGTCGCTCACACTAATTTTGTCGTGTCACAAAATAATCATCACCTGATTCCCTCAATGGCTAACCAATAACCCAAAAAGGGAATTGGATAACCCAACAGGAAAATCATGCAACAATTTCTCGTCCTTTTTCGCGAACCCCACGGACGCAAAGATCCACACACACCCGAACCAAACGTGGACCACGGGTCCACTGGCCGAAAGCCCATCATTAGCCCATTTCCGTCGGAGGGTAAATTTCCAGACGACCCGGAGACGGAAAAGCTCGCCGAGCATCGCAAGAGCTGGAACCTTTGGTCAGAACAAATGAATAAGGAGCATCGCATCATCGGTGGAATGCCGCTGTCGCTGTCAGGCCGGGTCCTGCACGCAACAAACATCCGGGGCGCCAACCACTGGATCAACGAAGGTCCTGGTCCGCCTGTCGATGAAGGTTTCAGCCCATCCATCACCGAAGGCCCTCACAAGGTAGGCCAGGAAATAGTCGCGGCTACCTGCTCATCAACGCTCACAGCCTGGATGAAGCCACCTCGCTCACGCAAAGCTGCCCCATCTTCGAATTCGGCGGCTATGCGGAGATCCGCGAGATCATGACACCGCCGGGCGCATCATCAGTACCCGAACCTGCCTCATCGACAGGGACCGCCGCCACTCCCCAGGAACAGAACAAAGCCATCGTCCGTCGATTCAATACAGCGTTTATACAAGACGGTGATATATCCGCCTTCCACGACATCATCGACCCCGCAGTCATCAATCACACCGCCCCGGCAGGTTTTCCCAAAGGCGCCGATGGCATATTCGATGTCATAGAGCTGTTCCGCAAAGCCCTCACCGGCCTTGAAGTAAAGATACTCCGGCAGGTGGCCGAAGATGACATCGTCGTCACATACAAGACCTTCCATGCCACCCACACCGGCCCGCTGATGGGTATCGCCCCGTCCGGCCAGCCCGTCGTCATCACTATCATCGATATCGTCCGTCTGCGCAACGGCAAATACATCGAACATTGGGGTATCCGCGACATGATGTCCCGCATACGGGTTCTACAAAAAATGTAACCCGTCCGCCGGAAAAATTTAATGTCTGATGCCTGCGTCGGAAGAACTTCGTCAGAGCTCCATGTATTCGCTCTGTCTCGTTCGTACCCTTCGTACCTCGGGTACTTCGAAAGCTCCTCCTTGCTCGTAACCTTCGCTTCGCCTGGTTATGGACAAAGAACCTCCGGTTCTTTCAGGTCTGCACCGGGCCGCCCGCTGAGCCTCCGGTCCTTCTAAGCCCCAAAATCACTCCGCACCGGCTTGTCAGGCCGAAAATATATTTTTAAAAACAAAAAAATAAATGTTATTTTGACAGGAATAAATACTGGATACCCGCCATATGGGAAAAGATCAATTCGTAATTGGAGTAGACTACGGCACCGACTCGGTTCGGTCCATCATCGTAAATACCGCTAACGGACAGGAGATCGCCTCCTCCGTATTTTATTACCCCCGCTGGAAGGACGGACTTTACTGCAACCCCAATGACAATCAATTCAGACAGCATCCTCTGGACTATGTCGAAGGATTGGAGTCCACCATCCTCGCCTGTCTGAAACAGGCCGGTCCCTCGGCTGCCGCAGGCATAAAAGCCATCTCGGTAGATACCACCGGCTCCACACCCGTGGCCGTCGACGAGACAGGCACCCCCCTGGGACTTATCCCGGGCTTCGAGAACAACCCCAACGCCCTCTTCGTACTGTGGAAGGACCACAGCTCCGTGAAAGAAGCTGCCGGGATCAACGCGCATGCAAATAACTTTCCTGTCAATTACCTGCAGTTCGTAGGAGGCGTTTACTCCTCTGAATGGTTCTGGGCTAAGTTATTACATATATTGAGAATAGACCCGGCCGTACGAAAGGCCTGCTACTCCTGGGTAGAGCACTGCGACTGGATACCCTTCCTCCTCACAGGTGGCAGGAAAGTGTCCGACATGCGCCGCGGAGTGTGTTCTGCCGGTCATAAGGCCCTATGGGCGGAGGAGTTTGGAGGTCTTCCCCCCGATGAGTTCTTCAGCACGCTCGATCCCGTATTAAAAGGCTTTACGACCCGTCTGTTTACCCACACCTATACGGCCGACAAGGCCGCAGGACGGCTGTCAAAAGAGTGGGCCACCCGACTGGGCCTTTCCGAAGACGTCATCATCGGCGTCGGCGCCTTCGATGCACATATGGGCGCTGTGGGAGGACAGATCGAACCCTACCACCTCAGCAAGGTAATGGGCACCTCCACCTGCGACATGCTGGTAGCTCCCACGAAAGAAGTTTCCGGCCGGCTGGTAAAAGGCATCTGCGGTCAGGTACCCGGCTCGATCATCCCCGGCATGATGGGACTCGAGGCTGGCCAGTCCGCCTTTGGCGACGCCTATGCCTGGTTCCGGAACATCCTTTCCTGGCCTCTGCAAAATATCCTGGGACAAACATCTCTCATCGCCGCCGAAACGGCCCGGGCGCTGGCCGCCGAAACCACGGATAAAATTATTTCCGAGCTGAGCCGCCAGGCAGCCAGTCTCCCCCTTTCCTCTGACAGCGAGCTGGCCGTGGACTGGTTCAACGGTCGCAGAACACCCGATGCCAGCCAGCTGCTAAAAGGCGCCGTCACGGGTCTTAGCCTGGGCACCGATGCTCCCCGCATGTTCCGCGCCATCGTGGAATCTACTTGCTACGGAGCAAAGGCCATCGTAGACCGATTCAACAAAGAAGGCGTTCCGGTAAAAGGCCTGATCGGCATGGGCGGAGTAGCTAAAAAATCTCCCTTCATCATGCAGATGATGGCCGATATTATGAATATGCCCATCCGGATACACCGCTCCGAACAGACCTGTGCATTGGGCGCAGCCATGTTTGCCGCGACGGCCGCCGGTATATACAATAAGGTAGAGGACGCGATGGAGGCTATGGGACAGGGCTTCGACGCAACATACGATCCCAACCCCGCCAGGGTCGCTGTATATGCGGAACGTTTCCGGAAATATCAGCAGCTGGGTGCATTCATCGAACAGCACACCAATGGACATTGACATTCCGGCCAGCCGGCGGATCCGGCCAATGACAATCATCCGTACCGAACAACTATTATGAGCAAATACAAACATATACAGGAGGAAGCCTACGAAGCCAATATGCAATTACCAAAGCTGGGGCTGGTCCTTTTTACCTTCGGCAACGTCAGCGCCGTCGACCGCGAGCTGGGCGTCTTTGCCATCAAACCCAGCGGAGTCCCTTACGACGACCTGTCCCCCGATAAAATGGTCATTGTCGACCTGGATGGGAAAACAGTAAAAGGACAGCTGCGACCTTCCTCCGACACACTCACACATGCCGTACTATACAAACACTGGGAGCACATCGGCGGCATCGTACACACCCACTCCACCTATGCTACGGCCTGGGCCCATGCACAAAGGGATATACCCATCTTCGGCACTACCCATGCCGACCATTGTACGGTAGACATTCCCTGCGCGCCTCCTATGGACGACACCATGATAGAAGGCGACTATGAATACCAGACGGGCTTTCAGATCATGAACGCCCTGCAGGCCAAAGGGCTCACCTACCAGGACGTGGAAATGATCCTCGTAGGCAACCATGCTCCCTTCACCTGGGGCAAGACGCCGGAAAAAGCAGTCTACAACAGCGCCGTGCTGGAGACCATTGCCCAGATGGCCTACCTGACAGAACAGATCAGGACCGATACGCCCAGGCTGAAAGACTCACTCATCAAAAAACATTACGAACGCAAACATGGTCCCAACTCCTACTATGGACAATAACGCCCCGACACCGCTGTCTGGAGCCAAAAGTTGGACAATAAACACCCATCATCATGGATCTAAAAAAATTTGAAGTCTGGTTTGTCACAGGCAGCCAGCATTTGTACGGAGAAGAAACATTAAAACAAGTCGCAGAACATTCGAAGACTATTGCCAAAGCATTGAACGACGCCCAGCAGATCCCCGTAAAGGTCGTGTTCAAACCCACCGTAAAGACGCCCGACGAGATATATAATATATGCGTAGAAGCCAATACCGCTAAGGACTGTATCGGCATCATCGCCTGGATGCACACCTTCTCTCCCGCCAAGATGTGGATCGGTGGACTGAAGGTCCTGCACAAACCCCTGGTACACCTCCATACCCAGTTCAACAGAGACATCCCCTGGGCCAATATCGATATGGACTTTATGAATTTGAACCAGAGCGCTCACGGCGACCGGGAGTTTGGGTTCATCATGAGCCGGATGCGTCTGGAGAGAAAGGTTATCACCGGTCATTGGCAGGATAATCAAGTACTGGAAAGTCTGGGCGCATGGACCCGCGCGGCGGCAGGATGGCACGACTGGCAGGGGGCCCGCTTCGTACGCTTTGGCGACAACATGCGCCAGGTGGCCGTTACAGAAGGCGACAAGGTCCAGGCGGAAATAACATTCGGCTACTCCGTCAATACCTATGGCGTGGGCGATCTCGTAAAAGTCATCGGTCAGGTCAGCGATGCCGCCGTCGACAAGCTGGTAAAAGAATACGACGAAAGATATATGTTGGCTGAATCTCTCCGCAAGGGAGGGAAGCAGTACGAGTCCCTGAAAGAAGCCGCCCGCATCGAGCTCGGTCTTCGCGCTTTTTTGGAAGACGGCGGATTCAAAGGATTCACCGACACCTTTGAGGACCTGCATGGCATGGTACAGCTTCCCGGCATTGCCGCTCAACGGCTCATGGGCAGCGGTTATGGATTTGCGGGGGAGGGAGACTGGAAGACAGCAGCCCTCGTGAGAGCCATGAAAGTAATGGGCCACGGCCTGCCCGGCGGCAACTCCTTCATGGAAGATTATACCTATCACTTCGACCCCGATAACAGCCTGGTACTGGGCGCTCATATGCTGGAGATCTGCGAATCCATTGCGGAAGGCAAACCCTCATGCGAGATCCATCCCCTGGGCATCGGCGGCAAGGCAGACCCCGTCCGGCTGGTATTCAATGCTCCCGGAGGTCCAGCCATCAATGCTTCCATCATCGATATGGGCAACAGGTTCCGGATGCTGGTCAATGAAGTCATCGCCGTACCGCCCATACAAAGTCTGCCTAAGCTACCCGTTGCACGCGTGCTCTGGAAACCCTACCCGGATATGAAGACAGGATGCACGGCCTGGATCTATGCGGGAGGAGCCCACCACACCGGCTACAGCCAGAACCTGACAGCCGAACATATGCAGGACTTCGCAGACATGGCAGGCATCGAATTCGCCCTCATCGGCAAGAAGACGGATCTCTACCAGTTCCGCAACGAGCTCCGGTGGAATGACGCCTACTATCAGCTGCACCGATAGTCCATTTCCCGCCCATTGAAAACAGTTAACCCCTAAACTCAACCATAATAACTAAAGCTCCCATATGAATAAGCATCTCGTTTTTGCCGATTATGTCGTGTTTGCGATCTATTTCGTCATCGTCGCCTCCTATGGATACTGGATCTATCGCAGGAAAAAGAAGGCCGTCACGGACACGAAGGACTTCTTCCTGGCAGAGGGCTCCCTTACCTGGTGGGCCATTGGCGCATCCCTGATCGCATCCAACATATCCGCCGAACAGTTCATCGGCATGAGCGGGGAAGGATTCTTTGCGGGCATTGCCGTGGCGGCCTATGAATGGATCGCCGCCATTGCACTTATCATCATTGCCGTATGGTTCATACCTATTTATCTGAAGAATAAGATCTTCACCATGCCGCAGTTCCTGAAGACCCGTTACAACGAGTCGGTGGCCCTTATCATGGCCATCTTCTGGTTGCTGCTGTATGTCTTTGTGAACCTTACTTCCATTCTCTACCTGGGCGCCATCGCCATCAACGGCCTGGTCGGCGGGGATCATCTTCATGGCATCATGATCGGGCTGGCCATCTTTGCCCTAATCATTACCCTCGGTGGTATGAAGGTCATTGGTTTCACCGACGTGATACAGGTGGGGGTCCTGATCATCGGCGGCCTGGCTACCACCTACATGGCGCTGACCGTGGTATCCGAAAGCTTCGGCCTGGGCAGCAGCGCCCTCGAAGGCTTCAAAGCTCTGATGAGGGACGCGCCGGAGCATTTTAAAATGATCTTCCAAAAACCCACCACGGCTTCACCACAGCTGGAAATAGATAAATACCTGGCTCTCCCCGGCATCGCCATGTATTTCGCGGGTCAGTGGATCGTGAACCTCAACTATTGGGGATGTAATCAGTATATCACACAACGCGCCCTGGGCGCCAATCTGAAGACAGCCCGCACAGGCATCCTCTTTGCAGGCTTCCTCAAGCTGATGATGCCCATCATCGTTATGCTCCCGGGTATCGCAGCATTTGTATTGTATAAGAACGGTCACCTCAGCCTGGAGGGCGGTCGGAAGGACTATGCCTATTCAGCCATCCTTGGTTATCTCCCCGCAGGTTTGAAAGGACTTTCCATCGCAGCCCTGACGGCGGCCATTGTATCTTCCCTGGCTGGTAAGGTCAATAGCATTTCCACCATTTTCACGCTGGATGTCTATAAAAAATATTTCAACAGGAATGCCGACGAACAAAAGATGGTGTGGACGGGAAGATTAGCCGTCGTCATCGCCATGATCGTCGCCATCCTTTTCACCTGGAAGGACCTGCTGGGTATTGGCGGTAAGGGAGGCTTTACCTTTATACAGCAGTATACAGGTTTCATCAGCCCCGGGGTATTCGCCATGTTCCTGTTGGGCATGTTCTGGAAAAGGACTACAGGCGCCGCCGCCATTGCGGGCCTGGTTACGGGTTTTGTCCTTTGCGTCTTTTTCAATGAATTCGCGCCGCAGATCTTTGGACACGAGACCTTTTTCTATACGGCATTCCCTACCCAGGAAGAGGTCAATGGAGCGCTGCAGACGGTCTGGAGAATACCTTTCCTTATATGTATGGGACTGGCCTTTTTCTTTACTATGCTTGTCATGGTCCTCGTCAGCCTGGGCGGCCCTAAAGTCAACCCCAAAGCTTTTGTTCTGGACAAGCAAATGTTCAAGGTGGCGCCTTCCACCATGGTGCTCATCGTCGTTACACTGGTCCTTTTAATGGCACTCTATGTAAAATTCTGGTGACCGGACAGGCCGGCCCACCCGTCTGTTCTTTGTGAATTAGACATATTAATGTAGGTTTGACCAATAATTTCGGACGAACCATCTAACTATGAATCAAATGAATCGTTATCCGGGAGAAACAAGGGTTTTGGTGGCGGTGGACTGCATTATTTTTGGGTTTGACGGGGCGGATATAAAGCTGCTCCTGGTACAAAGGGGGCTAAAACCCGAAAAAGGGAAGTGGAGTCTCATGGGTGGTTTCCTGCAGCCCCAGGAAAGCCTCGACCAGGCGGCCAACCGGATCCTCAAAAAGCTCACCGGCCTGGAAGGCGTATATATGGAACAGCTCCAGACATTCTCGGACCCCCTCCGCGACCCCGTGGAGCGTACGCTGAGTGTCGCCTATTTTGCACTCATCGATATACATCAATATGAGAAACAGCTCAGCCCTGAGTACCATCCGGAATGGTTCCTGTTAAAAAAGACGCCGGAGCTCATATTCGATCATAAGAAAATGATGGAAATGGCTAAAAAACAGTTGCGCTATAAGGCCGCTCTCCACCCCATCCTCTTCGAGCTGCTGCCGGCCAAATTCACGATTCCCCAGCTGCAGATCCTCTATGAAGGGATCTACGACACCAGATTCGACAATCGGAATTTTAGCCGCAAAGTCCTTTCTACTGAATTGCTGATCAAGCAAAAAGAAAAGGATAAGGCCAATTCCAAAAAAGGCGCCTTCTATTACAAGCTGGACAAGCGGAAGTACAAAGCCAACTTTCAGGCCTTCCTCAACTTCATTCCCAATCCGGATAAGCTGCTGCTCTGATCACCTGCTATCTGGATCCTGTCAGGATTGCATACTCCGGCATGCTGGCGCTTTTGCCTGCATTCACGGCTGCGGCACCCGCTACGACAACGTTTGCGTAAATAATACGCTGTGTTACAAGCGGCTTGCAAAAACCGAATGCGTGAATTATACATACTGAATGGGGAAATATATGTCCTATATGTCTTGGTAAATTCAATGAGAATGGTAATTTTGACAGTTATCAGGAAGTCCACCCTACTCCGAATTTTTAAAAAAATTTGATATATTTAGTTTTGAATGGTCACAAAAGTCGTGACGCGAGGGCAATTTCTATTGCCCTCTCCTATTTTTATGGACCAGTAAATAGGGATAACCCGCCCCTCATGGCCGTATATGATACGCCTTCGGCTGTACAAAGGCGCGTATCCCCTGATATGACAACGTCATCCCCAGTCCCGAATGTTTTCTCCCCGACCAGGGCAGACCCGCACTGACCCTGTCACAACAATTCCAATAGACTGTTCCCGTATTCAATTGCTTCATCACCTGCTCCGCTCGCTCGTAGCTCTTCGAATACACCGCCGCCGTAAGCCCATACTCCGTATCCCCCATCAGCGCTACCGCCTCTTTGTCGTCCTTCACCTTCTGTATCCCTACCACCGGACCGAATGATTCCTCCACCATCAGCTTCATTCCATGATCTACGTTCACAAGCACTGCGGGCTCGATAAAATAGCCTTTCCTGTTCACCTTCCCTCCACCATATAGCAGCTTTCCACCCTTTGCCACTGCATCCTTCACCTGGTCCAGCAAAAACTCCAGCTGCCCCGGTCTGCTCAACGGGCCAATATCCGTCCCCTCCGTCATAGGATCACCCACCACCATCTTCTTCAGCTGCTCAACATACGACGCTACAAAAGCATCATATATTCCCTCCTGTACATAGATCCTCTCCACCGCACAGCAGCTCTGCCCATTATTATACACCACTCCCTCCAACGCCGCCCCCGCCACTTTATCGATATCCTCCACATCGTCCATCACATACAACGGGTCCTTCCCGCCCAGCTCCAGCTGGCAAGGCACCATCTTCGACGCCACCCTCTCCGCGATATAGCGTCCGGTCCGGTAGGAGCCGGTGAAAAAGTAACCATCCAGGGGCAGTTCCAACAACCACTCACCGGCCGCCCCTTTCCCCACCACTACCTGAAAAACATTTTCGGGTACCCCGCTCCGATATAGCAGCCGTTGTATATGCCGTCCGGTGAGCGTCGAATACTCCGACGGCTTGTACAGCACTCCATTCCCTCCGATGAGAGCAGGTATAAAGACATTTACACCCACCAGGTAGGGATAGTTCCAGGCAGAGATATTGGCGATCACGCCCAGGGGCTCGTATACGATCTTTTCCCTGGTAGCTCCTTCCGTCGTCACCCACTCCTCCTTCAGCCATTTGGCAGAGTTGTCCAGAAAAAATTTGATCCGGGCCCGGGCCCCGTTGAGCTCGTTATAGGATTGCGGCAATGGCTTACCCGTCTCTGCGGTCAGGGTCGCTGCCAGCGTCTCCTTTTCCGTATCCAGCGCCTCGTAGAATCTGGCAATGACCGTCACTCTTTCTTCTACCGGCCTTGCAGCCCAAAAAAGCTGTCCGGCCTTCACCTGCTGATATTTCTCATGCACGGTAGCTTCCGTGTCTTCTTTCACTTCCTGTATGATCTCCTCCGTCGCGGGATTGATAATCGTCATTGTGCTGTTGTTTTTTTGATTTCTTCGATAAACCTGTTGCAGATATTCATATATAGGCCCCTGTCCTGAAAGTTATTGGTGAACATCCTCTCCGGATGCCATTGCACCGCCAGCATAAATGGCTTGTTGTGCCCGTCGGACCATTCGATGCCCTCGATCACTCCGTCATCACTGCGGCAGTTCACACGCAGTCCTTCTCCCAGCCGGGCTATCGCCTGGTGATGTGCGCTGTTCGCTTCACCCCCCTCCCCCGAAATAGTAAATAGCAGGCTGCCCTTCTCTATTGTCACGCCATGCTGCTTATCCTTCTGGTGGTACTGATGCGTCTCATCCTTTTGTACGCCCAGGTCCTGCACCAACGTGCCGCCACGAACGACATTGATCAGCTGCAGACCCCTGCAGACACCCAACACAGGCTTCTCCTGTTCCCACGCCCGCTTCAAGGCCGCTATCTCGAATTTGTCCCGGTCTTTGTCCCATTTGACTTCCTTGCCAAGTCCGGGACTATAGACATCCCCCCCTCCATAGAAGTCAGGATGTATATCTATCCCGCCAGACAGGACCAGCGCATCGCAGGTGTCCACGGCAGCGAGGTTGTCGTCCCCGGCAGAAAGCTTTATCACTTCTATCTCTTCCCCGGCTACTAACCCGGCCTTCAGCCAACGTTCATAGTTTGCATGCTTCTCCGGCGTCCCTGTATATGTCAATCCGATCTTCATTACAACGCCTCCTGGTACAATTTTTTAAAATCTTCCCGGCTCACAGGCTTGGGATTATTGGGATGACAGAAATCCGCCAGCGCCAGGTCAGACAAGGTCTCTATATGCTCCTCCTTCACTCCTACGTCTCTCAATCTGACAGGTAGTCCCAGCTCCTTGTTCAGCGCAAAAAGCTTTTCCACCACCGCCTCGCCCGACTCGTCTTTCAGATCCATCACCCTTGCTATCTGCCTGAACTTATCCTCGAACCCCGGCACATTGAACCGCATGCCGTAAGGGAGATTCACTGCATTGGCCAGCCCATGGTGCGTATCCAGCAACGAAGACAAAGGATGCGCCAGCGAATGCACGATACCAAGTCCCTTCTGAAAGGCGACGGCGCCCATGAGGCTGGCGATCATCATATTGCTCCGGGACTCCAGATCCGGCCTGTGCGTAGCCTGCACGATGGACCGCATGATAAGCGAGATGCCCTGGAGCGCAATACCCTCACACATGGGATGGAACATTTTGGCGACATAGGCTTCCAGATTATGCGTCAATGCATCCATACCCGTAGCCGCCGTAACAAAGGCGGGCAGATCCATGGTCAGCAGCGGGTCCGCATATACGATCTTCGCCAGCAGCTTCGGAGAGAAAAGTATCCTTTTACGGTGCGTTTCATCCTCGGAAATGATCGCGCTCCGTCCTACTTCGCTGCCTGTACCGCTGGTAGTAGGCACTGTGACGAAATAAGGAACTTCTTCCGTAACATACTGATCCCCGCCGATGAGGTCGTCATAGTCGAAGAGGTCCCGGTGATGATAGATACGTAAGGCGATGGCCCTGGCCACATCCATGGCGGCCCCGCCGCCGATGCCGACGATGGAATCGCGATGGGTGGCTTTAAACGCTTCGCCGCCTTTCTCCACATCCGACTTCACGGGATTCTTATGTATGTCGGAAAATACCTGCACGGACATCCCTTTGGCCCGAAGTCTTGCCTCTATGTCTTTAAAAAACGGCAACCCCGCCACCAGCGGGTCCGTCACCAGCAAAGGATGGTTAAGTCCCTGCGCCAGCAAATGGTCAGGCAGCTCCTTGATGACGCCAGCGCCAAATCTGATCGTAGTCGGAAAATTGTACTGCCGGATGATGTTGAAATCTGTCATGATCACGAATTTTTATAATACTGGCAGGTGAAATTATAGTACGCTCAACCGTTCACAATTAATTTTCGGGCTTTCTGAAATACAGTTCAATTAGTTTCCCAATGTAAGCTATATATGTCTTGGCAGGCTCTATAAATCCTTTTATTTCCATTTCATCTACTATCATAAAATCATTATAATCGTCTTCCTCCCTTTCCTTCATGAGACGGCTAAAAAATGACGCCTGTTCAAAATCGAAAGAACCATCCTGACAAAATGCTGATGTAAGTTGGAAACTACACCATTATGCGTTTTTGGAACCAGGTCTCGCGTTAGGAGCAAAGCTTTTGTGGCATGAAAACAGCTATAGTATAACCTGTTAATTGCAGCATTATAAAATTGATATTGCATCAAAACATCTACCTCGGCAAGCAAGCTCCTTGCCTTTGTCAATTTTAATTTTATGGAGGCATCTTTGTTGCTCATGCCTGCAACATTCTATCCTTTATAGTTTGGTGCAGAGAGTAATAAGAGGGGTTATTTTCCCATTCGTCTTTTTGGACGGTTAATGTATTTATAAATGCCCCGATCTTTACGCTTATAGGGAAAATGCTTCTATGTATTTCATTCTTTATGGAGCTATTTACCGGCTGGTCCGTTAGAATCAAGATATCCCAATCACTTTCTTTGGTAGGCGTCCCGTAAGCCCTGCTTCCAAACAAAAGAACTTTAGCATCCGGCACCACGGACAGGATTTGTGATTTTATGGAAGATAATATCGCGCTTGAACTTGCCATAACCCAAATTTCGCAATTATTTCTCTTTCTTTTTTAAATTAATTATATCATTGAGTTAAAATGAATTATATATACCCTTTATGAAATGAAAATCTTGCCCAGCTATACCTTTTAGATAATCTCAAAATATCTCCTCAACTCCCAATCCGTCACCTCCCGGGAGAACTGCCTCCACTCCCACTCGCGGGTACGGGTGAAGTGATCCACAAACGGCTCTCCAAAAAGCTCCGTCGCCAGCGCCGATCCTTTCATAGCCTGCGTTGCCTCCCAGAGATTACGGGGCAGCACGCCCCGGCGCTTGTCCTCATACCCACTGCCCCTTGTAGCGGGAATGTCCAGCTTCAACCCGTTACGGATACCATACAATCCGGATGCAAGACACCCGGCCATGGCGAGATAAGGATTGGAATCGCTGCCGACTACCCTCGTCTCCAGCCGTGTGGAATTAGCGCTTCCCGGCAGGGCGCGCAGGGCGGTGGTGCGGTTGTCAATGCCCCAGGTGATAGTAGTAGGCGCCCAGGCCCCTTCCACCAGCCGCTTGTAGCTGTTGACCGTAGGCGCATACATGGGAAGGATATGAGGAAGGCAGTGCAGCTGTCCCGCGATATAGCTTTCCATCAGGGAGCTGATGCCCGTGGCATTATCCGCATCGTAGAACAGGTTCCGCGATCCATCGGCCGACCAGAGGCTCTGGTGCACATGACCGCTGCAGCCGGGCAGGCTCTCGCTGAACTTGGCCATGAAGGTAGGAAGGACCCCATGCCGGTGGGCTATCTCCTTGACCCCCGACTTGAACAGCACGGCACGGTCCGCGGCTTCGAGCGCCTCCGCGTATAGGATGGCTGCTTCATACACTCCAGGGCCTGTCTCTGTGTGCAGTCCTTCCAGTGGAACCCCGAACTTGTCCAGCATGTCGAAAAGGTCCTGAAAATAGGCGCTCCCCTGTGAAGCCCGAAGGATAGAATAGCCAAACATGCCCTGGCTCATAGGAGGCAGCTTCCGGTAATCCTCCGCCGATACCGCGCCCCCCTTGCCCAAAAAATTGAACCACTCGAACTCCTGAGAGAAATAGGCTTTGTAGCCCGCCTCTTCGCACTGGCGGATCATTTTTTTCAATAGCCCACGGGGGCAGACAGACAGTGCATCGCTCTTGGCCGGCCCGCCACTGGTGGCCGAAGCATCGCCTTTGACCGCCGCCGAAGCTTCCTTAAAGTCCGCCAAAAAGAAAGGCAGGTCGCCCTCCCACGGCACCCGCCGGAAAGTCCCGATATCGATCACAGCCAGCGCATCAGGATAGCCCGTGTGCCAGCCGGTGTATTTACCATTATCATACGCCTGATCCCCCGCATCCCAGCCAAATACCACATCACAAAAACCAAATCCCTTCTCCGCCACCGATCTGAACTTCTCCAGGCTGATCAGCTTTCCCCTTAGCACTCCGTCGATATCCGTAATGGCCAGCTTGACCTTGGAAGCACTTTCCTCTGTCAGCTCCTGTAACAGCTCAGCCAGCGATGGTTGATTGCGCATCATCAAAGCGTTTTATTTTGAAGGCTAACGTCCGACCTATCGGCCGAACCGCCCTTGGCGGTTCCGTATTTAAACCAAATATAGGATACCAGCAATATCGAAAAATATATCACCGATAAATTTATATACAACGTGATCATCGCTACTAGCGCCACCGCAGCTATCACGAGGGCTATCAGCGGGAAATAAGGATACAACGGTACTTTGAAAGGCCGGTCCAGCCCCGGCTCCTTCTTTCGCAGCGCCAACAAGGCCACTGCCGCCAGGATATACAAGGTCAGCGCTCCGAAACAGGAAATGGTGATGATCTCGGCCGTCCGCCCGGTGAGTAAAGCAATAATGCCGATACACATATTCACCAGCAATGCGCTCACGGGCGTGCGGGTACGGGAATGCACTCTCCCAAACGTAGCAGGAATGTATTTCACCCTGCCAAATTCCAGGGTAGCCCTGCTCGCCGCCAGTATGATCCCGTGAAAAGAGGCAATAAGCCCCATCAGGCCGATGGTGATCAACAAATGATAAAGCATTCCGCTATTGCCTGTGATCTTGGACAAAGCCAGCGGCAAAGGGCTGTCCGAGGTCGCCGGATCACCGGGATGAGGATACACTATCGCCTCCCATCCCGCCACCCCGATGGATGAGACAAATACCAGCACACAAAGCACGATCAGCGTAGCCAGGGCAGACCCGAAGCCCAGCAGCACATTCCGCTGTGGACGTATTGTCTCCTCCGCCACATTGGCCACTCCCTCCAGCCCAAGAAAGAACCAGATGGCAAATGGTATGGCGGCCCATACCCCCCTCCATCCATTGGGAAAGTCATTATGCCGCAGATGGGCATAGGAGAAGTGGGGGAAACAGATGCCCGCGAAAAGCAGCAGCTCGAATACCGCAAAGATCGTGATCACCAGCTCGAACCCCGCAGCCGCCCGTACGCCGAGGATATTCAATCCGGTGAAAAAAAGATACGCAAAGATGGCGATAGCAGTGACAGGTATCTGAGGGAAGAAGATATTGAAATAGGCTCCTATGGCAGCCGCAATGGCAGGAGGCGCAAAGACAAACTCGATCAGCTGGGCCATACCCGCCACAAAACCCCATTCTCTGTTTAGCCCCCGGGTAGCATAGTCAAACACCCCGCCGGCCTTGGGTATCGCACAGGCCAGCTCCGTATAAGAAAAGGTGAAAGTAATATAGAGAATGATAATAAAGAAGGTGGCGATAGCCAGCCCCTTAGGTCCCCCCTCCGCTAGTCCCAGGTTCCATCCGAAATACATCCCGGAGATGACATACCCCACGCCAAGCCCCCACAACATCAGGGGACCCAGGGTACGGGACAGGGCGGGGGTAGAAGAGATCTGCTCATGTTTGGTTGCCATTCTTAAAGATAAGCATTTCGGCTTACCTTACCGCCCTGTTCAAATTCACCTTCAGATTGACAATGAACTGCTCCGACGTAATAGTCACCCTCAGCTCATGGCTCTCAGGATACAAAAGATTCAGCCGCTTGCCGATGTGCTGCAGCGATACGGTATTCCCATTCATCAGCGTCGAGCTGTCGATAGGCTTGCTCCATCCCAGCCGCATCTGCAAATGCCCATCCGCCACCCGCATCTCCACATCCATGCTTTTGTCCGGCGTATCCAGGCTCGCCAGCTGACGAAATCCATTCTCCACCAGCGGCAGTATGATAAAGGGCGCAATCTGCTCCCCCGCCAGGTCACCCGACATCCGCACCATTACCTTCAGACTGTCCAGGTTACCCGTCTTCTCGAGCGCTATATACTCTTCCACCAGCGCCAGTTCTTTCTCCAGGCTGACACTTGCCTGGTTATTGTCATAGATCACATACAACAGCAGGTTCTTGATCTTCTTCACCATCCCCGGTATCAGCGAAGGCCGTATAGCCGACAGCTGATCCACCTTATCCAGCGCATTGATCAGGAATACAGGCTGCAACGGTCCGCCTTCCAATGTGGGCTCGACATGCTGTTTTTCCTTCTTGATAAGATCCAGCTCCTTTTGCTTGATCGTCCACATCTTCCCCAGCTTGATCGCAGCGGCCAGCCCACCCTCCATATTGATCTGGTAAAAAAGATTGAGCCATACCCAGGCGACATTTTTGGAGAACACAGGCGGCGGCATGCCGAAAGCCTCCCGTATATATGGCACTATCTGGTGATTATACCACCGGAAGACCAGTATGAACAAAAGAGAGAACAGCATCCACAATAACCCCATCTGTATATAATGGCCTTTGTAGAGGAATTTCGGTATTAAATAATAGATGATGGAATAACAGAACACCATGTCCAATGGCGTAGACAGCCCCACTTCGGTCAGCGACTCGCCAAGCGTTGTGCTAAATGGGTACTTACCCTGCCAATAGACCATGTTGAACGCCGTGTAATAAATGATCCACAGGCTCCAGAACAAGGTATGTCGGGCAATGCGGTAACGCCTGTTGTTGGAGAATACAAGAGAATTGACTGCCATATAATGTACAAGAAAAGAATAGGGACTGGGCAGTTATGTCCAGTCCCTTATTAAGTTAATACTTATTTATTAATTTTTTACAGCAGCCGAGCCGGTTGCCGGAGCATTGAAGTCAAGCTCGTTCTGCGGTATGTCCCAATAATCCATATAATTGTACTCCATAAAACAGGGCAATGCCTGGTCGGTAGCGGTATTGATCAGCGAGTGCGGTAAATATACGATAGCCCCGGCACGACCACCACCCTGCGATGCGGGTGCCGTAACACCCCAGCGGCGGGCGTCATAAAAAGCTACGCCCTTCTCGAAAAGTCCGATCCTGCGTTCGCTCCTCAATTCCTCTTTGGCTTGCGCAAGGGTCAGCCCTTTACCGGATACGGCAGGCAGACCTGCATTCTCGGAATTACGCACGGCATCCACATGCGCCAGGCCAGCGTCGATATTTCCCAAATAGATCTCGGCTTCCGCCAGCATCAGTTCGTTCTCTTCGGGGCTGCATCCAATGGGAACTGTTCCGAGATTCACCGCTGTAGCCCAATCACCGCCATTCTCGATGGGAATAGCCGCGTAATGGGTCCCGAACTGAAGACCACGGCTCCTGATATTGGTAAAGGCGCTGATATTATAATAGGGGTCCTTGGCAGGGTTTACAGGCAAGGTCTCTACATCCCGGGTATAGCGTGCATCTCCGGCTTTGAAATCCTGTACCAGCCGCTCGCTCAGAAAAGTCCACTGAACGTTTGGTCCTAAAAGCGCCATGGGATGCAGGAAGCTATTGGTGAGGTCATTGGTTGCGTTGGGCGACATGCCGAAAGCAAAATAATTATCTCCCAATTGCAGGCCATTGGTAGCAAGGTCCTTTACAGATTGCCAATCAGCCGGGGTCATATCCGCCACCTTCTTATTTACCAGCAGGTTGCGGGCTTTATAAGAATTCAGCTGACGCAGCCATTCGGCAGGCGTGGGATAGCCTTTTGCACCTATCTTGTTGAAGTCAAGCACGATCTGCCCCATGACACCGCCACCCGTGGCGTTATCGATACGGGTAGCCAGCGACGTACCTCCGGGGTTGGCACCGGTGATGCCGGCCGTCACCGCCCCACCGATCGCCCCCATCGCGACGCCCTTCCAATT
>Ga0207674_10003768_pt1 | contig 18503 bp, 19 predicted proteins | sample KBSCornC72_FD_184303 | JGI IMG/M metagenome (GOLD analysis project Ga0207674, IMG submission 184303) | Corn rhizosphere microbial communities from Kellogg Biological Station, Michigan, USA - KBS Corn C7-2 (SPAdes) (version 2) | ecosystem: Host-associated > Plants > Roots > Rhizosphere > Soil ... | reverse complement strand
CGCAGGAACGCCCGGGCAATGGGACGGCCCAACGCGGCGCGAGAAATAGTCGAGACGTTGGAGGGGTTGGCATGAAAACACGCCCGGATCAACTCCTAAAGGTCATCCTGATTTTCACCGCAGTCACAATGCTTGCCGTTTGGTTACCGTTGATTCGAGGGGTGATGGATGGTCCAAGTTACGAATGGGGCAGTTCTTTTCTCGGTAAGGACTTTGGCGGACACGGTGTTGCCGGTGATTACTGGTTCGTAGTAGCCCAGGCGCTCATCGCGCTTGCGATCATTTATTTCGGCTGGCGGGGTGCCCGACAACCGTTTCATTGGTTGTTGCTGCTTTGGCTTGGCTCTTCCCTGGTTAATGCAATCTACAACGCCGTCAAGTTTCCGGATGACTACCGATTTAAAGGCGACACCATGGGATTAGACGTGTCACTCACCTGGATCGCGCCGTTGTTTTGGTTCGTATTGACTCTATTAGCCATTGTTTGGATAGTCAGAGATCTTCGCGAACGCACCGCGCAAGTCATGCCGCCGTGGACGCGACGAAACACCATTCTGATGGTCCTCGTCTTCGCCGTCATGCCTGTTCAGTTTTATCTTTTGCGATCAGGCGGACCTGGTGATTTAAAGGACCAGCAAGGTGTTGTATTGACAATAGCGCAGTGGATTCTGCTTAATTTCGCGTTCGCGTCAAAGCGAGTGCAAGAGTGAGGGTTGTGCACAAAAAGTCTATCCTGATCAGTGTCGATAAATGAGTCTCGTACCGGGAACGAAGCGACCGGATGGATACTCAACGCCCCACGCTCAGCAGAATTTAAGCAAGAGATGATTCATCCTATCCCTTCGCTCGTGGTTTCGTACTGTTAAGAAGCAACTAAATGTTCGTACATTGGTCATGAACTATTCGATTCGAAAAGCAGCATTGTCGGATCGTTCTGCGATACAGAATTTGATCGCAGCGTCCGCGCGAGGTCTAAGCCGGGCTCACTATGACGACTCGCAGATTGAAGCTGCGGTCGCTGAGGTGTTCGGAGTGGATACGGATCTGATCGACGATGAAAGTTACTTTGTAGCCGAAACAGACTCCGGCCAATTGGCTGGCTGTGGCGGTTGGAGCCGGAGAAGGAATTTGTACGGCGGTGATCAGTTTGAGAATCGTAATTCCGAAATGTTAGATCCCCGCGTGGAGCCAGCACGGATTCGAGCCTTCTTTGTTCATCCCGACTTCGCTCGTCATGGAATTGGACGAGCAATGCTCGCGCACTGTGAATCGGATGCTGCGGCCCACGGCTTCAGCTCTCTTGAACTGATGTCGACTTTACCTGGCATTGCGTTATACGAGGCGTGTGGCTACCGCCAGGCCGAGACTTTCGAGCTCGAACTCGGGCAGGCGATTAAACTACCGCTGGTGAGGATGTACAAAACCCTGACTATCTAGCGCTATCGTGTAACCATGACGGAAAAGCGAAGTTTGTTGGTCCACTTTTTGGCGGCTCTTGCCTATCGCACTCAGAAAGCATTACGCGGTGCTCCTCCCGGGTTTGGCGATTTTCGCGTGATGAGAGATGTGCGTACTCCAGCTGAACTGGTGAGACATATGACGAGTGTGCTTGGGTATTCGCGCACTTTCTTCATCGGCGGAAACTACTGGCCAGAACCCCTACCAACGTTTGACGATGAGATTCAACGTTTTCATGAAATGTTGGAACTTCTAGCCAGTCACATCAAAAATGGAGATCAACTTCAAGGAGAGATCACCGAAGAGCGTTTGTTGCAAGGTCCATTTTCAGACGCTATGACACACGCCGGTCAACTCGCAATGCTTCGCCGAATGGCTGGAACGCCAGTGCCGCCGGAGAACTTTGTGGTTGCCGAGGTGAATCCTGAGCGGCTTGGATCAGATCAAGCGGAGCCCGCGAGTCCCGACGAACAATGGCCCGAAGCACCACCGAACTGGCCTGCTAATTACTCTCCGAAATAATTAGTGAAGACACGAAAGATTCACAGAGTCATTGGGGTGATCCTTATCCTGCCTTTTTTCGGTTGGGCTCTGACTGGCTTCGTCTTCTTCATAAAACCTGGCTACGTGGGTGCTTATGAGATTCTAAAAGTAAAGACATATAGTCTGGCCAGCTCGCCGACTTTGACTGTCGATCCGGCGTGGAGCGAGTTGAGATATTTAAGAACTGTCCTGGGAGATCACTTGTTGGTCCGAACGCAAGCAGATTGGCAGCAACTCGATCCAGTTACAAAGCAGCCCAGAGCAAAACCGTCTGAAGCCGAAATAAGATTGCTTCTTAAAGACGCCTTTAGTGCGAATCCTAGCCGTTATGGCGAGATTGTTAGTATCTCGGACTCGACTGCTCGAACCAGCACAGGCGTACAAGTAAGTCTTGATTGGACCACCTTAACGCTGCAGCAACAAGGCACCGACACCGCATGGATCGATCTACTCTATAAGATCCATTACTTGCAATGGACAGGATTTAAGAGCGTAGACAAAGCCATTGGTTTTGTTGGTTTGATACTTGTGATGTCCCTGACTGTGTTAGGGGCAGCGCTAGCCTTAAAACGTTAGACGAGAGGAATAACTGATGGATAAGTTTTCGTTTCGCCTGGTTTTGCTGATGCTTGGTTTTCTTAGCGCCTCCGTGGCCGGTGCCGACCGAGTCGTGGCGCAGGAGCAGTTTTCACCGATAACGATATTTATTATTCGTCACGCCGAGAAGGCTGATGAGCCTCGACAGGATCCACCTTTGAGTGAAAAGGGAATCCGCCGAGCTGCAGAACTTACCCGACTCTTGTCGGCTTCCGATATTAAGGCTGTCTATACTTCTCAATTTCAACGCACAAAACTGACTGGCGAGCTGGTGGCAAAACAGTCAGGTGCTACCACCACACCGTTCGTTCTTAAATCTGATCCTGCTAATCCGAGGCGGATCTCCGATGAATCAACTAACGAAAGTGCTGCAAAGCTTCTACAGCATACGGGTCAAAGTGTGCTCGTTGTTGGGCACACTAACTCGATTCCGGATTTGATCAAGGCGCTGGGCGGTGGAACAATCAAAACGATCGATGAGAAGACGTACGACGATTTGTTTATTGTCACAGTCTATGCGAAGGGACAGGCGAAGGTGGCCCATCTAAAGTACGGTGCCGCGGAGTAATCCACCGATGACGACGATTACACAGAGTTTTTCTTAGAAAACTCGAGTGGCGTGCTTTCTCAGAAGAAATCTGCAGAATCAGCGAAAATCTGTGGATGATTGTTCTTGTCAGGTATTGCGGGGACCGGCCCTTTTTTCAGTCAATTTACGCGTTAGCTCTTGTGACACATTGTGCCGGACTCTGTTTTTGACGTCAGTTAGGAGAGCGAATATGAAGTACATCGTTGTAACCCTGGTGCTGGTTTTACATGCGTCCGCTTTTGGTCAACACAGTCACGCGCCGAACGCAGAGACTCAGCCGCCAGTATTGCTAGCGGCAGGGTTGGGTGATGTGAACCACCCGGTATCCACTAACAATCCTGAGGCCCAGAGGTTTTTCAATCAGGGCTTAGCATATGTTTTCGCCTTCAACCATGACGAGGCAGTGCGGTCGTTCAAGCGTTCCGCCGAGCTGGATCCTCAGCTCGCCATGGCCTACTGGGGTGCTGCGCTGGCACAAGGCTCTAATTACAACCTTCAAGTTGAAGGTCCTCAACTCCTGGAAGCATACGCGAATCTCCAGAAGGCAATTGCTCTTGCGCCAAAAGCTTCGGAGAACGAACAAGCCTACATAAATGCGCTGGCCAGGCGATACTCCGCTGATTTGCAAGTCGATCGGCAGAAACTTGCGACCGACTATAAAAATGCGATGGGCGAGTTGGTCCAGAAATATCCTGACGATCTTGATGCGACAACTCTATATGCTGAAAGCATGATGAATCTGCGTCCCTGGAAACTTTGGACACTTGATGGCAAGCCGGCCGAAGGAACTCTCGAAATCGTCTCGGTGCTTGAAGGGGTTTTAAAACGCAACCCGAATCATACCGGCGCAAACCACTATTACATACACGCTGTCGAAGCTTCGCAAAATGCCGAGCGTGCGTTGCCGAGTGCAGCTCGGCTCGGAAAGTTGGCGCCGAAAGCCGGGCACCTGGTCCATATGCCATCGCATATCTACATCCGGACCGGAGATTACATTGAAGCGGCCCAGTCGAACACTGATGCGATTGTTGCGGATCGGGAATACATAGCAAACGGTGGAAACCAGGGTGTTTACACCATGATGTATTACAACCACAACATCCATTTTCTCGCCGCAGCAAATGCGATGAAGGGGCGCTACGAAGATTCAATTAAGGCCGCGCGTGAACTAGAAGCAAGTGTGCTTCCTCATGTGAAGGCGATGCCCATGCTTGAAATGTTCTTGCCCTACTCAACCGTGTCGCTGGTTCGCTTTGGGCGCTGGGACGAGATGCTGAAGGTTGCAAAACCTGATGCGGCCTTGAAAATTACAACCGCATACTGGCACTTCGGTCGGGGTATGGCTTTCGCGGGAATGAAGCAGGCGGCCGATGCCGAAACAGAATACAAGTCACTGCAGTCGGTGATTAATACTATCCCTGCCGATGCTCCCGTGGGCAATAGTCTCGCACATGACGTTCTTAGAGTTGCAGACAATATGCTCGCCGGCAAGATTGCTTTTGTTCGTGGTGACAAGAAGGGGGCGGCGGATCTGTTTAATAAGGCGGTGATCGCGGAAGATGCAGTCGCGTACAACGAACCAGCTGATTGGGATCTCCCCGTGCGAGAGTTATACGGTGCCGTGTTGCTTTTGAACGGAGAGGCGCCTGCTGCGGAGAGAGTATTTCGCGCTGAGATTGCCAAGCATCCACGCAACGGTCGCGGACTGTTTGGACTAGCTGAAAGTCTCAGGGCTCAAAATCAGTTGAATTCCAGCCGGCTGGTCCAGGTTGAGTTTGAACGGGCCTGGGCTGCTGCTGACACAAAGCTCACGGTGGCAGGGTTAGCCGGAATTACGACGCCTAACAGCGGAATGTCGAACTCGGAAGCTGTCGTACCCACTTTCGCAACGGTCAGCCTCAAGACAGGAGTTCGATTGCACTATGCGGTGCAGGGAAATGAAACCGGCGAACCGATAATCATGCTACATGGGTACTCTGACTCGTGGTTTTCCTTCAGCCGAATCTTGCCGCTACTCGATCGTAACTATCGAGTTTACGTTCTCGATCAGCGAGGGCACGGGAAGTCTGACCAGCCGGCAACCGGTTATGCCTTGCACGACCTCGCTCGCGATGTGCTCGCTTTTATGGACGCTAAAGGCATTAAGCGCGCGACTATAGTCGGCCACTCAATGGGTAGTTTCGTGGGGCAGCATGTTGCCGCAATGGCTCCTGATCGAGTTCAACGCCTGGTGTTGATGGGTTCGAGCACCACGTTGAGAAACGAGTCAGTAAAGTCGCTTAGGCGCGACTTGAACAGTTTTAAAGAAACAGTTCCCTATAGCTTCATCAAAGACTTTCAAGACAGCACCGTTTTTACTCCGTTGCCGGAAGCGTTCATGGAGCAGGTAATGTCAGAGAGTGGAAAGCTCTCTCTGAGTACCTGGAGGCAATTATTGGAAGGTATGTTAGCTGATGATGCAGTTGTAGAACTCACTAAATTGAAGATGCCGGTACTCGTTTTGTGGGGCGATAAGGATGCGATTTTTCCTGAGGCCGAACAGAAATTACTGGTAACCACACTGGATACAAAGTTTGCACAAGGGTATCGGGATACCGGTCACGCGCCACACTGGGAAAGACCAGCGTCAGTAGTCAAAGATCTCACGGCGTTCATTGACGAGACTGGGCCAGCTACGGCTCGTTCTTAATTTGGATGGCACAAAAAACCTATGAGTGAGGGATAACCGCAGGGAAGGTCGAGTTAGTTTCCAATTTAAGTCTTAGCGGATTATTCGCCTCTCACCGCTGCTGCAGCGGGCCGCGAAAGAGGGAACAGAAGATGTCCGGCAGTAATCACCTTAAGGATAGCCGACGCTTTACTCGCCCATTAAGCGGAGCTTCGCCTTTTCGCAGTGATGAATCTGCCGACACGATCGAGATCGACTTCTCCCGCAATGAAAAGGTTACAGAGCCCCCGCCCGAAGATCTCCATGACGCTAGCGAGCGCGTGGTTCAGACAATGACCTCAACGGTGCGTCCATGGAGTGGTCCAACTCCATCTGAACAAACCTTAACCGAGAGACAATTACACGAACAAAAACAGAAGGTCCTGCGAGTGGTCAAACGGCTCGCCGACGCTGAGGCTCGGGCTGAACTCGTAGTTGAAACTGCTCCGGACGCTTTTGTTGGCGTAGACGTTGATGGACGAATTCTAAATTGGAATGCTCAAGCGACGGCGATTTTTGGGTGGACGAAACGACAAGCCCTCCGAAAGACTCTCTGGGACACGGTCATTCCAGCAGCTTTTTATCCTGACTTGCAACGCTGTCTGCGAACCTTTAGCGAATGCGGCGAAGGGCCTGTAGTCAATCATCGCCTGGAAATGGCTGCGCGGCATCGTGAGGGTCACGAGTTTCCTGTGGAAGTAACTATCAGCGGCCCCATTTGCACTGAAGCTGGCAACTTCTTCGGCGCTTTCTTGCGAGATATCTCGCAGCGGAAAGCTCGTGAAGAAGAGTTGCGGAAAGCAAAAGAATCAGCTGTATCTCAGGCGCGGAGTCTGGAGATTCTTAATGGCATTAGTCGCGAATTAAGCTCGCTGCTGAATCGCGATGAGCTGCTAAAACGGATCGGCGAGTTGCTGTACCAGCTCATCGAGTACGACTCGTTCTCCGTCTTGCTACTTGATTCCGAAGGAAAGAATTTGGAGCCAGTGTTCTCATTTACCGGCATGGACGTAATCACCAAGCCGCCGATCTCGATCGATCGAGGCGTGATTGGTTATGCAGCCCGCACCCGACAGGCAGTTGTCGTAGGCGACGTCACGGTCGACCCCCGCTATATCAAGTTTCACGAGGAGACCCGCTCAGAACTGAGTGTTCCACTTATCGTAAAGGACCAGTTGATTGGTGTGCTCGACATCGAGAACACAACGCCTCACTACTTCACTGAGAATCACGTTCAGGCGATGGTGATCCTGGCGTCTCAATTGGCGATTGCTCTGGATAACGCAATGTTATACGCCCGGGTTAGTGCTCATGAGAGACAGTTGGACCAGGATCTAAGATTTGCACGTCAACTGCAGAAGCGCTTGTTGTCGGATAAATTGATGCCGATGACGAACGCCGTAGTCGCCACATTCTCCAGTCCGGCAAGAATCATCGGCGGCGACATTTATGAGTTCTCCTATTACTCGAAATCATCCCTACATGTAGGAATCTTGGGTGACGTGAGCGGCAAAGGAGCGGCCGCCGCCCTCTATGCGGCGCTAACTACTGGCATCTTGCGGCAGTTGATGGAGCACGAGCTCTTTCCCGGAGAAATGTTAAAGCGTTTGAATGATGCCTTAATGGAGCGCCCTTTGGATTCTCACTTTGTAGCTTTGACGTATACAGTGTGGGATAACGAGAATCGAAAGCTGTTTATAGCTAACTCCGGTTTGCCGCGGCCCATTCTTTATCGCAACGGAAAGATGTCGATCATCGAAGTAGTTGGAACACCTCTGGGTCTATTGCCGGGACGTGATTATGATCAACTTCAGATAGACTGTGTACCCGGTGACGTGCTGTTATTCCCGACCGATGGTGTACTCGAGGCATTGAATAAAGAGGGTGATGAGTTTGGCTACGAGGGTGTTGAGAGTTCGCTGGACAGTTGTGAAGAAAATAGTCCAGAGGGAATTAAAGCCGCTCTCTCCGAAGCCCTCTCATTGCATTGCGAAGGCGTAAATCGGCAAGATGACCAAACTCTGATTGTCTTTCAAGTGACATAAGCGAATGATCTGGGCGGAGGTTTTAAGTGAGCGAACTCCCGATCACTTACCGGGGCACGGTCTATCCATGGCATTGTGATCATATGAATCACATGAACGTCATGTGGTATGTGGGCAAGTTTGATGAAGCGACCTGGAATTTGCTTGCATCGATCGGGCTGACGCCTTCCGTCTTGCGCGACCAGTCGCAGGGAATCGTGGCGGTTCAGCAGAACACCTCTTATAAGCGTGAACTCTCGGCTGGCGACATTGTTGCGGTACGTTCCGGGATTCTGGAGATTCGAGAGCGAGTTGTCCGTTTCTTTCATGAGATGAGTAACGAGGAGACGGGCGAAGTCTGTGCCATCACTGTACTGACGGGAGTTCATATTGACTTGAAGACCCGAAAGGCTTCCCCGTTCCCACCGGAGATTTTGGAGCGTGGCCGACAAATGGTGGTGGCTTATCCTCACGAGCGTTTGGGGCAATAAAAGTGATAATTATGAATTGACTGATGATCAATTAATAATTTGTGTACTTGGTCCATTTGAATAACCAAAACAACCGATGATGACTGCCAACTCTTTTCAGACAAGTGTGAGTCTGTTCAGTGCTCTTATCCTGATTAACGCCATACTTGTAATAAACTTGCCCGTTTCTGCGCAGAATCGATCGACATCTCGCGCAAGTCGTTCAGTCGTGCGCGCGCCTCATGGAATGGTGGCCAGTAGTCAACCGCTGGCGTCAGCAGTGGGATTGGATGTTCTTAAGAGTGGCGGTAACGCGGTGGATGCGGCTATTGCAATGGCAGCAATGCTCAACGTTACCGAGCCGATGATGACGGGAATTGGGGGAGACATGTTCGCCATGGTCTATTGGGCCAAGACCAGGGAATTAAAAGGCCTGAATGCGAGTGGTCGAGCTCCAGGAGCAATGACCATCGGTTATTTTAAACAGAAAAATCTGACTCGAATGCCGCAAGATGGAATGGATACCATCACGGTACCTGGAGCCTTTGATGGTTGGGTCACTCTGCACGAAAAGTACGGAAGAAAGAAGTTCGCCGAGTTATTGAGTCCAGCCATTGATTACGCGGAAAACGGTTTTCCCGTAATGGAGAAAACTGCCGAAGACTGGGCCGCGGAAGTCGACAAGCTGAAGCGGAATAGCTCGGCAACTGACAACTATCTCGTGAACGGTCGGCCACCCGTCGCTGGTGAGATTTTTCGGCAGCCCAATCTCGCCCAAACTCTGCGAACGCTGGCCTCGGGCGGACGCGATGCGTTCTACAAAGGTCCCGTCGGGAAGGCGATTGCTGATTACTGCAAACAGAATGGCTGTCTGATCACGATGGACGATCTTGCGGCGCAGAAGGCTGAATGGGTGCAGCCTATCTCAACCAATTACCGGGGCTACACTGTCTTCGAGATGCCGCCAAACGGGCAGGGAATTACAGCATTGATTGCTCTCAATATACTTGAGGGCCTCGACCTTGCTTCTATGAGTCCCGACCGCTACTACCACGCGCTGATCGAAGCTACAAAACTCGCGTTTGCTGATCGGAATACCTACATCGCCGATCCAGCATTTGCAAAAGTACCAGTGAATGAGTTGCTGTCTAAAGACTATGCAGCCAAACGTCGAGCACTAATAGATCCGGACAAGGCATTGGACAATCCACCTGCCGGAGTCAATCTGGGATCCGATACAACTTACTTCACGGTTGTCGACCATGACGGAAATGCAGTTTCCTTTATCAACAGCCTGTTTGATCTGTTTGGCTCAGGAGTAGTCGCCGGTGACACGGGGATCGTTTTGCAGAATCGCGGCAATGGCTTTTCACTCGACCCAACTCATCTGAATCGACTCGAACCCGGTAAAAGACCATTTCACACTTTAATTCCTGCGATGGTTTTTCGAGACGACAAACTGTTCCTATCCTTCGGCGTGATGGGCGGCGCCATTCAAGCGCAGGGTCATATACAAGTACTCTCAAGTCTCATTGATAGGAAGCTGGGGCTTCAGGAGGCGATCGATGCACCCCGATATCGCTTTACAGAAGGGAAGAGTGTATTGCTCGAGGATGAACTTGGCAGCTCGGTAATCGACAGCCTCATTCGAAAAGGGCTTGTGCGAGGTAAGCCTCCCGGATCCATGCGTTCCTCGATGGGTGGCGGACAGGCTATTATGATCGACCCGCAAAGCGGAACACTAATGGGTGCATCAGACTCTCGGAAAGATGGTCTGGCGCTTGGATATTAGAGATTAAGATTTATGCAATACGCGACGGCGTCGTTACCGGAACTGATTACCGAAGCTCAACAAATTTCATCGCGCACCATGTCAACGTTTGGCTCGTTGAGTTACGAGCAATTGAATTGGAAGCCAGGAGCCGGGCGCTGGAGTGTTGCGCAATGTTTCGATCACCTGGTGGCATCAGGAATTTCCTTCCTTCCGATCATTGAGTCCGTGATCAGCGGACGCAAAGCCAACAGGGCGTGGGAGCGTTTGCCTCTCTTGCCGAAGTTATTCGGGAAACTACTAATCAAATCGTTAGAGCCCTCGACAACCAGAAAACTGAAAGCCCCAAAACAGATAGAACCAACGAACAGCACCATTGACCCGGCGATCCTACAGACGTTCGTGCAGCAACAGTCGGAACTTGTCACCAGAATGACTGCTTCCGCGAGTCTCGATTTGGAGAAGATAGTCATTACTTCGCCTGTTGCCAGGGTCGTTACCTATAGCTTGATGGATGCATATCGAATTATTGTTGTTCATGAAGAGCGGCATTTCCAGCAGGCTCAACGGGTGACGTCTGAGAGCAGTTTCCCGCGATGATCGTGTTGACGACGGACTAGCCGCGAACTATCGTTTGACCATGCAAATCGAAAAGATCAATACCCCTAACGCACCGCAACCGGCCGGTCATTATTCGCAAGCGATAAAGTACAACGGACTCGTATTTGTCGCCGGCCAACTCTCCATCGATCCGCAAACCGGTGAAAAGAGACTCGGGTCGATCGACGAGCAAACCGAGCAGGCGCTGAATAATGTCCACGCCATACTTGGGGCTGCAGGAAGTGACTGGGACCGCGTGCTCAAAATGACTGTTTATGTCTCGGATATCAACGATTGGGAAGCTGTAAATCGCGTTTATGCGCGAATCCTCGGTGACAACAGACCGGCCCGAGCTGTTATTCCAACCGGGCCATTGCATCACGGATTCTTAATCGAGATCGATGCAGTGGCAGCAGCCGGCTAAACTTTATTGGCTTGGCACCGAGTCTTCACGGGTTGTTTCCGGATCGTGTGCAAACAAGGGCCATAAAGTTAAGGCTTGTAAAGAACAGGCCTTTTGATTAGTGTAGCCCCGAAGATATCCATTAGCGGATTTCGCCTTGTTTCTTCGAGGGGTGAAATTCAATCAAACAAGAGATTTGGACGCGTTGCACTTAGTCCTATTTATGCCCCTTAACCAATTGGAAAAAAGGAATGAGCATCCTCCAAAAAAGTCCCAACAAGACAACTGAATCAACTGTTCCCGTGCATCAACCGCCGGCTGATGGCGGTAAGCTAATAGTTTTAACCGCCCCTTTGACTGAAGCGATAGATCACGCCGGCTATTTCATCCAGATGGCCATGGCATCGTTACCGATCTGGATGGAAGGCGTGCTCAATCGAAAATATCCGAAGTGGCGCGAGGTCGAATACAACGATGATGGCTCTGCACGTTACATGCCTGCTGGAGTCCGGCTCGTTGAGAAATCGCTTCTGCGAGAATATCGAGAAGACGATATTGTCGCTTGTTTTCCAGCTGATCTGGACAAATTCATTGGACCAAGAACTCGAGTCGTAGCAGTATCGACGCATAATCCACTTGGCGTTACTTTTGCCGCCGGAGTTTATACGTCAATCTTCGGTTCTTCACGGATGCCCATCAACTCGCATTATTCGCGAGAGATGTTTGCTCAACTTAAGGCGTCTCCATACCGTGAGAACTTCAAAGTGATCGTGGGCGGCTCAGGTGGATGGCAAATCGTTCAAACAGATACGTACGAAGAGTTAAGTGTCGATTGCGTTGTTGAAGGCCGTAGTGAGTCAGCCGACACATTGAAACTGTTTCGCAGTGCAATAGATGGCGAAGATCTGCCGCGCCGGCTTGAAGTTAAACACCCTCTCGATCGTGAAGAGATACTTTTCCCGGATACGCGTACGACTTTTGGTGTGGTCGAGATGACGACGGGTTGCGGACGCCGGTGTAAATTCTGCGTGCCGGACTTAAATCCCCAAATCGATCTGCCAAAAGAGAAGATCATGGATGCCGTCCGAGCAAACGTGGCGCACGGGAACAAGCAGATCTCGCTTGCTACGGAAGATATGTTTATCTGGGGACAGGTTCACACGGACACTCCATTCTACTTTCCGAATCGTGAGGCCTTAGTAGATCTGTATTCAGATATCGTAAATACGCCCGGCGTCGAACAACACGTCTTGAGTCATTGCACCATCGCTCCCGCTGTAGTTGACCCTCTCTTGATTAAGCAATTGTCCGATTTACTGCTGCCTAAGAGTCCAATCCATTTCCCCTTGTTGAGCAGTCATCCTGAGAAAAAGGCCCTGGCGCCACTCATCGGGCTTGAAACGGGTTCTGTGAGGATGGCGAAGCAGATAATGTCGAGTAAGGGCGTACCGTTTTCCATTGAGGATTGGCCGAGCGTGGTATTGGAAGGATTGCGTGTCCTAAATGCAAACAACTGGTTTCCGGCGATGACCCTGATAGTTGGTAATCCGGGTGAGACAGATGAAGATGTAATGGAGACTTTGGATCTGATCTATGAAATTGAACAACGAGGTTTGTTTGCCTTCATGATCCCATCGATTTTTACTCCATTGCACGATACGCGAATGGCAAACTCGGAAGGCGTTACCCAGACAAGGCAATTAACTCCGCTGCAATGGCAACTGATGATGAAATGCTGGAAAATGAATCTTCGGCCAGGCCAGTACAGTTGGTGGGGACCCATGGCCTGGAGGATGGGATCGATTGGCATGTGGATTTACAAGCTACGCCAACTAAACGGACCGAACTTTACGTGGCCTTTGTTAATGTTTTCGGGAGCATTCTCTGAAAAAAATCTTCAGAGAATGGGTAAGATATATGGCGGAAAGCCAATGAAAACCAAGAATCGCGCGGAGTTACTAGCGTCATTAAAGCCAAAAGATTGGCAGTTTCTGCGTGCGGACAATGGCGATATGCCGTCTGCGTACACGGCTTCGATCCCGTTGCGAGCAATGGCCGCGGAACATGTGTAGTTGATCGGACAACGGGGAGGTGGGCAGTTGCTTCTAACGAAAAACCCGTTGGACAACTTGCCCAGGAAAGGCTTTTGTTATGAATACCTACCTGCTTCGACTTTTGGTAGCCGCAGTTACTTTCACTGTTGGTCTTGCAATTAGCTCGATACCGTTCCTGCATAGGTCTAAAGTTAGAGAATTCAATTACCAGCGTCGACATGACTGTTCGAAAAGATATTACCAGCCTTCGGTCAGGGTTCCGCTTGATTCGAATTCACCACTTCAGATTACTTACTTAGGCCCGGGTGGCGATTTTCAGAATGGAGAAAGTTCGACGGCTCGGTTACTCGTCCAAAATGTTAGCGGCCGTGACGTCAGCAACTTCAGCGTTAATTATGTTTCGGGGTGGAGGAACAGCCGAACACGCGGTGGTGGATCCATACAGTCCGATTTAGAAAGTCGCGGCTCGTTGCTACGTGCTGGTGAATCGACGATGGTTGATGTTGGCGCAACACAGGAAGTCTACCTGCTTTGGCTTTCGTCGGTAGAATTTGTGGATGGCAATCGATGGAATTATTCGCCGGACTTGTCCATTCAACCGTAGTCCTATTAACTTTTCCTCAACCCCCACTTCAGAACAGTAATTCCCGTGCCGTCAGCGGGTGACTGACTCCAGCTACGAACTCGTCCACTGGTCTAATAAACCCTCGTCGTGCCTTGGTTCTGGATTGTTGGGTCCTGGTGACTGACACTACGACAACTCCAGAAAGTTTTGACGTCTTAACGATTGAGTGATAGAACTCTTCGGCGCAGAATAACTTAAAGCTGGCAGGTACCTTGAAGTGGAATTGCCGCTAACTCCTCTTGAATTTGCGAGACGTACCAGAAGACTCTACCCAAACTCTGAGGCCGTTATCGATGGACCATTGCGGCTTACTTATGAACAGTTTTTCGAGCGCTGCGACAGATGGTCCAACGTACTGCAAACGCTTGGTGTCAAACCGGGTGATCGGGTCGCGTACATCTCTTCAAATTGCTGCGCCATGCTTGAGTCGTTTTACTCGGTTCCCCAGATTGGCGCTATCTTGGTCCCGATTAACTACCGGTTGATTGCGAGCGACTTTGTTTATTTGATTAATCACAGCGGCGCGAAAATTGTTTGTGCACATTCTGATTATCTCGAGGCGGTCGGGTCCATCCGCTCTCAGTTGCCGAGTGTTGAGGCGTTTGTTGCGCTTGATGGGAAAAAAGAAGGATGGTTGGAGTACGAAGATCTGGTCGCCAACGCAAGCAATGATGTCTCTCGACCAGCCATTTCTGAGACCGATTTAATCTCAATCAACTATACAAGTGGAACAACCTCGCGTCCCAAAGGCGTGATGATTACTCATCGCAATGCCTATCTCAATGTCGTTGGCACGCTTATTCATCATCCTCTCGCCAAGAATGAGCGGTACCTTTGGACTCTTCCAATGTTTCACGCAAACGGCTGGACCTTTGTCTGGACTGTGACTGCTGTCGGTGGCGCGCATATCTGTTTGCGAAAAGTTGATCCTGTGGTGGTATTCGAAGAAATCAAGCGAGAAAAGATCACGAGCTTTTGTGCCGCCCCGACTGTTTTGATAGGCATTGCCAACGCGCCTGACGATGTAAGAGCCGGTGCGCCGCGAGGTCTGCGAATAGTTACGGCGGGTGCTCCGCCAGCCGCCGCCACTATCGAACGCGTCGAAGGGGAGTTGGGTTGGGAAATCACTCAGGCTTACGGGCTGACCGAGACGTCTCCATTCATCACGATCTGTGAGAATCGTCCTGAACACGCCGACTTGCCGTTGGCCCAGCGTTGCGCTCTAAAAGCTTGCCAGGGCGTTGAATTGCTAACCTCCGGCGAGCTCCGGGTCGTCGATGATGGCGATGTGGAAGTGCCGCATGATGGCGAAACCCTTGGCGAAATCGTCGTCCGTGGTAATGCAGTGATGAAGGGTTACTACCTCGACGACGAGGCCACGGCGAAGGTCATGCGCGGGGGCTGGTTTCATACAGGTGATGCGGCCGTTGTTCATCCGAACGGATACGCTGAGATACGCGACCGCCTTAAAGATGTCATCATCAGTGGCGGTGAAAATATCTCTTCAGTGGAAGTGGAAGGGATGTTGTTACGACATCCTGCCGTGCAAGAAGTAGCCATCGTCGGTCTGCCGCACGAGCGTTGGGGCGAAGCACCGCATGCATTTGTCGTTTTGAAGTCATCTGCTAAAGCCACTGAAGATGAGCTACGACAGTTTGCTCGCGATCACCTGGCTCACTTTAAAGCTCCGCATGGCGTGACCTTTGTTGCCGAGCTTCCCAAGACGGCTACCGGTAAGATTCAAAAGTACGTTTTACGTGGCCAGCGCGGCGTAATCAAACAATAGATCCAACTTGTCGGGGCGTCCCACCTCCGTGCGGACCCTCTCAGTATCGTGTGACCTTAAAATTGATTCCTAAACCATGACCAAAGACCCGTCTCCCGCTGTTCAGGTCGCGGGATTCATTTCCAAATTCGAACCATCAGTCGCCCGAATTGTGCGCGAGAGCAGGTCACTGATACGAACTAAATTCCCATCAGCAAACGAGCTCGTTTATGACAACTACAACGCGTTAGCGATTGGATACTCGCCAAGCGAGAAGACCTCAGAAGTCGTTTTCTCTCTTGCGGTTTATCCGCGTTGGGTCGATCTCTATTTCATGCATGGTAGGTCCCTACCCGATCCTACCGGATTGTTGCGGGGCAGTGGGAAACAAGGAGCATTCGTAAGACTTGAAGATGCAAGCACACTCAAGTTACCGGCCGTCAACAGAATAATCTCCGAGGCCTTGAAGCACTCCGCTAATGGATTTTCGTCTGGTGCTAAAGGCAGGACTATTGTGAAATCGATCTCCGCAAAACAACGCCCGAGAAGACCAGCGTCATGAAAGCTTTTGCGACATTCATTTTTCTGCTCGCAATCGCGGCTGGTCCATCACGACCAAGCCACACAGGCGAGGCCGAAAATAAGTCATGTAAGGACCATCCACAGGTGATTGGTTCATGCTTCGATGTCTATGGACGACTATCGGTCTACAATGGGGCACCTACTCTCCGCATCTGGAAAACTGGCAGTAAACGCATGTTCGGAGTTTCCGAACAGCGATTTCATCAGGAAGGGTATACCAATATCCCTGAAGCGATTCGTAATAGAGTCAACTTTGAAACTGACCTCATTGGAAACTTTTTGGTTTGTCCTTTTACGCGACTACGCAAAGGCGAAATGCAAATGATTTGTGTTGAGAGTGGTGAGAACCTGGAGACTCGTCAACGAAAATAGCATGAGTCACATTGCCGCAGTCCTCCTACTCGTGTCAATTTTTATCTCAGGCTCACAAGCGCCTGATGTGGTTCATCCTTATTTGAAGTCTGCGTCAGACCTCGACCAATTTGAACTCGAAGGCTCGGGAGAATGGACTGTCGCGTCGGGAAAACTGATATTGGCCAGGGCCGGAACTCCGGCCGGACCAATTCGCAAACCCGCAGCCCTGGCGATCTTAAAGAGTCAACCGTTTGCTGAAGTAGAGCTCAGGGTTGACGTTAGATCGACTGCCGCGGCGAATGTTCAACGGCGAGATCTTGATCTGGTTTTTGCTTACCAGGGACCCAATCATTTCTATTACGCGCATCTTTCTGCTGTAACCGACAATGTTCACAATGGAATATTTGTCGTTGATAACTCGGATCGTCGACGAATTGACGACGGGAAGGCGTTGCCACGTCTAGTCGATCAAAATTGGCATAGCGCCCGATTGGTGTGGAACGGCTCAACCGGAAGTGTCGCTGTCTATCTTGATTCGATACGCGCGCCAATTCTGTCCGCTACGGATCGGTCCATTACTACCGGTAGAGTTGGAGTTGGGTCGTTTGACGACACGGGAGAGTTTCGAAACATTCAGGTGAAGGGTTTGCGATCAGAACCACGTTAACATTTCACTGTGCAAGAGCCAGATAAGATATTGATCGTTTCAGAGGATCCGGCGGCAGAAGATCCGAGTCGCCTTATACAAGAGCTCACAGTCGAGTTAAGCGATCTCTATCAGGATGACGGAGGAGCAAATTCGTTTAATCCTAAAGATGCGGCTGGAGCCCGTTCAATCTTTGTGGTGGCTCGGCTTGATGGAAAAGCGATCGGCTGCGGCTCGTTCCGACCATTTGATGTTGAAACAGCCGAGGTTAAAAGGATGTACGTAGCGCCGGAGGCTCGCCGCATGGGTATTGGTGCACGTATTCTCGATAAACTGGAATCGACTGCCAAAGAGATGGGCTACCAGCGCCTGAGGTTGGAAACCGGTTTGAAACAACCCGGTGCCATCGCTTTGTATGAGACTGCCGGGTTTTCAAAGGTGAGTTGCTACGGCGAATACGCCTCGAATCCCTTGAGCGTCTGTTTTGAAAAAGACCTTAACCTTGGAGTGCGCCGGCCCGGCGGCGCTTTTTGAGACATAGAGTTCGGCACAACTCGATTTCAAATAGTGACACTGGTTGAGAAGCTTTCAAGCTCCGAGTATTGCGAACCGGACATTTCGGCACAACTCGATTTCAAATAGTGACCTGGTAATTCCACAGGCTTAAAAAGCGCCGCCGGGCCGGCGCACTCCAAGGGATGCTGAGAAAACTATTTCAGATTTCTGTTACGGTGCTGGTGATAGCCTTCTCTTTGCCTTTTGTTCTGCTGGCAGCATTGTTCTTCGTTGTTCTCTTCACTAAGAGTCCAACCGAAACGTCTGGAATAACAGCGGGAACCGGTGGGCTGAGCGTGCCCGCAGGGTTCTTCGTCGTGCTGGCTCTTCCGGTGTTGTTCGCCGGTATCTATCTCATTACTCGTTGGGCCAGGCACCGTCGTTAGTATCCGTTCTACCTCAATTGAACGCCTCTACTCATGACTGAAGATTTCACCGACGAAACTTCTTGCAAGCCAGCCTTTCTTGTTTGGGACTAACCGCCTTCGGGCACTTCAATTCCCAGAGTCCTCAAAACATTGACAAGATTTTCGACGACATAACGTGCCAAACCTCCTGCAGATGATTAATGAGGAGCGAGCTATCGAAAAACTTCGCCCGGTTGTGCTCGACGAATTTGCATCTCGGATAGCGACACAACATGCACGTGAAATGGCTCTCAACGACTACGCAAGTCACTGGGGGTTGGATGGTCTCAAGCCTTACCATCGCTACTCACTTGCCGGCGGCACTGACGCAACTCAGGAGAATGTGTCGGCAG
>Ga0207674_10003767_pt1 | contig 18504 bp, 15 predicted proteins | sample KBSCornC72_FD_184303 | JGI IMG/M metagenome (GOLD analysis project Ga0207674, IMG submission 184303) | Corn rhizosphere microbial communities from Kellogg Biological Station, Michigan, USA - KBS Corn C7-2 (SPAdes) (version 2) | ecosystem: Host-associated > Plants > Roots > Rhizosphere > Soil ... | reverse complement strand
GGTGCGCAGCACGGGGCCGCATTTGACGGTGTTCTACATGTTCTTCCTGGTGCTGCCGCAATCGCTCCCCTTCACGGTTCCCATGGGTGTGCTGGTTGCGACCCTGATCACGCTCACGCGCATGTCGACCGACGGCGAGATCACCGCTATGCGCGCGGCGGGCATTCCCGGACAGCGCGTGGCGCCGCCTGTTCTTCTATTCGGCGGCGGAGCCTTGGTGATCGCCGCGGCTGCCTCCTTGTGGCTGACGCCCTGGACCATCCGCGAGCGCTATCGAGTAGAGAACCTGTTGATCGGCAATGGTCTCACCTCCGACGTTCAGCCGCGGGTGTTTGAGGAACGCTTTCCGAACTCCATTCTTTATGTATCGGACGTCACCACCGGCGTGACCGGACTCTGGAAAAGAATCTTCCTTGCCGATATCACCCCGCCGGAGCAGCGTCCTCCCGGGTCGCAGGAGCGCGGCGACGAGCCCCGCATCACCCTGGCCACGGAAGCCGTCGTCGTATCCGACCCCGCCTTGAACCGCCTGCAGCTTTCCCTGCAAAACGGGAGCACGTATGAGGCCGGCAAAGATGTCGGCGACTACCGCATCACCGCGTTTCCAATCGGCGATCAGGCTTTAGAAGCCAACAAGCCCGCCGAGGTCCGCGCCACCCGCCCATCGGTCGAAATGGATACGGGTCCACTCTACCGCTTGGCTTATCGGAATCCCGCGCTCGACCGCACGGCGAAACTGGATGCGCGCACCGAATTCAATCAACGGCTGGCGTTGCCATTCGCCTGCCTGCTGATGGCTCTGATAGGCATTCCCTTGGGCATCACGCGGCGGAGGGCAGGGAAGTCCGCCGCCGTGGTAATGACCGCCGGTCTGGCGTTTCTTTATTACATCGGGTTGATCGGTTTTATCGGGATGGCGCGCCAGGGTTCGCTGACGCCCGAAGCCGCGGTATGGCTGCCCAACCTGGTCTTCGCCATCGGCGGCCTGACGATGCTGGCGCGCTTGGAGAAACCCGGCGACCTGGATCTGATGGGAGCGGTAAGCGCGCGCTTGCGCCGGGTCCGCGGGCTCCCGCTCATTCGAAGGCCGCTCGAACGTCTGGAGCCGCGGACCTGGCTGGCTCGTTTTTCGCTGCTGCCCAGCATTACCGATACCTATGTTCTTTCCAGCTTCGTGTTTTATTTCTTGCTGCTGCTGGTCAGCTTTGTGCTGATGTTCCAGGTCTTCACGTTCTTCGAACTCCTGAGCGACATCATCCGCAACCGGATCGGCATGGATCGCGTACTGGAATACCACTTCTTTCTCACGCCCCGGTTGCTCTACGAACTGGCGCCGTTCGCCGTGCTCACGGCTGTGCTGGTTTCGTTCGGAGTACTGACGAAGCACAATGAGGTAACGGCTCTCAAGGCCTGCGGCGTCAGCGTCTACCGCCTGGCCGCTCCCATCCTGGTGGCGGGAGTGCTTCTGAGCGGCGGCCTGTTCGCTTTCGATCACTATTGGGTGCCTGAGTCCGACCGGCGTCAGGACGCGCTTCGGGCGGAGATCAAGGGCCGCCCCGCGCAGACCTTTCTGCGCCCGGATCGTCGCTGGATTTCAGGTCTTCACGACCGCATGTACTACTACAAGTATTTCGATCAAGCACAGCGTGTCATGCTGGGCGTGAACGTTTTCGAAATTGACCCGGCACGCTTTCGCTTGAAGCGCCACATCGCCGCCGAGCGGGCGCGCTGGGAGCCCAGCCTCAACGCCTGGGTGTTTGAGAACGGCTGGAGCCGCGACATGAACGGCAATACCGTGACCCGCTTCGACGAGTTCTCCGGCGGCACGCGCACTTTTCCGGAGCTCGAAGAGCCGCCGGACTACTTCGTAAAAGAAGTAAAGCAATCGCGCCAGATGAACTTTCATGAACTAGGCGCCTACATTCAAGAATTGCAGCAGAGCGGCTTCGATACCGTGGCGCTGCAGGTGCAACTGCAGAAAAAATTCGCGGTCCCGCTGTTTGCTCTCATCATGGCGATGGTCTCCATACCTTTCGCTTTCCTGGCGGGAAACCGTGGGGCGATGGCGGGGGTCGGTGTCAGCCTGGGAATCGCCATCGTGTATTGGTCGGTCGGGCAGGTGTTCGAGCAGTTCGGAAATTTAAGCCAGTTGCCGGTGCAGATTGCCGCCTGGTCCCCGGACGCAATCTTCTCCCTCGCCGGTCTGTATTTCCTGGCGCGCATGCGAACTTGACGGCCGAAGCCCGAAGGCGAAACTTCGCACCGCACGCCGCCGACACTCATCGAGCACCGCCGGAGCAATCGGCGCACCTGGCGCCCAACAGATATCGGCCCCTTGACGTCCAAGGATGGTTCGGAGTAAAGTTACCAGCAGAGCGTTACACGCTCGCGTCACGGAGAAGCTACCTCAGGGAGAGTCATTATGAAGAACAGAACGACGGTTTTCCTATCGGGTATTCTGCTGGCTCTAGGGGCTGTGCCGGCTTTGGCGCACCACTCCTTTGCGGCCGAGTATGATTCGACCAAACCCGTAATGCTCAAAGGTTCCGTCACGAAGATGGAATGGCAGAATCCCCACGCCCGCTTCTATGTGGACGTGACCGATGAAGCGGGTAAGGTGACTAACTGGGAGTTCGAGCTTGGCAGCCCCAACGGCCTCATGCGGCGCGGCTGGACCCGAAACTCCCTGAAGCCCGGCGATACCGTGACCATCGAAGGATACCTTGCCAAGGACGGCAGCAAGCTAGCCAACGCCCGCAACGTCACCCTCGCTGACGGACGCAAAATCTTCGCTGGCGCAGCGGACGACGGCGGCCCCAGCAAATAGCGCAATAGCCAAGCCGCCTTTATCACGCCTTTCCCGGGCGGCTTCGCGATCTCATCTAGGCCTCGGAGAGCTAAGAGGCCGGGCCAGCTTATATGGTCGGTCCCCTCTGGGTGTTCAGTGTGCCGCACGGGATTGCTCATCAGCCCGCAGCGTATTCAGAAGAAGTTCAAATTCGAGGTTATCGTGACTTGATCGGTCCGCATGAACCCATAACCCGGGCGACTATCAACGTAGGCGGCAGACGACGGGTACTTAGCCAGCGTTGCGAAGGCGGACTAAAAACGGGGTGGCGCCCCGTGTCGCGGGAGCGTCACCCGGGGCTGAGTATTCCCAAAGGGGTTGGGACTCCTCAGCGGTTAGTTACTGCACTGTTGGGGCGCGCCGACTGACCGGCGCTTCAGTGCACCAAGCAGTTTGTGACGAATGCCTCCCTTCGCACCATCCCGAAAATGAATGAAATATCGCGGATTAGCACACTACATACGCCTTCCTCAGGCTCCAATCACCGGCGTACCAACCAGATTGCCGAAGCCTAGGAGCATGTATTTGCCGCCCGGCAACGGCATCCGGCCAAGTAATAAAGCGGCTGTAGTCGCCCCGTCACCCCGTCAATAAGTTAAATTCTCACCGCGGGCTGTCCTTGCAACAGGTACTATGCACTTTGGCGAAATCTCATACCTTTTAGGGATGGCGATTAGTGGCGGGCTGTCATAGCCTCGTTCAGATGTCCTAAAGAATCGTTTTGAAAGCTGTTGCGACGGGTCGTGGGGTGACGATCGCGAATCGGACAGTTTGAATAAGCATGACCTTCTCAAACTAGGCCGAGCCGCAGCAGCCGGCCAAAACTCTAACCAACGGAATGTTGGGCGAACGCCCAGCGGGGGTGATAGCAACATGAAACGCTTACATGGGTCAGGCGGGCCTTTTGCGACCTTTTTGGCTGTCTTAGGAGCATTGACAGTTTGGGTTCAGCCATCCCAGGCCCAATTGCTCCAAGGCAGCATCACAGGGAACGTAACCGACGCGAGTCAAGCGGCAGTAGTGGGCGCGAAGGTTGTGGCCACCGAACAGACCACCAACTTCACTCGGGACACGACTACCAACGCGGCGGGCGCGTACAACCTTCCGACGCTGCCGCCTGGCACCTATACCATTACGGTGATCGCACCTTCCTTTCAGACCAGCACCACAACTGGGATCCGCCTAGCGCCGGAACAAGTAGTCCGATCCAACGTGGTTCTGGCGATCGGCCAACTGACTCAAAATGTGGAAGTCACGGCCGATGCAATCGCTTTACAGACGGATCGGGCCGACATACGCGACGACGTAACCATCCGTTCGCTGCAGAACGTTCCGGTACCCGTCGGGCGCAACTACCAGATGCTGTTTATCACGGTTCCCGGCGTTTCGCCGCCGACCAATGCCAACTCATTCACTGCGAATTCGAACCGCGGATTAATCATGACCGTCAACGGCGGAAATTCGAACACGAACACGGTCCGTGTCGACGGTACCGGCACGTATGACTTTACTGCTCCTGCCGAGCCCCAGTTCATTCCCGCCCTGGAAGAAATCGAAAACGTAAGTATTTCCGGTAACTCCTTCGATGCCGAACAACAATCCGGCGGCGGAGCAGTAAATATCACGGTAAAGAGCGGAACTAACTCCATTCATGGCGTTTTGTTTGAAGACCACACGGACCAGCACATGGAAGCCTACCCTTGGGCGTCCGACCGCACCAAGCCAGCCCCGGTATATATCAATAATCAATACGGCGGCACCATTGGCGGACCGATCAAGAAAGACAAACTGTTTTACTTTGGGAGTTTCGAGGGCACTGGCTTAATCCAGGGTGCTCCGTTTTTTGGGGAAGTTCCCACAGCGGCAATGCGGACCGGAAATTTGAGCGCTTCCCCAACCACCATCTACAATCCGCTTACGGGCAATCCGGATGGCACCGGCAGGGTGCCGTTCTCCGGAAATATCATTCAGCCAAACCAAATCGATTCTGGCGTGCGAGCCTTGCTGGATTACAGTGCCGCCCATGGAAACCTGTGGTCGCTCCCGAACCAGGCTGGAATCGGATCGGTACATCTTGCCAACAATTTGTTAACCACTGGCAAGACCTACTTGCGGCGCGCCCAATCTGCCGGCAAGGTAAACTGGAACCCGAACGCGAAGCTCAGCACCTTCGTTCGTTTGGGTTGGGGGAATAACTCCTGGACGACGCCGGCTCAGTTCGGCGTCTTGGGCGGGCCTGGCCTGTCTCCCACCAACACCGCGCAGGGATCTGGAGCCACCAACGTCTTCAACGGCACTGTTTCCGGGACGTACATTATCAGTCCCAGCCTGATCTTCGACGCGCATTACGGCTATGACGTGAATATCGCAGTGAGCAACCAGCCGGGTCAGGATCAAAACTTCGGCTGGACGCTGATGCAGATTAAGGGCTTGGATACCTCGAGTCTGCCAAAGTACAAGGCGCTGCAACAGGGTGGCTTGCCGTCCATCACAATCGATGGCGGCATCACGGGCCTCGGTTCGGCGAGCCGGTTCCAACCCCAGGACTATTGGGATCCGGAAAGAAACTACGACGCCAATCTCACCTGGGTAAAAGGAAATCACAACTTCCGATTCGGCTTCGACTCTGACATTCAGAATTCCAAGGAAAGTCAATATCAGCCTGCCAGCGGCAGTTACATCAGCAGCGCCGGCGGTTTCCATTTCGCCCAGCAAACCACGCAACTCTGCACTTCCATCAGCAACGGGAGCTGCAAGACGTCAGCTGCGAACGAGTACAATTCGTTTGCCTCGTTCCTGTTGGGCCTTTCCCAAGACGCGGGCAAGATATTTCAATGGCCGGACTATTACTACACGAATATGAAGTATTTCGCCGGCTACGCCCGTGATCAGTGGCAGGTCACGCCCAAGCTGACTGTCAATGTGGGTCTCCGCTTCGACTATTTCGCGGTCCCGGGACGGCAGGATACTGGCGCTGAATATTACGATCAAGCCACCAATAATATGGTGATTTGCGGGATCGCGAATATTCCGAAACACTGCGGTGTTCTGAACCAATTCCAGTCGCATTTTGCTCCCCGGTTTGGAGCGGCGTACCGCCTCGGTGACCGGACTGTAATCCGAGCCGGCTTTGGGATATCGAGTGATCCGGCCAATGTTTGGGCGCCCTTCGCGCGAATCAACTTCCCCTATATAGAGGGTGTTATCCAGCTTCCTCCCAATGTCATGTCCTATGCCCTAAGCCTTCGCCAGGGGATCAATGTGCCGCCGAATCCGTTCCCGCTCACTACCGGTCAAGTGCCGGTGCCGGGCACAGCTGGTCTGAGAGATTTTGATCGAGGCTATTTCAAGCGAGGCTATATCCAGACCTATAACTTTACGATTGAGGAGCGCATCAGGGCAGGCTGGACTGCTTCAGTTGCGTATGCCGGCTCAGCGCAGATAGATCCGTGGGCTAATATCGAAGAAAATTGGTCTCCCATCGGTACTGGAACGGCCGGGCTCCTTCTGAATACTCCAGGTCGGAACGGCCAAGCGATCGGGGATGGACGGATTGCCAGCACGCCTGCGCTAGGCGTCATGGGAACAACCACTTACAACGCCTTCCAGGCGCGTACCCAGGGCCGCTTCGCTGATCTGACGCTCAGTATGGGTTACACCTTTAGCAAGAACTTGGGATTCACTCCTCCCTCGGGAGTCACTGGGGGGGCCGCCATGCCTTGGCTCTTCCGAACCTATGACTATGGTCCGCTTTCCACCGATATCGCGCAGAACTTCGAGATGACGGCGATTTACGAATTGCCGTTTGGTAAGGGCAAGCGCTGGGCTTCGGGCGGTATGGCGAATTACGTGGTAGGCGGATGGCAGATTAGCGGCTTGTTCAGCGACTTCACTGGACGGCCGTTTAGCGTGGTTGCCAACAACAACCTCAACGCAAACGGGTCTTTCCAACGTGCTAACTGTCTGGGTGAACCTATACAGTCCGGAACTCTGTTGCACTGGTACGACCCGTCTACCTTCGCTGCTCCTGCGTCCACCGGTTTCGGGAATTGCGGCGAAAATGTCTTAAGGGGCCCGGGGCTAATCAACTTGGACCTAAGCATCCAAAAGAAATTCTCCTTTAGGGAAAGATGGAATTTTGCGTTCCTGGCTGAAATGTTCAATGTCGGGAACACGCCGCATCATGCGAGTCCTGGCTACGGGCCTTCCACGGGCACAACCAGCGCCAATAACGTCCAGAACAGTGCGTTTATGAACGTTACACAAATTGCTAACACTGGACGCGATGGCATCGATCAGCGAACCCTAAGGCTTAGCCTGAAGCTGACCTTCTAGCACCGAGCTTCGCTGACTGACTGTGGGGAATGAGGAATGCCAAGGCTGGGCCTCCGCGAAAATGCGAAGGCCCAGTCTGTTTCGGTGACGCCGGCGCCCCATCCGGCCGGTCAACCGCTAGTCGTCCTGGCGGTGCGTCACGTGATGATCTTGTGACGCACCGCGTAGAGAGCAATTTCGCCCCGGTTGTGCAAATTCAACTTATGCATGAAGTGCATACGGTGGGTCTCGACAGTGTAGGGGCTGACATTGAGAATGGCGGCCGCTTCTTTATTGGATCGTCCTTCGGCGAGCAGTTGCAGGATCTCCCTTTCGCGTTCAGTCAGAAGGTCGTAGGAGTCCTGAACCTCCTCTCGCTGTAACTGGCGCGTGTAGTTTTTCGCCAGCAACTGAGAGATTTCCGGACTGAAGAAGCATTTGCCGGCCGCGACGACACGAACTGCGCTGACCAGATCATCTTCAACGGAGCCTTTGACCAGATAACCTTTGACTCCCGATTTCAATGCCCGGACGAGATAAATTTCGTCGGTATGTACGCTCAGGATGATCACCGCCGCATCCGGCTCCCGCTTCACGATATGGGCGGTAGCTTCCAGGCCGTTGAGCTGAGGCATACCGATATCCATAACGATAACCTTGGGACGCAGTTCCTCGGCTAGACGGACCGCTTCGCGGCCATCGATCGCCTCGCCTACCACTTCCATATCGGGTTCATGTTCCAGTACAAAGCGCAGGCCGTGACGGACTATGCTGTGATCGTCCGCAATCAGGATGCGAAGCTTGTTCATGCGTGCACCTCGCTGCCGGATGGTATTTCTATCTCCAGCAACGTGCCTCTGCCTAACCGAGAACGGACCTTCGCGCTTCCGCCCAATTCGCGGACCCGCTCTTCGATTCCAACCAATCCCAAACCCCTTCTCGCCGATTGTTTCGTGTCAAATCCCTTGCCGTCGTCCGAAACCCTCAGGAATATATGGCCCTTGCTGCCATGAAGCGTGAGTTCCACATGTTTGGCCTCCGCATGGCGTCCGCAGTTCGTCAGGGCTTCCTGTACGATCCGGTAGAGGCAGATGCTATGCCCTTCCGGCAATTCACTGAGATGGCCGCCTAGATTGAGAGTCACGATGATTCCGCTCCGCCTTTCGAATTCCCGAGCCTGCCATTCCAGGGCCGCTACGAGTCCAAGGTCATCCAGAATCGAGGGGCGTAATCCCATAGCCATGTCTCTCACTGCGGTGACGGTCCGGTACACCAAAGCCTTTCCATCTTGCACATAGCGGCTTCGGTCGGAAGAGTCCTTTGAGTTGTCGATTTTGTTGAATTTCATCTGTATGGCCGTCAGTAACTGGCCGATTTGATCGTGTAATTCACGCGAAATTGATCGTCGCTCGTCTTCCAGGGCCTTGGACATTTGAAGCGACAGCCCCCTTAGTTTTTCGCGGTCCCGTTCGGTTTGCAACTGCAGGCTCCGGGCCTGCTGTTCCAGGGAGCGAAGACGGAAGCTGGTCACGAAGCCCACTGTTAACACGAACGAAACCAGGGCCAGCAGGACGATCAGCCCGAACTTGCGAAACGCCTGACGCGTGCGAACCAAATCTTCGCGTTCACGGCGAAGATGGTTGGTTCGCAGGGATTCGATTTCATCTGTCAAGCTCAAAACGGCTGCTCGCTCAGGGACTACATTGTTGCGCAGGAATGCCGCCGCTTGTGCCTGCCTTTCCATGGCTGTCCATTCAAAAATCGGCGCGATGGAAAGCGAATAGCGCTTCAAGCCCTGACGGAGACGCTGCACTGGCCCGATCATTTGGGAGCCTAATTGGGCCTCGAGGCGCGTAGCGGCTATATTCATCCGTTGGTCGATCTGGAAAAACCGCTGCCGTGCGGCTGCCGACTCAACCGGCGACGCCTCGAAATAGTCCCGCAACTCGATCGCCGCAGCATAGGTGTCGGCGCGCAGTTCGTCCAGAATCTGGTCGCTTTCTACCTGCTCCTGCTGAATGTTTTGAATCTCCACCCCGATGTGGTTGGCGTAGCTAAGCGCCTGAAGGCCCACGAGCGTTATGAAAAGCAGGATAGCAGCGAACGCCAACGCAACTGCCGGCCAGCTTAGCCGTTTGGAATTCGAAATCTCCGTCACTCTTTTCACCCAAAACACCGCGAGGCTGCGCTCGCGATTCAGTTGGTCTATTATGACCCAGAACGTCGGCCAATGCAGCGGTGCCTGGAGTTAGCGCGCTTCTGCTGCCGTTGGGCAACTCGGCCAAGTTAGAAGGGGGTCACAGGCGGCTCCGGCAGGGGTGACGCTCTAGGGAGTGTCGGAAGCGAGCGGCTGCTCTTGCCGCGTCAAAGAGTTCCTATCTCAACGGCAATGCTAGCTCCAGGGATGCAATACCATCGTCACAATGGCGCCGATCGCGGCGATCAAGACGGCTCCCGCAATCCTTATACAAGTATCTGTAAAGTCTTTCGGAGCCGCTGGCGTCTTAAAAAACGCCATTTGGCAGTTCGCGCATGACGCCACCGTGAAGTCCACGGTGTTTCTGCATCTTGGACATTGTCTTTTCATGCGTCACTTCCTCCGTCACGGGTGATAACACTGATCTAACTAATGATGGCGCTTAACCTATCTTTTGGCTATAGGCGCGGAGTACTGGTCATTCGTAGCCTGCGTACTGGCGTCGAAAGGAACTTTCGTTATGGGAAATCGAAGCGGCCCACGCCTAACAGACGAGGCGGCGGAATAGCCGTTCTCAAATAGGTATAATCGGCACGCGATGACTAACCTTCCCCTCATCGGCTCGCTCCGGATTCTGTTCCTGTACGATGTGTGCGAGGAGATTCGCACCGAGCAGCTCCGAACTGTGCTGGCCGGCGAGGGCCAGGAAGTGTTAGCGGAGCGTCGCCGCGATCCGGCCTTTCATCATCCTTCACCCGATTACGTGCGATTTGAGCGGCCGCCGGTGGTGCAACAACTCGGTTCCGTCACTTTGAAAAACGGGGCCTGCTTCGATTGTGAACTCAACTACTACGAATACGGTGCTGTGAGCATAAAGCTCGGTCAGCCGTTTGCAGTCGATTGGCAGGAATTAGTGACCCTATCAAGCCAATGGATCGCCGACCCGCAGATTGAACAGGGAGCTCTCCAGATCGCGCGCAAATCCCTGGCGGCGGCCCGGCCCGCGCTGGTGCGGCCGAATGAAGAGTGGCTGGTCGAGGACTACTACGTCATCCATCTGCACAACCAGGTGCGGCCGGACGGATCGCAGTTGTTCAAGGGAGCGGAACTGATTGCAGAGCACGGCAAGGACATCGCCCGCATCGTCCGCGGGGAGCGTGCGGAGCTTTCAGAAGAGGAGAAACGCGAAATCCTGGGATCTCGAATGTCGTATTATCCCGACGATCTTCTGGTAGTCGGCTGGAATGCGGCGTTCCTGTGCGATACCACGGAAGGGGCAACGCCTACCATTCAACTGTTGGAATACGCAAATACGCAATTGCTGGAATTCAGATACTACGACACGGTTCTCAGCCGTGTGCTGGAGCGCGTTTATACTTCGCTCGACAAGCGCGGCGGCATCTTCCAGCGCTGGAGGCTCGCGCGGGAAGCGCAGAATCTCAACAAGATCCGATTGGATGTCCGTGAACTCACGGAACGGATCGATACGTCCATTAAATTTCTGAGCGACATGTTCTCCGCTAGGCAGTACCGGATGGCGGCCGGCAAAATAGGAGTCGAGGACTACCGGCGCCTGGTGGAGAGCAAGCTCCATACCGCGGGCGATCTCTACACTTTCATGATGGATCAGTTCCACGCGAGCCGGGGCTTCGTACTGGAGGTGATGGTGGTCATCATTTTGGTGATCGAACTGGTATTCGTTTTCCGCGGCAAATGATACGGCTGCTGGCGTCTTGGATCACCAATCGGCACCGTTCACGTGTATACTACGCTGCTGGGGAGTGACGACGATGAGATTCTTTCTTGCGGTCACGCTAGCGGCGGCGCTGGCGGGATCCGGTCAAGCACAATTGCTGCCGCCTAACACCGCGGGTGTGACCATGGGACACATGCACCTGAATGTCAAGGATGTTGCGGTCCAGAAGAAATTCTGGACAGAGCTGTTTAGCGCAACTCCTTTGAAGCGGGAAGGGCTCGAAGGCGTCAAGGTTCCCGGGATGATTATCCTTTTCACCGTGAAGGAACCGATCGGTCCTTCCGAAGGGGCTGCCATCGATCACTTCGGATTCAAAGTTCACAACACCGAGGAGAAGCTGAAACAAGCTCGCGACATGGGATACGCAACTCGTCCGGTATTCAAAGGCGCTGAAGGAAACCCCAATGCTTACATCGATGGCCCTGACGGGTTGAAAGTGGAAGTTCAGCAAGACGACACTCTTACGGGGTCGCCCACGCCAAATCACGTGCACTACCAGGTTAAGGACATCGTCGCATTGCGGGATTGGTATGTGAAAACGTTCGGGGCGGTGGCCCGCAACCGTGGCAACCTCCCTGTCACCGCTGATATTTCCACCATGAATCTGACCTTTTCAAGTTTCAAGGAAGACACGCCGCGGGCGGCCACCAAGGGGCGCGCGATCGACCACGTCGGGTTCGAGGTTAAGGACCTGGAGGCATTCTGCAAACGGCTTGAGGCAGACGGCCTGAAACTCGATGTTCCCTACCGAAAGATTCCAAGACTCGGAATCGCCGTCGCCTTTCTGACTGATCCCGTGGGCGGTTACATCGAGCTTACCGAAGGCCTCGGTGCGTTTTGAGAAACCCTAAGTTAACTCGCGCATGGCGCTCTTGAGATCGGCCTCCGGGCATTCGTACGGCTCGCCAAGGTAGTGGAACTGCTGCATGTCGCCGTCCGGAGTCAGCTTTTCCAGAACCGCGCCGTAGGGAATGGTGTGTCTCAGATCGCTCAATGGGCGGAGGGTACGCGGATTCAGCTTCACGGCTTCGATGGACTTGGTGAGCTCGAATTTGGCCATGGATCTATTCTAGGCGCATGTTGCACGGCGCCGGATGGGGCGAGAACCGGCTTGGCTCTGGAAGCATCTTGATGCTGGGGCCGCGTGGAACCAATCGTAGAAAGCAAGCACCACAATCACGAGAACGAGACCCTGCTGTTCCTGCCGCACCCTTGATCCCAGAAAGACGCTTATCTCAAGCAGTCAAGCAGCGCGCCGCTAAGCAGGTCGACGTTTGCGGGCGTCGCCAAAGGACCCATCAGCCCGATACGGAAGATCTTGCCCGCGAGTTGGCCGAAACCCACCGCGATGTCGATGTCGTACCTGTCCAGCAGGCGCTTGCGCACCTGGACCTCGTTCACGCCCTCCGGCACGCGGATGGTATTGATAGTGGTGATGCGGCGGGCGTCGTCGGAGATGAACATTTCGAGGCCGGCAGCCTCGATCCGCTGCAGGAAATCCTCATGCACCGCGCGGTGCCGAGCGAAGCGCGCCTCCACGCCTTCTTCGAGCACCAGCGCGAGGCCTTCGTGCAGAGCGTAGAAAGTGCTGATGGGCGCGGTGTGGTGATAGCGGTGCGCGCCCTCGTAGTAGTCCAGCAGAAGTTTCAGATCCATGTACCAGATGGGGCAAGGAGCTTTGCGCGCGCGCAGGCGCTCCACCGCGGCGGGCGACACCGTGATGGGCGAAAGCCCCGGCGGGCAACTCAGGCCCTTCTGGATGCAACTGAAAGCCACGTCCACTCCGTTGGCATCGACATTGATGGGCATGGCGCCCAGCGAAGTCACGCAATCGACGATGGTAATCGCGCCCACGGCGTGCGCGGGTCGGGTGATCGCTCCCAGGTCCTGCAGCGCCCCGGTGGAAGTTTCCGCATGCACGAAGGCTACGGCGTGGGGCCTTTCGCGATTCAAGAAGTCGGAGGCTTCGGCCTCGCTGAAGGTCTCCCCCCAAGGCTTGCTAGAGCAGGCCACGTTCGCGCCATGGCGGCGGCCCATTTCGACAAAACGCTCTGCGAAGTATCCGGCGGTGAAGACGGCGAGTTTCTGCCCCGGTTCGACGAAATTGGCCAGCGACGTTTCCATCCCGGCGCTGCCAGTGCCCGAGATGACCTGGACGAAAGGATTCGCGGTGCCGAAAACCGGACGGAGATCGCGGCGAATGTCTTCCGAAACTTCGAAGAAATACGGATCCAGATGCCCGACAATGGGCTTCCCCATGGCCTCATAGACCCGGGGATGAACTTGCGTGGGGCCGGCGGTAAACAGCAGCCGGCGCGGCGGATTCAATGGGGACATGAAATTCAAGTTTACCGCGCGGGAGCGTGCGCGCGCGACTTCGGCCGCGTGGTCAGTAAGTCTCGACCGTGGACGCCGGGGCTTTGCGAGCCCGCAGGCGGAAGTGATACACCAGCGCACCGGTGGCGAGCGTCACCGCAGCCGCCAGCGAAATCATGGGCTTGAACTGCACGCCCCGGATGATCATCCACACGCCCACCAGGATAAAGATCACCGGGATCGAGGGATACGCGAAACTCACGACGCGCAGTTTCTGCCACCCCTTGCGGCGGCGGAAGATCATGAGCGAGGCCACACTCATGACGGCAAAAATATTCAATGTGAAGCCGATGTAGATTGCTAACTGCGGGAAAGGCGTCAGCGTCATCAGCATGGCGCAGATGCCTTGCGCCACAATGGCTGCGGCGGGCGTATGCCACTTCGGATGCACTATGGCGGCGGAAGCCAGGAAGGCCCGGTTCTTCGCCATTGCGTAATACACGCGCGGTCCGATCGTGACCATCGCATTCACGGTCGACATGAGCGACAACGCCATCAACGCCGCGAAGATCCCTGCGACCTGCGGACCGAATAAACGCGAGGCCGCCAGCGCGCCCACTGCAACCTCGCCTTTCAGGGACTCCAGCGGAACCGCATAGATGAAAACCAGATTCAATCCTACATAGAGTGCCGCCACCAGGATGGTTCCCACTGTGAGAGCTAAAGGCAGAGTGCGCGAAGGCTGCTTCAATTCTTCGGCCACATAAGTAGCAGCGTTCCAGCCGCTGTAGGCCAGGTAGATGAAGAACAGGCTAAGAACGAATTGGGTTGGAATCGAGCTAGTGGAAGTCCGCACCGCAGGTACCGAAAAGTGATGCCAGTCGCCGTCGCCAATGGTAAAGGCCAGGATGATGAAGGAGATCAGAGTGAGGATCTTGGCTCCAGTCAGCACATTCTGCAGACGGGCCACCCGCTGCACGCCGAAAATATTGATCGTGGTGAACAGGAGTATCAACAAGCAGGCGGCCACTTGCGCCCCGCCAAAGGTAAATTTCCAATCGCCGGAACCGAACAGCACGCGCGAGTTCTCCAGATGCAGTGCCGGAAAAAACTGCGCGAGATAGTCAGAGAATGCCAGGGCCGCCAAAGCAATGGGTGCAGAAAATCCGGCGAAAAACGAAACCCAGCCGGTCATGAATCCCCAGGTAGGTCCATAAGCCTGCGTGAGGTAAACGTACTCGCCGCCGGAGCTAGGCATGTTGATGCCGAGCTCGGAATAACAGAACGCGCCGGTTAAAGCGCAGACCGCGCCCACCACCCAAATCCACAGCACCAGACTCGCGGATCCTAAATCGCCGGCCAGATAGCCGGTGAAGGTGAAAATGCCGGTGCCGATCATGTTCGAGACCACCAGCGCGGTTGCGCTGAAGACGCCCAGTTGCCGGAGAAGGGAGGGCTTGGAAGTGGCCACGGCTTATGTTTATTCTACGCGGCTTTGGTTCGCGCTATTACACAGCCCCGTGGCACTTCTTGTATTTCTTGCCGCTGCCGCACGGGCAGGGATCGTTGCGCCCGGTTTTTTGCGGCGGCATCTGCGAATACAGGGCCGTGGCGGGCGGTTCCGGCCCCGGGCTGGCAGGCTCGGATTCGTGGTTATGATCGTGTTCATCGGCTTGTTCAGCCTCGAACACCGGAGCGAGCCCATGCAGCCTCAGCCGTTCGTCGAGCGCAAACATGACCAGCTCGGTCTCGGCTTGCGAAAGCGCCGCGATGGAATCGATCTTGCGCAGCATGCCCTTGACGCGCCCGCGCGTGGTTTCGCCCGGCATGGCGAGCGCGTAAGCAAACAACGCATCGTCGCGCAGATCGTCATAAGGCTCGGCGCGATTGAAAAAACTGGCGATCTTGTCGACGTGGCGCGTCAGCCGGAAATAGCCCGCGCCGCGCAAAGCCTGACGCAGCAGTTCGACGTCTTTGTTTTCCGCCTTGCTGTCGTCCAGATGCTCCGGGAAGTACTTCGCATATGGCTCCCACAGCGAGCGCCACATTGCCTCCAGCGCTTTGACGCGAGCCTTACCGCCGGCCGCGTACAAGCCTTCGAGACCCTTGCGAACATCATCCCGGTCCGCCACCGCATAGAGACCGATAGCCGCGCCGCCGCGCTCTTCGATGGATCTTGACTCGTCGTTCAGCACCGCGATCATCGCGTCGCGGATGCACGCCGTTTCCTTGGTATCGTCCGCGGTCGCGTCGCCCAGAGACGCCCAGGCTTCGCCGCGAACTTTCGATTCCGGATCGCCGGTAGCCAGCGCAAATAGCGCGTCGCGCGCCGGCTTCTCCAGATCCTGATTGAAAAATGTGTGCGCCGCACCGGCCCGCACATCCGCATCGGCCGCTCCCATCATTTCGATGCGCTCAGCTTCATCCAGCACCTCAAACGGCGGCAGTTCGTGCTCCGGATACTCGGCGAACAGATCGAACGGCTCCGCCTGATACTTGGGTTCCGGCGCCTTCAATTGCTCTAGTGCGTAGTCGATCTCACGCCGCAGATCGGCTTCCGATTCCGGCACCTCCGCCTGCATCTTTTCGAGCGCGGGCCGCGCCGCCGAGTCTCCGTAGAGCCCCAGGCAAAATGCGCCATCGGCGGCGTCGTACTCCAGCCGGTCGAGCAGCAACTTCAGCACTCGCGGATCGCGCACCCGCAACGCAGCGAGCAGGAACGCCACATCCGATCCCTGCTCCTCGCCCAGCTCTTCATAGAGGGCCAGCAGCGGTCCAGCCGCCTTTTCGGAGAACGGTAGCAGCGCCTGAATGAGGCTGTCGTCCACATCCTCGGGCGCGCGCCGGATCGCGTCGACGTAGAATTCAAGCGCTTCCTCGGCTCCGAAATGCCGCAATAGATCGGTGAGCAGCGGATCGACACTAATCGGGAACTGGTCCTGCGGAGCACGGGAGAAACGCAGGACTTCACCGGCGGTTTCTTTCGGCGCCGCATTATCGACGATGGAATGAAGAAAGCGGCGGTCGACGCCGATACGTCCGCGTGCCGCCGCTTCCAGTAACTCGTACGGACTGGCCCCTGGCCCCGGGTCCGTGCCCACTATTCTTCCTTAATCACGTGCACCGGCAGTTCCACTGCCACCTCGCGGTGCAACTTCACGGTCACCTTGAAGTCGCCGAGTGATTTGATCGGCTCCGCCAGATTCACTTTCTTGCGGTCAATGGAGTAGCCGGCCCGCTCCAGTGCCGCCGCAATATCCTGCGCCGTCACCGAGCCGAACAACTGATCGTTCTCGCCCGCCTTCTGCGCGATGGTGACCTCCACCGACCCCATCATCTTGGCCAGATCGGTAGCATCGCCAATCTCTTTCGACTCGCGCCGCAGGTAGGCTTGCTTTTCCTGCTCCACGATCTTCTTGTTGGATTCGTTAGCCGCCACCGCCAGCCGCTTCGGCAACAGATAATTGCGCGCGTAGCCGGCCGCGACCTTCACCACATCGCCGCGGCGGCCTAGCTTTTCGATTTCTTCTCTTAGAATGACTTCCATATCGGGTCCCCTTACATCGACGTCGCAAACGGGATCAGCACAATGTTGCGTGCCTGCTTGATGGCTTCCGCCAGCCTGCGCTGATGCGGCGCGCAGACTCCCGAAATGCGCCGGGGCGTGATCTTGCCGCGCTCGGAAATGAAGGAGTGCAGCAGGCGCACGTCCTTGTAATTGATGTCGTCGATTTTATCGACGCAGAACCGGCACATCTTTTTGCGCCGGAAATATTGCTTCTTGCCCATCACCGCCTTGTCGCCGCCGGTGGGCCGTGAGGAACCGCTGATGGGTCTGCCGCCTCTGGTTTCTGCCATAACTACTCCTTGACCTCAGTGGATTCAGCCGCTGCTGCGGGCGGCGCGCCCGGAGCAGCGTGTGCCGGTTCTGCTGGAAGCGCCGGCATGGCAGGAGCCGCTGCAGACGGAACTGCGGGCGAAGCCATCGGCGCGGGAGCCGGTCTGCGCGCGGCGCGCTTATCGCGAGCCTTCTTGCGCTTGGCAATTTTCTTCTGCTTTTCGTCGATGCGCACGGTGATGAACTTGATCACCGAGTCGGCTACCCGCAGTCGGCGTTCGACTTCCTTCACCAGATCCGGGGTGGAGCTGAACTGAATCAGCACGTACAGACCTTCGTTGTACTTCTGTACCCGATAGGCCAGCTTGCGCACGCCCCACTTGTCGGTCTTATCGACGGTCCCCTTTCCGTTGGTGATCACATGCTGGATCTGTTCAACGAATCCGTCGACTTCTTCTTCGACGGTGTCGGGTTTCAAAATAAACAACTCTTCGTAGACTCTCATTCTTCCTCTGTATTTAAGCCTCCGGCGCGACGGTTAAAAACCGCCATGGACTTTTCGACGCCATCAGCGATTATGGATTCGACAGCCGCGGCTCCTCGCCCGACCACCTCTTCCACTTCCTTCATCCGCGCTCGCCGGAACGGCGCGAGCACGAAACTTGCTCCATCCCCGATCGGGATGGCGGCCCCGGTTTCATCCACGGGGCGAATGCCTAGCCGGACCCGCGCAAATTCCTGCGTGCCCAGACTGCCGATTACGCTCTTCATCCCATTGTGCCCCGCGTCCGAACCTTTCGGCCGGATACGCAGCTCCTGCCACGGAATGGCCAGCTCGTCGTAAACCAATAACAAACGATCCGGCGCTAAACCGTACCGTTCGAGCAGTCCCTTCACCGCCGGACCGCTCAAATTCATGAACGTCTGCGGCTGCGCCAGCGCCACCCGTTTTCCGCGAATCGTCCCCAGCCCCACCCGCGAAAAGTTCTCTTTTCGCGTGATGCGGATCGCGTTCTCTTCGGCCAGCCGGTCGATGACCCGGAACCCTAAATTGTGCGGCGTATCTTCATACTCCGCCCCTGGATTGCCCAGACCAACCACCAGAAACTCGATTTCATCCGCCATTTTGCCGGCCCCCGCAGCTGCTGGCCCTGGCGTGTGGCCCCTGGCCCCTGCCTATTCTGGACCCTGGCCCCTGTCTATTTCTTCTTCTTGTCCTCGGCAGCAGGTTTCTT
>Ga0207674_10003764_pt1 | contig 18509 bp, 17 predicted proteins | sample KBSCornC72_FD_184303 | JGI IMG/M metagenome (GOLD analysis project Ga0207674, IMG submission 184303) | Corn rhizosphere microbial communities from Kellogg Biological Station, Michigan, USA - KBS Corn C7-2 (SPAdes) (version 2) | ecosystem: Host-associated > Plants > Roots > Rhizosphere > Soil ... | reverse complement strand
GGGCGGACGGAGCCGAGGGGTGGGCGCCCATCCACAGCTCGGCCTCGGGGCCCGGCGCCGGGACCGGCCGTCCCTGCAGCTCCGCGATCGCGGTGCGGGTGCCCCACGGATAGGGCCGGATCACCGGGCGAAGAAGATCCATCCGGGCATGGTAGCCGGAGCAGCTACTCGGGGCCGGAGGTGTCCGCTGGGTGCTCGACGAGGGCGACGACCCGGCTGGCCATGAAGCGCGCGGTCCGCACCGCGGTGCCGGTCCTGGTCACCTCGCTGACCTCGATGATGCCGCGGCGGTTGGCGATCTCCACGCGGCGGCCCGCCCGGGTCGCCGTCACCTCGTAGTTGCGCGTCCCCTCGCCGGAATCGATGACGATCTCGACGCGATCACCCTTCACGAGCGACCTCCCCGGCGGAGCGTAAACCGGCGGACCGGGCGAGATACCCGGCCCGTTCGGTACTAATAGGACGGAAGTGACGGGTCGACCTGGTTGATCCAGGCCAGCACCCCGCCACCGACGTGCACCGCGTCGGTGAAACCGGCGTTCTTGACGACCGCCAGCGCCTCGGCCGAACGCGCGCCGCTCTTGCAGTGCAGCACGATCCGCTTGTCCTGCGGCAGCTTCTCCAGCGCGGCCCCGGACAGGAACTCGCCCTTGGGGATCAGCGTCGCGCCGGGGATGGAGACGATCTCGTACTCGTTCGGCTCGCGGACGTCGACGAGGAAGATGTTATCGCCCGCGTCCAGCATGGCCGCGAGGTCCTTGGCGCTGATCGTGGAGCCCATGGCGGCCTCGGCGGCCTCCTCCGAGACCGCGCCGCAGAACGCGTCGTAGTCGATCAGCTCGGTGATCGTCGGGTTCTTGCCGCAGACCGCGCACTCCGGGTCCTTGCGCACCTTGACCGTGCGGTAGGTCATCTCGAGCGCGTCGTAGATCATCAGCCGGCCGGCCAGCGGCTCGCCGATCCCGGTGAGCAGCTTGATCGCCTCGTTGACCTGGATCGACCCGATCGAGGCGCAGAGCACGCCGAGCACGCCGCCCTCGGCGCAGGACGGGACCATGCCGGGCGGCGGCGGCTCGGGGTACAGGCAGCGGTAGCACGGGCCGTACTCGGCCCAGAACACGCTGGCCTGTCCGTCGAACCGGTAGATCGAGCCCCATACGTACGGCTTGCCGAGCAGCACGCACGCGTCGTTGACCATGTACCTGGTGGCGAAGTTGTCCGTGCCGTCCACGATCAGGTCGTACTGGGAGAAGATCTCCATGACGTTGTCGTTGTCCAGCCGGACGTCGTGCACGACCACGTTCACCAGCGGGTTGATCTCGCGGATGCTGTCCCGCGCCGACTCGGCCTTGGAGCGGCCCACGTCGGACTGGCCGTGGATGATCTGGCGCTGCAGGTTCGACTCGTCCACCACGTCGAAGTCGACGATGCCCAGCGTGCCGACACCGGCCGCGGCCAGGTACAGCAGCGCCGGAGACCCGAGGCCGCCGGCCCCCACGACCAGGACCCTGGCGTTCTTGAGCCGCTTCTGCCCGGTCATCCCGACGTCGGGGATGATCAGGTGGCGCGAGTAGCGCCTGACCTCATCGACCGTCAGCTCGGCGGCTGGCTCGACCAGCGGCGGCAACGACACTGTCTGCTCCAAAGATCGTTTTTTAGTACCGAACGGGCTGGGTATTCCCTTCCCCCGCCCGTGCCTGCGTCAACCGGCGGAAGCCACCGGGAATTCCCAGCAGGATGCCGATCTCGTCCGCCACCAGGCCGGGACGCTCCATCTGCGCGACGTGGCCGGTGCGCGGCAGCACGACGATCCTGGCGTCGGTGAAGGCATGCGCGGCCCGGCCCGCCGCCCGGGGGTCGACCAGCCGGTCGTGCTGGCCGTAGATGACCAGGCTCGGCGCGGTGATCCTGGCCACGTCCCGCCAGGGCGAATGGCGGCCCTTACGGAGGAACTCCGCGCTGAGGGCGCGGGCGCTGCCCATCAGGGCGGCGACGGCATACTCGAGCGAGTCCCGGCGGCCCAGTTCGGCCACTTCGGCGGCGAACCGGGCCTGCGGGTAGAGGCCGGGGTTGCTGTAGCAGGTGGCGATGACCGCGGCCACCCGGCGTTCCGGCGGCAGGGCGGCCTGGTACTGCCTGATCAGCCGGGGGCCGAGCCGCGGCAGCCCGACGACGGGGAAGCGCACCAGGTCCAGCCGGGGACGCAGGTCGGGCAGGGCCGGGGAGATCAGCGTGAGGGTTTTGATGAGGTCGGGCCGGGTGGCGGCGACCTTGACGCAGACCGCGCCGCCCAGCGAGTTGCCGACGAGGTGCACCGGTTCGGATTGCTGCTGTATGAGCGCGGTGACGCTCTGGGCCAGGGCGGCGATCGAGTAGCGGCCGTCCGGGCGGGGCGGCGAGTCGCCGAACCCGGGCAGGTCCATCGCCTCGCAGGCGAGCCGGTTCCGGAGCAGGTCGATAAGGTCGGTCCAGTTACGGCTCGAACCCTCCAGGCCGTGCACGAACAGCGCGGGTTCGGCGCCGTCTTCCGGGACCGGGGCGCTGCGCACGAAGACCTCGTGGTCGCCGGCCCCGTGGTCGCTGACACTGACCAGGCGGCCGGGCCAGTGCGGGATCGGCTCGGATCCTGTTGTCACGCGCTGGCCCGGCGCCGGCTCTTGGGCTTGGCGCTGGACTTAGTGTCCTCGGCGTCCTCGTCTGTGCCGTCGTCGGACTTGCCGCGGCCGCCGCCCTTGGCCGCCGCCACGCTGGCCCGCAGGATCTCGGTCAGGTCGGCGGGCTGCTTCTTGGCCTCGGGCAGGTCCAGGCCATCCGGCCGGACGATGTCGTTGCCCTCGATCTTGGCCTGGACCACGGCCTCGAGCGCCTCGCGGTACGCGTCCTTGTACTGATCGGGCTCGAAGTCCTCGGTCATCGTGTCGATGAGCGACGCGGCCATCTTCAGCTCCTGCGACCGGACCTCGATGTCCTCGTCCAGGAAGGCGAAGTCGGGCTGGCGCACCTCGTCGGGCCACAGCAGGGTCTCCAGCGTGATGACCCCCTCCCTGACCCGGAGCGCGGCCAGCGCCTCGCGCTGGCGCAGCGCCACCTTGGCCACGGCCACCTTGCCCGACGCCTCCAGGGCGTCGCGGAACAGCGCGTACGCCCGGACGCCCGCCTGCTCGGGCTCGGTGTAGTAGCTCTTGTTCGAGTAGATGGCCTCGACCTGGGCGGCCGGCGCGAAGTGCAGCACCTCGATCCGGTGCGCGGTCACCAGCGGCAGGTCGGCCAGGTCCTCGTCGGTCAGCACCACCATGTCGCCGGTGGGCAGCTCGTAGCCCTTGGCGATGTCGGAGTACGGGACTTCCTCCCCGTCGAGCGTGCACACCCGCTTGAACTGGATCCTGGCCCCGTCCTTGCGGTGCACCTGACGGAAGGTGATGTCACGCTGCTCCGTCGCGGCGTAGAGCTTCACCGGGATCACGACCAGGCCGAAAGAGATCGCACCGGCCCATATGCTGCGCATAGTTGTCACCTACCCCGGTTGGCGTCGCGCTGATCATCCGTGTTATCCCTAATCCCGAAATCGAGCATACATTCGAGCGGCCGTAGGGCTAGCATGGGTGGATTTCGCCTAACTCTCCCAGCGAGCTTAGCCGCGGCTGCGATGATGAGGGATGCCTGGGCCGGGCCGGTCCCGTTCCTGGCGCGACTCGAAGTTCGAGGGGGACGGAGAGATATGGCTGCATTCGATGTGGTCGTGCTCGGCGGCGGCACCGCCGGCGTGCACGTCGCCACCGAGGTCGCCGGCGGCGGCAAGACGGTGGCGCTCGTCGAGGCGGGGCTGATCGGCGGCGAGTCCGCGTACCTCGCCTGCCTGCCGTCGAACTCGCTACTGCTGTCCGCGAGCCGCGGCGAACCCTGGGAAGACGCGGTGGCCCGGCGGGCCGAGGTGACCGGCGGCCTGGACGACTCGGCCGCCGCTCAGCGGCTGAACCGCGCGGGCGTGCAGGTGATCCGCGGCACCGGCCGGATCACCGCCCCGGGCACGATCGAGGTGACCCGCGCCCAGGGCGCCCCCGCCGCCGCAGGCGGCACGGGCAGCAGGGCCGCAGGCGGCACGGGCAGCGGGACCACGACGCTGACCTACTCGGACCTGGTCATCGCGACCGGCTGCGAGCCGGTCGCGCCGCCGATCGAGGGCCTGTCCGACATCCCGGCCTGGACCACCGCGCAGAGCCTGAGCTCGCCGGACCTGCCCCGGCGCCTCATCGTGCTCGGCGGCGGGCCCGCCGGGTGCGAGCTGACGCAGATGTACGCCTCGTTCGGCTCGCAGGTGACGCTGGTGGAGGCGGAACCGCGGCTGCTCCCGGGCGAGCCGGCCTTCGCCGGCGAGATCCTGGCGGCGGCGCTGCGCCGGGCCGGGGCGGAGATCCGGCTCGGCTCCCGCGCCACCAAGGCGGAACGCACCGCCGACGGGCTCACGCTCGCGCTGGAGGACGGCACCAGGATCGACGCGGCCCGGCTGCTGCTGGCGTCGGGCCGGCGCCCGCGGCTCGGCGGGCTCGGCCTGGACGTCCTCGGGCTCGAGGTCACGCCGGGGATGGCGCTGCCCACTACTACCCGGTGCGAGGTAGCCGGGACCGGCGGGCGGGTCTGGGCGGCCGGGGACGTCACCGGTACCACGCACACCCACGCCAGCCACTACCAGGCCGACGTGGTCGCGGCGAACATCCTCGGCCGGCACCGCGAAGCCGACTACAGCGCGATCCCGCGGTGCGTGTTCACCACGCCCTCGGTGTTCGCGGTCGGCGCCATCCCGGGCGAGGCGGAGGAGACCGCCGGCGCGGGCGACGGCGACGGGCAGGACGCGGACCACAGCCCGGGCGCGGACCACAGCCGGGACACCGACCACGGGCCGGACACGGACCACAGCCCGGGCAACGGGGGCAGGACGCGGCGGATGCTCCGGATCGCGCGGGCGCCGTCGGCCGAGGCTGCCTCGGCGGAGGCTGCCTCGGCGGAACCCGCGGCGGCGGAGGCGTCGCCCGTGACTCAGGGCGGCACCGCGGCTCAGGGCGGGGGCCCCCGGCTGGTCACGGCCCGGGCCAGGCTGGGCGACACGGCCCGCGGGTACCTGGGGCAGGACGATCTCGGCCGCCTCGAGCTTTACGCGGACGCCGGGACGGGAGTGCTGGCCGGCGCGGTCGCGGTGGGGCCGGACGCGGCCAGCTGGATGAGCGAGGTTACGCTCGCCATCAGGGCCAAGATTCCCGTCGCGGTCCTCGCCGACGTGGTGCATGCCTTCCCCACCTACGGGGAAGCCTTGGAGACAGCGCTCCGGGAACTGGCGGGAACCGGGGACAGCACGACCCGTGCCGACCAGCAGGAAAAGGGGACCGGAACGTTGAGCGAGTTGGACATCGAGACGCCCGAGGGCGACGCCATCGAGCAGCACCAGGAAGTGATCGCGGACGAGGCGGTGGCCAGCCCGCGGCGCGAGGTCCCGTTCGACGTGAACGAGGCCGACGCCGCGGAACAGGAGCGCGCCGTCGGCTTCGACGATGACGACTACCGCTGACCTGAGCTTAGGATGGGGGGCGGACGCGGAACAATGACCGCGCGCGACCACCCCGGAGACCGAATTTTGACTGCAACGTCCGATGCCAGGCCACGCAGCAGCAGGCTGCCGCGGCATGAACGGCGACGGCAGCTACTGGACGCCGCGCTTGAGGTGTTCGTATCGCAGGGGTACCACGCTGCCGCCATGGATGACATCGCCGAACGCGCGGGCGTCAGCAAACCCGTGCTCTACCAGCATTTCCCCGGCAAGCTCGAGCTCTACCTGGCGCTGCTCGACGAGAGCGTGGACACGCTGGTGGAGACCGTGGGCGGCGCGCTGCGGTCCAATGCGGATCCCAAGCAGCGGGTCGCGGCCACGTTCGGCGCGTACTTCGAGTACGTGGGCGGTAAGGGCCAGGCCTACCGGCTGGTGTTCGAATCGGACCTGAGCAACGAGCCCGCCGTGCGCGAGCGGCTCGAGGAGGTCCAGCACCAGTGCGCCAAGATGGTGAGCCGGGCGGTCAGGGAAGACGCCGGGATCTCCGACGAAGAGGCGCACCTGCTCAGCGTCGGCCTGGTCGGCATGGCCCAGGTCACCGCCAGGTACTGGCTCAGCACCCGGGATCACATTCCGCGCGAGGCCGCCGAGCAGCTGGTGGCCAGGCTGGCCTGGCGCGGCATCAGCGGCTGGCCCCGCAGCGAGCACTGAGGGGAGCCTCATGGAAGTCAAGATCGGAATTCAGTCGGTGCCACGCGAGCTCGTGGTCGAGACCGACACCGCGGCGGACGAAATCGAGAGCCAGCTGGCCAGCGCGCTGTCCGGCGACGGCCATTCCCTTTTCGCGCTCGCGATGAGCAAGGGCGGCAAGATCCTGGTGCCCGCGGACAAGATCGCCTACGTCGAATTCGGCGCACCCGAGGCGCGCCGCGTCGGCTTCGGCAACATCGTCTGAATCGGTCCCGGCGGGTCCGCCGGGTGGGCCGAATCGACTCCTGGTACACTTGGTAAGACTGGTCAATGGAATGACATAACCAAAGGTCGTGTTGTTCAATACGGCTGCTGTTTACGCGTTGCTCTTACGGCCGGGCCTTCACGCCCGGCTTCCCTGGGGGGATCCCGGGTAAACGGCAGTGTCCCGAACGACGGTAGCGGGCTCCCTGGCCACCACCACGTCAGACAGGCGTCGCGGTGCGGGCCACAAGGTTGCAGCTCGTCGCGTCGCGCCGGGACACCGCGGGCAGCCAGCAGACACGACGGCTCGATCCCGGAACCGCTGGGCAGGGCCACGATGAAGGATGGAACCCCTGACAACTCAAACTTTTAGCGGGGACGAGGCGCAGGAACCGGCTACGTTGACCGGATCCGTGACGGCTCTTCCGGGTCCGACGGACGAGACCCACGCGGTCCCGTTCCGCGACTTCGATATCAGCGAGGCGATCAGCTCGGGCCTAGAGGCCGCGGGCATCTTCACCACCTTTCCCATTCAGGCACTGACCCTGCCGCTCGCCCTGGGCGGGCAGGACATCATCGGGCAGGCGCGGACCGGCACCGGTAAGACCCTGGCGTTCGGCGTCCCGCTGCTCCAGCTGATCGAAGAGCACGGGCAGAGCCGCCTGCCGCAGGCCCTCGTGGTCGTGCCCACCAGGGAACTGGCGATCCAGGTCGCCGACGACCTGCGCGTCGCCGCGGTCAACGTGCGGGTGAAGGTGCTTACCGTCTACGGCGGCCGCGCCTACGAACCGCAGATCGACGCGCTGACGACCGGCGTGGACATCGTCGTCGGTACCCCGGGCCGGCTCCTCGACCTGGCCGAGCGGCGCCACCTGGACCTGAGCGCGGTCCGCGCGCTGGTGCTCGACGAGGCGGACAAGATGCTCGACCTCGGCTTCCTGCCGGACGTGGAGCGGATCGTCCGGCTCACCCCGGCGCAGCGGCAGACCATGCTGTTCTCCGCGACCATGCCCGGCGACGTCGTGACGCTCGCCCGCCGCCACATGCGGCAGCCGACCAACATCCGGGCCGAGGGCCACGACGCGCCCGCGCCCGTGCCCAGCACAGAGCAGCACGTGTTCCGGGCGCACCAGATGGACAAGATCGAGGTGCTGGCCCGGGTCCTGCAGGCCAGGAACCGCGGCCTGACCATCGTGTTCTGCCAGACCAAGCGGGCCGCCGACCAGGTCGCGACCGCGCTGGCCAGCCGGGGCTTCGCGGTGGCCACCGTACACGGTGACCTAGGCCAGGGCCAGCGGGAGCGGGCACTGCGCGCGTTCCGCAGCGGCAAGGTGGACGTGCTCACCGCCACCGAGGTCGCCGCGCGCGGGCTCGACGTGGACGACGTCACCCACGTGGTGAACTACGAGTGCCCGGACGACGAGATGACCTACGTGCACCGGATCGGCCGCACCGGCCGGGCAGGCCGGGCCGGCGTCGCCGTCACGTTCGTCGACTGGCGGGACATGCACCGCTGGAAGCTCATCGACGCGGCACTGGGCCTGGACATGGCCGAGCCAGTGGAGACCTACTCCACCTCCGAGCACCTGTTCACCGAACTGGACATCCCGCGCGAGGCGACCGGGACGCTCCCCCGCGCGATGCGGGACCGGGCCGGGCTGGAGGCCGAGGCCGTCGAGGACATCGGCGAGACCGGCAAGATCCGCTCGCCCCGGCGCGGGTCCGCGGGCCGGGGCTCCGGCGGCTCTGGTGGCCGCGGTGTCCGCGGTAGCCGGAACCGGACGAGCACCGGCGACGGGGCGGCCCAGGCAGGCGGCACGGCCCGGCGGCGCCGGACCCGGGCGGGCCGTGAGGTCGGCGCGGCGGAATCCGGCGCGCAGCCTCGTGGCAACGCCGCTCCGGAGCAGTCCGCCGGGCAGGCTTCAGACCAGGATTCCGGGCAGGCCCCGCGGCTGCGCCGTCGGCGGCGGACGTCCGCCCGGAGCGGAAATCAGTCCGAAGAAACCCGCCGCAAGGCCTCCTGACCAAGGTTTCCTGATTTCCGCAGAGCTGACGCAGAGGTTCTGTTCAAGGTCGCGAGGTAAGGTTCGCCACTGTGAGCACTCCCACCTCCCTCGAGCTGCCTGACAGGGTTCGGCGTACCAGCATCCGCACCGCCCGCGGCGTGTTCGCGGCCCTGGAGGCGGCGCCCGCGTCCGGGGTGTGCGAGCGGGACGCCGCCCTGCTCGTCCCCGGCTACACCGGCAGCAAGGAAGACTTCCTCGCCATCTTGGACCTGCTGGCCGACGACAGCCGGCACGTGGTCGCGATCGACATGCGCGGCCAGTTCGACACGGCGGGCGCCGACGAGCCGGGCGGCTACGCCGCGGCCGCCCTCGGCGCCGACATCCTCGCGATCATGCACGCGACTGGCGCGAGACACCTGGTCGGGCACTCCTATGGCGGGCTGATCGGCCGCGAGGCCGTGCTGGCCGCGGCCGGCGCCGAGTTCGCCTCGTTCACGCTGATGAGCTCCGGTCCCGGCGCGCTGACCGGCCCCCGGGCGCGGGACCTGCGCGCGATGCTCGCCACTCTCGGCGTCGGGGACGGGGGCCGACCGGACACGGCGGCGCTCCGGGCCGGGATCGCCGAGCTCTGGCGCTCGTACCTGGAGCCGCAGGCCGTCACGGCCGGCGTCCCCGCCGATATCGTCGCGTTCCTGGGCCGCCGGATGCGGGGCAACGACCCGGACGGGCTGGTCCTGATGGCCGCGCACATGCTGGCCGCGCCGGACCGGACGGCGGAACTGGCTCGCCTGGACCGGCTGCCGATGCTGGTCATCTACGGCGAGAACGACAACTCCTGGTCCCCGGCCGCGCAGGAGAACATGGCCCGCAGGCTTGGCGCTCGCCGGCTGTGCATCCCGGCGGCCGTGCACTCCCCCGCCGTCGAGGCGCCCGCCACCACGGCCAGCGCGCTGACCCAGTTCTGGGACGCGGCCGAGGCCGCGCAGGCGTATCCCGCGTATCCCGCCACCGTCGCCGGTACCGCCTGACCGGCGCCAGAACGCCATGAAACCCCGGTTCCAGTGCGTTCTGGCGCAGTGGATCCCCGGTTTCACGGCGTCCGGCAGCGGGACGTTTACGGCGTCCGGCAGCGGGACGGCCAGCGCTGAGGGTCAGTCGGGGGCGAGGCCGTCCCAGGGGCGGCGGGAGGGGGCGGCTTCGGTGCCTTCGGGGCAGTGCCGCCGGTAGTCGCACCAGGCACAGGACGGACCGGGGCGGGGCGGGAAGACCTCGTCGTAGGCGTCGGCGGGCAGGCCGTCGCGCATCCGCTCGTCGGCCGCGGCGGCCTCCTCGGCGATGTCCTCGGCCCGGCGCAGGTGCCGGGCCAGCGATTCGGTGGTGTGCGACCAGGCCAGGACCTCGCCGGTGGGCAGGTGGTGCAGCTCCACCCGGTGGCAGTCCCGCCGCATGACCCGCGCGGTGGCCAGCGCGTACAAGGCCAGGGCCATCGAGCTGCGCGCGTCGTCTGTGGTCAGCAGGTGCCGTCCGGTCTTGTAATCGACCACGACGAGCTCGGGTCTTGAATCGAGGCGATCGATCCGGCCGGAGACGGCGATCGTATCCGTGCGGGTCGCGACCGTCCGCTCCACGCCGAGCGGCTCGTCGGCCGGGTCCAATCCGGCGACGTAGCCCTCCACCATGGTGATGGCGCGCTCACGCTGGCGCACCGACTGGGTCTCGTCCGCGAAGCCCTCGTTGATCCAGCCGCGGTCCACCAGGTTCCCGGCGGCCGCTACCGTGCGCTGGGCCAGCGGCAGCCGCCACCAGCCCGCCAGGGCGTTGTGCACGCTGGCGCCGACGCTGTTGTGCGCCCACGGCGGGCCCTTGGGCGGCGACGGCCGGTCAAGGTAGCTCATCCGGTACCGGCGCGGGCAGTCCAGCCAGCTGGACAGCCGGGTCGGCGTGCACGTGTAGAGCCGCCGAGGCATTCCCTCGAAGCCCAGCTGCTCCATCGGGATCTCCGGGCCTTAGCCGCCGAGGACCGGGCCGGAACCCTGACCCGCGACCCAGGAGTCGAACTGCTTCTCGGCCGTCGCGATCGTGGTCTCCGGGCCATGCCCGGGCAGGACGCGGGTGTCCGCCGGCAGGGGGAGCAGGTACTCTCCGATCGCGTTCAGCTGCCCGGCGAAGTCGGGGAACTCGCCGTCCTGGGGCGCCGGCCCCTCGGCCAGCAGGACGTGCCCGGTGAACACCGCGCCGAGGTCCTCGCAGTACAGGCACACCGAACCCGCGGTGTGACCGGGCGCGTGGATGACCTCGAGCCGGACGTCGGCGACCTCGAAGACGCCGCCGTCTTCCATCGCGATATCGGCGTCCTCATCGGGGTGGGCCTCCCGCCACAGCGAGCGGTCCGCCGGGTGCAGGGCCACCGGCGCCTCGTCCGGTTCGGCCGCCTCGAACGCGGCGGCGACGTGGCTGGCGTGACCGTGGGTGCAGATGACCGCGAGCACCTCCCGGTCGCCCACCGCGTCGAGCAGGCCCGCGGCGTCGGCGCCGGGATCGATGACGATGACCTCCTCGTCGTCGCCGACGAGCCAGGTGTTGACGGAGTCCGGGCCCCCGGGCGCGGACGCGGGAAACTGGTCGATCCGAGTACTCACGCGACCTTTCTTACCACAGCCGAAGGGCGGGTCGGGCCAGGGTGATCAGGCCGGCCTTGGCACCCGGGAGAGCAGGTCCTGGTAGGCCTCCGCGGAGGTGGTCTCGCCGCCGAGGCGGTAGCCCGTCAGGCTGCCGTGATCGTCGCTGCCGCCCGTGGGCACCAGGGCGAGATCGTGAGCCAAGGCGATGAGCCGGGCCCGTTCGGCCTCCGACTGGTCGGGATGGAACACCTCAAGGCCGGCCAGCCCTACGGCGGCCAGCCTGGTGATCTGCTCGTTCGTCACCCAGGTGTCCCGGCCCGCCCGCGGGTGGGCCAGCACCGTCACGCCGCCCGCGGCCCGGACCAGGTCGATGGCGCGGACCGGGTCGAGCGCGTACCGGCCGACGTAGGCGCGGCCGCCGTCGGCGATCCAGTCGCGGGTGAACGCCTCGCGGGGCGAGGCGATGGCGCCGCTGTCCGCCATGGCGCGGGCGATGTGCGGCCGGCCGACCACGGCCTGTCCCGCGATGGCCGCGACCTGCCCCCAGCTGACGTCCACGCCGAGGCCGGCGAGCTTGTCCACCATGGCCCGGGCGCGCAGCACGCGGTCGTCGCGGATGCGGGCGAGCTCGGCGGCCAGTTCGGGCTGATCCGCGTCGAAAAGATAGGCCAGCATGTGCAGGGAGCGACCATCGAGCCGGCAGGACAGCTCCATGCCCGGCAGCAAGGCGACGGGGCCAGCCGCGGCACGGGCCTCGGCGTGGCCGGCCACCGTGTCGTGATCGGTCAGCGCCACCACGTCGAGGCCGGCCCGGGCGGCGCGGCGCATCACCTCGGCGGGCGGGTCGGTCCCGTCCGAGGCAGTGCTGTGCACATGCAGGTCAGCGCGCATTAAGGGGGCAGCATTCAAGGGGCGGGCAGGCGCGGCGAGGCGGCCCCGAAGGGCAGGTCCAGGTCCTGGCCGGGATCTCGCAGATCACGCAGGGCGAGCGGCTCCACGAGCAGGGTGCCGGCGGTGTCCGGCCACAGCACGACCCACAGCCACCGGCCCTGCACCTCGCCGGCGAACACGGCGCGGCCCGGCGAATCCACCTGCCACAGCGGAAAGTCATGCTTGCCGAACGAGGCGGTGGCGATCGGCGGGGCGGAGCCGAAGCCCGCGCCCGGGTCCACGCTGTCCAGGCCCGCCAGCGCCGCGCCGAGGCCGATCCCGGGTTCCTCGGCCACGACCACCATGTCGGCCGGGCCGCCGAGCGGGTTCGGGCCGGCCAGGGCGACCGCGCAGGCGCGTACGCCGGTGCGCTCGTCGCCGGCCCCGGCGAAGCCGGCCACCAGCCAGCCGAGCGGAAGCGGCCAGGGCAGCCAGACCGGCACGCCGGCGGTTCCCGGGCGGTACATGTGCAGCAATCCGTCCAGGCCGTCCCTTGACGGGCTGAACGCGGGAAGCAGCGGCTGGACCTCGCCGTGCCAGTCGCAGCGCCAGGCGCTGGACCACGCGGTCGGTTCCCGGAGAGGCCGGCCGCAGCGGGGGCAGGCGGCAGGAGCGTGCCGGTTACTGTCCTGGCCCACGCCGGTTCCCATCTGCGACGGAAGGTGCTCTCCGGGAGCGGTCCTACCCGGTTCGCCGCCGGAACATGCCGACGCCGGCCTGTCGGGCGGCCGTGAGTCTCTCGGGGTTTCTGGTCCCCGGACATGACAGTGGCGCCGACCCCCGAGGGGGCCGACGCCACTGGTAATTCAGGGTCGAGCTGTACTACCTAGCGCAGGATGCCGAAGAAGGCGGACCACTGCTGGTTGTCGTACACCTGACCACGCGAGAACTGGTGAAGGGTCTGGGTCACCAGCTGCGGGCGCGGCTTGTCGTTCGGGTTGCCGTTCTGCGGGTAGGTCAGCACGTACGGGTGCGAGAAGTTGGTGCCCGCACCGTTGATCAGCGGGACGAACGGGAAGGTGAACACGCCGCCGCGCTGGATGTTCTGGACGTCCGTGATCCACACGGTCCGGGCCGACACGCCGCAAGGCTCAAGGGCGACCTTGGTGTTGTTGGCGGGCGTGAGACCCGCGATGCCGACACACAGGCCGCTGTCCACGCCGTTCGGCGAGTACTCAATTTCCCACGCGATGTCGTCGCCGTAGTGGAGGGTCAGCGCGCCAGTGGACAGGAGCCCAGCGGTGGCGAACTCATTGACCGTGCCCTGGAGGGAGACGGTGAAGTCTTCCGCCGGGTCGGCGTTGCTCGACTGGAACATGATGATCGGCTGGCCGACCTTCGCGCCCTGCCGGAGCACGTCGAGGACGAAGCCGGGCTTGGTCGTAAGAACGTCACTGAACTTCTTGCTGAACAGGTTGACGCACCGGTGACCACACGACGGGGTGGCCGCGTTGGCGGGCCCGGCCGTGAGCGCACCCGCCGCGCCGCCGACCAGGGTCAGCGTCGCCGCAGCGGCGAGCATCTTGCTCTTGAAGGACATGGATGTTCCCTTCTGGAACCACAGCCGTACCCTGCGCACGGCTGTTGTTGCTAGTCACCATCGCCAAGCCGGAGTCGCTCCGGCTGACCCGGCCTGCAACCGGGGACGAGGGTGACCCTGGTCAGGGCGGGAACGGCCGACCTGACCGGTAGTGCTGTTCTGTAAGGGGAAGACCCGGGCGAACCCGGAAGCTCATCAGGTAAAGCAGGCGTCCCTTCCTATTCAGGTTCGGGGCTCCTGTCCCTTTACCTGATAAGAAGACGCGGCATCGGGGGGCTTGGTTGACGCGGATAAGGGAAATAATCCGACGTGACCAAAACGAAACATTAAGATCATCTTAACCCCTGTGCCGGTTGTGCTCCCGTTAGGTGCTGGGTACCGTACCACCGCTTGTCCCGGTTAGGGACGAAGCGGGATACTTGTCGGCGTGTCGGCCTCCGTGATCCCGTGCGTGGGCGCGATCGTGGCGGACGGCCAGGGCCGGCTGCTGATGATCAAGCGCGGGCACGAGCCCGGCGCCGGGCTCTGGTCCATCCCTGGCGGCAGGATCGAGCCTGGTGAGACCGATGCCGAGGCCGTGGTCAGGGAGATGATCGAGGAGACGGGCCTGACGGTCGAGGTGGGCAGGCTCATCGGGCGGGTACAGCGTCCCGGGCTCAACGGGGCGGTCATCGACATCAGGGATTACGCGGCTACGGTCACCGGCGGAACGCTGCGCGCGGGCGACGACGCCGCCGACGCCCGCTGGGTGGCGCCCGCGGAACTGGAATCGCTGGACATTACCGAGGGCCTGATTGACGCTCTTACCGACTGGGGAGTCCTCGGCCGCGGACAATAGCCCGCGTTAATTCGAACCATTACGTAGCCCGTGTCGGCCCGTGTCTTCCGTGTCCTTTTTTTCGGGTTATGTACCCGACGCGACAATTAGACGCTCCCGGTCTCATTTACGTACTTTCCGACCCGGTGCCCGCGTCACGGCCGGGGTCGTCGCGGCGGTGGCCGCCCGGGGGATCGTCGTGGCCAAGGCCGGCCGCGCGGCCCCTGGCCACGATGGCCCGGGCCATCTTGTGCGAGGCCTCGTCGATCATCTCGTCGCCGAACATGACCGCGCCGCGGGCCTGTACGCCGGTGGCGTGCGCGTACGCCTCGACGATCCGCGACGCGCGCGCGAAATCCTCCGGGGAGGGCGCGAACACCTCGTTGGCCGCGTCGATCTGGTCCGGGTGCAGGACCCACTTGCCGTCGTAGCCGAGCGCCGCGGCGCTGGCCGCCGACCGCCGGAAGCCCTCGACGTCGCGGACCCTGAGGTAAGGCCCGTCGATGGCCTGCAGGCCGCGGGCGCGCGCCGCGATCAGGATCCTCATCAGCGCGTAGTGATACACGTCACCGCCGGTGTAACCGGCCGGCTGACCGCCCACGTCCAGCGACCTGATGCCGACGCTGGCCATGAAGTCGGCGGGCCCGAACACCAGGGCCTGCAGCCGCGGCGACGCCGCCGCGATCGCGTTCACCGCGGCCAGGCCGCCGGCGTCCTCGATCTGCGCCTCGATCCCGGTGCGGCCGGGCGTCAGGCCCGCCTCCCGCTCCACCTGCCCGAGCAGCAGGTCCAGCCACACCACGTGATCGGGTGAGGTCACCTTCGGCAGCACGATCGCGTCGAGCCGTCCCGCGGCGGAGACGACGTCGATGACGTCCCGGTGCGCCCACGGGGTCGAGGCGTCGTTGACCCGCACGGCCAGCACCCGGCCGCCCCAGTCACCGGTCACCGCCGCGACCGCGTTGGCCCTGGCCTGCGCCTTGGCCGCCGGGGCCACGGCGTCTTCCAGGTCGAGGAACACCTCGTCGGCGGGCAGCCCGTGCGCCTTCGCGATGAACCTCTCGCTGCTGGCCGGCACGGCCAGGCACGATCGCCGGACCCTGAAGGACTCAACGGGGCGGTACGGTCGTTCCATCGCGCCTCCCTCCTGGTTGCGTCGGCATCCTGAAAAGGAGCGTAGCGATCCGGCGGCGCCCCCGGCCGGGGCACCCATGCCCGCCCCGTGCTCGGTGCCGTGACAGATTCGTGACCACGCGTTTGCCTTTTAGTCAGATCGAGTGCGTATCTGTGTCATCCTGTTATGCCAGCTTTTGCTCTTGGGCGCGCACGGGGGTGGCGGGTCCGAGAACCCAGGAGCCCCGCGGGGATCGCCGACTCGATCAGCTAGCAGACTCAGGAGGGCGAGATGGGCGAAGGCCCAGCCACGTTCCGTGCCAGATACAGGAAATCGCGGCGTTACGCCGCTGTCGCGGCCGCCACTGTCTTGGGCGCCGGTCTCGCCGTCGGCACCACGATGACCGGCGCGAACGCGGCGCCGCACGCCAGAGCCGGCTCGGCGGGCAGCTGGTTCTCCGGGGCGAGAACCGCGACGCCGATCAAGCACATAGTGGTCATCTTCCAGGAAAACATATCGTTCGATCACTATTTCGGCACCTACCCGCACGCCGCCAACACCGGCGGTCAGCCCTTCAGGCCGAAGCCGCGGACACCCCACGTGAACGGGCTGCTTAGCCCGGCCCCTGGCGGCGGAAACCTGCTCACGAACAACCCCAACGGCGCCAACCCGCGCCGCTACGACCCCACGAACGTCAACGACCTGCTCACCTGCGACCAGGACCACAACTACACCGACGAGCAACTGGCCTTCAACGGCGGGAAGATGAACAAGTTCATCTCGACGGTCGGCACCGGCACCGGCACGAGCCCGACCGGCCAGGCGTGCCAGGCCCGGGACGTGCTCAACTACTACGACGGCAACACCGTTACCGCCTTGTGGAACTATGCCCAGCACTTCGCGATGAGCGACAACTCCTACGGGACGACGTTCGGCCCATCGAGCCCCGGCGCGATCAACCTGGCCTCCGGTGACACCGGCGGGGTCGACCCGGCCAAGGAGATCCGCGGCGTCACTAAGGACAAGCCCAACGCCGACGTCGTCACCGGTGGCGACGGCACCGATACGCTGACCAGCGATGCGCAGCCGTACTACGACGACTGCTCGAACCGCGATTCGGTCGCGCTCACCGGTCAGAACGTCGGCGACCTGCTCAACGCCCGCGGACTGTCCTGGGGCTGGTTCGAGGGTGGCTTCGCCCCCTCGACGCCCTACTCCGGCCCGGGAAGCCCGGCCGGCACGTACGACCCGCTGAACGTCACCGGCCGCGCGGTATGCGCCACCCAGCACAACGTCGGCGCCGCTCTAGGTGGCACCGGCACGAGTGGCCCCAGGGCGTGGGGCGTCAAGGCGGACTACATACCGCACCACGAGCCCTTCGAGTACTACGCCTCGACGGCCAATCCGCACCACGTGGCCCCGACGTCGCTGCAGGCGGTCGGACACGACACCCAGACGTACACCAACGGCAAGCCCAACTTCGACACCGCCAACCACCAGTACGACATGAGCACGTTCGACAAGCTCGTGTCCGGCATCGCGGCGGGACAGCTCAGCCCGAACCTGCTCCCGGCGGTCAGCTTCCTCAAGGCGGCCGGCTACCAGGACGGCCACGCCGCCTACTCCGACCCGATCGACGAGCAGCAGTTCATCGTCAACGAGATCAACGCGCTGGAGAAGACTCCGGACTGGTCGAGCACGGCGGTCGTCATCGCCTATGACGACTCCGACGGCTGGTACGACCACGCCTTCAGCGGTATCACCAACCCCTCCCAAAGTGCCGCCGACGCGCTGACCGGGACTGGGGCCTGCGGTAGCGGGCAGCCGCTGGCGGGTCAGATGGGCCGGTGCGGCTTCGGCCCGCGGCTGCCGCTGCTCGTCATCTCCCCATGGGCCCGCGCCAACTTCGTGGACGGTACTCTCACGAACCAGGCCTCGATCATCCGCTTCATCGAAGGCAACTGGCGTCTGGGCCAGATCAAGGGGTCGTTCGATTCCGTGTCGCGCAGCCTGAACCAGATGTTCAGCTTCGACCACAAGCACGGGAAGAACAAGGTCCTGCTGCTCGACCCCACCACGGGTCAGCCCCAGAAGAAGACCGCCTAGCGCCCTCGCCGGAACCGGCCTTCGGATGGCGCGAGTGCCGCCGGACTTCTCGTCCGGCGGCACTCGCGCGCCGGCTGGATCAGCGAACCACCCGCCGGACCGCAGGCCAGGGGAAAACAGAGGGCTCGGGAGGGCGGAGTACCCGGTCCGTTCGGATTAATTGCCCTAACGGCACGTGGGTAGCATGGGGAACATGACCTCCCAGCGTGCGACCCCGCCCAGCGTCCAGCGGGTCACCCAGGCTCTCGACGGTGTGCAGGACCCCGAGATCCACCGTCCCATCACCGAGCTCGGCATGGTCAAGAACATCGAGGTCGGCGCCGACGGGGCGGTGCTCGTCGAGGTGTACCTGACCGTGGCAGGATGCCCGCTGCGGGACACCATCACCCGGGATGTCACCGCGGCGGTCGGCAAGCTACCCGGCGTGTCCTCGGTCCGCGTCCAGCTGGACGTGATGAGCGACGAGCAACGGCGTGCCCTGCAGACCAAGCTGCGCGGCGGGCGGCCCGAGCCGCAGATCCCGTTCGCCCAGCCGACCTCGCTGACCCGCGTGTACGCGGTGGCCAGCGGCAAGGGCGGCGTGGGCAAGTCGTCGGTGACGGTGAACCTGGCCGCCGCGCTGGCCGCCTCGGGCCAGAAGGTCGGGGTGGTGGACGCCGACATCTACGGGCACTCGGTGCCGCGGATGCTGGGCGTCACCGGCCGGCCCACGCCGGTCGAGAACATGATCATGCCGCCGTCCGCGCACGACGTGAAGGTCATCTCGATCGGCATGTTCACCAAGGGCAACACGCCCGTGGTCTGGCGCGGGCCGATGCTGCACCGCGCGCTGCAGCAGTTCCTGGCCGACGTGTACTGGGGCGATCTGGACGTGCTGCTGCT
>Ga0207674_10003763_pt1 | contig 18513 bp, 16 predicted proteins | sample KBSCornC72_FD_184303 | JGI IMG/M metagenome (GOLD analysis project Ga0207674, IMG submission 184303) | Corn rhizosphere microbial communities from Kellogg Biological Station, Michigan, USA - KBS Corn C7-2 (SPAdes) (version 2) | ecosystem: Host-associated > Plants > Roots > Rhizosphere > Soil ... | reverse complement strand
CGTGGGCCCATCCGGGGATCCCGTCTTATTGCTGGACCAGAATCGCGCGTTGTGGGATCAGCTTCTGATCCATCGCGGACTCGCTGCTCTAGGGCGTGCCGAAAGGCTCCGCGGCTCGCCAGGCCAGTACACCCTGCAAGCATCGATCGCTGCCTGCCATGCACGCGCGCTCACGCCGGAGGCGACCGATTGGCCGCGCATCGTCGAGCTATACACGGAACTCGCGCGGCTCACGCCTTCGCCGGTAGTGGAACTGAATCGGGCGGTAGCCGTCGCCATGGCGTTTGGCCCGGCAGCGGGCTTGGAGATCGTCGATATCCTCACGTCAGAAAAGTCGCTGGAGGGTTATCACTTGTTGCCCAGTGTGCGCGGCGACCTTCTTTCCAAGCTGGGCCGTTTCGAGGAAGCCCAAGCGGAGTTCGGGAGGGCCGCGGCACTCGCGCGCAACACCCGCGAAAGGGATCTCCTGCTGGATCGCGCGGCGCAATCGCCTTAGATTCGGCAGTACCCCAGGGCTATTCAGCGTCCCTTCAACCCCAACTAAGGGAAAGCCCTTTTCTCGCCGATAGTCATTGGTACATCTCCGCATGCGCACTGAAGCCCAGCCCGAGCAGTTCTCTGCTCCCGACGTGCAGGCACTTTCGACCGAAGGCGGTTTCCGGGATTTCGCCGAGAGTCTGGTCCAGCACATCGACGAAGTTTTCTTCTGGAGGGATCGCCAGTGCCTGCGGCCCTACTACGTCAGTCAGGCCTACGAGCGGATCTGGGGCCAGCCTTGCGAGAGCGCTTATGCCGATCCGTCGTCGTGGATCGAATCGATTCATCCGGACGATCGCGAGCGCGTGACGCGGGAATTCGAGCGTGCCGGCGCGGACCCCACTCAGGTTGAGTACCGCATTGTCCGCCCTGACGGCGGCCTGCGATGGATCTGGGTCCGAATGTTTCCGGTCCGAACCGAGACGGGAACGCAGACGCGAATGATCGGCATCGCGCAGGACTGCACCGAACGCAAACAGGCTGAGAGCATGCAGGCCTTCCTGGCGTCCATTGTCGAATCCTCAGACGACAGCATCGTGGGAACCGATCTCAACGGCCGCATCGTGAGCTGGAACCAGGGCGCCGAAAAACTCTTCGGATACACTGCCGGGGAAGCCATCGGCAAGCTCATCACCATGCTGTTCCCGCAGGATCGCCAGAAAGATTATGTGCAGGTGCTGAACCGGATCCGGCGCCAGGAGCACGTCGAGCGGTTTGAATCGGTACGAGTGGCGAAAGACGGGAAGCCGATTCCGGTTTTAACCATCGTCTCGCCCATCCGCGATCGCTCAGGACGGCTGCAGGGCGTGTCCGCGATTTATCGCGACATGACCACGGAGAAAAAAGCCGCTGCCGAACTCCTGAGAGCGAAAGAAGCGGCGGAAGCGGCCAGCCAGGCCAAGAGCACCTTCCTCGCGACCATGAGTCATGAGATTCGGACGCCGATGAATGGCATCCTCGGCATGACCGAACTGGTTCTCGATAGCGACGTCACCGACGATCAACGCGAGAGTCTGGATCTGGTGAGGCTCTCCACAGAATCTCTGCTGGCCGTAATCAACGATATTTTAGATTTCTCCAAGATCGAAGCCGGCAAGCTGGACTTCGAGGCGATTCCGTTCGACTTCCGCGAATCCCTGGGCGAGACCATGAAGACGCTGGGCTTCCGCGCGTACCAGAAGGGTCTCGAGCTGATCTATGAAGTGCATCCGGATGTTCCAGCAGTGCTGGTAGGCGATCCGGGACGACTGCGCCAGATTCTGGTCAACCTGGTGGGCAACGCGATCAAGTTTACGGAACGTGGCGAGATCCTCGTGAAGGTGGAGTTAGAATCCCTCACTCCGGAGTCTGCCTGCCTGCATTACTCCGTGCGCGATACCGGTGTGGGAATTCCCCCCGAGAAGCACCAAAAGATCTTCGAGGCATTCTCCCAAGCCGACGATTCCATGACGCGTAAATACGGCGGCACAGGACTCGGGCTCACCATTTGCGGACGGCTGGTGGACATGATGAGCGGGCGCATCTGGGTGGAAAGCGAGGCGGGCCAAGGGAGCACGTTCCACTTCACGACGAACCTCAGTGTCCCGAGCGAATCACTGGCCAAGGCGACTCGGATGCAACCGGAAGAGTTGCGCGGATTGCCCGTGCTGGTGGTGGACGATAATCTTACGAATCGGCGCGTCATGGTGGGGCTGCTGACTCAGTGGGGCATGAAGCCTAAGGCCGTGGATGGCGGCCGCGCAGCGCTACTGGCTCTGGAAAGCGCGAAACAGGCAGGCAGGCCCTTCGCGTTAATTCTCTTAGATGGACAAATGCCTGAACTGGATGGATTCGATCTCGCATTGCGCTTGCAGGAACATCCCGATTGGGTCGGCGCGACCATCATGATGCTCACGTCGGCGGATCAGCTCGGCGACGGGGCACGCTGCCGCAGCCTGGGCATCTCGGCGTACCTGGTGAAACCGGTTCGCCAGTCCGAGCTGCTGTCCAAAATATGCCATAGCCTGAAATCCGCGCCGGGGAACGATGCCGTTGCGACGCGTCGACAAGCGGAACCAAAAATCGCAAGCGACATACGCGTCCTGGTGGCAGAGGACAATCCTGTAAATCAAACGCTGGTCCAGCGCTTATTGGAGAAACGCGGCTACTCGATTGTGGTGGTGGGAGACGGTCGGGCGGCGCTGTCCGCTCTGGAACAGGACGAGTTTGACATCGTGCTGATGGACGTCCAGATGCCCGACATGGACGGCTTTGCGGCCACCGCCGTCATTCGGGAACAAGAGCGTACCAGCGGCCGGCACACTCCGATCGTCGCCATGACAGCACATGCATTGAAGGGCGATCCCGAGCGCTGTTTAGCGGAGGGCATGGACGCTTATATTTCCAAACCCATCCGGACAGACGAGTTATTTTTGACGCTGGAACGCATGCTCAACGTCCGGTAAAAGCCCTCAGAAACCACGGGCGCTCATAGGCTTCCAAAAAACCGTTTTGCTGGGAACTCTAATATCCCGAAAGTCATAGACGCCCTCCGCATCTTTTAGACTTGACATGGGTTAGAGTCGCAGATTAATATCCCTCCATACGTGCTGGCCTGGTTGGCGGCGTGACATTGAACCTTAAAGGGGGGATCAATGCGTACCTTGTCTGTATTTTTGATTCTATTGATGTGTGCTGTGGGCTTGCTTGCGCAAACCGATCGCGGCACCATCACGGGAACTATTTCCGATCCGGCCGGAGCGGTGGTTGCAAATGCTCCGATCGAAGTAAAAAACACTCAAACCGGAGCCGCATACCAGGCGGCCACCAGTGACACCGGCAACTACACCTTGCCGCAGATGCCCATCGGCGTCTATGAAGTCACCGTCACGGTAGCTGGTTTCAAGAAGTTTGTCCGCCAGAATGTGACGGTGCAAGCCACGCAGACGGTCCGCGTCGACGTGACGCTCGAAGTGGGGTCGGCCACGGAATCCGTCACCGTTAGCGCTGAGACCTCTCTGCTCAAGACTGAGAGCGGCGACGTCAGCGTCAACGTCTCCGGTGAGCGGCTCGTGAACCTGGGCCTGCTGCCCATCGGCAACGGCTTCTCCAGTTCGCATGGCGTCCGCAATCCGATGGCTGTCTCGACTCTGGCTCCCGGCACTTACTTCGATCCGAACCTCAACATCCGCGTCAACGGCGCGCCCAGCAACACCGAAGCTGTCCGCGTCGAAGGTCAGGACGTGACCAACGGCGTCGTGACGTTCTCGCAAGCGCAGATGCAGCCAAGTGTCGAGGCACTGCAGGAGCTCGCCGTGCAGTCGAGTAACTACTCCGCCGAGTTTGGCTCGGCCGGCGCCGGTGTATTCAACTACACGGTAAAGTCCGGCACCAACGCGTTCCACGGCGTGTTGTTCGATTACAACTCCAACGAAGCCTACAACGCGAGCCAAGCCTATACCCACCTTAAGCCGAAGACGCGGCGCGACGATATGGGCGGCACTTTCAGCGGACCGGTATGGATTCCGAAGGTTTACAACGGCCGCGATCGCACGTTCTTCTTTTTCAGCTACGAACTGTTCCGCGAAGTAGGCAGAATCAGCAACCAGTTCCCCACGGTGCCGACCGAGGCCTTCCGCCTCGGCAATTTCGCCTCGGCGCTCAGCGGTAGGCCGATCACGGGCAATCCTTCGGATTCTTCGGGACGGCCGGCTGCGGACGGAATGATCTTCGATCCGCTTCTGGAGACCAGGGACGCTAGGGGCTTTCGCGTCCGGCAGCCGTTCGTCAACAACTTGCTCCCAATCGCCCGGTTTGACCCATCGGCGATTAAGCTGCTGGCGCTGATTCCCCATCCGGAAGGTCCCACGGCCAGTTCTCCTACCGGTAACTTCAACCGTCCTTATCCCACCGACCGGCGGACGCCGATTCCAGCTCTCAAACTGGATCACTCGCTGGGTTCCCGGGCGAAGGTTTCTTACTACTGGTCCACCACGGAAACAGCGGTGCAGTATTGCACGCCATTGTGCGGATCGGACGGCCTACCGGATCCGATCACCGTTACTCGCGGAACGTTTATCGAATCGCACACGCAACGCGTGAACTTCGATTACACGCTGTCGCCCACGGTGCTGTTGCACTTGGGCGCGGGTTACGCGCATAACGACTTTAAAGACAACGCGCCTACGACGAATTTTGATCTGAACGGGGTGCTGGGCATCGCCGGAGCTCCGGTCGGTACCGACGGAGGCCGCTTCCCGGTCATCCAGGGTGGCGTGGGTCAAACCGGAATGTTCGGCGTAAATGGACAGGGCGGTATGTCCAACATGGGCCCGGCTGCCGGACAAGTCCGCGCCGTCGAAATCAAGCCGACCTTTAACGCCAGCATTTCCTGGGTGAAGAGTAACCACACCTTCAAGTTCGGCGCCGAGAGCCGCATCGAAGGATTCATCGATTACACCTATTCCGGCACCACCGGCAATTTCACGATCAATGCCGAGCAGACCAGCAATCCGTATTTCTCGGATGCTGGTGTCAATATCGCGGGTGGCGCAACCGGGTTCCCCCTGGCTAGCTTGTTGATGGGACGCGTCACACAATATAACCTCACGGCGCTCTCGGACCTTCGCGGTGGAAGACATTACATCGACTTCTTCGCGCAGGACACCTGGAAAGTCACACGTAAGCTGACATTGGACTACGGCGTTCGCTACGATTACTCCACGTACGCCAAAGACACCTACGGGCGCGTGCCCGGCTTCTCGGCAACTACGCCGAATCCTACGGCTGGCGGTCACCCGGGCGCGTCGATTTTTGAAGGCGACGGACCAGGCCACTGCGGATGCAATCTGGCGAATAATTATGGCCTCGCAATCGGGCCCCGCTTCGGCGTCGCTTATCAGCTCGACTCGAAGACCGTGCTGCGCGGCGGCATCGGCGTCTCCTACGCACCCTACACCGGCGGCCGCTACGCTGGCGCGCCGGGAGCCCAGCAGACCGTCAACGCACCCGGCGTCGCCGACCCCGCTATGATCTTCAGCGGCGGCTTCACCAACACCAATAATGGTGTGACGACGCCGTTCCGCGTATCGTGGCCAAACATTACCCCAGGCTTGTTCCCGGCTCCCGGTACCATTTCGGGCGCTCCGACGGTGTTTGACCAGAACAGCGGCCGGCCCGCCCGGCAGTTGCAATACAGCATCGGCATCCAGCGGGAGATTTTCCGTAACCTGGCGATCGATGTCGCCTATGTCGGCAATCGCGGCGCGTGGTGGCGCACCAACAGTCTCACGAATCTCAATATCTACTCTCAGGATTTCCTAAAGTCGCAGTACGGACTTGACATCACCAACGCGGCTGATCGGACGATCTTGTCCGCCCAAATTCAAGCGCCGGCAGCCGGACGGTTCCAGAACAAGCTGCCGTATGCCGGCTTCTCCGGATCGAACAGCGTGGCGCAATCCCTGCGCCCGTTCCCGCAGTTCGGAAACCTTCAAGGCGCTGGCCCGCTGGGCAAAACCTGGTACGATTCGCTCCAGGCTAAAGTGACCAAACGCTTCTCGCATGGACTGGATGCCAGCTACACATTCACCTGGGCGAAGGAGCTCCAACTGGGTGCGGATGGCGATGGCGGTGGCGTCGCCGGGCAGACCTTCAATGACATCCTGAATCGCGACATCAACAAGACGTATTCCAGCTTCTCGCGGCCCCTGGTCAGCATCCTGGCCCTGAACTACACGCTCCCTAAGTGGGGAACCAACAAGTGGCTGAATTACGCAGTCGCCGATTGGAACTTCGCGACCTCTATGCAATACGCCAGCGGCCTGCCGATTCAGGTGCCCCTGACCGCCCTGCCGGCCAGCAACTTGGCCACCGCATTCCTCCGCGGTACGCGCGCGGAGCGAATCGCGGGCGTACCCCTGTTCCTTCAGGACATCAACTGCCACTGTTTTGATCCGGGCCAGGCGCAAGTGCTGAATCCGGCTGCGTGGAAGGATCCGACCCCGGGAACCTTTAGCCCATCGGCCATGTACTATGACGACTTCCGCTTCCGGCGCATTCCCCGAGAGAGCTTCAGTTTCGGGCGGATCTTCCGGATCAGAGAGGGCATGCAGTTCTCGATCCGCGCCGAATTCACTAACGCGCTCAATCGGACTCAGGTTCCGAACCCCGTCGCAACCGGGTATACGACCGCGATCGGTACGCCGGCTACGTGTCCGAGTGGAGTGAAAGTCAACAACACCGGGTTTGGCGTAATCGCAACGTGCGGCGCAAACGCTACTATCGGCGAACGGTCCGGATTGCTGGTAGGGCGCTTCTCGTTCTGATATGAAACGACCTGTCAAGAGCTAACTCAAAACAGTTCGTGCTTCACCGAGGGCCGCCCGAAAGGGTGGCCCTCGGTGCGTTTGGCGGGACAACAGAAGACGGCAGAGGCAGTCGCGACGTTGGATCACTCTGATATACGCGGGTCGGAACCGGGAGCTGCCTCGGACTAAGAGGGCGGTTCCGCCCGAAAGCCTGCCGCATAGAACGTATGCGGATTCTCCTTTTGGTGTGCCTTCTGCCGTCATCCGTGCCGCAGCAGAAACTTCCCGAACCGTTGGCGGGCGCGATGCCGGTCCTGGACAGCGGCTTCGCGTTGCCGCACCAAGTCGCGCAGGGCTTGATCCGTTCGCCGGGCTTGGTAGGAATCAACGTTGGCGCGATCACCTCGCAGGCGATACCCAGTTGCGTCAACTGCCAGTACAGCCCGTAGCCAGTGGGTCCGGCTTCATAGCAGGCACGGAGCTGCACTGCGGCGCCGAGCTTAGCGGCCAGCTCCCAAGCACGGCCTCTGGGCGATTCGGGATGATACCCAGGTCGCGAATCTCTCCACCTGGCTCAGCCACCGCCACCGCGATCGTCTCGGCGTGGACATCCAGTCCAACATAGCGTATGTTTTTCATGGAAACGGCCAATCCTTTTCTTGCGGCTCTGCGCCGCGTGGTTTCCTGACCGTCAGCGTAACCCGCGCTTCAGGACAGGGATGGTCGTTTCATACTGACTAAGCCGGCTCTTAACCTAAACAACCTCGCGGTCTTCGGGCCGCGGGGCTTTTCATTTCTACTCGGGCGCACTCGTTGGTGGCACGATACCGCTCAAACGCAGATACACGGCCATGTAGCCGTACATCTCATTCGAGTGGCGCACCAGGTTGTAGAGCGTCGCCAGCCGGGACCGCATCGCCTCAGGCGGGAACGGACCACCTAATCGAGAACTGACCTTCTCCTGAGCAACGACGTCGGTCAGCGAGTCGAAAACCCGGTCGCAATACGCAAAGGATTCCTTCAGGGCCGCCACCAGATCCGCCTTCGAAGTCTTGGAGGCTGCGCCCAGCGGCCGCCGTTCCCCATTTAGTCCCGTGCACACGTTCATGTTGGCGTCCGCAATGTGCGCCACGCGACGTCCAAAAGTCTCGACCTCCGGCGTCGGCCTAAAATCGTAGCGGTCGGCGGGCATCTTCTCAGCCAGCTTCAGCAGGTTGTTCTTGATACTGCCGTAGGACCACTTCACTTCGGCGCTCAGTGGATTCGGCGTTTGCGCCGGGAGTGTAGCCGCGCATGCCAACATCGCACCAATCATGACGACGCAGTTGCGATTCATCGGACTCATTTTCGCATGCAGCACCATGGGATGCTGGTTGGGTGACCTTCGATACCGAAGCCGCGCGGCTACCGTTATCCATGCTGTTGGTCTTCGGTTCCGCCAAGCTGATGGATGAGCTGTTTGAGTTGTTCGGCCAGCCCGGCATCGTCGGCCAGATCCTCGCGGGTGTGCTGATCGGCCCCAGCCTGCTGGGCTGGATCGCACCACACGAAGTTCTTTCCGCACTTGCTGAACTTGGTGTGATGTTCCTGTTGTTCCAAGTGGGCCTGGAAATCAAGTCCTCCGAGCTGATGAAGATTGGAGGCACTGCATCTCTGGTGGCCGTGCTGGGCGTAGCGGTGCCTTTTGCGCTCGGCTGGGGACTCCTCCGTCTGTGGGGAAATTCAACGATCGAGGCCGTATTCACCGGCGCGGCGATGGTCGCCACCAGCGTCGGAATTACGGCCCAGGTCCTGGCGGCCAAGGGACTCCTGCAATACCGCGCCAGCAAGATCATTCTCGGCGCCGCTGTCATCGACGATGTTCTAGGACTCATCATCCTCGCACTGGTGAGCAGCATGGCCAAGGGCCCGCTGAACTTCGTGGAACTCGGCATTACAGCTGCTCTAGCGACCGGATTCACGATTATCGCCGCAACGTGGGGCACGCGAGCCTTAAACACGATCGTTCCGCGCCTGCTCCGTAAGCTACGAGGCACCGAAGCACAATTCTCCCTGGCCGTGCTGCTCTTGTTCACCTTCTCGGTGGTATCGGTCTACGCCGGAGTGGCGGCGATCATCGGGGCGTTTCTGGCCGGCATGGCTCTGGCCGAGACGGTCACGCATCGCGTCCACGACCTTACGCGCGGAGTCAGCGAACTCCTGATTCCATTCTTCCTGGTAGGGATCGGATTGCATTTCGAACTGGCCGCCTTCGCGAATCCATCCACGATCTGGCTGGCCCTGGCGGTGCTGGCAGTCGCGATCGTATCGAAATTCGCCGGATGCAGCCTGGGAGCGTACAAGCTCGGTTGGCCGGACGCACGGCGGGTCGGCGTGGGGATGATTCCTCGCGGCGAGGTGGGCATGGTGGTCGCGCAACTGGGCTTGTCTCTAGGGGTGATCGGTCAGAATATCTACGCCGTGGTAGTGTTCATGTCCGTGGCTACCACCCTGGTCGCCCCGCCGCTATTAAAGCTGACCTTCAAGAATGTACGGCCCCAGCCCGCTGATTAGAGGGAGGTTCCAAACGAAAACCTTCGAATCTGTTTCGAATCCAGCGATATGGGGTTAGTGGGAACCGTGTCTACGCTGGAAACATCCGCGGGGGATGTAACTCGCCAGTTCCTGAAACGCCTTCCGGCATTCTCGCCCGTTGCCGTCCAACTGATGGCCCTGGTGGCCGACGAAAACGTTTCTTTTAAAGAAGTTGCCAAGCTAATCTCAATCGATCCTGCTCTTTCGGGAGAAACCATGCGGATGGCGAATTCCGGGCTTTTTGGCCGCCGCCAGGAAGTACATTCCGTGTTGCACGCGATCGCGATGGTGGGGCTCCAGCGCCTGACCCGGATCGCGGTCACAGCCGCGCTCTGGCGCGGGGTACCCAACCGGACGTCCCCGTTCATGAAGGCCTGGTGGCGGCACAGCGTCGCGACGGCCCTTATCGCGGAGCATTCCGCCGTGGTTCCGATTGATCACGCCTACACAGCCGGCCTTCTTCATGGAGTCGGACAACTGGCGCTGATCGAGCACGCCGGGCAGGATTACGTCCAGTTGGTCCACGATTCGGTCTCAAACGGCCTGAGTCTGGAAGAGGCCGAACGGCGTGTGTATGGAACGGACCACGCCGAACTGGCCGGTCAAATTCTGCAGGCCTGGGGATTGCCAGAAACCGTACGCGAGGCCGGCGCGCTGCACCACTGGCCCGGCACGTCCCAGAAACCAGGCGGTAACCTGACGGCGGCCGTACAGATCGGCTGCACCGTGGCCGAGCATATCGGCTTTGGTGCTTGCGGCTGCCATCGATTGCTCGCTTCGGAAGATTTCCCCGGCCCGATTGCGGAAGTTCTGAGCAACGCGCCCCTGCTCGACGTCTTCGCCACCGAGGTCAACGGTGTCGAGTGCTCGCTTATGTAATTCGGCACTGCCTGTAGCACACCGGATGTTGTAGATTAGGTGATGCCATGCATCTCCATTCGGCCAAAATTCCACGTCCTTTGTTAGCGTTCCTGGCAGCCATGGCGGCTGGCGTTCCAGTTTTTGCGCAAGGCGCTCCCGTGCTTGAGTTGACCGATTTCTCAGGCGTCTGGGCTGAGCGCGTGCATGAAGATAGTTATGAGCGTTCGGGCGGCCCGCCGCTGGGCGATTATCAGGGCATCCCACTGAATGACGCCGGACGCCGCAAAGCCGACAGCCACGATCACTCCGAGTGGAGCCTGCCCGAATTTCAATGCCGTCCGCATTCTGCGCCGTACCAGTGGCGCGCCCTGGGCAGCGTTCGATTCTGGAATGAAGTGGATCCCATCGGACGGGATCTGCGCGCGATTCACGTCGAGTATCTCCGGTCGCTGGACCGCGTCATCTACATGGACGGCCGTCCGCATCCGCCCGAGTACGCACCTTATAGCTGGTCTGGTTTTTCGACCGGCAAGTGGGAAGGCAACACGCTGGTAGTCGATACGGACCACATCAAAGGTAGCTATCTGCGGCGTAACGGCGCGAGCTTTAGCGATAAAGCTACCATGCGCGAATATATCGACCGGCATGGCGAGTATCTGGTGATCACCATGATCCTGACGGATCCGGTGTGGCTGGAAGAACCGCTCATCCAGACGACCAATTACGCACTGGATACGCATACGGCGCTGACCTACTATCCCTGCACCGTGAGCGAAGAGAATATTTCGAGCGCGGTTCCCCACTTCCTGCCGGGCACTACCGAGCAACTGAAGGACGCAGCGGGATGGATTCCTCCGCAGGCTGCTCGCGGCGGCGCCGAATCGACCTATCCGGATTACCGCGAGAAGCTCAAGGCGGCGGCGAAATGATGAAACAAGTCGGGCTTTTCTTTCTTGCCGTCACGAGCGTGTTCGCGCAGGACATACATGTTCTGCCGGTGCAAGGCAATGTTTACATGCTGGTGGGCGCCGGCGGGAATATCGCCGCGTCGATCGGACCGGACGGCATCCTGCTTGTAGACGCAGGCACCAGCCAGATGAGCGCCAAGGTATTGTCGACAGTTCTGAAGCTGGTGACAGCGGTAGCAGCGTCTCCCGCGCCGAATCGCTGTACCGGCCTGCACTGTCCGGAGAGTCCGTATCGCTGGTCGAGTCCGTCTCTGAACGCGACGATTGCATCGCCGGGTCCGCCGAAACCGATTCGCTACATCATTAATACGGGGATGGATCCGGATCACACCGGCGGCAACGAAGTGCTTTCGGCGCTACCGGCCGATTCGAAAATCCTGGGCGTGACGTTTCCGCCTGTCGGGGTCGCACCCACTGCGACCGTGATTGCGCATGAAAACGTGCTGGGCCGGATGAGCGCGGAGACCAACGGTAAACCAGCCGTAGCTTCCGGGTTGTGGCCTACCGACACTTATCGCGGGACGTCCTACAAGCTCAGTGAATTTTTCAACGGCGAAGGCATCCAGCTCTTTCACGTGCCGGCCGCGCATACCGATGGCGACAGCATGGTGTATTTCCGGTTCTCCGATGTAATTGCCGCAGGAGACATTCTTTCCACGACAAGTTATCCGGTGATCGATGTGGCCAAGGGCGGCACGATTCAGGGCGCGCTGGACGGGCTGAATCACATCCTGGATATCGCGATTCCGGAGTTCCGCTCGCAGGGCGGCACGCTGGTGATTCCCGGCCATGGACGGCTGTGCGACACCGGAGACGTGGCTAACTACCGCAACATGGTGGCCATCATCAAGGACCGTATCGCGGACATGATCAAAAAAGGGATGACCTTGCAACAGGTCAAGGCGGCCAAGCCTACCCTCGAATACGACGGTCTTTACGGCGCGGCCACCGGGCCGTGGACCACCGATATGTTCGTCGAGGCAGCTTATAAAAGCTTGAGTCCAAAGCGCTAGGTACAATAACTCTTAGGTAAAGTTCATAGGGGGAAGGCTTCATGACACGCAAAATACTTCTCGGGCTGGCGGGCGTTCTCATTTTGAATATTGCGGCGTATGCGCATCACTCTCTCGGGGCGACGTACGAGTCGGATAAAGAAGTGAAGCTCGAGGGCAAGATCGTTCAGTTGCTGCTGCGGAACCCGCATTCGTTTCTGCAGATAGATGTTCCGGACAAAGATGGAACGCTGCAGCGCTGGTCGCTCGAGTGGCGCGGTTCCGGGCAGCTCGGCCAGGCGGGTATTAAGCGCGATACACTCAAGGCCGGTGACGCTGTCGTCGTCACGGTGAATCCCTCGCGCACCAAAGGCGACAATCGCGGCGCGTTGAAGACTCTGCATCGCACGTCGGACGGTTTCGGCTGGGGAACCAGGCCGGGCGAGACCATTGAGTAAGATGAGTCGATTCGCCGTTCTTGTTGCAGCAGTCTGTTTGCTGGCCTCTTCCGGTTTCTCGCAAGGCAGAGGCGGAGGTGGCGGACGTGGAGGCGCGGGTGGACGCGGCGGCGGTGCTGCTCCAACGCCCAAAGCTACTGCTGCAATCGACATGACCGGCTATTGGGTTTCGGTCGTCACCGAAGACTGGATGTTCCGCATGGTGACGCCGCCCAAGGGTCAGTACCTGGGAGTTCCGCTCAACGCTGCCGCTCGACGTGTGGCCGACGCCTGGGATCCGGCGAAAGACGAAGCCGCCGGCGAACAGTGCAAATCGTACGGAGCCGCCGCAGTCATGCGAGTTCCCGGGCGCCTGCACATCACCTGGGACAACGACACGACCATGAAGATCGAGACAGAAGCGGGCACCCAGACCCGTCTGTTTCATTTCGGCAGCGATGCGGCGGGAAGCGATGCGCAGAAGCTCGCCCAGAGCAGTACGGCATCCTGGCAGGGATATTCCATCGCGGAGTGGGAGCAAGCTGCCGTGGGTCGTGGCGAGGCGCGCAACGGTGACCTGAAAGTGGTCACGACCAAGCTGAAGCCGGGTTACCTTCGCAAGAACGGCGTCCCTTACAGCGAAAATGCGATCGTGACTGAGTGGTACGACCGGCATACTGCTCCTAACGGCGACGTATGGCTGGTGGTGAGCACTGAGGTGAAGGATCCGCAGTATCTGAGCGTGCCGTTTATCACCAGCACGCATTACAAGAAGCTGCCGGACAACGCCCCGTGGAAGCCTGAGGCGTGCACGTCGAGGTGACTCCAATCCGCCGCGAAATCGGGGAAAATAAATTATGACTGGCGTGCACTTCGTGACTGATGAAAAGGGCCGCAAGGTGGCCGTTCAAATCGATCTGAAAACGCATGGGGCCATCTGGGAAGACTTTCGGGACGGGCTCGTCGCTGAGTCCCGCCGGAAGGAAAAAAGTGTTTCTTACGAACAGTACCGGGCGAAACGTCTAAAATCCCCCGCTCCGGGTGGTTAGGTACTCTCTCGAAATCAAGCAGTCGGCGCAAAAAGAACTGGATGCACTCGACGATTCAGTTTTTAAGCGGATAGATCGTAAAATCCTGGCGCTGGCCGACACACCGCGGCCTGCCGGATGCAAGAAGCTGAAAGGCTACAAAGACCAGTGGCGTATTCGGATCGGCTACTGTCGAGTTCTGTATGTAATCGACAACGAAACCAATACAATGACGGTGATGCACGTCGCTCACCGGCGCGAAGTCTACGAGTGAGGCGTCTGCTCTACTCCGGCAATCCCTCTAGTTCCTTCCAATGCCGTTCCAGCGCTATGCGAACCAACTGGGACCTCGTGCGCACTCCCGTTTTTGAAAACAACTGCTGCAGGACTGCCTTCACCAACGGTTCGGAAACGCCTAGCGTGAAGGCGATCTCCTTGTTGGTCTGACCGGCGAATACTGCCCGCAGCACCTGACGCTCGCGCGCCGTAAATTCCGGCGACGCCTCCGCGCCTCCGGGCGCCGTCGCATCCGGTAAAGGAGGCGGAATGGCGGCTGATTCGGTCTCTCCGGTAATCGCACGAATACGCTCGATCAGCACCTCGGGGCGCTCCTGCTTGAGAATGATTCCAGCGCAGCCTCGTTCCACCAGGCGCCCGGCTTCCAGGCGGCTGACCCCCGCGGTCACCACCAGGATCTTGCCTTTGAATTCCGCCTGCCGTGCCAAGGGCAGAAACGCACCACCTTGCTGCAACCCCAGATTGATGTCGAGAAGCACCACATCCACCTCGCTACTCTTCAACACCGTGATGCCCTCTTCCACCGTGGCGCACTCGCCCACGATCTCGAAGTCCGACTCGCGCCCCAGCAAGCGCGCGATGGCTTCGCGAAACAAAGAGTGATCGTCGATCAGCAGAATGCGGGTCAAAGGTCCACCGTCCCTAGTTCATCGTCTGATTCACTACAGAAGCTGGAAGTTCCACAATGAAGGAGCATTCGTTGGGTTGCTGGGTCTGATGCAGCTCACCGCCGAAGGTCCGGATGATCGCTCGCGAGACGAACAGGCCAAGACCTGTCGAAGAAGCACCCGGCTGAAACGGCTGGAACAAACGATCTGCCGCAGCGATACCCGGGCCGTTATCGGAAAATCGGATGACTACCGTTCCTTCGAGCGCGTAGGCGGTAATACTCAGGCGCGCCCCCGGGCGCCCACGCAAGGCGCCGATGCTGTTCTTAGCCAGGTTGAGAAATACCTGCAAGAGCCCTGAACGGTCCACGCGAATTCCAGGCAAGTCTTTGTGAATTTCCCACTCCCCCTGGATTCCGCCTTCGTCGAGACCCGGCGAAACGATGGCGCGCAATTCCTCCAGAAGCTCGCCGACATCCAGGCCTTCGAGAACATCTTCCGTGGAATCGGTCAGTTCGGTCGAAGCGAGCTTCAGAGCGCTCTCCACCACTGTGCCCAGCGCGCGGAAATCGGCGTTGTCGTTCAGGCTTATCGTCTTGGTGAGGTTATGGTGCAACACTGAAGCCGCAGCCGCCAGATTCCGCAATTCGTGCGACACCGCCCCGGCGACAATCCTCGAATTGCTGAGAAGCTGCTTCAGTCCGCCTTCCTCGCGGTCGCGCACCTGCTCGGTTACATCCAGCAGGATCACAGCCAGGCAGGGTCCAGATGCCGCGCTGTAAGCCGATACCCAGGCTTGCGCGAAGAAAGTCTCACCGTTTCGGCGATGACCGCTGGCCTCGACCATCGTCTGGGTCAGCCGGGCGGCCTGCGGTGATTCCTGGAGCCGAGCGAGCAGGGGGATGTACGTCTCTACTGGTTCCCCTTCGGGCGACTTGCCCGCGGCGAAACCCAGCATGCGCGCCGCTGCGTTATTGGCCCTGGCGATGCGGCTGCGGGAATCTACGGTCAGCACTCCCGCCGGGCTGCTATCCACCAAAGCTCGCGCTTCTTGTTCGGCGTCCGAACGCAGGCGCAACTCTTGTTCGCTCTTGCGAAGCAGAACAATGGACATGCGCCGGTTGCGAACCAGCTCGCCAGCAAATAGAGCGCCGCCTGTAAATGCGACCATGGTCAGGGCGAGCCGTTGGGCCACCGCGCCTGTGAAATCGTAAGGGCCGAATTGTTCGCGGGCCAGCGCGGTGGCAATCGCTGTAAGGAAAGTCGCCCAGCGGGGAATGTATCCGGCAGCCACGATCAGCGGCAGCAGGTACAGCCCGCCTAAGGGAATATCCCGGCCTACGTAGTTTTCCGCACCCAACAGCGCGACGATGCTAAGAACGCACCCCGTCAGCAGAAAGACAAGCTTCCAGCCGGACAGCGGATCTGTTACTCGAATCGCCATGCGTGCGTTCTTGATGATAGTCCCGCTGGAGGTCATTTGCCAAGATGAAAGATGTGGAAAAACCAAGGAATACTATCATTTACGGAACTATCCAAAAGATAGGTTGTAGCGTTATGGAAGCTATGTTCTACTCTAATTGCGACGTTCAAGCCTGGTGGCAACCCAGGTCGTGTTATTAGTCGGCAGATGAACGAACCTCCGATCGTTCGTACTGCGGATTGGTTTTCCCATTTGGGCGTCGCACAGTTACTTTCCTCCTAGTTAAAAAGCGGGATCCGCAGGGATCCCGCTTTTTATATTTGGCGCGCCCTACCGCGAATACGCCGACAGCACCTTGCCGTCTTCGATCCGGATTACAGTAACATCTCGCCCGCTCTTGCGCGCGTACACCAGTGTTTCCATTACCCGGCCATCATCTGAAGTCGTGGTGGTCGCCAGTGCGGGTTGGCCGAACCTTTCCGCGATGTTTTCCCGCTCCGCACCTACGGAAATTTCGCGCGGCTGGGGGAACTCTTTGGGCACGGGAACGGGCTTCGGCGGCGCGACCACCACTTCGGCCACGGGCTGTATCGGCGGCGCGACAGGATCGACCACAGGCAATGCGGCGGCAGCTTTCTTGGCCGCTTTGGCAGCTTGTTTCTTCTTAACTTCCTTAGCCTCGGCTTCCTTTGCCAGAGCCTCTTTAGCGGCAGCTGCTTGGGCAGCGTCGTCGGTTGCCGGCTGAACGTTGGCGGGTGGAGAACTGAAAAGTGAGATCGAACCACCGTTCGAGAGCCAGATACCAATTCCGCCCACCGCAAGGACGGCGAGTAAAACGAGAACTACGGCTTCTTTCATACTGCCTCCGAGGTGCTACAGCCCCGGTTTTCACTGTCTACCGAGACGAGTTGTAGTAAAGATTCTATAACATTTAGCGGTTGGACACGGGCCTAGCCCGCCGCCGGCGTTGTATACTCTTTTGAGTAACTCGCACAACGGACCTTGGTCCAACTCTGTGCGGAGCTTTTAAGCCCGTGAGGCCGTCAGCGTTCGCCCGAGAAGATGCTCGGAGCGGCCGGGGGCCTGTCCAGAAATCAGGAGAAGAATCGAATGAGCGAAGTTCTAAGTGGAGCTGAGTTTAAGAAGCAATTGCGAGCCGGAAAGCCCAAGTTGGGCCTGTTCGTGAACTCGCATAGCCCTACGGTCGCCGAGCAGCTGGCGCACAGCGGCTACGATTGGCTGCTGGTAGACACCCAGCACGGACCCATGGGGCATGAGACCCTTTCCGCGATGCTGGGCGCAATCGCCCACGGTGGCGCGAAATCCTTCGTCCGGGTCGCCGGATACCAGGACCGCGCCGGCATTCAGCAAACATTGGACATGGGGGCAGACGGCGTCCTCATCCCCTACATCAACAATGCCGACGAAGCCCGCCAGGCCGTAAGCTGCGCCCGCTACCCCACCGCTGGAACACGCTCGGTATATTTTCCACAGCGCAGCATGAACAAAGCCGGACTGTTAGGCTACGCAGGCGCAGCCAATGACAACACCATCGTCGCCCTGCAAGTCGAGACGGCCGACTGCATCAAGAACATGGACGAGATTGCCGCGGTCCCTGGAGTCGATATGCTGTTCCTGGGCCAAAACGATCTGTGCATGTCGATGGGTTTGTTTGAGAAGTACAAGTTCCCGGATATGTACACTTCCCCCGAGCTGCAAGCCGCGACGGACAAACTGCGGGCAGCCGCCAAGAAGAACAACGTGATCCTGGGCCTGTTCCTGTTCGGCACCACTCGCGTCGGCGAATTCCTGGACAAAGGCTTCCCCTTCATCAGCGTCGGCAACGATCTGCACCACATCCTGACGCAGACCACCGCTTACGTAAAAGATGTGGAAGGAATCTCGAAAGATAAGGGCCAAAGCTGGACCCGCCGCGACACGGCATTGATGTAGGGTGCACGTAATACATCAGTAATCTTTAGAACCGCACATGCAACTTGTCGAAGCGATGTCCCGTATTGGGGTGGAATCTGCCTTCGAGGTCCTGGTCAAGGCCAGGGCGCTCGAAAAGCAGGGAAAGAACATCATCCACCTGGAAATCGGCGAGCCTGACTTCCCCACCCCAAAACATGTAGTCGAGGCCGGCAAACAGGCTTTGGACGAGGGCTGGACCAAGTACGGTCCCACGCAAGGCCTCCCCGAACTCCGCGAGTCCATCGCCGCCTATATTTCGCGTACGCGGAATATCAAGGTAAGCCCGCAGAACGTTTGCGTGGTACCGGGCGGGAAACCGGTCATGTATTTCGCGATCGTCGCGCTGCTGGAAGCCGGCGATGAGGCCATCTACCCCAACCCTGGATTTCCGATCTACGAATCGATGATCAAGTTCCAGGGCGCCAAGCCGGTTCCCATCCCGCTGGAGGAAAGCCGCGGATTCTCTTTCGATCTCGATCTGCTTGAACGCAGCCTGACGAATCGCACCAAGATGGTTATCCTGAATT
>Ga0207674_10003762_pt1 | contig 18513 bp, 21 predicted proteins | sample KBSCornC72_FD_184303 | JGI IMG/M metagenome (GOLD analysis project Ga0207674, IMG submission 184303) | Corn rhizosphere microbial communities from Kellogg Biological Station, Michigan, USA - KBS Corn C7-2 (SPAdes) (version 2) | ecosystem: Host-associated > Plants > Roots > Rhizosphere > Soil ... | reverse complement strand
CAGATGATTCGGGTGCGGGCCGCAAACGGTCAGGTACTCGTGGCACTTGGTCCGAGCTTCGGGAAATGGCTGCCTTACGACCAGATCCCTCCGGAAATGCGCGCGGCGATGATTGCCGTCGAAGACAAAAGGTTCCGCAGCCATATCGGCGTGGACCCGATCGGGATCGCCCGTTCGATCAAGGTTCGGATCGAAACAGGCCATTGGCGGCAGGGCGGCTCGACGATCACCCAGCAGCTCGCACGAAACATCTTCCTCACCAACACGCGGACGTTCGGCCGAAAGGTGAAGGAAATCGTCCTGGCGCTCGCGCTCGAGCGAAAGTTCACCAAGGACCAGATCCTCGAGCTGTATCTGAACCGAGTCTATTTCGGCGGAGGATCATACGGCATCGACGCCGCTTCCCGAACCTTCTTCGGGCACGGCGCCGATCAGCTGAGCCTCGGTGAGGCGGCGATCATCGCGGGCCTCGTCAAGGCGCCATCCAACTATTCTCCTACAGCGGATGCCGAGGCGGCGAAGGCGCGGTCCGGAGTCGTCCTCAAGTCGATGGTCGACAATGGCTTCATCAGCCAGGATGCCGCCGCTTCGGTCAATCCGGCGGACATCCGCATTGAAAAGACGACGAAGCAAAACAGCGTTCGATACTTCACCGACTGGGCGCTGCCCCAGCTCGATGCGCTGATCGACGAGCGCCAGGACCCGATCGACGTCTGGACCACGCTTGATCCGGGAATGCAGGCGGCGGCCGATCGAGCCATCGCGGCAAATGCGCCCGGAGGAACGCAGGGCGCACTCGTCGCCATCGATCGTGACGGCGCGGTGCGTGCGATGGTCGGCGGCAAGGATTATGTCGATTCGATCTACAACCGCGCCACGCAGGCGGAGCGGCAGCCTGGTTCGGCGTTCAAGCTGTTCGTGTATCTGACGGCGCTCGAATCGGGGATGAAGCCGACGGACACGATTGTCGATGAGCCGATCACCATCGACGGCTGGAGCCCTCGCAACTCCACTCGCACGAACCTGGGCCCGGTCAGCCTGCGTGAGGCGTTTTCGCGCTCGATCAACACGATCAGCGCGAAGATCGGCGCTCAGCTCGGCTTTTCAACGATCGCCGACATGGCACGGAGATTCGGGATCTCGACCCCGATCTCCACCTTCCCCTCGATGGTGCTCGGAACCAGCGATGTCCGCCTGATCGACATGACTCGGGCGTTCGCCTCGGTCCAGAATAAGGGCGTGGCGACGACGCCTTACGCCATTCGCAAGGTCGTCACGGCGGATGGCCGGCTGATCTATCAGCATGAGCCCGAGGAGGAGCGCGTTCTGGTTGCACCATGGGTCGCCGCGGAAATGACCGACCTTCTCCAATCGGCTGTGCTGACCGGTACTGGCCGCGCCGCGCAGATCGGCCGGCCGGTCGCCGGCAAGACCGGCACCACCAGCTCGAACAAGGACGGATGGTTCATCGGCTTTTCGAGCGGCCTTACGACGGGCGTGTGGATGGGCCGCGACGATGCGCGCACGGTCCCGGGCCTTCAGGGCGGCACTGCCCCGGCTCGTGCATTTCACGACTTCATGAGCGTTGCTGTCGCCAATCGCCCGGTCGAACAGTTCGAGACGCAGGTGCCCATCCCCGACTGGCAGCTGACGCCGGAAGAGGAAGGCCTCGACAATGAGATGATCGACGAAAATACGCTGCAGCCCTTGGTCGATGCCAACGGCAACCCGCTACCGGTCGGCGTCCCCCAGCAACCCGGCAGCCCGCCGCCGATGGTGCGCCCCGACGGGACGGGCGAGCCATCGCAGCAGGAACTCGACCAGGCCTTTCCTCCGGGTCCGCCTCAGCAGCCGCGCCCGAGACAGCCAGAACCGCGCTCAGTCCCTCCGGCCGAGCCGACGGAGCCGCGGTCCCAGCCGACGTAGGAGAGCTTTCGCCTCGGATACACCGGGACCGAGAAGCCTCGCCTCGAGCGACTTGAATTTCGGACCGTGATCGAGGTGCACAAGATGTGCGACTTCGTGTGCGACGACATAGCGGCGAACCTCGGGAGGCGCGAAGATCAGTCGCCAGCTCAGGCGGATTCGCCCTTGCGACGAACAACTGCCCCAGCGCGTCCCCGCATCTCCGACGCTGACCGAGCGTGCCGTCACTCCCGCGGCCTGGGAGAATTCGGCGACTTCGCGTGACACGGTCTCCAGCGCGAGACGCTTCAGGAAGGATTCCATTCGTCGCTCGAAGCCTTGCTCCGGTCCGCCGCAACGCAGCTCGCTCCCGCCGAGACGAGGGGTTCTTGGCTCCGCGGCTGACCAGACCAAGCGTACGTCCTGGCCTTGGATTGGAATGACTGCGCCTGGTGTGAACGGCTCCGCGGGAAGCGCCCGGGCGATCTGCGCGTCGATCCATTCGCGCTGGTCGATCGCCCAGTTCAGGGCCGAACGACGACTGGTGCGCGGAGGGCAGGTGAGCTTCAGGACTCCAAGTGCATCGTCATATCTGAGGCGCAATCGCCTTGCACCCCGCACCGGGCGAATTTCGATCGGTACTGGCAGTTCGGCCTCGAGCGACCCTTCAGAGGGACCTTTCAACCACATGCCACTCGAGCTCCCCCGCATCCTCCTCGCTCACGGTCCAGCCGCGCGTCGACTGGCCCGCTTCATGCACCGTCTCACGACTGCCGGAAATGAGATAGTGCCATTCGCGCAAGGGTTCGCCGGCCGCTCTCAGCCGATAGGCGCAGGTTTCCGGAAGCCAGTCGAGCGAGGAGAGATTCTTGCGGTCCAGCTTCACGCAATCGGACACGAGCTTCATCCGATTCTTGTAATCGAGGCAGCGGCCGTTGCGGCGATCGAGCAGCTTGCAAGCGACGTTCGTCGGATAAAGCAGTCCCGTTTCCTCGTCTTCGATCTTGTGGACACAGCAGCGGCCGCATCCGTCGCACAGCGCTTCCCACTCCCCGCGGTCGAGAGCGGACAAAGGTTTCTCCCAAAATGGCGTGCGCGCGTTCATGACAAAGCCACCCATGCTCTGCTAATCGCTTGTCATCAAGCGGGGTTCACGAGGCTAAGTCCATGAAGAGGTTGAGGTTCGCAATTTTTGCGTTCGGCCTGGCATCAATCGCCATGCCGGCCGTTGCAGATGTCGCCGGAGGGCCTGGAGGCTATGACGGCGTGACCTTCGTCCATGCCGTGCGCGATCATGATGGCAACAAGGCGACCGAATTGCTCCAGTCGCACGGCAAGGGCATCCTCGACGCAAAGGATGACGATGGGAACACGGGCCTCATCCTCGCGATCTCCCGCAGCGACGAGGAATGGACCGGCTTCCTGATCGGCAAGGGCGCCGACCCGAACCTCGCTGGCAAGGGCGGCGACACGCCCCTCATCGCCGCGGCGCGTGTCGGCTTCGATACTGCTGTGGAATGGCTTCTCGGCAGTGGCGCGAAGGTCAATCAAGCCAATCGGATGGGCGAAACGCCTCTGATCGTGGCCGTCCAGCAGCGCCAGATCGGCGCGGTGCGGCTTCTGCTGGAAGGAGGCGCCGACCCGGACAAGACGGATTCGGCTGCCGGTTATTCGGCACGCGACTATGCCAAGCGCGACACGAGGGCGCGCGAAATCCTGGCGATGATCGAATCCGTCAAGCCATCCAAGCCGAAGACGGCGGCAACGAAGCCCTAACGGCCCTCGCCGAGCGTCGGATCGATCTGCACCGCCAGCCGCCGCGCGGCCCGGCGCGCGAACCGCAACAGCTCCGCCTTCCTCCGTGCCGGAGCCATTGGCCGATGGGCCGCCTCGCGTGCGACGACCGCGTCGTAACGATCAGCGACGATCAGGCCGGCTTCGCCCGGAAGGAAGCGCTCTCCCTCACAAATGCCGGCCAGCCCGGGCGGTACCGCCCAGTAGAAACGGTCGCAATATTCGAGATAGTCGAACCATTTTCCATCGCCGACGAGGTCCGCCTTGGCGACCTTGATCTCGACGATCGTCAACCCGCCCTTGGGGTCAATCGCCATCATGTCGGCGCGACGGCCATTCGGAAGCGGCATTTCGCAGATCGGGAACAGGTCCTGGCGGCAGAACAAGCGAGTGACACCGCGGGCGACCTCAGCCGCAATCGGTGGTGCATCGATGAAGCAGGAAGACTCGGCCAGCGTCGCCATTGGCCAGCACTAGAACAAAAAGGGACCGCTATGGAAGCGGTCCCGCGGTTTTTGCTCGTTTCGAAAGCTCTTATCGATAGAAAACGTGGTTCCCGATCGACGCGACGCGCTTCAGCCGCCAGCCGGGCGACACGTAGCGCGCATGGAAGAACAAGGCGTTCTCAGCCACCGAATCCTTGAGGTCCTGGTCCACGATCTTCGCGATCGCGACCGCCGTCTGCCACTGGCGGCTGGAGTGGGACACCGACGGAAGCGAGTGCCCATGGACGAAGGAGAATTGGCCGCGCTGGAACAGCACGCCGCAATAAGATGGCGGGAAACGGCCTCCGGACTTGGCGCGGTTGGCAATGACCTTGCCCACCGCGAGCTGGCCGGCGAGCGGCTCGCTTTTGGATTCAAAATAGATTCCGACGGCGAGGCACTCGAGTTCGTGGCTGCCCGGCTCCGAATCGCGCATTTGAGCGACGAGCGAGGTCAGATCGCCTGTGGGGTGGGCCGAAACGACCGGAGTATCGGTGACGTCCGAATCCTCGCCGTTCTGCGTGTCGGCCGTGGAGTCCGGAACGACGGCGCCCGAAAGCTGGGGCCTTCCGTCAGGATCGAGCAAATCCGGTACCGGAATCTCCGGAAGGCTCGCAAAATTCACGGGTGTCACCGCCTCGGTGCTGGGGCCCGCCTTTGCGGGAGCAACCGAAATTACGGTGAGCGCAGCGCAAATGAGCAACGCTGTGCGAAGTGATGGCAACATGAAATCCGCTGTATTTGCGGTCAACGACAGAAATTGAGGCTAATTTAAGCTGCGAATACTATCGCTATTTGCCTTTTGCCGTTCCCCGTCTCGCGTGGCATCCTTACGGTTATTTCCGCCAGGAATGCCCCCCGCTCTTGTGTTGAGCAGAGTTTCTCCCGCCCGGCGCCGGGGGTCAACCCGAAGAGGTCGTTTCAGCGATGAACCGTTCAGGGTCCGCGATGTCCAGTTCCACAACCCATGAATCCGGGTCAAACCGTGCACGTTTGCCGAGGAAATCGGCAATTTCCGCGGAACTCGCCGACTCACCCGGTCCCGTAACGATCCATTGGAGGACGCCTTCGAGGTTCGGCCGGCGTTCCAGACAGGCGATATGAAGGCCTCGGCTGGTGACCAGAAGCAGCAGAGAGCCACGCTCCGCGTCCCCGCGCCTCATTACTGTGGCGTAATCGCCCGACGCGTCGATCCTGCGAAGGATGCCGGCGACTTCGACGTGCGTTGGAAACCGGCTCAACGAAACCTAGGCGGCGTCGCGCTCATCGGCGCCCATCAGAACCGCAGCAAGCGCATCGCGGCTCCGGGCACCGCGCATTTTCTCCAGAGTCGGCAAATGGCGCGTGATTCGGCTGATCGCAGCAAGGGCCTTCAGATGCTCCGCCCCTGCGTCAGGTGGAGAGAGCAACAGGAAGATCAGATCCACAGGCCTTCCGTCGATCGCCTTATAGTCGACCGCCTCGGCGAGGCGGACGAACAGGCAGTAAATGCGCGTCAGCCCCTCGATCTTGCCATGCGGAATGGCGACTCCCTGGCCGAAGCCGGTTGAGCCCAGCTGCTCGCGCTCCGTGATGCTGGCGAGGATCGGGGCGGATTCGACGCCGAGGCGCTGCCCGGCAAGGTTCGCAAGCTGCTGCATGAGCGAGCGCTTGTTCCCCCCGGAAAGGGAGGTCTTGATCGCATCGAAATCAAGAAAATCGGAAAGCTGCATGTTTCGTGCACTCGTCACTCGGTGCGACCAGTCACACCCTGATCGCGGTGAAATTTAGCTGGTGTGGGGTTCTACCCAGCCGATGTTCCCGTCTTCCCGGCGATAGATCATGTTGAACTCGCCTGTTGCCGAGTTCTTGAACATGAGCGCCGGCGTATTCCTGAGATCCATCAGCATCACCGCGTCGGACACGCTCGATTCGGGGATGTCGACCTGGGTTTCCGCGACGATCGTCGGAAATGCAGGCGCCTCCTCCGAGCTCTCCGGCGCAGAAAAGATCGTATAGGCCGCGTTCTCGACATAGGCCTGGGCGTCTTCGTCGACCTTATGTTCGCGAAGTCGCTTGAAATAGCGCCTCAGCTGCTTTTCGATTCGGTCGGCGGCCCCGTTGAAGGCCATTTGCGCTTCCCGGGCACTGTAGGACGCCTTCAACACCACGCCCTGCGTCACCGGGGCAATGATGTCGCAGGTGAATTCGCTGTTTGGGCCGCGGCCGAACGTCACGTTCGCCCCGACACTTCTCGAGAAATACTTCTCGGTAATGTCTGCAATGCGACGTGCCGCGTGCTCGCGCAACGACTCGCCGGTGTCGACTTGATGACCCGCGACCCGAACGTCCACTGTGCCGGCTCCCTCACTCTTTTCGCTGGCCGATTAGGACCGCGCGGAGACATGCGTCAACCGGCGTCGGCGAAGCGTGCCCAAAGCGGGTTGACGAGCTTGGCAATAAACGCGCGATGGCGCTCAAGTTCCTCGACCAAAGCGAAGTGAGGCCGTGCCGGCCGGGGATCGCGGATCCGAACAGTCCCCGGCGCGCCGACGCCCATCGGCGTCGCCGTATCGGCGACCAGTCCGAGGCCAATCTGCAGTCCGCCGGTCAGCTCCACATAGACTTGAGCGAGGAGTTGGGCATCGAGCAAGGCGCCGTGCTTCACCCTCTGCGTACGATCGATTCCGAATCGCATGCACAAAGCGTCGAGGCTGTGCTTGGCGCCAGGATGTCTCGTTCGCGCCATCGCGAGCGTGTCGACCATGCGGCTGGTGCAGATGGGAGGACGTCCGCATTTCTCGAGCTCGAAGTTGAGGAAGCCGAAATCGAAACCTGCGTTGTGCGCGACAAGCGGCGAATCCCCGAGGAATTCCAGCAGTTCGTCGACCGACTCGGCGAAACGCGGCTTGTCCGACAGAAAAATCGTGCTGAGCCCGTGGACCATTTCGGCGTCAGTCGGCATCGCGCGGTCAGGATTGAAATATGCGTGGAAATGCCGACCGGTCTCGACGCGGTTGACCATTTCGATGCAGCCGATCTCGACAATCCTGTCGCCCGTTGCAGGGTTCAAGCCCGTGGTTTCAGTGTCGAAGACGATTTCCCGCACGCGAAAACTATCCCTCGGGGGCGAGTCCGAGACAAGCCAGAACCTCATGCACTCGCGCTTCAGTTGTGGATAGATCGACGCCCGTGTTGATGACGAAATCGGCACGCGCTCTTTTTTGCTCATCGGGGACCTGGCGAGCGAGGATCGCGTCGAGTTTCTCCCGGCTCATCGCCGGGCGAGCGAGTACTCGCTTTCGCTGGATTTCCGCCGGCGCCGAGACCACGATGACATAGTCGAAGTCGCCTTCCCCGTCGGTTTCATAGAGTAAGGGAATTTCGAAGAGGATCGCCGGTGAGTGCAGATGCTCGGCCGTGAACCGGTCGCGCGCGGCCTGGACGGCGGGGTGTACGATCGCTTCGAGCGCCCTGAGTTCGGTCGGATCTTCGAGAACCATCTTCGCCAGGCGATCCCGGTCAAGCGCACCATTCTCGACACTGCCGGGAAACCGCTCTCCAATGAGGTCGACCAGCGCTCCGCCTTTCCCTTGCAGTCGCCGCACCTCCGAGTCCGCGTCAAAGACCGGCACCCCTGCCCGTTCGAACATTCGCGCGACCGTCGATTTTCCCATGCCGATGGATCCTGTGAGCGCAATCCGGATCATGATGCGATCAATTCTCGCTCGCGAAGCGCGCCCAACAAGGCAATCAGGGGCATTCCAAGGATGGTGAAATGGTCGCCTTCGATCCATTGGAACAGCTGCACTCCGCGCCCCTCCAGCCGGAACACTCCGACGCAATAGGCGACGTCGGGCCATTCCTCGTCGAGATAGGATTGAATAAATTTCTCCGACAAAGGACGAACGTGCAAAGATGCGCTTTCGACATGGACCCAGTCGACGGCGCCGTGTCGGGCGAGGGCAACCGCGCTCGACAGGTGCATGACCGTTCCAGAGAAAAGCCGCAGATGCTCCACGGCTTCGTCCCGATCGGCCGGCTTGCTGAAGATCCTCCCCGCGACACTGATGACGCTGTCGCTCCCGATCACCCAATCGGCTGGCCGGTGCTTGCTCACGCCTTCGGCCTTGGAGCGCGCAAGCTTGAGCGCGATTTCCACCGGATCGGTGAGCCCGGCCTTCAGGCCGGCTTCATCGAGTTCGGGACTTTCCGCCTGATGCTGGATGCCCGCAGCTTCCAGCATTTGCCGGCGGATCGGACTGGAAGAGGCAAGAACCAGTGTCACTTCGAACAACCTTGTGGAAAAACCGCTGTATTGCCGTAGCCCGGACATGGGGACGCGCTCAACGGATGCTTTGTTCGACCACCGGTCAAAGCTGTTCGAAGATTCATCCACGGGGATGAATTCGATCCCCAGCCTGTGAATCACGGGCAGAGTTGAACGCGACTCATGATGTCGCAAAGGCCGAGCCGCGCTGCTGGTTGTTGGCAATTCAGGGAGCCGCGCCTAAACCCCGCTCTCCCACGCCCAATTACATCATCAATCTAATCATAAATACTATAAGGGAGAGAAGAGAGTGGGCGCCCATGCCCGGTGACGCTCCGAAAACGCATGCCGACAAGCCCTTGCTTAAGGCGCTCTGCGGTGAGCGGCTCGATCCTCCGCCAATGTGGATGATGCGGCAGGCCGGGCGATATCTTCCCGAATACCGCCAGCTCCGCGAGGACAAGGGAAGCTTCCTCGATCTGGTCTACGATCCCGATGCAGCCGCCGAGGTCACTCTGCAGCCGCTGAAGCGCTTTCCGGCTCTCGACGCGGCAATCATCTTCTCGGACATTCTGATCGTTCCTTTTGCCATCGGGCAGAATCTGTCCTTCGTTGCGGGCGAGGGGCCGCGCCTCACTCCCCCGCTCGGCAATTCCGAACTCGCCGAGCTGCAAAGTTTTCCGGGGCGGCTCGATCCGATCTACGAAACGATCCGCAAGGTCAGGCAGACTTTAGGCGCTGGAAAGACTTTGATCGGCTTTTCGGGGAGTCCCTGGACCGTCGCGACCTACATGGTCGCGGGGCAGGGAAGCCGCGACCAGACGGAAACGCGCCGTTTGGCTTATTCCGATCCTCGGAAAATGCAGTCGATCGTGGATCGGATCGCCGAGGTCACGATCGATTATCTCTGCGGACAGATCGACGCCGGCGCGGAGGCGGTGCAGCTGTTCGACAGCTGGTCGGGAAGCCTTGCTCCGAGCGAGTTCGAGCGCTGGGTGATCGCGCCGACGGCGCGGATCGTGAAAGCGGTGAAGGCGCGCCATTCCGACGTTCCCATCATCGGTTTTCCGAAGGGTGCCGGGGGCAAGCTTCCTGCCTATGTGCGTGAGACGAAGGTCGACGCGATCGGGATCGACGAGACAGTGGATCCAGCCTGGGCGGACAAGGCACTTCCGAGAAGCCTGCCGGTGCAGGGCAATCTCGATCCGCTTGCGCTGCTTGCCGGAGGTGATGCCTTGGCGAGCTCGGTAAAGCGCATCCTTGACGCTTTCGCCGAGCGTCCTCACATCTTCAACCTGGGCCACGGGATCCTTCAGGAAACGCCGATCGCTCACGTCGAAGAGCTGGTAAGCCTGGTGAAAGGGGCAAAGTGATCGATCTGACCGGCTTCCTCGGCGCCGCCTATCCGTGGGTGAAGGCCGCGCATGTGACCTTCGTGATCTTCTGGCTGGCCGGCCTGTTCCTGCTTCCGCGTTTCTACGTCTATCATCATGAAACGACGATCGGCTCGCCGGAGGATCGCGCCTGGATCGAACGCGAAGCCAGAGTGACTTCGATCATCCTGATGCCCGCGATCGCTCTGGTGTGGATCCTCGGACTGATGCTCGCCTTCAACCTCGATCTTTGGGGCGAAGGCTGGTTTCAGGCGAAGCTTGCGCTGGTGATCGCTCTGTCAGGCTATCAGGGCTGGCTCAAATCCTATGGCAGGAAGCTTGCGAACGGAAAACGCACGCTTTCGGGCAAGGCATTGCGGGCGATCAACGAGATTCCTGGTATCGCCGCGGCGCTGATCGTCGTCCTGGTCATTGTTCGTCCGTTCTGAACGCTTTGGCGATCCGGTCTGCGGACGCTGATTGACAGCGGCCCGGAGGAACCATACCGCTAATCGTAACGGCTATTCGGCCAGTTTTCATTTCTCGCCGGTGACCGTTTCCCTTGTGTTGAGCGGCGTCCTGCCGCCCTCCAGCTTTGTCGATCCATTAAGAAGCTCGAGCACCAACTCCCAAGAAAAGACTGTGTTATGCATTTGAAAGAATTGAAAAAGAAAACCCCCGCCGAGCTGGTCGCGATGGCCGAGGAGATGGGGGTCGAGGGCGCATCCACGATGCGCAAGCAAGATCTCATGTTCTCGATCCTGAAGGTTCAGGCCGAGAATGGAGTCGAAATCATGGGTTCGGGCACCATCGAGGTGCTGAACGACGGTTTCGGTTTCCTCCGCTCGCCGGAGGCCAATTATCTCGCTGGGCCCGACGACATCTATGTCGCCCCGTCGATCGTCCGCCGTTTCGGGCTGCGCACCGGCGACACGGTCGAGGGCGAAATCCGCGGACCCAAGGAAGGCGAGCGCTATTTCGCTCTGACCCGGGTCACGACGATCAATTTCGACGATCCCGAGACCGTCCGTCACCGCGTGAATTTCGACAATCTGACGCCGCTCTACCCGGATGAGAAGCTCAAGCTCGATACGCTCGATCCGACGATCAAGGACAAGTCGGCTCGCGTAATCGACATCGTCTCGCCGCTCGGCAAGGGCCAGCGCGCGCTGATCGTGTCGCCGCCGCGGACCGGCAAGACCGTGCTGATGCAGAATATCGCGCGGGCGATCACGGACAATAATCCCGAGGTCATCCTCATCGTCCTGCTCATCGACGAGCGGCCCGAGGAGGTCACCGACATGGAGCGTTCGGTCAATGGCGAGGTCATTTCCTCGACCTTCGACGAGCCGGCGTCGCGTCACGTCCAGGTCGCCGAGATGGTGATTGAAAAGGCCAAGCGCCTCGTCGAGCACAAAAAGGATGTGGTGATCCTTCTGGACTCGATCACGCGTCTCGGCCGTGCCTACAACACCGTCGTTCCGAGCTCCGGCAAGGTGCTGACCGGCGGCGTCGACGCCAATGCTCTGCAGCGGCCGAAGCGTTTCTTCGGCGCCGCGCGCAACATCGAAGAAGGCGGCTCGCTTTCGATCATTGCCACGGCACTGATCGATACCGGATCGAAGATGGACGAGGTCATCTTCGAAGAGTTCAAGGGTACCGGCAACAGCGAAATCGTGCTCGACCGCAAGGTAGCCGACAAGCGCATCTTCCCGGCGCTCGACGTCGGCAAGTCCGGCACCCGCAAGGAAGAGCTGCTGGTCGAGCAGGGCACCCTTACGAAGATGTGGGTGCTGCGCCGGATCCTCATGCAAATGGGTACGGTGGACGCGATGCAGTTCCTGCTGGACAAGATGAAGGATGCCAAATCGAACGAGGACTTCTTCGCTTCGATGAACCAGTAACGGCGAGGGCGGGCAGCCTGGGGAAATGTTCGAGGGGTTCAGCTTTGCGAATGTCCTGACGGCTGCTGGCCTGGCCAAGCTCGTTCAGATCATCGTCGGCGACCTCACCATGGCCGGCGACAATGTCGTCATCATGGGCGCGCTTGCGTCCGGACTCCCGGCGAAGGACCGCCGCAAGGTCCTTCTTTTCGGCGTCGGCATGGCGCTGGTCTTCCTCATCACCTTTGCGGTGATCGCTACCCAATTGCTGAAGGTCACCGGTCTCGTCTTCGCCGGTGGCCTCCTGCTGATGTGGGTCGCGTACAACATGGTTCGGGAGCTTCGCCGGCCGAGCCCGATCGTGATCAGCGACGATCCTGACACGCCGGCGATCGAGGGCCCGCCGCGAACGAAGACCCTGCTTCAGGCCGCCATCCAGATCACCATCGCCGATCTGAGCATGAGCCTCGACAACGTCCTCCTCGTCGCGTCGATCGCTCGCGAGAACCCGGCCTTGTTATTCATTGGGCTGACCTTTTCGGTGCTCTTCATGGGGCTGGCAGCGAACTACGTCGCCCGGCTGATCGAGCGCTATCACTGGATCAATTATGTCGGCCTGGCGGTCATCCTGTGGGTCGGCGTCAACATGATCTACGAGGGATGGATAGGCGGCGAGCACGTGCTGGGCTTGAGGAGCGTGCTCGGCCTAGTCTAGGGTCCGGCGGCAATGGATGCTGCCACCCTGATCACACCGGAAACGATTGCCGCTTTCGTCGAAATCCTGCTGATCGACATCGTCCTCGCGGGGGACAATGCGATCGTGGTCGGCGCGCTGGCCGCCGGGCTGCCTTCGGCGCAACGCAAGAAAGTGATCATGATCGGCGTCCTCGCGGCGCTGGTGCTCCGGATCGCCTTCGCGCTGGTCGTCACCCAATTGCTTCAAATCGTGGGCTTGGTCCTGGCAGGCGGTTTCCTCCTCCTCTGGGTGGCATGGCGCATGTACCGGGAGCTGGGCCACAAGACCGAGAGCGCCGGCTCGGAAGAGATCGAAGGCGACGAACATTCCGGCCTCAGAGCCGCCAAGAGCTTCACCAGTGCGGCCTGGGGCGTTGCCGTTGCCGACGTATCGATGAGCCTCGATAATGTGCTCGCTGTCGCCGGCGCGGCGCGCGACCATCCGTGGGTCCTTGTCTTTGGCCTGGTTCTTTCGGTTATCCTGATGGGCGTCGCGGCCAACATTATCGCAAAATATATTGAACGTTACCGCTGGATCGCCTGGGTCGGATTGCTGGTGATCCTCTGGGTCGCGGGCAAGATGATCTATGAGGGCGCGGGCCATGTCGCGCCCGTGATCGCACCGCTCTTCAGCTGAGGCCGAATGGCCGTCGAAACGATCTTCGCCTTGTCGAGCGGACGGCCGCCGGCTGCGATTTCCGTCATTCGCGTCAGCGGGCCGCAGGCGCACTCCGCCGCTTTCAGCATCGGCGGTGATCTGCCGCAAGCGAGGAACGCGGCCGTGCGCGAACTTCGGCATCCGGGTACGGGCGAGCTACTCGATGAAGCGCTGGTCCTTCGCTTTGACGCACCTGCGAGCTCGACGGGCGAAGATATCGTTGAATTTCAATGCCATGGCGGACGAGCGGTGGTGGACGCCGTGCTTGGCGCATTGGCTTCGATTGATGGGCTGAGGGAGGCGCAGCCCGGCGAATTCACTCGCCGAGCCTTTGAGAATGGCCGAATCGACCTCACCGAGGCCGAGGGCCTCGCCGACCTTATCGAAGCGGAAACCGAATCGCAGCGCAAGGCGGCCCTGGCGCTCGCCGAGGGCGGGCTGCGAAAGCAGATCGAAACCTGGCAGGAGCGTTTGCTCGGACTTTCCGCGCGAGCGGAGCGGGCGATCGACTATGTTGATGAGGATGAAGGCATCGCGAGCGTTGAGCTCGGGAACGAATGCCAAGATCTGGCGGCAGAGCTCCGGCAATGGCTCGAGCGGCCGCGTGTCGAGCCGTTGAAGGATGGCGTACGGGTTGTCGTCGCGGGCCCGCCAAATGCCGGAAAATCAAGCTTGATCAATGCGATAGCTGGCGAAGAGCGCGCGATCGTGACGGATCTTCCGGGGACCACGCGGGATCATATCGAAGTCCCCTTGGCGCTCGACGGGATTCCGATCCTTCTCACCGACACGGCTGGTTTGCGCGAAGCTGAGGACAAGGTGGAGGCAATTGGCGTGGAACGCGCTTCCCGCTTGGTCGAGGCGTCGGACGTGCTCGTTTGGCTCGGCGAGGACGAAATGGCGCCGTCGCACCCGCGTCGAATCGACGTTCATGCAAAGTCCGACATCGCTGCGCTGCGCCTCCCGGGTCGAATTCCCGTCTCGGCGGTCACTCAGGAAGGGATCAAGGATTTGCTCCAAGCCGTTGCTGCCCGGGCAAAGTCGCTCCTCCCGGGCGAGGGCGCAGTAGCCTTGAATCGCCGGCAGGCGTCCTTGATCGATGAAGCGAGCCGGGCGGTCGGGGCGGCAGGAGAGTCGGGTGATCCGGTTCTGACCGCCGAAGATCTCCGTCATGCGAGAGCGGCCTTCGACCGGCTGACCGGTCGAGCCGGGGTCGAGGACGTACTGGATGCATTGTTCGGTCGCTTCTGTCTCGGCAAGTGATGTTTCACGTGGAACAGTCATCGGCTAAGGCGGGTCCCATGCATGACGTCCTGGTCATCGGTGCCGGTCACGCCGGATGCGAAGCTGCGGCCGCCGCGGCTCGTCGTGGCGCGCGCGTCGGGCTGCTGACCTTCCGTGCGGAAGATGCGGGCCAGATGTCTTGCAACCCTTCGATTGGCGGCGTGGGCAAGGGGCATCTCGTTCGCGAGCTCGACGTCTTCGACGGCCTGATGGCGAGGGCCGCTGATCGCGCGTCGATCCATCGCCGGATGCTCAATCGCAGCAAGGGTCCGGCGGTCTGGGGCCCGCGCGTGCAGGCGGACCGCAAGCTCTATCGGGAGGCGGTTAGCCAGTTGCTCGGGGAGAGCGGCGCGGAAATCATCGTGGCTGAGGCGCTCGCCTTGGTCATTCGCGATAACCGCGTCGTTGGTATTGAAACGAGCAGAGGGACATTGCCGTGCCGCGCGGCGGTAATTACGACGGGCACGTTCCTCGATGCGCGCATGTTCGTTGGGGAAAAGATCATGGAGGGTGGCCGCCGCGGCCAAACGGCATCCTTGTCGCTTGCAAGCCAGATCCGTGAAATCGGCTTGGGCCAGGGACGCCTCAAGACCGGGACGCCGCCACGGCTGGATGGGCGAACGATCGATTGGGCGCGTCTGGAAGAGCAGCCGAGCGATGCGGATGCATGGACCATGTCGGCCCTGGGCGACGAGATCCGGCAGCCTCAGCTTGGCTGTGCGATCGCTCGAACCAATTCGCGAACGCATGACATCATCGCGGCCAACTTCGACCGTTCGCCGTTGTTCGCTGGTTCGATCGAGGGCAGGGGGCCGCGATATTGCCCCTCCATCGAGGACAAGGTGAAGCGTTTCGGCGACCGCGACAGCCACCAGATCTTCCTGGAGCCCGAGGGCCTCGACGATGTCCTGGTCTATCCCAACGGAATTTCGACGTCTCTGCCCGAAGACGTGCAAGACGACTTCGTTCGCAGCATCGAAGGGCTCGAGCGGTCCGAAATCGTTCGACCGGGTTATGCGGTCGAATATGAATTCGTCGACCCGCGGAAGCTGAATGCTGTCCTCGAGGTCCGGGAATTGCCTGGCCTGTTCCTGGCTGGCCAGATCAACGGAACGACGGGTTATGAAGAGGCCGCGGCCCAAGGACTTGTGGCGGGTCTCAATGCGGCTGCCGCGGCACTCGAACTTGATGAGGTCCGCTTTGACCGACGCGCCTCCTACATCGGAGTGATGATTGACGACCTGACTCTCCAGGGGGTCAGCGAACCTTATCGAATGATGACCGCGCGGGCCGAACATCGCCTGTCGTTGCGCGCGGACAATGCGACGACGCGTCTAGGGCAGGCGGCGATCGACGCGGATTGTATTTCCAACCGTCGCAAGGATCAGATCGAGTCTCATTTCGCTGAACGCGGCAGCTCGAGTTGGAGCGATTCGGATGAGGCGCGGGCCGACGCTCTCTATGCGCCCTATGTCGCGCGTCAGGAGCGCGAATGGGCGGCGGTGCGGCAGGATGCACGCGTCTGGATTCCCCAGGCTCTCGACTACGCAACCATCCCGGGCCTTTCGAACGAGATGGTCGAGCGACTTCAGATCGCGGCTCCAGAGACGCTCGATCAGGCATCTCGCGTTCACGGAATCACGCCGGCTGCATTGTCCGCGCTCTACGTTGCGGTCGCGAGACGAGTGGCCGCGTGATCGGAGAACTTGAACGGGCCGCGGGCCGGCCTGTTTCACGTGAAACATTAGAGAAGCTCGAAGCCTATGTGGCGTCCCTCACGAGGGAAACCGCCCGGCAAAATCTGATTTCAGCGTCGACTCTCGACCGTGTCTGGGAGCGCCATATCCTCGACTCGGCGCAGCTGGTGCGTTTCGAGCCGAAGGCCGGCGCCTCCTGGGTGGACATCGGGTCGGGTGCTGGCTTGCCCGGGATCGTCATCGCGTGCCTTGTCGACGGCCGGGTGACGCTGGCCGAGCCGCGGCGCCTCAGAGCGGAGTTCCTGCGCATGATTGTCGACACCTTGGAGCTCAACGCCACCGTGCATTGTGCGAAAGCTGAGCGAATCGCCGGCAGTTTCGACGTGATAACGGCCCGGGCGGTTGCTCCGCTCGACAAGCTCCTCAGGATATCCCTGCATCTGTCCACAGGAAAAACCGTTTGGGCGCTTCCCAAGGGTAGAAATGCGCAAGCGGAACTGGCCGAGGCGCAACGGTCATGGCAAGGTGAGTTTCACGTGGAACAGAGTGCCATCGACGAGGATTCTTGGATCGTCGTGGGCACGGGGGTGAGGGCGAAGATCCGATGATCCGCATTGCGGTGGCGAATCAGAAGGGCGGGGTCGGCAAGACCACAACCGCGATCAATCTCGCGACGGCGCTTGCGGCGATCGGTTCACGAGTGCTTCTCATCGACCTGGATCCGCAGGGGAATGCCTCGACGGGCCTGGGGATTGGGGCGTCGAAGCGGGAGCGCTCGAGCTACGACGTGCTAATCGGCAGCGCGAGCGTGACCGAAAGCACCATTGCGACAAGGGTTCCGCGCCTCGATCTTCTCCCTGCAACTGTCGATCTCTCAGGCGCCGAAGTCGAAATGGTAGGCCTCGAGGATCGGGCGCATCGTCTGGACAAGGCGCTGAGTGCAACGCCGGCTGGTCGTTGGGACATCTGCCTGATCGACTGCCCTCCGTCGCTCGGCCTGCTGACCGTTAATGCCCTCGTAGCGGCGCGGCATCTCCTTGTTCCGCTGCAATGCGAGTTCTTTGCGCTCGAGGGGCTCAGTCAGCTGCTCCAGACGGTCGAGCGGATCCGCGCAGCCTTCAACCCGCGGCTCTCGATCCTCGGCGTCGCGCTTACAATGTTCGACCGCCGCAACAATCTCTCGCAAGCTGTGTCCGAAGACGTGCGCGCCTGTCTCGGCAAGGCGGTGTTCGACACGATCGTGCCGCGGAACGTGCGGCTCTCCGAGGCTCCAAGCCATGGACTCCCGGCGTTGATCTACGACCTCAAATGCCCCGGTTCCGAGGCCTATATCCGATTGGCTCGTGAACTCATCGGTCGTTTGCCCCAGTTGGCGGAGGCAGCATGAGCGAAAAGCCTGCTAAAGGGCTCGGAATGGGACTCCAGGCCCTTCTCGGAGAGGCCTCCCGGCCGGCGCCCCCCGGAGAGGCTGCTGCAGCCTCGGAGGGAATCCGTGAGATTGAAATCGGGCGAATTCGTCCGAACCCCAATCAGCCGCGTATCCAATTCAGTGAGGAGTCGATCGACGAGCTCGCGGATTCGATCGCCGAGCGCGGTGTACTCCAGCCGATCCTGTTGCGGCCACATGGGGATGGCGAAGGTTATGAGATCATCGCCGGCGAACGCCGATGGCGGGCGGCACAGCGGGCGCGGCTGCACACGATCCCCGCGCTTGTTCGCGAATTCGACGAGGCGACCACGGCCGAGGTCGCGCTGATCGAGAATATCCAACGCGAGGACTTGAACGCAATTGAGGAAGCCGAAGGCTATCGACAATTGATCGATCGCCACGGCCACACGCAGGAAAATGTCGCCAGGATCGTTCACAAATCCCGAAGCCATGTCTCTAACTTATTGAGATTGCTCGATCTTCCGGAATTTGTCCGCCAATCGCTTCTGCGAGGCGATATCAGTATGGGTCACGCCAGAGCCGTGGCAACGGCTCCCGATCCGGAGAATCTGACTAGGGACATCATCAAGAAGGGGCTTTCGGTCCGCCAGGCGGAGGCGCGCGCGAAGACGGCGAGGGACGGCCGGCCACAGCGCGAGCTCATTCTCACCGAACGCAAGGTCGACGCCGATCTCGCTGCGCTCGAGCGCCAACTTGGGGATATGCTCGGTCTTAAGGTCGAGGTCCTGCACAAGGGAGCCGGCGGGACCGTCAGCCTGCATTATTCGAGCCTCGACCAGCTCGACATGCTTTGCCAGCGGCTTTCGGGCGAACCGATCTAGCTCAGCGCCGTTTCGCCGCCCGGGCGATCGCCAGCAACTCTTCCCCAAGGGCTTCTTGGGTCGGTACGGGGCTGAACATCATCTCTCGTTCAAGCTTTCCGGCGCGTTCGGAAATTGTCGCAAGCCTCCTGGAGTCCCATAAGCTCAACAGCCTCTGCACAAGGGCTTTGTCCTTCCAG
>Ga0207674_10003759_pt1 | contig 18521 bp, 18 predicted proteins | sample KBSCornC72_FD_184303 | JGI IMG/M metagenome (GOLD analysis project Ga0207674, IMG submission 184303) | Corn rhizosphere microbial communities from Kellogg Biological Station, Michigan, USA - KBS Corn C7-2 (SPAdes) (version 2) | ecosystem: Host-associated > Plants > Roots > Rhizosphere > Soil ... | reverse complement strand
TCGACGATCGGCCGTTCGATCAGGATCGGGTGAGCGGCCATGGCGTCGAGCACCTCGTCATCGGTGACGTCGGCGCGGTTGAGCCCGAGCTCGGCGGCGAGCGGCTCCTTCGCGCGCAACCCCTCGCGGGGGGTGATTCCCGCCCGGTTGTACAGCCGCGCGAGCTCGTCGCGGCTCGGCGGATTCTTCAGATATTCGTGGATCCAGATGTCGCAGCCGGAATCCCGGAGGATATCAAGGGTCTTGCGGGACGTTCCGCACATCGGGTTATGAAAAATTGTTGCCTTCATCGTCGCTGCTGTTCCTGTCGTCAATTCAGAAGGTTAAACAAAGATTTAACGAGTGGAGAGTCGCCTTCCCGACTTGCATTGTCGCGGTCGCGGAACGATGGGCGGCCCTCGTCGTTCCTGCGCTTGTAACATGCACCGTCCCCGACGGTAGGTGCGGCGTGCGCATGTTCAGCAGTTCAATAGAACGGGAGAAAGAGCGATGCGGAAATCCATTTTTGCCTTGGCCCTCGCAAGCACGGCAATGCTCGGCGCGTGCGCCAGCAATCCTGCGGTGACCCGCGATGCGGCGATCGGCGCTGCGGGCGGCGCTGCGGTTGGCGCCGTGGTTCCTGGCGTCAGCGTGATCGAGGGCGCCGCTGTCGGCGCGGCGATCGGCGGTCTTGCCGGTGCGGTGTGGGCCGACAACAACAATGACGGCTATGTCGACGGCTATGTCTACAACGGCCAATATTATGCCGGCACGCCGACGGGCTACGATCCTTCAACGCACAGCGTCCTCGCCAGCGCGGCGACCGGCGCTCTCGGCGGCGCGGCAATCGGCGCTGCTGCCGGCGCGGTTCTGCCGGGCGTCAGCGTCCTCCAGGGCGCGGTCATCGGCGCTGCGGTCGGCGGACTTGCCGGTGCGGTCTGGGCCGACCGGAACAATGACGGCGTGGTGGACGGATACGTCTATAACGGGCAGTACTATCAGGGTGCGCCTGCGGGATACTCAACCACCACGACCACGACCGTCGCACCGCCGCCAGCCCCGATGCGGAGCGGCGAGCGCGGCTGACCGGTTCGAACTATCGGAGAACAAGTGAAGAGTTTGCGTGACCTGTGCACCGGCCGTCGGCCGGTGCACTTTTTTCTAAACGGCGCTGCACTCGCGGCGCTGACGATCGCCTCAGCGCCAGTCGCGGCGCAGGCCCAGCCGACCGCCGCCCCCGCCGTCCAGCCAGTACAGCCGGCGGGGCAAAGCGTCGCCGACTTCTATCGCTTGAGGAACGGCTATCCGCTGTGGCTGGCATCCAATTCGGGCGACGCCGCGCAGCAGCTGCTGACCTTTCTGTCGAGCGCGAACATCGATGGGCTCGACCCTTCGCGCTATCATCTTGACGAGCTCCGGCGGCTGGTCGACGCGGCGCGTGGCGGCAAGAAGAAGCGCGTCGACGAAGCCGACCGCGCCCTGTCGGCCGCCTTCGTCTCCTATGTCGACGATCTCCGGGCAGAGCCCGGCGGCGGGCTCACCTATGTCGACGCCGACTTGAAGCCAAAGCCGCCCACCGCGCTCGCCACCTTGCTGATGGCCGCTTCCGCGCCGTCGCTGTCCGACTACATGCACTCGATGGAGTGGATGCACCCGATCTATGCCGAACTTCGGGACGCGATCGCCAACCACAAATACTCGACCGACGACCAGCGGCAGGTGCTCGCGCTGAACCTTCAGCGTGCGCGCGTGCTGCCCGCGGGCAAGCAGCGCTACGTGCTGGTCAATGCGGCGCAGCAGCGGCTGTACATGTACGAGGACCGCAAGCCGGTCGACTCGATGGTGGTGGTCGTCGGCAAGCCGAAGTGGCCGACGCCGATGCTCGCCGCCTACATCCGCTATGCGGCGCTCAATCCCTATTGGTACGTGCCGTCCGACCTCGCCGGCGAGGACGTCGCCCAATATGTCGTGAAGTACGGCCTCAAATATCTCGACGAATATGGCTATGAGGTCGTCGACGACTGGACTCCCAATCCGACGATCATCGACCCGAAGACGATCGATTGGCAGGGCGTCGTCGACGGGAAGGTCGACGTGCTGATCCGCCAGAAGCCGGGGCCGAAGAACTTCATGGGACGGATCAAGTTCATGTTCCCCAACCAGTTCGGCGTCTATCTGCACGACAATCCGCGGCGCGAGCTGTTCGAAAAATCGGTCCGTTATTTCAGCGGTGGCTGCGTCAGGCTCGAGGATGCATGGCGGTTGAGCAAATGGCTGTTCCACCGCGACCTGACCTGGGAAGGCGCCGGTCCGGAGGAGCCGGTGCCGCTGGCGCAACCCGTGCCGGTCTACATCACCTATTTGACCGCGATGCCAGATGGGCAGACGATCGCTTATTACGACGATGCTTATGGGCGCGACAAAGCGCAGATGGCGGCCAGCGACAGCAAGTCAGACCAGAGCTCGGTCGCGAGCCGCTAGGGCCGCCACCAGTTCGGAGCGAAGGTGACGTCTTGCGCGATCGCGCGGCCGGATGCATCGCGAGCGGGACTGAATCGCACATATTCGATCGTCAGCTGACACATCAGCGAATCCGCGGTCGCGTTGCCGCTGCTTCGGACAACCCGGCAATTTGAGACAGTCCCGTCGGGGTTCACGCGGATCGTGATGGCGACACTGCCGGCGGCCATTCCGCTGTCGGCCAGGCGGCGATATTCGCGATTGGGGATCTTGGTGATCTTCCGCGCCGGGGTGAAGCCGGTCGTGTCCCCGCCACCACCTGCACCGCTTCCCAAGCCACCCGCGCCGGTGCCGGTGCCGCTGGCGGCCGCGCCGGACCTGGCCGCGCTGCCAGCGCCCGCGACCTTCGCCGCGGGAACCGGTGAGGGAGCGGGAAGCTTGGGCTGCGGTGCGACCACAGGGGTCGGCTCGGCCTTCTTAGCCGCCGGTCCCTCGGGCTTCTTCATCGCCTGCGGCTTGGGAGAGGGCTTGGGCGGCTCGACCGGCGGCGGTGGCGGCTGCATGAGATTGAAGGTCTTCAACGGCTCGACCAGCTGTCGCACCATCGAAACGTTGAGCCCGCTGAGGATGATCGCCGCCAGCGCCACGTGAACCAGCACGACCCCGGCGATCGCTTTCGCCTGGTCGGGCCGGTCTGCGGTTCCACGATAGCTGGACATCGCTCGTCTCTGCGAAAGAACGCCTGTTGCCAGCCAAGGTTTACGTCGAACGCGCCTTCGCCTCGGCGGCGAAATCGGCGTTCTTCCGCTCGGGTCCTATTGCCGTCCAGACCGCAATAAGGACCGCCATCGTGCCGCCGAAGATCGCCAGCGCGAGCCCGTAATCATTGCCGTGGCTCTCCGCGATTTGCGCCTGGAAGACCGCGTTCTTCGACGTGATCAGATTGCCGAGCTGGTAGGCGAATCCGGGAAACAAAGCTCGCACGGCGGGCGGCGAGAGCTCGTTCAGGTGCACCGGAACGATGCCCCACGCGCCCTGCACCGCGACCTGCATCAGGAAGGCTCCGATGGCGAGCAGGAGGGGCGTGGCGGTGAACGCCCAGAGCGGAATGATTGGCAGCGCGAGGACCGAGGCGATGATGATCGTGCGCTTGCGGCCGATCTTCTCGGACCAAATCCCGAAGCCGATCCCGCCGACGATCGCGCCCACGTTCATGATCGCAGTCAGCGTCCCGGTGAGGTGCGTTGAGAAATGGTGCTGCTGCTGGAGGAAGGTCGGGTAAAGGTCCTGGGTGCCATGGCTGAACGCGTTGAACGCGGCCATCAGCACGATCATGTAAAGCGCGATCTTCCAGTAGCGCAGCAGCTCAGCAATCGGGTTGACCCGGGGTGTCGCGCGCTGCGCCTCGAACACCGGGCTCTCCTTCACATGGATACGGATGAGAAGGACGAGCAGCGCCGGCGCGACGCCGACCATGAACATGCCCCGCCACCCGATCGTGTCGAACAGCAGGAAATAGACCAGGCTGGCGACGAAATAGCCGGAGGGATAGCCGCTCTGCAGCAGGCCCGAGACGGGCCCGCGAAGCTTCGCCGGAATCGATTCCATGACCAGGCTGGCGCCAAGGCCCCATTCGCCGCCCATCGCGATTCCGAACAGGAACCGGAGAACCAGCAGAGCGGTGAGCGACGGCGCGAAGCCCGAGGCGAACTCGAACACCGAAAAGAGGATGATGTCGGCCATGAGGACTGGGCGCCGGCCGAAACGCTCGGCGAGCCAGCCGAACACGAATGCGCCGATCGGGCGCGCGGCGAGCGTCAGGAAAATCGCGGAGGACACAGCGGCGATATCGGTACCGAACTCGGCGGCGATCGCCTTCAGCATGAAGACCAAAAGGAAGTAATCGAACGCATCGAGCGTCCAGCCGAGATAGCTCGCCCAGATCGCGCTGCGCTGCGACGGCTCGAGCGATTTCAGGTCCGCGATCACGCTCATCGGCTTCTCCCCAGGAGCCTTCTACTGCCCGGCGGTCGGGTCGTCGGCAAGCCGGGACGGCCGCAGCAGGTTACAGGGAATTCATGGAACAGCGGATTTCAAGCTCGCGTTGCGGGCCAGGTAGATGAAGGAGGCCCAAGATGAAAATTCTCGCTGCACTTGGCGTTGCGTCGGCCATCGCCATGATCGCGAGCACCCCCGCGGAGGCCCGGCAGGGTTGCGGACCGGGATTTCACCGGGCCTACAACGGGATGTGCCGTCCGAACCGCGATATGCAAATGCGGCGCATGCAATATGTCGAAGGCCGCTATTATGGCGGTCACGGCTATTGGTATCACAACCGCTGGTACCAGCATCGGCATCGCCGCAACGGCGTCTGGATCTACCTCTAGATCCTAGGACGCGCAGGGGGCCGGCGTAACGCCGCCCACGGCGGAGGGACGATCACTACGGAGATCGCGGCCGTGTCGCGCCGTCGGTTCGGGCCCGTTGCCCAGCCCACGCCATAGCGCGCTGTTGAAGGCGGCTGTGTCGAGACGATCCTCCTTGCTGAAGTCCTGGCCCTTCATCGCCGCTGCCCAATAAGCGGCAGTGTGAGCCGGGCACTCTGCCGAGGCGCGCTCCGCGGTCGGCACGAAGCGATCTCGCGCAATCGGGAGCTGCGTCGAGCGCAGCGGGTTCGCGGCCTCGGCGCGATAGGTCCATTGCGACTGCTTCGGGTCGAACAGGTCGGCCATGGGCGCCGCAAGTGCGTCGTTGAGCCCGAGCGGCTTCAAGCCGAGCACCGTTTCGATGGTCCTCAGCAAGTTCAACGTCGTGTAGCGGGTGGAGATCACGGCCCCATGGCGGACGTACGGCCCGACGACGAACGCCGGCGCGCGGCGCGCGTCGACATGGTCCGTGCCGTTCTGCGCATCGTCCTCGATGATGAAGACCAAGGTCGAACTGGCGGCTTTGCCGCGCGCGATCCGCTCGACAACCTTGCCAATCGCGAAATCATTGTCGGCCATTTGTGTTTCGACCGTGTTCACGCCGTCGATCGCCTGGTCGAACGAGCCGAAATGGTCGTTGCCGAGACGTAGCAAGGTGAGCGCGGGAAGCGTGCCCGCGGCCTCCTGCCGGCCATATTCGCGCTCCCATTCGCGTTCGCGCCAAAAGTCCGGGAGCTTAAGGTCGAAGCCGCGGTAATAGGGGTCGCTGCGGGTCGCGAGCAGCCGGTCGCCCGGCGTGTAGATGCGGCGGCGCTCCTTGAACGGCTCCCGGATCAGCGGCATTCCGCCGGGCGCCGAGGGATCGTAGTTGGACGCGTCGGAGAAACCGTAGTTGCGCACCGACAGCCCGGCGCGGATCGCCGCATCCCACAGATAGCCCTGGTCGGGCTTGTCGTCCTCGTCGGGGTCAGGCGTGGTCAGCAGAGCGGGTCCGGGCAGGAGATCGGGATCTTTCGACAGCGTCGGATCGGTCGCATAGCGCTCCGCCATCGTCTGCTGCGGATGGATGTTGCGGAGGATTTCCTCGGATTCATACGACAGACCACGGTCCGCATAGGTCACCGGCACGCTCTTCTCGAGCAGGTCGGTTGCGCGCGCCGCGGTCGACCACGACCACCCCGCCGCCGATACTTCCCCTGAATCGTAGAAATTATCGAGCGTGACGAACTGGCGCGCGAGCCGGTGATGGTTCGGCGAGAGGTCCTTTCCGAGGATCGCAAGGTGCGGGTCGCCGTTGCCCACGTCGAGGTCGCCGAGAACCTGGTCATAGGTGCGGTTCTCCTTGATGATGAAGACCACGTGCTTGATGCGGGCGCGAACGGCCGCCATTCGGGCGACCGCCGCGGCGCGTTCAGCGGCATTCGGCAGGCCGATGTTGCCGGCGACCTGAAGCGTGGTTGCGGCCAAGCCGTGAGGGTCCGGCAGGGGGATCTCGGTCAGCCCAGCCTTTTCGAGCTGCCAGATATACTGGTTCGCCGCGCCGCAGGCGCTGGGCTGACCGCGATACTTGGCGAGCGCGGGCCTGCATCCGAGCGGATTGGGGCCGGGCGGACTCTTGCGGTTCGCCACGAACAGCCGGGTGCCGCTGGCATCGGTTGCGACAGCGCTCGGGTACCAGCCGGTGGGGATCAGCGCCTGCACCGTATCGTCACTGACGATGCCGAGTGCGTTGATGCCGCCGAGCGTCACCAGCAGCCGTCCGTCTGGAAGCTGCGCGAGGCCATTGGGGTTCAGGCCCTTGCCGAGCGGCGGGGCGGCGAGCGCGGCCGGCAAGGCAAGGCGCGGTTCGGCGACGAGGCGGCGGCTGGCGAAGTCGACAACGGCGAGCCGGTCGTCATTGTCTTCGGTCGCAAAGAGACGGTTGGCCCTGCGATCGACGAGCAGCGCAGTCGGCTGCCCGATCGTCTTCACGCGACCGTCGACGCGGACCGCGTTGTCTGAAATCGACAATGCGACGAGCTGGCGATCGCGCGGCGACGAAACCCACGCGTGGCCCCTATCGGTCCAGGCGACCGCAAAGGGGAATTCGCCGCCGGGAACGCCGCGTTGCGCCGGGTTGATCTTCCCGGGGCGAAGGTCCTGCTCGGCGATGACCGCCTGTCTGCCCAGATCGACCAGGCTGACCGAATCGTTGTAATAATTGGCAACGAGCGCGCGGCGGCCGTCGGGGCTGACCGCGACCCCAGCGGTCTGGGGGAGGACGTCCGGGCCGAGCCCCGCCTTGTGGCCGAGCGCGATCTTGCCCGTTGCCTCGAAGTTCGAGCCGCGGCGGCCGAACACAAAAAGCGCGTCGTCCGCTCCACCGCCGACGACGAAGGCGCTTCCGTCCGGCAGCCACGCGATGCCGCCGAAGCTGTTCGGGACCTGCAGCGTCTGGAGCCATTGCGCGTGCGGGCCGGTGATGGCGTAGCGGAAGATATATTGCGTCGACTGGGCAGGGAGGAGCTTGCCGTCGGGGCCGTTGAAATGATTGTAGCCGCTGGTCAGCACGAGCATCTCGCGCTTGTCGGGACTGACCGCGATGGCCGAGGCGCCGTCGGCGACATAAGTCGGGTGCGGGCCGACGTTGGTGACGAGCGGCGTGTAGGTGGCTCCAGGCGTCGCAGTGGGCGTCAGGGCCTGGTTGGTCGGCAGCATTTGCTGTGCGGTCTGGGCGAACGCTGGAGCCGCAGTTGCGGCGATCACGGCTGCGGAAACCAGCAACGTACGCATATTCACCCTCCCGGCGCAGACGCGACTGGAAACGGCTTATGACAGTCGGAGCTCAGGCGGAAGGCTCGCTCTCGCCTGCTGGCCGCGCGAGCCATTGTTCGAGCCATTTGATCGTATAGTCGCCAGCGAGGAACTCGGGGTCGCGGACCAGCCGCTGGTGCAGCGGAATCGTGGTCTTCATCCCCTCGACGACGAACTCCTCGAGCGCGCGCTTCAAGCGCATGATGCATTCGTCGCGATTCCGTCCGTAGACGATCAGCTTGCCGATCATGCTGTCGTAGAACGGGGGCACGCGATAGCCGGTGTAGAGGCCGCTATCCACCCGGACGTGCATTCCGCCCGGCGCGACGTAATTCTTCACCAGCCCTGGCGACGGAGCGAACGTCTCGGGATCCTCGGCATTGATCCGGCACTCGATCGCGTGCCCGTGCAGCTCGACGTCCTCCTGGCGGCAGGTCAGGCCTTCGCCGGAAGCAACTCGAATCTGCTCGCGAACCAGGTCCATGTCGCTGATCATCTCGGTCACCGGGTGCTCGACCTGGAGTCGCGTGTTCATCTCGATGAAATAGAACTCGCCATTCTCGTAGAGGAACTCGATGGTGCCGGCGCCGCGATAGCCCATCTCGGCCATCGCCTTGCGCACGCGCTCGCCCATCATCTCCCGTTCGACCCGGCTGATCACCGGCGAAGGAGCTTCCTCGAGGACCTTCTGGTGCCGCCGCTGGAGTGAGCAATCGCGTTCGCCGAGATGGATCGCCTCGCCATTGCCATCGCCGAACACCTGGAACTCGATGTGCCGCGGATCGGCGAGATATTTCTCCATATAGACTGTGTCGTCGCCGAACGCGGAGCGGGCTTCGGCGGCCGCCTGGCTCATCAGGCTGTCGAGCTGACTCTCCTCGGGCACGACCTTCATCCCGCGCCCGCCGCCGCCCGAGGCAGCCTTGATCAGGACCGGATAGCCGATCTCCGATGCGAGCTTCTTCGCCTGCGCGACGCTGGTGATGGGGCCATCCGAGCCGGGCACCAGCGGCAGGCCGAGCTTGGCCGCGGTGCGCTTGGCTTCGATCTTGTCACCCATCGTCCGGATGTGCTCGGGCTTGGGGCCGATCCAGACGATGTTGTGGCTTTCGACGATCTCGGCGAACTGCGCATTCTCCGACAGGAAGCCGTAGCCGGGATGAATGGCATCGGCGTGGACCACTTCCGCGGCCGAGATGATGTTGGGGATATTGAGGTAGGATTCGGTCGCCGGCGGCGGACCGATGCACACCGTTTCGTCGGCGAGGCGCACGTGCATTGCGTCCGCGTCGGCGGTCGAGTGCACCGCGACCGTGGTGATGCCCATCTCGTGACAGGCCCGATGGATTCGAAGCGCGATCTCGCCGCGGTTGGCGATCAGGACCTTGTTGATTTTCATCAACCGATGATCACCAGCGGCTGATCGAACTCGACCGGCTGGCCGTCGGCGATGAGGATCTTCTTGATGACTCCGCCCTCGGGAGCGGTGATCGGGTTCATCACCTTCATCGCTTCGACGATCAGCAATGTGTCGCCCGCTTTGATGGCCTTGCCGACCTCCACGAACGCAGCCGCACTCGGCTCGGGCGAGAGATAGGCGGTTCCGACCATGGGCGACTTGACCGTCGTTCCGGTGACTTCCTCGGCAGCCGGAGCGGCTACGTCCTCCTTGCCGTGCATCGGCGGCGCGGAGAGGGCGGGCGCTGCGGCAGGCGCGGACAGAGCAGCCGGGGCGCCGATCACCGCAGCAGGCTCGCGCTTGACCTTGATCCGCCGGTCGCCGTCCGCGACTTCGATCTCGGTCAACTCGTTCTCGGTCAGCAGATTGGCGAGCTCACGTACCAGCTTCGGATCGATGCGCATTGCGCTCTTCTCGCCGGAGCCGACGGAGTCCTTGGGTTGGGGCATCTTACTTCCTGCACCTGTTCGGGGCAGCGCTCTGTCACGCGATGGCCTTTCCGTCCACCCTCCACGCGCCTATTGGCAGCACGCGATGAACGTCGACGAGGCGATTGGAATCCGGGTCAATGGGGAGGCTCGGCGCGTTGCCGGAGGCATGAGCGTTGCAGAGATGGTCGGGAGCCTTGGGCTCGATCCGGCGAAGGTCGCGGTCGAGCGCAATCGGGAGATCGTCCCGCGGTCGCTGCTCGGGGAAGTGCGGGTCGAGGACGGCGATCAGTTTGAAATCGTGCATTTCGTTGGAGGCGGGTGAGTGACCGCGCAGCAGGACATCAAGGCGGACACCTGGACGGTCGCCGGGCGCACCTTCAGCTCGCGGCTGATCGTCGGGACGGGCAAGTACAAGAGCCTCGAGGAGAATGCGGCCGCCGTCGAAGCGTCGGGCGCCGAGATCGTGACCGTCGCGGTGCGGCGGGTGAATATCTCCGATCCTACTCAGCCGCGCCTGACCGATTTCATCGACCCCAGGGCGGTCACCTATCTCCCGAATACCGCGGGTTGCTTCACCGCCGACGAGGCGATCCGAACGCTTCGGCTCGCGCGCGAGGCGGGCGGGTGGAACCTCGTGAAGCTCGAAGTGCTGGGCGAGGCGAAGACCCTTTACCCGGACATGCGCGAGACGCTGCGCGCGACCGAGGTCCTGGTGAAGGAGGGCTTCGAGCCGATGGTTTACTGCGTCGATGATCCCATCGCCGCGAAGCAGCTCGAAGAGGCCGGAGCGGTCGCGATCATGCCGCTGGGCGCACCGATCGGGTCGGGACTGGGAATCCAGAATGTCGTGACTATCCGCCTCATCGTCGAAGGCGCTGGTGTGCCGGTGCTGGTCGACGCCGGTGTCGGCACGGCGAGCGATGCCGCCGAAGCGATGGAGCTCGGCTGCGACGGAGTGCTGATGAACACCGCCATCGCCGAAGCCAAGGATCCGGTGCTGATGGCGCGCGCGATGAAGGCTGCGGTCGAGGCGGGGCGGCTCGCCTATCTTGCGGGGCGCATGCGGAAGCGCCGCTACGCCGATCCGTCGAGCCCGCTGGCGGGGCTCATTTAGTCGCAGTCACGATGTGCGCCGACATCGGCGCTTCAAAGCCGTTGGGTCCCTCGAATTGCCGCAATGCGACTTCGGCCGCGTCGGCCGCTGTAGCGAGTGCGTCCGGTCCGCTCTTCTCAATCTCCGAACGCATGGGGGTACCCTGCGTCAGGCCGATTGCAGCATCGCGTGCCGAGGGGGCGCGGCTGATAAGCTCGATCGTTTCGACATTGACGTCATTGAATCCTGCAGCACGCAGGTCGTGCTCGATCACGCTTGTGTCGAAATAACGAAAGGGAATGCGCTCGTAGAAGGCGGCGGCATGCTCGGGAAAGAGATCAGCCACCGCGCGGCCGGCGACACGCGTCGCAAGATTGCGATCGATGCTGTTCCAGATCGCAATCAGGTAGGATCCGCCGGTTCTCAGCACGCGAGCCGCCTCGCCATGTCCCTTCACTTTGTCCGGGAAGAACATCACGCCGAACTGACAGGCGACGAGGTCGAACGCCGCGTCGTCGAAGGGTAGCGCCAATGCGTCCGCAAACTCAAAGCGGACGTTGGGAGCGTCGAGGCGCTGCGCGGCTCGTTTGAGCATTGGCAGGTTGAGGTCCGTCGCGACGATCTCCGACTTCGGCAAGGTCTCATGCAGCGCCTCGGTCAATATGCCCGTTCCGGCAGCGGTCTCGAGGATGCGCTTCGAATGAATAACCTGCGCCCGCTCAGCGAGAATCTTTGCGTAGGGCCGGAACAGCAGGGGGACCATATATTGGTCGTAGATCGCCGGAATCGAACCAGCGAAAATTGTGTCCGTACCCATGGGAACGCCTGCTCTCCTTCGCTGGTTCTGGTGCAGGTCGGTTTCATGACAGACTTCGCATCCGCACGCGAGGCGATGGTCGAGCGGCAGCTCAAGCGCCGCGGCATCAGCGAGCCGGAAATCCTCGAGGCATTCCGGGCCGTGCCGCGCGAAGCGTTCATCAACGACGAATTTGCGCACCTCGCCTACGGCGACCACCCGCTGCCGATTGAGGCGAACCAGACCATCTCGCAGCCGTACATCGTGGCGCTGACGATCCAGGCCGCGGAGATCAAGCCGGGAGACAAGGTGCTCGAGGTCGGCGCCGGGTCCGGCTACGCGGCCGCGGTCATCAGCCGGATCGCCGGCAGGGTGATCGGCATCGAGCGCCAGCACGATTTGGTCGAGGTCGCGCGCGAGCGGCTGAGCCGCCTCGGCTATGACAATGTCGAGATTGTGGAAGGCGACGGGACCAAGGGTTGCCCGGCGCACGCTCCGTTCGACGCGATCGTCGCCGCGGCGAGCGGTAGCCACGTGCCGCACTCCTTCATCGAACAGCTGCGCGACGGCGGGTGCATCGTCATGCCGCTCGGCGGAGCCGGCTGGGTCCAGGAGCTGATCAAAATGACGAAGCGACCCGACGGCACGGTCGATCGCGAGAACCTGGGTGGGGTGCGCTTCGTTCCCCTGATCGGGGCAGAGGGCTGGAAAGATGCTTGATACCGAACTCGACACCCTGCCGCGGCTGATCGCCGATGCCGCCGAGCAACTGCCGCACATCGACGACCCACGCTTCGGCAGCTTCTTGGATCGTTTCGGCGACGCGCGCGTGGTGCTTCTCGGCGAAGCGAGCCACGGCACGAGCGAATTCTACCGAGCGCGAGCAGAGATCTCGCGTCGGCTGATCGAGCGTCACGGCTTCACGATCGTCGCGGTGGAGTCAGACTGGCCGGATGCCGCAACCGTCGATCGCTACGTCCGCCATCGCCCCTGGCGCGAAGGCGAGCTCAGGGCTTTCGAGCGCTTCCCGACCTGGATGTGGCGCAATCGCGAGTTCGACAAGTTCATTCGCTGGATGCGCGAGCACAATTCGCAGCGGCCATATGATCGGATGTGCGGCTTCTACGGCCTCGACCTCTACAACCTCAGCGGGTCCATGCAGGCGGTAATCGATTTCCTCGAGCGCGAGGACCCCGAGCTCGCCCGGCTGGCGCACAAGAGATATGGCTGCCTGGAGCCGTGGGCCGAGGAGCCACAGCTCTATGGGCGCAACGCGCTGCTCGAAGGGTACGCGCGCTGCGAGGTCGGCGCGGTGCAGATGCTGAAGGACCTCCTGAAGAAGCAGATCGATTGCTTCGGCGAAGAATCCGACGAGTGGCTCGACGCGCAGGCCAATGCGCGGCTGGTGAAGGACGCCGAGGCTTACTACCGGGTGATGTACTACGGCTCGGCGGAGAGCTGGAACCTGCGCGATACGCACATGTTCGACGCGCTCAACATGATCCTCGATGCCAAGGGGCCTGGCGCCAAGGCGATCGTCTGGGCGCACAACAGTCATATCGGCAATGCGGCGTTCACCGACATGGGGCAGCGGCGCGAGGAGATTAACATCGGCCAGCTGTCGAAGGAGAAGTGGGACGCCAAGGCTCGGTTGATCGGGTTCGGGACGCATAGTGGCACGGTCGCGGCGGCGGACGATTGGGACGCGCCGATGAAGATCAAGCAGGTCCGGCCGTCGCTACCCGAGAGCTACGAGCGCGCGAGCCACGACAGCGAGGTGCCCCGCTTCCTGCTCGACCTTCGCGAAGGCGAGGTCGGACGCGATGTCCGCGAAGGGCTGATGGAGCCGCGGCTCGAGCGGTTCATCGGCGTCATCTACCGGCCACAGACCGAGCGCTGGAGCCATTACAGCGAGGCGATTCTGCCCAAGCAGTTCGACGCTTGGGTGTGGTTCGACGAGACCCACGCCGTCACTCCGCTGCCGGGCGAGATGCGGCCGGGCGAAGCGGCGCCGCACGAGGAAGAGACCTATCCGTTCGGGCTCTAAGGAGGGGGTGCGATGAGCGACGACGAACGCGCGATCCGCGAGGTCGTCGAGACGTGGATGGATGCCAGCCGCCGCGGGGAAGTCGCAACCGTTCTCGACCTCATGACCGACGACGTTCTGTTCATGACGCCCGGGCGCGAGCCGTTCGGCAAGGCGGAGTTCCGCGCCGCTTCGGAGTCGATGCGGGATATGCGAATGGAGGGCCGCGCCGAGATCCGCGAGATCGAAGTGCTTGGCCGCTGGGCGTGGATCCGCAACCATATCGACCTGACGGTTACGCAGGCGGGCTGCGAGCCGGTGCGACGGTCAGGCTATACGCTGACGATCCTGCGCAAGGGCGAGGACGGCCGCTGGCGCTTGTTCCGTGACGCCAACCTGGTCAGCTGAGGTCTTTCTCGAACCAGTAGTGGGCGTACAATTCGTCGTTGAAGCGGGGCACTTCGCGATAGCCGCAGGAGCGGTAAAGCTGCTGCGCTTCACTGAGCGATTTTTCGGTCTCGAGCCGGAGCTTGCGATAGCCGAGCTCGCGCGCTCGCTCCTCCAGCGCTCCGAGAAGTCGCCGCCCAAGCCCCAGGCCACGAGCATCGGGCGAAACCCACATCCGCTTGATGTAGGCCGCGCCCTCGCTGTCGCGCTTGAAACCGCCGCATCCGACCGGCTTCCCGTGCAGGCGCAAAAGAAGGAAGCTGCCGTCCGGCGGAGCGAAGCCGTCGAGCGTGGGGGCGAGACTCCGTGCAGGGTCGAAGCCATCTTCGAAGCGATCGGAGATTTCGGCAAAATATCGCGACAGGCAATATTCGGCCTCGCGATCATCCGGCGCGACCTCTGCAATCCGGACCTCGGAAGCGCTTTCGCGCTCGATCATTTCCGCGCCTTCTCGCGCAGCTTCGTGATCGTCGTTGCGTTGCTGATCTGCTCCACGTCGGTCCTGCAATGGAGCAGGCGGATGCCCTTTCGCTTGAGCGCCTCGTTGAGCGCAGGAGCAAAGTTTTCGGTCTTCTCTACCGTCTCTGCCCAGCCGCCGTACGCGCGGCAGAGGGCGGCAAAGTCGGGGTTCCTGAGCTCGGTCGCCGAGATGCGCTTCGGATATTCGCGTTCCTGGTGCATGCGGATGGTGCCGTAGCTGGAGTTGTCCACGAGGATGATCAGCAAGTCGGCGCCATATTGTGCGGCAGTCGCCAGCTCCTGGCCGTTCATCAGGAAATCGCCGTCGCCCGCGACGCAAACCACGGGTCTGTCCTTGAACCGGAGCGCGGCGGCCACTGAGGCCGGCACTCCATAACCCATCGTGCCGCTGGTTGGCGCGAGCTGGGTCGGCATCGGTCCGTAGCGCCAATAGCGGTGCCACCAGCCCGAGAAATTGCCGGCGCCGTTGCAGATGATGGCGTTCTCCGGGAGCTTTTCGCGCATCACCTTCACGCACGGCCCGAGATCCAGCTTCACGCCCTTACGAGCTTGCGGCTCGCTCCATTCGAGCCATTCCTTGTGCGCGTCGTCGCCGCAGGAGAAGCGGACGAGGTCGGGATCGATCCATTCGTCGAGCATCTCTGCAAACTCGCCCATGTCGGCGCAGATCGGCAGGTCGGCGTGATAGACCCGGCCGAGCTCGTTCGGGTCGGGGTGGACGTGGACGAGCGACTGGCCGGGATGGTCGGGCGTGATGAGCGTGTAGCCGTCCGTCGTCGCTTCGCCGAGGCGCGGCCCAACGGCGAGGATCAGGTCAGCGTCCCGGATGCGCTGCTGCAGCTTGGGGTTCGGCCCGTAGCCGAGCTGGCCGGCATAGACCTGGCACGTGTTGCAGATGGCGTCCTGGCGCCGGAAAGCGGCGGCGACCGGGATTCCGTAGCGGAAGGCGAAGTTGGCGAAATGGTGCGCGGCGCGCGGGCTCCAGTCGGCGCCGCCGACGATCGCCACCGGCGAGGCGGCTTCCTTGAGCAACTCGAACATCGCCTGCACCGCGCCTGGATCGGGCTCTTCGGCGAGCGGCGGGACGCAGGGGCGGTCGGGCGTGTCGACCTCGTCGCGCAGCATGTCCTCGGGGAGGGCGAGCACAACCGGCCCGGGGCGGCCGGCGGTCGCGACGCGCCAGGCGCGATAGACATATTCGGGGATGCGCCGCGCGTCTTCGATCCGCGCCGCCCATTTCGCAATCGGCGCGAAGAATTGCGGGAAGTCGACCTCCTGGAACCCCTCGCGGTCGCGGTCGCCGCGCGCGACGTCGCCGATGAACAGGATCATCGGGGTCGAATCCTGGAAAGCGACATGGACGCCCGCGGATGCGTTGGTCGCGCCAGGGCCGCGAGTGACGAACGCGATGCCAGGGCGGCCCGTCATCTTCCCGTCCGCGTCAGCCATGTAGGCGACTCCACCCTCCTGGCGGCACACCAGCGTCTCGATCTCTTTCGCGTCGTGCAGCGCGTCGAGCACCGCGAGGAAGCTCTCGCCGGGAACCGTGAAGATTCGGTCGCAGCCCTGGATTTTGAGCTGGTCGACGAGGATGCGGCCGCCCGTTCGGACACCCATGCGCTTGGTCATGGCAGCCGTCTGTAGCGAGGCACGGGCCGGGCGTCATGTGGTCGAGTTGCAGCGCTTCGTCGGCGCTGAATGGCAAGCGAACGTAAACCTGGGCCCCTCAGCGCTACCTAAACAAACCGGACGCAAGCCGACGCGTTCATCTGCGACAGGGGCAAAATCCAACCGGAGAAGATTTATGTTGCACAGAGCACTGATGGCGGCTGCCGCGAGCGCCGCAATTGTTACCGCCAGTCCGGCGCTGGCCCAGCGGCACGGAGGCTCCGGCGGTCCGCCGACCGGCGCCGGCGCGGCTGCTGGAATGAACAGCCAGGGCCCGTCGAACGCGTCGCCGACAGGGATGATGAACGCGAGCCCGAACAGCGTGCTCAACAGGGTCACAACGGCCCCGACGACGAGCACGACGACCGGCACGAACGTTAGCACCAACTCCAAGGCGCTGGAGAACAGCCAAGGGCCGGCTAACGCTTCCGCGACCGGTATCAGTCACGCCAACAGCAACAGCGTCCTCGCGCGCGGCGCCGTTTCGAGCAGCACGCTTACGGGGCTTAATACCGGAATGACGGTGAACAACAGCAGCGGCACCTCGATCGGCACCGTGAGCAAGATCATCACCGGCCCGAACAACACGATCCGCGGCGTCGTCGTGACGTCGTCGACCGGCCAGACCTTCACGCTGGCGCCGAGCACTTTGACGATTTCGGGCGGTGTGATCACTACGACGAGCACGACGGGCGGCTAACGCTCGATCGATATGCGTCATGTGGGCTCCGGGCTTCGGTCTGGGGCCTTTTTTCATGCTCCATCGGCTGACCGTTTTCCAATGGCAGTTCGTCGCAACGGCAGGCAGCGGGAGCGGCGGAGAACGTTTCGTCGGCGTCCCCAACCTGTTTGCGTACCCAAACCTCAGGGAGGAGCTGATGACACGCTACACATGGATCGCTCTCGCGGGCGCGACGGCAATGTCGATGACCGCACCGGCAGCGGCGCAGAGCGCTGGATCGGCCGGCGGCCAACCCGCAACCGCGCAGCCGACAAGCAATGCGCCCGCTACGGCACCGGCTGCGGCCAACGGCGACGATCCGGCGGCCCCAGCGACCGACGCGAAGAGTGATACGAAGGCGAAAACCAAAGCCGGCGCAGACACAAAGGCGACCTGCGGCACCGTCATCAAGGCAGGCCCCGACCAGGGGCAGGTCATCAACAAGTGCAAGAGCCCCGACAAAGCCAAGACAGACTCGGACATGCCTCCGAAGTAGGACTCTGCACAGAACGGCCGTGAGGGTTCGGGGCTTAGGCTCCGAGCCCTCTTGCCTGCGCCTACGGCAATAATGGACAAACGAGACGCAAAGCCTAGGCTGCGGCCGCTCTAAAGAGGGGGGTTCTCATGAAGCCGATGTGGCTGCTGAGCGCGGTGGCGCTCGCCGGTGCGTGGCAGGCAAGCGGGAGTCAGGCGCAGGTATACGACGAGCGGCCGGCCAAGGTCGTGCCGGCGACGACCGGCTGGAACTATGAGCGGCGCACGGCCGAGATCCCGATGCGCGACGGCGTCAAGCTGCACACGGTCATCCTGGTGCCCAAGGGCGCGCACGATGCCGGGATCATCCTCACCCGAACGCCCTACAATGCCGATGCGCTGACCTCGAACGTGCACAGCGGCAACCTGGTCGCGGCGCTCGACGGCTATGACAATGCCGCCGATATCATCGTCGAAGGCGGCTACATCCGCGTGATCCAGGACATCCGCGGCAAGTACGGCTCACAAGGCACGTACGTCATGAACCGGCCGCTGGTCGGCAACCCCCTCAACCCGACCAAGGTCGACGATTCGACCGACGCCTACGACACCATCGACTGGCTGGTGAAGCACATCCCCGAAAGCAACGGCCACGTCGGGATCATCGGCATCAGCTATGACGGCTACGAGCCTTTGGTCGCCCTGGTGAACCCGCATCCGGCGCTGAAGGTCTCGGTCCCGATGAACCCGATGGTCGACGGCTGGCGCGGCGACGACTGGTTCCACAACGGCGCCTTCCGCCAGACCGGCACGGACTACGTGTTCGAACAGGAAGCGACGCGCGACAATTCAGCGCCTTTCGCGTGGAATTCGTACGACATTTACGACGCCTTCATGCGCGCCGGCTCGGCGGGCGAGTTCGGTCATGAGCATGGGCTCGAGCAGGTCGGCTTCTGGCGCGAGCTGACCAGTCACCCGGCGTACGACAGCTTCTGGCAAAGCCAGGCGATGGACAAGATCCTGGGCGCGCAGCCGCTCAAGGTCCCGGTCATGCTGGTCGACAGCCTGTGGGACGCCGAGGACATTTACGGCGCGCTCGCCGTCTATCGCGCGATCGAGCCCAAGGACGCCAACAACGACATGGTCTATCTGTCGATGGGACCGTGGTACCACGGCCAGGCGATCGCCGAGGGGCGCAACACCGGCCAGATCCAGTGGGACCAGGATGCCTCCAAATGGTGGCGCTACAACGTGCTCGCGCCGTTCCT
>Ga0207674_10003757_pt1 | contig 18522 bp, 14 predicted proteins | sample KBSCornC72_FD_184303 | JGI IMG/M metagenome (GOLD analysis project Ga0207674, IMG submission 184303) | Corn rhizosphere microbial communities from Kellogg Biological Station, Michigan, USA - KBS Corn C7-2 (SPAdes) (version 2) | ecosystem: Host-associated > Plants > Roots > Rhizosphere > Soil ... | reverse complement strand
TTTCGAGCGCTTGAAGCGGATCTTGAACGGCAGCGCGTGAATCCATCCATGGTTTCCTGCCCGTCGTATCCGGACCGGGGTGCCGCGTCGGACGCGGATCATGGCGCCCAGCCCTTCCCAGAACATCAATCCGCCAACCGTGGTCAGCAGTACGACATAGGACAAGGCGATCATGAGATCGAGCTGGCCGAGTGATCGGAGCAGCGAGAACGTGCCTACGCCAAGCGCCGTGCCCATGACGCCGCCGGTCAGCAGGACAAAGGCAAGCGCGGGATCGATGGCCCTTCGCCGCCAATAAGAGATGGCGCCCGAAAACGAGGATGCCGCGATATGGCTCGCCACCGAGGCGACGGCAACCGCCGGCGCGATGCCGACAAAGATCAGCAGCGGCGTCATCAGAAATCCGCCACCAATGCCGAACATGCCGGAGACAAAACCGACGGCAGCGCCCATCGCCAGGATCAGGAAGACATTGACCGGCAGGTCGGCAATCGGAAGGTAAAGCTGCACGGGTCTGCTTTTTGGATGTTTGCCGAAAGCCAATGCTCGCGGCGCGCTGAGAGGGCTATGAATTCGACCGTTCAAAACGACCGAGGCTTCCTGAATAGCCGAATTCGCAAGCCTGCGGCACCGTAGAATTGGCCTGAGGTTAGCCTTTTTGCCGCTGCGGCCAATCAGCTAACGCGGGATTGTTGGGAGCGTTTCGGCGCGAGCCGTGATGAGGTGCATATCAACTGCATTCTCGGTGCTGAGCCAGTGAACGTCGCGGGTTTCCGACATCGCCTCCACGATGGCAGGCGAAACACCCATCTTCGTCATGTAGCCCAGGATCGCGCCGGCGGTCCGCTGCGTTTCCGCGACCGGGTCCTGACCGGATGTGGTTGTGACAAAGCGATGAACGCCTAATTCCGAGCCCTCGATCCCGATGCGCGCTTTCCCCCCGGCATAAGCCAGCACGCAGGCGCTGGCGCAATAGGACGGGATGATGCGATCTGAAGCGTCAAGGATTCCGACGGCGGTATCGAGCCCCCGGGCGCGAATGAGCTCACCCATGATCATCGCCTGATTCAGATCGCCGCCCGGCGAGGAAAGCAAAACGAGACTTCCCGCCGGTATCTTTATCTCGTCCAGCCTGTCGCGAAACCAGCTCGCCGAGGAGGCGCCGATCCTGCCGCCGATCGAAAGGATGCGCTGACCGTGGAGATCGCCTGATCTCGCCGACATCGTGCTGGAAGGCGCATAGTACTCCTTCCAATAGGCCCAGCCTTCCGGGCGCGAGAGATCACGATAGGCTCGTATCCCGACACCGGAAATCAAAAGCAGAAAGACGATGACTGACCACAAGGGCCGCCGGGATCGGCGCAGCCCGGGCACGCGCCCAGGGAGGCCAGTCGGCCCGCGTGGCGCGATAAGTGGGCCGGTCGGCCGTTGGAAATGCTGAACCGGTTCATTTCGAGGATCGTTGGCAGGCAAGGCGGCCTCGTGCCAGGGAAGCAAGGTTGCCCAATGGTCAGGCAACAACCGTTTGCCATCCGAAAAGGCCGGTGTCCACCAGCGCGTGCTGTGCCTGGCAGCACGCGCGTAATTTCTGCTAGGACTTGGCTGCGGGCCGCTTACCGAGCGGGCTCTTTGCCGCCGTCTTGGCAGTGGTCGCTTTGGCGGCCGCCGGAGCCTTGCTGTCCCATCCGCCAGCGGGCGCCGGTACATTGACCGCGTTATCCGGCTGGGGGTCGACGGTGAAGGTCTGGATCGCGAGCTTTGCGGCAGCAAGTGATTGAGGATCGAGACGTTTGGCGACATCGTCCCGTTTACGTGTTGCATCCGCATCGCCTTGTGCAGCCGCCAGGCTGAACCATTTGAAGGATTCCGCGAGGTTCTGCTCTACGCCGATGCCGCGCGCGTAGAGGATGCCGAGATTGAACTGGCTGTCGGCGATGCCGTGATCGGCCGCCTTGCGGAACCATTGTGCCGCGCTCTTGAAATCCGCGCCCTTGCCGCCACCATCGGCATAGAGCACCGCGAGATTGTGCATGGCCTTGGCGTTGCCGCGTTCGGCGGCCTGCGTGTAATAGCTGCGCGCGAGGTCGACGTCTTTCTTTACGGCAAGGCCTTTTTCATAGAGCGTCCCGAGCCGGAAGATCGCAGGTACGATGCCGGCCTGGGCGGCGCGCTGATACCATTTGGCGGCTTCGTCAAAATTAACCGGGACACCTTTGCCTTCGGCGAAGCGCACGCCGACTTCATAGGCCGCGGCGGGATCGCCTTTCAGGGCGGCCGCCCGAAGCAGCGGGCCACCAAGCGAATCCGGCAATGGCTGGCTTGCAGCCAGCGGAGTCGGTTGCGGAATAGAGCCGGTCACATCGCTTGCGGGCGACTCAGCTGCCGGCTGCGGCGGCTCCTTCGGCGCGGCGGCGACTTCCCCCTGTCCCGGCGCGGCGTCGGCTGGTGCGGCGTTGTCGGGGACGGTCGAGTTGAGCGATTGTCGTCCGTTTGGTGCAGGAGACATCATCGCGGGTTCGGCCGGCGCTGGCGCAGCCGAATCCTTGTCGGCGGGAGGCGAAGCGGCTGGCTGTTGAGGTTGGCTCGGGCTTTCCAGACCCGGGATCGCCAAGAGGTTGCCACTATCCAGAAAGTTCAGCGCCATCTTGAATGAGCCGAGCACGATGACCACCACGCTGGCGCCGACCAGTAGTGACCGAATCTTGGAGGTGACGGTCGATGCTTCCTTTCCGGGCTCGGCTTTGACCGACGCCTTGGATTCCTTTTTGGCTTCCTTGTCCGCTTTCGACGTTGGCTTGTCGGCGGGTAGCGCGGAGGCGGCCTGCGCTGCGCGACGTGCCGCGGCGATGAAGGAGGAGGTGCTCACCGGATTGACCGGCGCTGCGGGAGTGGGCGGGATATCGGCGATCGCATTCTCGGACGCGGCGATGCGCTCGGATGGCGAAGCGGGGCGCGTGGCCGGACGGGTCCCCGGCTCCAGCGGATGATCCGGCGGCAGATCGGGAACGATGGCAGTGCGCGCGGTCGGTGCCCGCGGCTCCAGAATTTCGCTGATCGCCTCCGATACCGGCGGCACCGCGTCGGCCTGCGGATCGGCGGGACGAAAATCACGCGGCGCGCGGACAAAATGCTCTTGCGCCGCAGCAGGGTTGGGCAGCTCAGGTTTGGGTTGCGCCTGCGCCGCGCCGCGCGGCGCGCCGCCGGAGGGGCCGGAGGGGCCGGAGGGAGGTGGAGGCGGCGCTGGCGGTATTGCCCGCGCATTGCGCAGGTCGCTTTCGATCATCGCCAGGCGATCAACGACGTGCCCGAGTGTGTTGTGAACGGCTTCCAGTGAATCCTGGCTGTGCCGTTCGATTTCGGAATGCGAAAATCGAAGGTCGGACAATTCGCGCCGGACCATGTCGAACAGTCCGCTCTCCGCCGGCGCGGGGTCGCGCCTGATCTCGGCGAGCGCTGAAATCTTGTCATGCTGCAGGCTGAGATGACGAAGGATGTCGTGCAATCCTTCCTCGACCCGGCCAAGATTGGCGATAGCGGGAGCGGCCGAGGATTCCAGCCGCTCAAGCAAATAGGAGATGCGTTGCTCGAGATGGTTGAAGGCCGACGCACTGTCCTGGCCGACCGACAGGCGATCGAGCCGCTCAGACAAGGCCCGCAGGGTTTCATCGAGATGTTGCGAATGGTGGCTTCCGGCGTGCGGTTCTTGTCGATCCAGGCTGGCCGTCAATGCGGCCATCCGCTGCTCCAACGCCGCAAACGCATCATTGCTGGTTTCGGCGCGCGCCAGCTGATCGACCCTTGCCGCCAGCGCGCGCACATCGTCGCTGAGGCGCGCCAGCGCGTCGTTGGAGGCGACATTGGAGACGATAGCGCGAAGCGCGGCGATCGCCCCCTCGAGCTGATGGACCGTGCCGGGATCGTCATTGGCGCGCAGGATCATGTCGAGCTTGGCGCCGAGATTGCGGATCGCCTCGTCATAGCCGGTAAGCTGCTCGGCGGGCGTGAGCGAGCGCAGCACTTCCCGGATTTCGCCAAGCGCGTTTTCGATTCCGGCTAGCGCCCGGCCATCGATTCCGTTCTGGCGGGTATCGTCGATGCGGCGCGACAGTGCGCGGATTTCGCTTTCGATCGTCTCAATCGCCCGCCGAGGCATGGCCTCGACAATGGCGCTGCGGATTTCCGCTAATTCGTTTCGGAAGGCCGCAATCGATTCGTCAATGCGATCGGGTCGCTGCAGCGCCTCAATCTGGCCCGTGATCTTGATGAGATATTCCTGCAGCGAGGAAAAGTCGGGACCGGTGCTTGTGGCCGGAGCCGGCACGGCCTTCTCGGATAGCGGCATCGGGCGTGTTGCGCGTGGCAGGCCGCCGTCGAGCTCGCTTTGCCGTGCGGCGATTTCAGCGATCGCAAAATCGAGAGAGTCCGGGTTCGCTGACGAAGGATAGACCTGCGCTGCGGCCCGCTCGGTGCGTTGCTCGGGTTCCAGCCGGATGTCGCGTTGTGCAGTGTCCGTCGCGGTTGACCGGGATGGATTTGAAATCTGCGACAGCCGCGCCTCCAGACGCGCGATGGCGTCGTTCAATTGGCGCGCGCCACCGGTATCGCTGCGTGGTGCCTCGCTGCGTACTTCGTTGCGCGCGGCGGGTCGCGAAATTTGCTCGATCTGTCGGGTAATGGCATCCAGCCGCTGGTGGATGTCGGCGACGTCGGGCGCCCACTGGCCGGCCTGCGGGCGTGCCGCGCCGGGGGTGCGGAAGTCAGGCGGATTTGCGCCGCCAAGCGTGGAATTGAGCCAGTCACTCAAGGACATGCCGGCACGGCGCGCGGCCGCTTCGGCGCGTTCGCGGACCGATGGGTCGATACCTTCAATACTCCACGGTACGCGCGAATTCATGTTTTGGTCCGGTTCCGCTGCCGCGGCGCCAGGTGCGTCGCGTTCCTCCCGCGCGGGCCCCAAACATCGGGACAATTGACAACCACGCCGGTGTCAGCCTCAGGCCCCGACTTTTTCGCGTTACGGTAAATAAGGAGTTAAGGAATGCGCCGCGCCCGATTTTAAGTTTGCGTCGGCGCCGAATAGCGGCTCCTGCTCGAACAGGCTCAAAGGCGATCTCCACGCCTATTTTCGTTGGGAGCGGCCTGGCAGGTTGGAGGCCTCGGCGCTTGGAGCGCCGAGGGTGTCGGCATCGAGGCTGTGCGTCAGCTCGGACAAGGCGGTCAGCGCCTCCTCGCACCAATCGGCGACCATGTTCTCGTGACGAAGCCCAAGCCGAAGCGTGAGCAGCTTGCCGATATCGGCGGGCGAAGCCGTTCCGTCGGGAAAACGTTTCTTGAGGATACGTTCATAACGGGCTGCCCGGTCGCGATGATGCTCCTGACGCGCCATCACGTCGTTGCGCAACGGGTCGGGATCGATGCTGTCGAGCGCATAGAGCCGGACCAGAAGGTCGTCCTTGATCGAAGGCGGCACGCTCGGGCGGGTTGCCCAGTGTCGCAGCGCCGTGCGGCCTTCCACGGTCAGGGTATAGACGAGCTTGTTGGGCTTGCCGGACTGAACCACCTCGCGGCCCTGGATATGTCCCTTGTCGCGAAGCCGGGACAGCTCGCGGTAGATCTGCTGATGGTCCGCCTTCCAGAAGAACCCCATGGAGGAATCGAAGGTTTTCGCCAGCTCATAGCCGGTCATCGGCCCTTCGGTCAGGCAGGTCAGGATCGCATCGCCAAGGGCCATGACCCCTCTCTCCTTTCCCAGCACCGCCCTGGGACAAGACTACAGCTTGACAATATGCATAAAAGCGCATATGCGTCAATATTCATATTATAGCGGATCCCTCCCCTCGAAGAGCAGCCTATGAACAGGTCCGGTCTCGACAGATGGTATGGTTTCATGAAGTCGCACGATCCTCGGGGACTGTGGGACCTGCTCGACCCAGACGCCGTGTTTGAAAGCCCGGTGGTCCATACGCCCCAGCGTGGCCGCGATATCACGTTCAAATATCTGCTCGGAGCGGAGAAGGTGTTGGGGGGTCCCGGCTTCAAATATCTCGGCGAGTGGCTGAGCGATCGCGGCGCCGTTCTCGAATTTGAAAACGAGATCGAGGGAATCCGGATCAACGGCGTCGACATCATGACGTTCGGCGACGATGGCCGGATCACCCATTTCAAAGTGATGGTTCGGCCACTCAAGGCGATCAATCTGCTGCACCGGCTGATGGCCGAGCAGCTGGCGAAACTTTCAACGCCGACCCAAGACAAGAGCCGCTGATCTCTCAAAAAAGACTCGTCACGACGATCGGGAGAATTCCATGCCGATTTACAAAGCGCCGATTGAAGACGTCAATTTCCTGCTTGATGACGTGTTTCAGATTGATCGTTTCGCCAACCTTCCCGGCTTTAGCGATGCCTCCGCCGATGTCCGGCAAGCCATTTTGGACGAGGCCGCCAAACTCAGCGAGGAAGTGCTTCAGCCTCTCAATCGCACAGGGGACCTCGAAGGCTGCAAGCGCCATGACGATGGCCGGGTCACTACGCCGGCAGGGTTCAAGGACGCCTTCAAGCAGGTCGCCGAAGGCGGCTGGCTCGGTCTCTCGGCGCCGACCGAATATGGCGGACAGGGATTGCCGGCAACGCTGTCGCAGACGGTCGCCGAATTTCAGATCTCCGCGAATATGGCATTCTCGATGTATGGCGGACTGACCATGGGTGCAATGGCAGCGCTGCTGGTGCATGGAAATGCTCAGCAGAAGGCGATGTTTGTGCCGAAGATGGTGGCGGGACAATGGACCGGCACCATGAACCTGACCGAACCGCAATGCGGCACCGATCTCGGATTGTTGCGCACCAAAGCGGTCAGACAACCAGACGGCAGCTTCAGAATTTCCGGTACCAAGATCTTCATCTCAGCCGGCGAACACGATCTGGCGGAAAACATCATCCATCTCGTGCTCGCCCGGATCGAGGGCGCGCCGGAGGGCATCAAAGGCGTGTCGCTGTTTGTGGTGCCGAAAATACTCGTCAACGCAGATGGGACACTCGGCGCGCGCAATGGCGTGTCCTGCGGCTCGATCGAGCATAAGATGGGCATTCACGGTAATTCCACTTGCGTCATGAATTACGACGGCGCCACCGGCTGGCTGATCGGCGAAGAAAACAAGGGTATGCAGGGCATGTTCGTGATGATGAACGAAGCCCGTCTGGGCGTTGCCGTTCAGGGACTTGCCCAATCGGAGGTCGCCTATCAGAACGCAGTGGCCTATGCCCGCGACCGCTTGCAGGGCAGGGCGCTGACGGGTGTCAAGGCCAAGGACAAGCCGGCCGACCCTATCATTGTGCATCCGGATGTCCGGCGCACGCTGATGACGATCCGCGCTTTCAACGAAGCGGCCCGGGCGCTGGTGGTGTGGACCTCACTCAAGAGCGATGTGGCTCACCGCTCTGATGATGCGCGCGACCGACAGGAGGCCGACGATCAGCTCGGCTTGATGACGCCGGTGTTAAAGGGCGTGCTGACCGAGACCGGTTTTGCCAACACCGTGCTGGCGCAGCAGATATTCGGCGGGCACGGCTATATTGCCGAAAACGGCATGGAGCAGTTCGTTCGCGATGCTCGCATCGCCATGATCTATGAGGGGGCCAATGGGATTCAGGCGCTCGATCTGGTGGGTCGCAAATTGCCGCGCGACAACGGGCGTGCGGTGATGGCGTTTTTCGCTGAGGTTGCCAGCTTTGCCAAGGAGAATGGCGGCGAGGAGGCCATGAAGCCTTACATCGCGCCGCTCAGCACCGCGCTCGGTCATCTGCAGCAGGCAACCACCTGGCTGATGCAGAACGCGATGAGCAATCCCGACAATGCTGGCGCTGCGGCCAGCGACTACATGCAGCTCTTTGGCCTGGTGTCGCTTGGCTATATGTGGGCGCGGATGGCCAAGGTGTCACTGGCGAAAACAGCCTCCGGTGCAGGCAGTCCCTACCTCACTACCAAACTCACCACGGGCCGCTTCTTCATGGAGCGGATTCTGCCGGAAACCTCGGCCCACCTGGCGCGCATCCAGAGCGGGAGTGCCACTATGATGGCATTGGCGGCCGAGGCGTTCTGAATTATGGCGTTTTCGAGCGAAGCGGATACCGGTTCGCGTGAAGAAAACGCGTCAAGAACAAACACCCAGAGCTTCGGTTCTGATTCAATCAGGACCGAAATAGCTGTAGCAGCCAGTCGCAGCCAAAGTCGGGCTCGGCGTGGATGCCAGTGTTGAACGAATAAAAAGGGCCGGATCAACTCCGGCCCTTTTTGTTTGCCGCACGTGCGTTCTGATCTAATCAGAACGCTGCGCTGGCTTTTTCCTTTAGGCCGCCTTCAGCAGGCCTTCCTTTTTCAGCGCCGCCTGCACGTTGGGTCGTGCCGCCATTCGCTCCTTGAAAGCCATCAGGTTCTTCATCGCCGAAAGATCGACGCCCAGCATATCGGCCCAGCGCAACATCACAAAAAGATAACCATCGGCAACGCCGAATTGGCCCATCAAGAAATCCTGGCCGGCCAGCCTGTCGTCCACATATTTGAACTTGCCCGTGACCCTCGTCTTAAACACTTCCTTCACTTCGCTGGGAAGCGCCGGATTGAACATGGGGCTAAAGGTTTTATGGAGTTCGGTGCCAATGTAGTTCAGCCATTCCTGCAACCGGTAGCGTTCCTTGGTGCCGCTTGCAGGCGCCAGGTTCTTGCCAGAAGCCTTATCGGCGATCATTTGCAGAATGACCGGGCCTTCGGTGACCACCTCGCCGCCGTCCAGCTGGAGGACGGGGACTTGGCCCTTGGGGTTGATGGCCTTGAAATCTTCGCCGCTTTCCGTCTTGTGGACCTTCAGATCCACCTTCACGAGTTCGAAAGGCAAACCGGACTCGCTTAGGGCAATGTGGGGCGACAGGGAGCAGGCGCCGGGGGCGTAATAAAGTTTCATGGAGGTCTCCTTCAGCAGGCGTGAATGCAGGTACCGGCGGATTAAATGCGCCTGTCCGCATTAGTCAAGATTGATGCAGATGCATTTATTAGATTAAGGTGAGCCGCCTGATTTTAGTGACGAGCAGTCCCCCGGTCGAAATGAAATGACACAAGACGCAGAGCAGGCCGATGAAACGTAAACCGTCCGCTGAAGTCATGGCCGCATGGATACGGCTGATGCGTGTCCAAAGCCAGGTGCTCAATGCGGTCGAGCAGGAATTGAAAAAGGCGGGCTACCCGCCGCTCGCCTGGTATGACGCGCTGGTCGAGCTGTCGCGTGCGCCGTCGGGCGAAATGCGCCCGGTCGAGCTCGAAAGGCAGATGTTGATTCCGCAATACTCGACCTCACGGCTGATCGACCGCCTGGTGGACGAGGGTCTTGCAGCGCGCCGGGAATGCAAGATCGACAAACGCGGACAGTTCGTCGAAATCACCGAGGCAGGCCGTGAGCTCCAGAGAAAGATGCTGCTGGCCTATTCGGCGGCGGTCGAGAGACATATTGGCTCCAAGCTATCGGACCTCGATGCGCTCAAGCTCTGTGAGTTACTCGATCAGCTCGGTTGTTCATGCCAGGAGAGCCAGCTGTCCCCGACTCGAGAGAGTGTGTCCGCAAGATGACACCGTCCACAATCCATTCGGCCGCGACCCCTTGGGTCGGCGGATCTCCTGACACCGCGCGCGTTCGGTTGAAGCGCCTTTCATTTGGAAAATTAGATGGCGCGTGACCAGATCGATATGACGCCGTTGCAGTCGCGAGACGAACTCGTCGCCTGGATGGAAGTGGGCGCAAAATCCCCATCTGACTTCCGCATCGGCACCGAACACGAGAAGACCCCCTTCACGCTGTCTGGCCATCAACCGGTGCCCTACGAAGGGGCGCGGGGAATCAGCGCGCTTCTGGAAGGGATGAAGCTTTTGCTCGGCTGGGAGCCGATCATGGAGCGGGGCAACATCATCGGCCTCTATGATGTGGTCGGTGGCGGAGCCATTTCGCTTGAGCCCGGCGGTCAATTTGAATTGTCCGGTGCCCCAGTGGAGACCGTGCACCAGACGCAATCCGAACTGATGGCGCATCTGACCCAGGTGCGCGAAATAGCGACCCCGCTCGGCATCGGCTTTCTCGGCCTCGGCATGACGCCTTCCTGGTCTCGCCAGATGATTCCGGTGATGCCCAAGGGCCGTTATCGCATCATGACGGAATACATGCCCAAGGTCGGGCAGCATGGGCTCGACATGATGTACCGGACCTGCACGGTGCAGACCAATCTCGACTTCTCGTCGGAAACTGACATGGTCAAGAAACTGCGCGTGTCAGTGGCCCTGCAGCCGGTGGCGACCGCGCTGTTTGCCAATTCGCCTTTCACCGAAGGCAAGCCGAACGGATTCCTTTCGTTCCGCTCGGAGATCTGGCGGGATACCGACAATGCCCGCTCCGGCATGATCCCCTGGGCGTTTGAGAGCGGGATGGGTTTCGAACGCTGGGTCGACTACGCGCTCGATGTACCGATGTATTTCGTCAAGCGCGGCGAAACCTATATCGATGTCGCTGGCTCATCATTTCGCGATTTCTTTGAGGGTAAAAATCCGGCGCTTCCGGGTGAACGGCCGACCTTGTCGGACTGGGCCAATCATCTGTCGACCATCTTTCCGGAAGTCCGGCTGAAGCGCTATCTGGAGATGCGCGGCGCCGACGGGGCGCCATGGGGGCGGCTGCCCGCGCTTTCCGCTTTCTGGGTGGGGCTGCTGTATGACAATGCCAGCCTGGATGCGGCCTGGGAGCTTGCGAAGGGCTGGACGGGGGCCGAGCGTCAGGCGCTGCGTGACGATGTACCGCGCCTTGGATTTAGAGCCAGGATCAAGGATCGTTATCTGTTCGAGATTGCCAAGCAGTGCCTGGTGCTCGCCCATGAGGGTCTGCAGCGCCGCAACCATGTCGATCGGACCGGGCGCGACGAGACGCGTTATCTCGAGCCATTGGACCGGATTCTGGATTCCGGGCGGACACCGGCCGAGGAAATGTTGGAGAAATACCACGGCGCCTGGAACGGCTCGGTCGAACCAGCCTATGACGAGTACGCCTTTTAGAAGACAGGGGCAAAGTCTGCGTTGGGCGCCGAACGATCGGAACCGTCCACCTTTGCCGTTCATCCGCCGTACAGGTTGATGGCGATCAAATGGCAGGGCTGCACCCCACGGGTACAGCGAATTTGAGGTCCCGTCAGTCTCGTACGGTCTGATCCGGGCATTAGATTCAATTACGCTGGGATCATGATGTGCCGGTGCCTCAGCACCGACTTGGCAGCGATGCGGAATTGGTATCGGAACGCTGAAGCTAAACCAACGGATGCGCGCCATCACGCGGACACTTTTGCCGGGTCTGGCGCGCCCGAAAACGTCGAGTGAGGTGCATGGTCTCGTCGCTTGCCGGCCCGAAGATCGGCAGATCGCGTGATCGTCGCCGGTTACTCCCTTCTGCATTGTTATCCAGTCTTGCCGCCCTGTGGTGGATTCTGGCCGCGGGATTGTGGCCGCAATCCGTGCGGGCGCAGGCCAATTTCGACCGGCCGGGCGGCGACTATATGAGGTCGCCGGTTTCGTCGGGCGATCCGGCCGACTGTGCATTGACATGCGAGCGCGACCGGCATTGCCGGGCCTGGAGCTTCAGCTATCCGACCTCCGTCGGAGGCAAAGCCGTCTGCTGGCTGAAGAATGCTGTCACCGCGCGGGTGGCCGATGATTGCTGCATATCCGGGGTGCGCGGCGCGGGAGTCGTCGAACCGCGCAATGGCGCGGTGGAGACCTCGATCGACCGGCTAGGCGGCGACTACCGCAATTTCGACCTCAAGAGCAATGAGGGCGATGAGGCCTGCAAGGCGGCTTGCGCGAGTGACAACAAATGCCGTGCCTGGACCTATGCGCGCCCCGCCTATGTGGGCAAGGATGCCCATTGCTTCCTGAAGAAGGAAGTCAAGCCGCCGCGACGCAAGCCCGGCTTCATCTCCGGTGTGGTGCGATAATTCCAACGCGAATCAGCAAACAACGAAGTTCAGCGCCCTCATTCCCGTAGATCAGCCGGGAGCTTCGATGACCGGCCACAGCGGCTTCCACCGAGCAGTCTTGTCAGCGTAGTTGGCCGGGGAGAATTCATGACATGGATTTTGCCGCGCGACCGGCCGCGGTTCACGGGAATCCCCATCCCGAGCTGTCAGTGAACCGCGGTGAAGAAGCGCGCCAGGCGGAATCCGGAGAGCCAGGTCCATATCGGCTGGCTGCGGATGCCGAGATCCCACGATCCCACGACCGCGTCGGCGCGTCCGATCAGATTGTCGATCGGTAACAGGCCCACGCCGCCCTCGCGAACCGGAACGCGGCTGTCAGCCGAATTGTCGCGATTGTCGCCCATCACGAAAACATGCCCCGGCGGCACCGTCACCTCCGGCGTGTTGTCGAGCCGGCCGTTGTCGCGCAGCTTGAGGATCGCGTGTTCGGCTCCGCCAGGCAGCGTTTCGATGTAGCGATAGGCGCGCTCGACATTGCCATTATCGTCCTCAGCTTCTCCGACGCCGTCGGGGCGAAGCGAGGCGGCATGGTCGTTGATGAACAACTGGCCCTGTCGCATCTGGATCCGATCGCCGGGCAGCCCGACGACTCGTTTGACCCAGGCCTGGGAGCGATCGCCGGGCCAGCGGAACACCACGACATCCCCCCGTTTCGGCGTGCCGCCAAATACCCGGCCGGTCTCCGGCAGGTTGATCTGGATGGGCAACGAGGCAGTGCCGTAACCATAGGGGAATTTCGAAGCGAGCAACGCATCGCCGATCAACAGCGTCGGCTCCATTGAGCCTGACGGCACGTAAAACGGTTCGGCGAGGGCGCCCTTGGCCACGAACACCGCCAGGATGATCGCGATCAATTGGGTGAGGTTGGAACGCCAGGTGCTGGACGCCGGTGTGGCCTTCTCGGCCTTTTCGTTACCGGTACTCATCCGCCAGTTCCTCCAACGGTAATGCGCTCCATGCGCAGTGTGGGCTGACCGACGCCAACCGCAACACCCTGTCCGTTCTTGCCGCACGTGCCGACGCCGGGATCGAGCGAAAGATCATTACCGACCATGGTGATGCGGTGCAGGTCGGTCGGACCATTGCCGATCAACATCGCCCCCTTGAGCGGGGCGCCTACTTTCCCGTTCTCGATTCGATAGGCCTCGGTGCATTGGAAGACATATTTGCCCGAGGTGATATCGACCTGTCCGCCGCCGAAATTCACCGCATAGATGCCGTTCTTCACCGAGGCCAGGATCTCCTTGGGATCGCGGCTTCCAGCCAGCATGTAGGTGTTGGTCATTCGCGGCATCGGCACATGCGCGTAGCTCTGGCGTCGTCCGTTGCCGGTCGGTTTCATGTTCATCAGCCGGGCATTCTGCCGATCCTGCATATAGCCAACAAGGATGCCGTCCTCGATCAGCACCGTGCGAGTGGTCGGCGTGCCCTCGTCATCGATTGAGAGCGAACCGCGCCGGGCCGCGATCGTTCCGTCGTCCACGACGGTCACGCCGCGGGCGGCGACCTGCTGCCCCATCAAGCCGGCAAAGGCGGAGGTCTGCTTGCGGTTGAAATCGCCCTCAAGGCCATGTCCCACCGCTTCATGCAACATCACGCCGGGCCATCCCGGCCCCAGCACCACGTCCATTTCACCCGCCGGTGCGGGCACCGATTCCAGATTGACCAAGGCCTCGCGGATCGCGCCATCGGCCACTTCGCGCCACGCCTTGGTCTCGATGAACCGTGCATAGCCCTCGCGGCCGCCATAACCCTTGCTGCCGCTCTCCTGACGATCGCCCTGTCCGGCGACCACCGAAACGTTGACCCGCACCAAGGGGCGAATGTCGCGGTAGCTCTCGCCGTCAGGTCGGAAGATCTCCACCATCTGCCAGGTGGCGCCGAGACTGACCGTGACCTGGCGGACCCTAGGCTCGCGATCCCTGACATAGGCATCAATTTCGGCAAGAAGCTTCACCTTGCTTTCGAAGTCAGGCCCCTCCAGCGGATTCTCGTCGCCATAAAGGCGCACATTGGTATGCGCTGGCGCGGGCGCGAAATGCCCGCTATAGCCGCCACGCACGGCGTGAACCGCATCTGCTGAGCGGATCAGCGCAGGCAGCGAGACGTCCGATGAATGGGCATAGCCAACCGCATCGTCCTTGACCGCGCGTAGTCCGAACCCCTGCGCGGTGTCGTAGGTGGCCTGCTTCAGGCGACCATTGTCGAACATCAAGGCTTCGGTCTGGCTGTATTCCAGAAACAATTCGCCATCATCGGCGCCTTCAAGTCCGCGCGCGATTTCACGGCGGACCGCATCCCGGTCGAGGCCAGCGCGATCGAGCAGAGAGGTGGTGGAGGTGGTTGTCATGAACACTCCAATACGGACGGCGGCGGATCTGATCACTTATGCCAGCGGCCGGATAGCCGATAGCAAGAGCGCCAGTGATGAAAAGAGACGGTAATAGGAACTCCGCGGCCGAAACAGGGCGACGAGATTAGATAGTCGCAATCCTCGGGTTGCGGGAGGCCTCGCGATCAGGCTTTGGGGTCAAAAAGGGCGAGGCCATCAAAGGGTTCCGGGAAGGCTATCCTCAAGGGAGCTTGTCGTAGCCTTCGGCAAGCCCGTTCAGGCTGAGCGGAAACCCGATTCCCTCCTCGGGTGTCTCAAAAATGATGAAGGTCGCGGTCTTGGCGGAGCGCAACTGGCCCAGCAGCTTGTCGTCCATCACCACCTCGGCGACACAGCCATTGGGCAGACAACGCACGAATCCGGCGCGGCCGACATCCTGATTGTCGAGCTTCAGGCCAAGCCCGGAGGGCAATAGCACCCCGAGCGGCGCCACCACCCGCATCAATTTGCTCTTTTGATCGGCGGTCTTGAGAACAATGACGGTCAGGCCGGCATTGGAGCGATCCTCCGCCACCACGCTCTGGATCAGGGCACATTGCTCGTTTTGAGCGCCCGGCGGGGTGTCGCAGCGGATCTGCCAATCGCCATGAACCGATCGCACGGCGCCCTGGGCGTGGGCAGATGGCCCTAAAAACAACAGCGGCCCGAGGAGGGACATCAGGAAGGCGACCCAGACCGCTCGCCGGGCAGGGAGGGAAAGCCAAGGCTGGCTCAGCGGCTGGCTCAGGGGCTCTCTCATGAGCGATATCGCTGGAGCGTGACGGTCAAATCCCCTGGAATTGGTTGGGGATGGCGATTGGGTCGATGGGCAGGAAACATGATCCAGCGTTGTGGTCCCGAAATGCCGTTGTCCAAGGAATCCGTATCAGAAAGCTAACGCGCCCGCCTCCTGGATCGATCCTGTTCTTGTCGCGGCCGGCACAGGATAGTTACGTCGATGACGGCGCCTTGAAGGCAAATCGCAGAAAGCTGCCGGCTGCCCGTCCCGAATCACGTTCCTGTGGAACGTCCGACCTGTGCGTACAACGAGCAATCCGGCTGTCAAGTCGCGCCCGTGCGCAAAAGCGGTGCTTTGGCCCATTTTAGCTGAAATTCCGGGTGGGCCGAACAAGGTGCCGGGATCGTTGCGCGCCCCATACTACTGCATTGCGAGAGCCGACGAATTATGGTTTGAGAGACGGGATTTTGATGCGTTCTAACGATCTGGGCGGCCGTATTGCGGAAAATGCGCGGCTTCGCCGAGGATGGGGACGAATCGTCAGCTTTTCTTGCCGACCGGCGGAATGCTTTGGGGGCTTATGATGGGAGCGCGTGCGGCATGAAGATGTCGAAGGGCCAATTCGGCCGGGGGCTGCTGGGTCTAGCGATGGCCGGCATGGTGCTGGTAACCGGCGGGTCGGCGTTTGCCGAGCTCGGTCAGCCGGCGCCGTGGGAATATAAGTTGCAGGAAGCAGCTTCGCCGGTGATGGAGGACATCATCTGGTTCCACAACGTCCTGCTTGTGGTCATCACGGTTATCACGCTGTTCGTGTTGGCGCTTCTGATCGCGGTGGTGGTGAAGTTCAACGCCAAGTCCAATCCCGTTCCTTCGAAGACCACGCACAACACCCTGATTGAGGTGGCCTGGACGCTGATTCCGGTCCTGATCCTGGTCGGCATCGCCGTGCCTTCGTTCCGGCTGCTGTTTCTCGAACTCGACGTCCCGAAGGCGGACCTGACGGTCAAGGTCACCGGGAAACAGTGGTATTGGAGCTATGCCTATCCCGACAACGGCAAGTTCGAATTTGATTCCTTGCTGGTGCAGGACAAGCAACCCCGCCTGCTTGGCGTCGACAATGAAATGGTGGTGCCGGTGAACAAGGTGGTGCGGATTCAGACCACTGGCGCCGACGTCATTCACTCCTTTGCGGTGCCAGCGTTCGGCATCAAGATCGACTCGGTCCCGGGCCGGCTGAACGAAACCTGGTTCAAGGCCACCAAGATCGGCACGTATTACGGCCAATGCTCCGAGCTATGTGGCAAGGACCACGCCTTCATGCCGATCGCAGTACGGGTGGTGAACGATCAGGAGTTTGCCGCCTGGGTAGAGGGCGCAAAGAAGAAATATGCCTCGACGCCAGCGAACTCATTCGCCTCGGCAGGGTCGGCGGCGCAATAAGCCTGGAATGGTCCTGGGAAGCCGGGGCCTTTTTGGCGTTTGGACAGGGCGACGGGACCGCAGGGTCCTCACAGGACTGGACTGGCAGGATTTGAAAATGGCAATAGGCGCAGCAACACCGGCACATACCGACCACGCCCATGACGATCATGCACACCATCCCACGGGCTGGCGGCGTTTCGTCTATTCGACCAATCACAAGGACATCGGCACGATGTACCTGGTGTTTGCGGTGGTCGCCGGCATTATCGGCGCGGCGATGTCGATCGCCATCCGCGCCGAGCTGATGTATCCCGGCGTCCAGATCTTTCACGAGACCCATACCTACAATGTGTTCGTGACCTCGCACGGGCTCATCATGATCTTCTTCATGGTGATGCCGGCAATGATCGGCGGATTTGGCAATTGGTTCGTGCCGCTGATGATCGGCGCGCCAGACATGGCCTTCCCGCGGATGAACAATATTTCGTTCTGGCTGCTGCCGGCCTCCTTCGCGCTGCTCCTGCTGTCGACCTTCGTGGAAGGCGAACCCGGCGCGAACGGCGTCGGCGCGGGCTGGACAATGTATGTGCCGCTATCCGCCTCCGGCCATCCGGGTCCTGCGGTGGATTTCGCCATTCTCTCGCTGCATCTGGCTGGCGCCTCGTCGATCCTCGGCGCCATCAACTTCATCACCACGATCTTCAATATGCGCGCGCCGGGCATGACTCTGCATAAGATGCCGCTGTTCGTGTGGTCGATCCTGGTGACCGTGTTCCTGCTCTTGCTGTCGCTGCCGGTGTTGGCAGGTGCGATCACGATGCTGCTGACGGATCGTAATTTCGGCACCACCTTCTTCTCAGCCGATGGCGGCGGCGACCCGCTATTGTTCCAGCATCTGTTCTGGTTCTTCGGCCACCCCGAAGTGTACATCCTGATCCTGCCCGCTTTCGGCATGGTCAGCCAGATCGTCTCGACCTTCTCGAAGAAGCCGGTGTTCGGCTATCTCGGCATGGCCTATGCCATGGTCGCGATCGGTGGCATCGGCTTCGTGGTGTGGGCCCACCACATGTACACGGTCGGCATGTCCAGTGCGACGCAGGCCTATTTCGTCGCGGCGACCATGGTGATCGCGGTGCCGACGGGCGTGAAGATCTTCTCCTGGATTGCCACCATGTGGGGCGGTTCGATCGAGTTCAAGACGCCGATGTTGTGGGCGGTTGGATTCATCTTCCTGTTCACCGTCGGCGGCGTGACAGGTGTCGTGCTCGCGAACGCCGGTGTCGATCGCGTGCTGCAGGACACCTATTACGTGGTCGCGCACTTCCATTACGTGCTGTCGCTAGGAGCTGTGTTCGGCATCTTCGCCGGCTGGTACTACTGGTTCCCGAAAATGTCCGGCTACATGTATTCAGAGACGCTCGGCAAGCTGCACTTCTGGGTGACATTCATCGGCGTGAACCTGGTGTTCTTCCCGCAGCATTTCCTCGGTCTCTCCGGCATGCCGCGCCGCTATGTCGACTATCCCGATGCATTCGCGGGCTGGAATCTGGTGTCGTCGATCGGCTCCTATATCTCCGGCTTCGGCGTGTTGATCTTCATCTATGGTGTGATCGATGCGTTCGTGCGCAAGGAGAGGGCGGCTGCAAATCCCTGGGGCGCGGGCGCCACGACCCTGGAATGGACGCTGCCTTCGCCACCCCCGTTCCACCAGTTCGAAGTTCTGCCCCGCATTAAGTAACGGCTGAAGGCTGGCTACGCATCCGCGCGGTCAGCGTCCTGAACTAGCGAGTACCGATTTGTCGGTTGTCGAACACCATGGCCTCGATCTCTCGCCACGGATTTCCGAGGCGGAGGTCGGCGATTACATCGCGCTGCTCAAGCCGCGCGTGATGTCGCTGGTGATCTTCACCGCGCTGGTCGGGCTCGTGATCGCGCC
>Ga0207674_10003756_pt1 | contig 18524 bp, 16 predicted proteins | sample KBSCornC72_FD_184303 | JGI IMG/M metagenome (GOLD analysis project Ga0207674, IMG submission 184303) | Corn rhizosphere microbial communities from Kellogg Biological Station, Michigan, USA - KBS Corn C7-2 (SPAdes) (version 2) | ecosystem: Host-associated > Plants > Roots > Rhizosphere > Soil ... | reverse complement strand
GCCACCGCCGCCACGACCTTCTTCGCCGCATCCGTCAAATCCGTCGCCGCAATCAAGGTCGGGAGCTTGGATTGGGCGCCCTTGAGGATCTCGCGGGCCTTTTCGACGTTGGTGCCTTCCAGGCGGACGACGACGGGGACTTTGAAACCAATTTCGGTGCCGGCCTTCACCAGGGCCTCGGCGATCAGGTCGCACTTGGCGATGCCGCCGAAGATGTTGACGAGAATGCCTTTGACCTTGGTGTCGGAAAGGATGATCTTGAACGCCTCGGTAGCGCCCTCGGCAGTCACGCCGCCGCCGACGTCCAGAAAATTCGCCGGCTCGCCGCCGTGCAGTTTGATGATGTCCATCGTCGCCATCGCCAGGCCCGCGCCGTTGACGAGGCAGCCGATGCTGCCGTCGAGGGCGATGTAATTCAGATTGGCCTTCTTCGCGCGGACGTCGAGCGGCTTTTCCTGGCTTTCGTCGGCCAGCACCTCGATGTCCTTGTGGCGGAAGAGCGCGTTGTCGTCGAAACTGATCTTCGCGTCGATCGCGACGAGTTGGCCCTGCTTGGTGACGACCAGCGGGTTGATCTCGGCGAGATCGGCGTCGGTCTGGTTGAAGACCTTCGCCAGGTTCAACATGATCGACGCGGCCTGGTTGGCGAGCTTGTCCTTAAAGCCGAGCTTGAACGCGACCTCGCGGGCCTGATACCCTTGCAAGCCCAGCAGCGGGTGGAGCGGCACCTTCAATACCTTTTCCGGTGACTTGCGGGCCACTTCTTCGATCTCGACGCCCCCCTCCGCGCTGGCGATGAGCGTGGCGGTGTTCCGGCCGCGGTCAACGGTGATGCCGACGTAATATTCCTTGTCGATGTCCACGCCCGGCGCGACGAGCAGGACTGAGACCGGTACGCCCTCGGGGCCGGTCTGCACGGAAATCATGCGGCGCGTGAGCATGAACTTGGCGGCGTCGAGCGCCTCGTCGGCGGAGTTCACGAGCTTCACAAACCCGGCCTTGCCGCGGCCGCCCGCGTAGACCTGTGCTTTCACCACGCACATCTGCCCGCCGAATTTCTTAAACGCGATGGCGGCCTCGTCGGGGGTGAAGACGACTTCGGCGGGCGGGACGGCGATGCCGGCGTCGGCGAGGATCTTGCGGGACTGGTATTCGTGAATTTTCATGCGAACTATCCGTGGTCTTTGATTCGTTAGTCGATCGAACGCATCGAACGATACAATCCCCCACCATGCAAGGCAACGGCATCGGCAGGTCCGCCATCATCCTCCTCAGCGGTGGCCTCGACAGCGCCACCTGTCTTGCCATCGCGCGAGACCTGGGCTTCGCGCCCCTTTACACGCTGGCGTTCGATTACGGCCAGCGACACCGCCACGAGCTCGCCGCGGCGGCGCGGCTGGCAGAAGCCAACGCCGCGCGCGAACACCGCGTCATCCGAATCGACCTGCGTCAGTTCGGCGGAAGCGCCCTCACCGCGGAAACCGCCGTCCCCAAGGATCGCGACGAATCAGCCATGTCGGCGGGCATCCCAATCACCTACGTCCCCGCCCGCAACACGATCTTCCTCTCGTTCGCATTAGCTTGGGGCGAAGTCCTGGGCGTCGCCGACGTCTTCATCGGCGTCAACGCGATCGACTACAGCGGCTACCCCGATTGCCGGCCGGAGTTCATCGAGTCCTTCGAGCGTACCGCCAACCTGGGAACGAAATTCGCCGGGCGGTTTAAGATCCACGCGCCGCTGATCCGCTTGACCAAGGCCCAGATCATCCGCGAAGGCACGCGCCTCGGCGTCGATTACGGCATGACGCACTCGTGCTACGACCCGGACCCCTCCGGCGCGGCGTGCGGGCATTGCGACAGTTGCCTGCTTCGGAAAAAGGGGTTCGCCGAGGCCGGCATCGCCGATCCGACGCGCTACCAGTCGGCCGGCTAAGGGTTGGGGAAGACGACGGGCGTCTTGCCCGGGCGATCGAGGCGTTCCATGCGGATGCCATAAACGTCGGTCAGTACGGCTGGGTCGAGCACGGCGTCGGGCGGCCCGGCGGCGGCCAGTTTCCCCTGGTGCAGCAATAACAATTCGTCGGCGAAGGCGGCCGACAGGTTCAGGTCGTGACTGGCCGCAAGAATCGCCAGGTTCCGCTCGCGCGCGAGCGTCTTGAGCAATTGCCAGAGTTGGGACTGGTGTTGCAGGTCGAGAAACGTGTTGGGCTCGTCGAGCAGCAGCACCTGCGGTTCCTGCACGAGCGCGCGGCCGAGGAAGATGCGCTGGCGCTGTCCGCCTGAGAGTTCATCGACGGGGCGCGACATCAGATCGGTCAGGCCGAGGAGACTGGCGACGCGCCGAACGGCCTCCACGTCGGCCGTCGATTCGAGCCCGAACGCCTGCAGGTACGGCGTTCGGCCGGCGCGAAGAACTTCGGCCGCGGTCTGCCCGGCCTCAAACGCGGGCGTCTGCGGCAGATAAGCGACCCGTCGGGCGAGATCGCGGAGCGGATAAGTTTCCACCCCCCTGCCGTCCCACTCCACGACACCGCCGGCCGGGGGGAGCTGGCCCAGGAGCAGTTTGAGCAGCGTCGACTTCCCCGACCCGTTGGGCCCGAGCAGGACGACGATGCGGCCGGGCGCGATCTCGAACGAGACGTCAACCAGCACCGAAACGTCGGGCCGATACGCAAAACGAAGTTGCCGGACGGCGAGCTTCATCACGCGACGCCCATCCGATTCCGTTGCCGATAGAGCAGGTAAAGGAAGAACGGCCCCCCGATCAGACCCGTCAGCACACCGACGGGCGGCCAGGTTTTCACCACCGGTATCATGGCGCGCGAGAGCGCGTCCGCAATCGCCAGGAGCGCGCCACCGACAGCCGCGGCCAGCGGCAACAGCCGCCGGGCGTCGTGACCGACGATCAGCCGACCGAGGTGCGGACAGATCAGACCGATGAACCCGATCGGGCCGGAGATCGCGACGACGGACGCGGTGACCAGCGAAGCGATGAGCAGGCCCACCCATCGCAAACGATGGATTCGCACACCCAGCGATTGGGCCTCGGCGTCGGACAGGCCGGCGACGTTCAGTTGCGGGGTCAAGACCAGCAGCCCGCAGAACCCGACGGCGGCAACAATCGCGGCCGCATACTTCTGGTGATCTTCCAGGTTCGTTTGAATCCGCCCGACGAGGAAGGCGAGTGTCCCACCCCCCTGCGCCGTGAGTTCCGGCCGCAGCGCGTCGATCATCAGGAAGATCGACCCGTTGATCGCGTTCACGATCACACCGACGAGGAGCAGGGTGACGGGTTCAAGACGTCCGCGGCGGCTGGCAAGGGCAAAGACGACCGCAACGCCCACCAGCGCGCCGCCAAGGGCGAACGCCTGCTGCGAGACCGTGGTGGATAACGCGGCGACGCCGGAGATGACCGGGAACCGCCAAAGGTAAGACGCAAGCGTCGCCCCGGACGAAACGCCAAGAAGGTAGGGGTCGGCGAGCGGGTTGCGGAGGATGGCCTGGTAGGCGACGCCCGCGGTCGCCAGCGCCGCGCCGACGAGCGAGGCGAGGAGCACGGACTGGACGCGCACCTTCAGTTCGAACGCGTTCGCCGGTCGGCCGAAACCGCTCGATCCCGCGAGCGTGCACGCCGCCGCGACGGCCAGCCAAAGCGTCAGCGACCCCGCCAGGGTGAGCAAAAGTTGTCGGGGAGAAAAGCGCGTCATTCGGCAGCGCGGGCGATTGGAGCAGAACGCCCCGCGAGTTGCAAAGGCGGGCCGATCAATAAACCCAATCGACGGCGTCGCGAACGTCGATGACCCGCCCCTCGCGCGCGCTCTCTCGCGCCGCATCGAGCAGGGCCATCGTGCAGAGCACGCTCTTCGCGCCGACCGCGGGCTCCCCCTCGCCGCGAACCGCCGCGGCGAACCGTTCCCAGATGGCCGTTTCCGTGAGAACGGGCTCGGTGGCGTGGGCGCGCCCAACGGCGCCCCCGGCAGCCGGTGTGAAATCGAGCTCGGCCCAGCGCCGCAGGCTGAAGTCGAGGCTGAACGGGGCGTCGGCGCTGCCGGCCGTGCCGTCCAGGTGCCACCGAGGGAGCGGGCGGGTCGTCGTCGTATTGATCTCGACCAGGGCGGCGACGTCGTTATCGAAGTCGATGCACACGCGCGCGAAATCGTCACACTCCGTGCTCCACACGTTCCCGCGAAGTTGTGCGAAGACGCGCGTCGGTTTCGCCGGCCACATCAAGCGCCAGAGCTGATCGACGAAGTGACTGCCCCAGTCGTAGAGCCCGCCACCGCCAAACGCCGCCTCGTTCCGCCAGTTCGGCCGGTATTCCCGCGCCGCCGGCCCGACGCAACTGCCCCACTGTCCCAGGCGACTTTCGACGCTGATCAGCTTGCCGAGCAGCCCGGACTGAACGGCCCGGCGGACGGTGAGATAATCAAGATCCCAGCGGCGGTTGTGGAAGACGGAAAGGACCAGTCCGCGATTGGTGGCTTCATCCACCATTGCCGTGGATTGTGACAGGTCGAGCGCCATCGGTTTTTCGACCAGCACGTGCTTACCGGCGGCGAGGGCGGCCATCGCATGGTCAAAGTGCATTGCGGTCGGTGTGGCGACGAGGATCGCGTCGACGTCCCGCGCGTCCAGCAGTTGCTCGATCGTATTACAAATACGAAGCCCGCGCCCCTCGGCCAGCGCCTGACGCGCCGGCGTGCCGTCCGCAACGGCTACCGCCCGAATCCCACGCGCCTCAGCCAGCCACCCCGCGTGTTCCGCGCCAATTCGCCCGAATCCAATGATGCCAACGCCGACAGGGGTCATGACGCCGATTGTAATGCGATGCCGTCACTGTGGCACGGGCTTCCAGCCCGCGTGGGCGACTTGAGGCGTAGCGCGTCATTGACCCTCGGCGCGCGTCGCACATGGGAAAGGGATGCCCATGCCACACCGAGCAGGTTACGACTTCACCTTCACCAGCAACACCGGCACATCAACCTGATGCTGCACGCGATGCGCCGTCGTCCCCAGAAAGATGTCTGCGAAGAACCGATGCCCGTGCGTGCTCATCGCCACCAGGTCGCACTGACGCTCGCGCACCCACTTGACGATCTCACCCGGTGGATTGCCGAAGGCCAGTTCCGCCTCGGCCGCAATCCCGTCCGCCTCCAGTTCCTTCCGGACGGATTCCAGGTACGCGCGGTCTTGCGTGATCTCCGGGCTCACCGCCTCCGGGCCGTACGTCCGCGCCGCCCACCCGTCCGCTACGTGAAGCAAAACGACGCGGCTCTTGAAATTACGAGCCAGCGGACGAATGTGCTCCAGGATCGTGCGATCCGCCGGAGTCGCGTCGAGGGTGACCAGGATCTTCTGCCACATAGTCGCGCCTCACGCCCCCTTGACCCAACCCCATAGCATGCCGCCCAGAAGGTAAACGTCCAGCGACGTGATCAGCGCACACGAGGTCCACCCGGCCGCCAGCAGGAACTTTCCGTTGGCGAACTTGCCCATGCGCACCCGAGAGCTGGTGAACTGCAACAGCGGGATCATCGCCAGCGGGAGCTGGATGCCCAGCACGACCTGGCTCAGCGTGAGCAGGTCATTGACCGCGTCGTCTCCCTTGATGGCGATGACGAGGACGGCCGGGACGATCGCGAGCAGCCGCGTCACCATCCGCCGCACCCACGGCCGGATCCGCCAGTGCATGAAACCTTCCATCACGATCTGCCCCGCGAGGGTTCCGGTGACGGTGCTGCTCTGCCCACTGGCAAGAAGCGCGACCGCGAAGAGCAGACTGGCGGCCGTCGTGTTGAGGAGCGGCGCGAGGGTCAGGTACGCCTCCTGAATCCAGTCGTCCCCGAAGTGGATGACCTGGCCGCTCGCGAGCGTAACGCTTTCCTTCCCGTAGAACGTGATGGCGGCCAAGACCATAATCGACGCGTTGACGAAAAACGCGATCGACAGCGCGAAGATGGAATCGATGGTGTTGAGCTGGATGGCCCGCCTGATCGACGGTTCGTCCTGCTGGAACTTGCGCGTCTGGACGAGGGCGGAGTGGAGGTAGAGGTTATGCGGCATCACCGTCGCGCCGATGATCCCGATCGCGACGTACAACATCCCCGCCTCGCGAAACCCCGGGCGGGCCAGCGCGTGACCCATCTCCGAAAAGCTCGGCCGCGTCTGCGGCAGCACGAAGATCTCGACGAAATAACAAGCCCCGATCGTCACGACCAGCACGAGGATAAACGCCTCGATGAAGCGCATCCCCTTGCTCTGCAGCGACAGCAGGATCAGCACGTCGAGCGCGGTGATAATCACGGCCCAGATCAGCGGGATGCCGAATAGCAGCTTGATCGCGACCGCGCTACCCAGCACCTCGGCCAGGTCGCACGCCATGATGGCCAGCTCGCAACCGAGCCAATTAGGCCAGCGCGACCAGCGGGGGTAGTAATCGCGGCAGGCTTGGGCGAGATCCTTTCCGGTCACCACGCCGAGCCGCGCGGAACAGACCTGAAGCACGATCGCCATCAGGCTGGAAAGCGCGACCACCCACAGCAGGCCGTACTTGTACTTCGCACCCCCCTGCAAGTCGGTCGCCCAGTTGCCCGGATCCATGTATCCGACGCTGACCAGCAACGCCGGTCCGGCGAAGGCGCGGTATTGACTCCAGAAACCGGCGGACGGCTTCGGCACGGGCACCGACGCGTGCATGCCCTCCAGGGACTTGTGCCCCTCGCCGGCCGGCTCCGCCCGGGCGTAATCCACTGTCGCGGGCGTCTTAACGTCGTCCATCACCATCGTCCGATACTTTGAGTATTCAAAATCATTATGTGTATCGGTCAAACAATTGTCAAGCAGTGAATCGAAAACTATGATTTGAGCGTGCCGGGCGGCCGGCGGGACGAGGGCCAAGACCTTATGGCGACGAGCACGGTCGAAAACTACCTGAAGCAGATCTACCTGGAGCAGCAGCCGCTCGGCGACGACCTCCTGCCCATGGGCCGCCTCGCCGCGGCGATGGCCGTCACGCCCGGAACCGCCACCACCATGATCAAGACCCTCGCCGAGGCCAACTTGGTCACCTACGAGCCGCGAACCGGTGTCCGCCTCACCAAGGCGGGCGAACAACTCGCGCTGCACGTCCTGCGGCGGCACCGGCTGCTGGAATTGTTTCTCGTGAAGGTGCTCGGCCTCGACTGGTCCGAAGTTCACGAGGAGGCCGAGCACCTCGAGCACGCCGTCTCCGACAAAGTGCTGGAACGCATGGACGCGTTTCTGGGTCATCCCAGCGTCGACCCGCACGGGGATCCCATTCCGACGTCGAAGGGAAAACTTGCAACCCGGAAGTTGCAAAGCCTCGCCGAGTGCGAGGTGGGCCGGTCGGTGCGCATCGTTCGCATCGCCGACCAGGAACCGGCGTTTTTGCAATTCCTGCACCGCAGCGGTCTGACACCCGGCAACTCCCTGCGGGTGGCGACGCGAGAGTCGCACGGCGACAGCGTCCAATTGAAGTTGGCCAATAACTCCCCCCTGTCCCTGGGCACCGGCGCCGCGGCCAAGATACTGGTTGAGCCGGCGTAGCACCGGGGCTTACGGATAATGGCCGCGGCCGCCTCAGGTTATTTTGCCCGTGGCCGATAAGTGTCAGGGGCCTACAATCGTCCCCTCGTCCCCTTTCCTGCGCGGAGTCACCTCGGTCATGCGAATCGGACTGGTATCTTACGAGTACCCCCCCCAGCGCGGCTTGGGTGGTGTGGGCACGTATACCTTTCGACTCGCCGGCGCGCTCGGGAAGGCGGGGCACGACGTCACCGTCCTCGCCGGGCCGACCGAAGAACCGGACATCCAGCAGCCCAACGTCACGATCCACCGCATCGCCGCGCGGTACGAACCGCCCCTCGCCTTCCGTGGCTTTCGCTGGCTCTACTGGCGGGTCTTCGCCACCATGATGGACAAGGCCCACCCCCTCGTCTGGCACTGGATGCGCTGGAACATGGCCAGCGGCGACGCCCTGCTCGACATCCACCGCAAGACGCCCCTCGACGTCATCGAAGCCCCCGAACACGCCGCAAACGGCCTCTTCGTCGGCCGCATGCACCGCTGGCCCATGGTCGTCCGCGTCCACGGCCCGTGGGACCTCTTCTTCGGCATCAACCGCACCGAAGGCACCGCGATGAACCGCATGCTCGCGTTCCTCGAACGCCACAGCACCGACGCCGCCCAGGTCATCACCACGCCCAGCCACACGATGTCGTCGTTCATCCGAGCCAAGTGGAAGCTGCCAACGGCGCCAAACGTCGTCCCAAATTTCATGGACGTCCCCGCCGATCCCGCCCCACTCCCCGCCATCGGCGATACACAACGCATCGTCTGCGCCGGGCGACTCGAACGATTCAAGGGCCAGGACACACTGGTCAAGGCCTTCGCCCGCATCGCCGCCCAGCACCCGCGCGCCCAGCTCCGCATCGTCGGCCCGGACCAGTGGTCACAGACCGAATCCTTCGCCGACGTGGTCGATCACCTCGTGCCCGAGCCCGACATTCGTCGCCGCATCATCCTCACCGGTCCGCAACCGCTCGCGCAGGTCCAGGAAGAGCTCCGCCAGGCCGCCGTCGCGGTCGTCTGTTCGTCCGGATTCGAGAGCTTCTCGTTCAGCACGTTGGAAGCGATGGCCGCCGCCCGCCCGATCATCGGCAGCCGCGTCGGCGCCATCCCGGAGCTGCTCGACGACGGCCGGTGCGGCCTGATCGCCGCCCCCGCCAACGTCGCCCAGTTCGCCGAGCATTTAGACCGCCTGCTCAGCGACCGTGACCTGAGTCACCGCCTGTCGCTCGCCGCCCACGCCCGCGCCCGCCGCCGCTACGACACCGCCGTCGCCATCCCCCAGATGGTGCAAAAATTCAATCTCGCCCGCGAAATCTTCCACGGCGTGCAGGACCTGCCAAAAAGCAACTACGCCATGCAGACGGCGTAGACCCGCCGGCATTCTCGTTCAGCGGCGAGCCCAAAAGGCCGCTATCAGCCTCGATAACAATCGACTGAACCATTTGCGCTCTGTCCGCACTTCACGAGTGGAGCAACCCTCCACGGAGCGACAAATGACCCGATACGCAATGATCGCCGCGGCACTATTGTTCGTCGGTTGCGGCCCGATGATGGGCCCGATGACCATTCACCTCGACCCCGATCAGCAAAAGCAGGTGGACGGCATGTGGAACAACATGTTGACCCCGCCCGACCGCCTCGATCGCGAAGTCCTGATCGACGTTCTCTGTGAGGATTGGCTGTTCCAGGTCGGCGTCGATCACCTTCACCTCGTGTCCGAAAAACAACTCGACCACGGCCGCGTGTTGATGGAGATCGACTGCGACCGCGCCTGTCCGCCCTCCGACCAATTCACATTCACGCTGCTCGACGAGCGCGGAAAAACGCTCCGCCGCGAGCGCTACAACCGCCCCGAAATCGAAGAACGTGTCGCGTTCATCCACCCCGACCGAAACGCGTTCAATCACTACGGACCCACCACGCTACCATCCGAAGACCCAGCGCACACCGAGGCCCGCCGGCGGGAAATCGAATGCCGCATGGAACGAATCCGCGCCGCGACCCAACCCGCGAGATAAAGCGCTAAACACGCGGCTCGCCCGCGCCGGCGTCCAGCAGTTCATCCAGGTCGTCGCCCTGCGCGAACGTATCCACACCACGATTTCCATAGATCGCGTCCCCGCCGGCCCCACCTGTCAGCGTGTCGTTCCCCTTTCCGCCCTGCAGCAAATCCGCGCCCGCCCCTCCATCGAGCACGTCGTCGCCGTTGTCCCCTTGCACGGTATCGTTACCGCTCCCCGAATGAACCGTGTCGTTCGCCGCGCCCGCGGAGACCAACGTGTCCAGGAACACCGACGGATCGATGATGATGTTGTCGCTCCCCAGCCCCGTCGCGATCTGGATGCGGCGCACCCGCCCCAGCGGCGTCCGCGTCGTCACGCCCCGCAGCGTCGTGACAATGTCATTCCCCTGCACACTCACGATCAGCGTATCCGACCGCCGCGTCCCGTTGATGACCAGCGTCCGCTTCCGCGTCGTGAAGACCGGCCCGGGCAGCGCCAGCGAAACGACCTTTCCCGAGACGACGTCATCCCGCCCGTCCCCATTGAAGTCCCCCACCACCCCGGGAAGCGCGTAAGAATGATCCTCCACCACTTGGAACTTACCAGCCGCATCCTGGACGTAGTACCCCTGCCCGCCCGCGATATCCACACCCCCGATGATGTCCGCCAGCCCGTCACCGTTGAAATCTCCCACCGCCACGCCCGGCGCGCCGTGATTCGACTTCGGCAGGTTCACCGCCGCCGCGAACGCGCCGTCCGCGCGGCGTATCGCGTACGAAACGACCGCCGGGTCCGAACCGCTCGTCCAAACCAGATCCAACCGGCCGTCACGATTCAGGTCCGCACTCGTCAGCGCCGAAACGTTGCCGGTTGGCATCGCCGCCGGGAAGTTGAACGTCCCATCCCCCTTGCTCGTCAGAAACTGGATCTGCCCGGCCTCCCCGACCGCAAGATCCGTCCGACCGTCGCCGTCGTAATCGATCGCCGCCAGCGAAGCCTGGTAATCGCCCGCGATATGGGTGAGCGCCGCGCCGAACAGGCCTCCGCCCGCATTCATCAAGACCGTAATCTGCGATTCGACCTTCGCAACGTGAGTCGTCGGATTGAAACTGATCAGCCGTGAGCCGGCCACCGCCAGATCAGGCAGGCCGTCACCATTAAAGTCGCCGACGATCAGCGCGTGCGTTTCCTCGTCGGTGGTCGCGTAATGGGTCGGCGAATTCAACGTCCCATCCCCCTTCCCCAGCCAGATCGACACCTGTCCCTCGGGCGCCAGAACCGTCCCGCTCTCGTCCGTGAAGTGCGTCCGAGTATCCACGGCCGCCACGTCGAGCTTCCCGTCGCCGTTGAAGTCCGCCGCGACGATCGCCCTGGGCATCACGTCCAGCTTGAGCACCCCCGCCACCCGCGTGAACCGCCCGGTCCCGTCATTGGCGCGGATCTCCAATCCGCCATCAAACGCGGCGCTTTGCACGTGCCCGTTCACCGTCGTCGAATGACGCCCGCTGGCGATCGCCAGGTCCGGCGTGCCATCCCCATCAAAGTCTCCCTTTGCGGCAATGAACGAATCGATCGAATCGTCCGCCAAGTAAGTCGGCGGTTGGAACAGCGCCGTGAGCAGACGACGGGACTCCAACGCATCCACACGGGCGAAAACGTCACGCGGCATCACTGACTCCCTTCGTTGGCTGAACCTGGGGAGACAGCGTAACCTTCAATCGGTTAGCGGAATTCTGACCGGCGGTCTGACATTCACACGAGTCGATCGATGCCGGTGAGGTCCTGAATCTCCCCGCTCCGGTCCGTCTTGTGGAAGGTATCGCCCGCCTGGTTGCCGACGATCACGTCATGGTCCGACGGCGCGTGGGCCGGGTTGAATTGGATCACGGAGCCTCCCCCGCTGCCGAATACCACGAACGTCCCGCCCGATGAACTAGAGGATTTGGTCGCGTTTAGCGTCCACATTCCCAAGTCGAAGCGAGGGGTCGCCCCCGCGTTAACGGTGACGCCCCCATTGGCGTTGATCTTAAACGTCCCCCCGTGCCCGTTGTCGATCGTGAAGTTCCCGTCGCCGTCCGGCTGAATGAACGTGCGGGCCACCACCGCGTCCGCGTCGCCGTCGAGATCATCGCGCCCGTCGCCGCCACCCAGGGTATCGTTCCCGTCACCGCCGTAGACCCGGTCGTCATCGTTCTGTCCTAGCAGCAAGTCCGCCCCCCCCTTCCCGCCGAGCAGGTCGTTTCCGCTACCCCCTTCCAGCCGGTCGTCCGCGTCGCCGCCCACCAGCGTGTCATTCCCCCCGCCGCCGAACAACGACAGCCGCGTCGAGAACCCCTGGCCCGTCGTTTCTTCCACGACCGTCGGATTGGGTTCACTGAACCGCAAGATCGTCGTCATCCCCTGGGCGCTGATCGCGTCGTTCCCAAGCCCGCCCAACACCTCGATCCGCGTCACGCCCTTGCTCCGGAAGATCCCGAGCGAATCGCCGTGATTGGTCACGTTGAACGTCGCCTTGCCCCCCTTTCCCGCGTAAAGCGAAATCACGATCGCGTCGTCGCGCCGCGTCCCTTCCACCGTCAGCACCCCGTTGGTTAGCGTCGCCGCCCCCACGCCGGACAGCAGTCGGCGGCCTTCGAGCGCGTGGAAGTTAACGATAGCCGTCTTAGCGTGGTTCATCGCCAATTGCCCTCTTGCCAGGTTATGATTCAGCCTTTACCCATTCATGACACGCCCCGTCCGAACGTGACAGCCGATCGTCCCAAATCCCGCAACCCCGAGCAAATAAACGAGTAAAGCCAGCCAAACTGTAACAGGTTTGTCGCCCGCGACGCCCGCGACGACCCATCCCCGTGGACAGCGCGAATCATTGCGGCGGAGGGTTATGTATTCGGTCTGCCCACGCCGATTATCAGACTTATGATCAACCACTATGACATTGCTTACGGACTGGGAGTGGGGGTGGCGGCGCCCTATTGGTTGGTCAAACCGTCCGCCCGCCGAAAGATGCTCTCCGCCTTCCGCCACCGCATGGGTCACCTCGGCGACGCCCGCCGCGACCCCGCCAAGCCCGCGGTCATGATCCACGCCGTCAGCCTCGGCGAAGTCAACGCCACCGCGGCCCTGGTCAAGATGCTGCGAATGGCCAACCCAGTCCCGCACATCATCGTCTCGACGACCACCGAGACCGGCTACAATCGTGCCCGCCAGCTTTACGCCAACGTCGATAACCTCACGCTAATCCGCTACCCGCTCGATTTCTCCAAGGCCGTCTCCCGCGTCTTGGACGTCCTCAATCCCGACGTCGTCGTGTTGATGGAACTGGAGGTCTGGCCTAACTTTCTGCGCGCCTGCCGGCGTCGCGAGATTCCCGTCGTCCTGGTCAACGGCCGCCTGAGCCTCGCCAGCTTCAAGAAGTATCGCCTGATCAAGTCCGTCGCCGCCGGCATGTTCCGTCGCCTCGCCGGCATCTGCGTCCAGGACGAAACCTACGCCAACCGCTTCGTCGAACTCGGCGCCAAACCCGGGCGCGTCCTGATCACCGGAACGATGAAGTTCGACACCGCCCTCGTCGCCGACCGTGTTCCGGGTGACGACGAGCTCGCCACGGCCATGGGACTCTTCCCCGGCGCAGAACCGATCTGGATCTGCGGCAGCACCGGCCCCGGCGAAGAGGAAATCATCCTCAGCGCCTACCGAAAGCTCCTGGCCACTTACTCGCGACTCCGCCTGGTCATCGTTCCCCGCCACCCCGAGCGCTTCGACGAAGTCGCCGAGCTGATCGAGCGCGCAAAGTTCCGCTGCGTCCGCCGCTCGCAGACCGTCGGCCACACCACCGCCCTCGTGCCGTCGTCGTCGGCGCTGGCCGTTCCCCCCGTCGTGCTCGGCGACACCATGGGCGAACTCCGCAAGTTCTACTCCCTCGCCGACGTCGTCTTCGTCGGACGCACGCTGGTCGACCTCGGTCCCAGCCAGCACGGCAGCGACATGATCGAGCCCGCCGCCCTCGCCAGGCCCGTCATCGTCGGCCCCCACACCGGTAACTTCGCCGAAGCCATGGCCAAGTTCCGCAAGGCCGACGCGATCATGGAAGTCACCGACGAGGAATCCCTCGTACAAACCGTGTCCGTCCTGCGCTACTCCCCCGAGCAAGCCGCCGGCATGGCCAGGCGCGCCCAGGACGTCGTCCTCAAGGAACGCGGCGCCACCCTCCGCAACGCCGAGGTCATCCTCGGCCTGCTCAACCGCCGCAACCAGATTCTGCGCGAGAAAACGCTCGTAGCGCAATAGACGCTCCGACGCTTGCGGCTTCGCGCTCCTCGCTCGCCAGAATTGATCGAACCCCTCAAGCTAGCTCGGTGGCAGCGCCGCCGCCGCGGGCGCGTCCAGCGTCCGCACCCGCTTCTTCGACCCCGTCTCGCTCGTCTTGTCCTTCGCAAGCTGCGTCCCACGCGCCATCGCGATCACGCCCGTCCGCGCCAGCGCCTCGATCCCGTACGGCGACATCAAATCAATGAACGCCTCGAGCTTGTCCTCGGTGCCCGCCAGTTCGACCGTGATCGATTCCTTCGCCACGTCCACCACCTTGCCGCGGAACAGTTCGACGATCTCGACGACCTCCCGCCGCTTCTCGGCGTTGCACGTGATCGTGATCAGCGCCAGGTCGCGCTCGATGTAGGCGCTACCCGCGAAGTCCCGAACCTCCACCGTCGCCACCAGCTTCGAAAGCTGCTTGCGCACCTGGTCCAGTGTCACGTCGTCGGCGTTCACGACAATCGTCATCCGCGAGAGGTTGGGGTCCTCCGTCCGCCCGACCACCAGCGAGTCGATGTTGAACCCGCGCGCCGAAAACATCCCCGCCACGCCCGCCAGCACCCCGGGCTCGTTAATCACCAACGCCGAAATCACGTGACGCATAAGATCGCTCCAGACCTTGCAAAGGGGAAAGATTGTACGACGCCCCACCCAACGTCACAAGTGACGGACATTGGTTGGCTGGGTTGCTTCAGCAACCCTGTTCCCGCCCGGTCTGGCGCACCCCTTGCATCCGAACCACCGGGAGTCGGACACCCCTTCGAAACCGCCACGGAACTGGCACTTCTACCCGAGGAGGCCCGCCATGGCCCTGCCCATTCGTCCCCCCTTTCCGCCGATGGAAGCCCAACTTGTCGCGGACATCCCCCACGGCGACGATTGGCAGTACGAACCCAAGTGGGATGGTTTTCGCTGCCTCGCCTTCCGCGACGACGACAGAGTCGAACTGCAATCCAAGTCCGGCCAACCCCTCGCCCGCTATTTCCCCGAAATCGTAGACGCCGTTCGAATCCTGAAAGCGAATCGCTTCGTCCTCGATGGCGAAATCGTCGTCCCCGTCGACGGCCAGCTTTCCTTCGACGACCTCCTCCAGCGCATCCACCCCGCCGCCTCGCGCATCCGAAAACTCTCGACCGAGCGTCCCGCGCTTTACATCGTCTTCGACCTGCTCGTGGACGACCGCGCCGGCGCGCTGATCGAACTCCCCCTGAGCGATCGCAGGCCGCGACTTGAGCGGTTCGCCAAGCGTCATTTCAAGTCCGCCAGCCCGATTCGCCTCTCTCCCGCCACCGACAGCTTCGCCGCGGCGAAGGAATGGTTCGCCTCGGCCGGCCGAAATCTCGACGGCATCGTCGCCAAGCAGCTCGACGCCGACTACCGCTCCGGCGATCGCACCGGCATGGTCAAGGTCAAGAACATCCGCACCGTCGAGTGCGTCGTCGGCGGCTTCCGCTACGGCTCCAAGGCCACCAAGACCCTCGGCTCGCTCCTCCTCGGCCTCTACGACGACCAAGGCCTCCTCAACCACGTCGGCTTCTGCTCGTCCCTCACCGCCAAACAGCGCAAAGACCTCACGCCCAAGATCGAACAACTCCGCAAACCCTCCAAAGCCGGCGGCGGCTTCACCGGCAAAGCCCCCGGCGGTCCCAGCCGCTGGAGCACGCAGCGCTCCGGCGAATGGCAGCCCCTCAAACCCACCCTCGTCGTCGAAGTCCAATACGATCACTTCAGCAGCGGCCGGTTCCGCCACGGCACCAGATTCCTCCGCTGGCGCCCCGACAAATCCCCCCGCGCCTGCACCATGGACCAAGTCAAACACCGCGGCGCGTCGGTTGCCCTGTTGAAGCTGAGTAAGCCAAAACCCCGCCGCGCACGCGCGACGAAACGATAAACGCCCGCAAACCGCCGCCGCCCCTTTCGCGCGCCAAGGCCCCTCTCCCTCTCCCGCACGCAACCACAACCGCATTCCGCCATATCGCGCCCCGCGTGTGGGAGAGGGCGCGGGGTGAGGGCTTTCGCCGGGAACGCCCAACCCTTCCTCAATGCGGCGCATGCCGCTCCGTCGGATAAAAATCATCCTTATCCGCCCCATAATCCACGTGCCGTCCCTCCTGCGTGGACGCCGCCGGCTCCAGTTTCCCCGCATTCAACTTCGTCACCGTTGCCGTCGCCTTCGCCGCTTGCGCAGCGTCCGTCTTAGGCTTGGCGTCGTCGCCACCGCCCGCCAAGCGCGCTTCCATTTCCCGCTCCAACTCGCGCAACCGCGCCTGCTCTTCCTCACTCACGACCTTCGCCGGCGCAGCCGCCGGCGCTGGCGCTACTGTGCTCAAGTCCGCCGCCGCCTCTTTCTCAATCCGCGGGCGCCACCACGTCCCGAACACCGTCAGGTTGATCGCGACAGGCAACGCAATGCCGATCAGCAACACGCACCCGCCCACCCACATCCACATCGCATACCCCGACCCGCGATACCACGCGTAGTGATAACTGACGCCCCCGTCCGCCGTCTTGTTCGCGGCGCGGAGGAAGTCGAGCACCGTCGTATTCGCGCCGCCCGGCATCGCCGCCGCCACCCGTCCGGAGATCGCCGCCCCGATCGTCTTCGGCTCAAGCAAAGGCCGATACGGAACCGGCGCCACGAAAAACGCCGGCGCCCACGCGGCCTGCCCCGCGTCCCTGCTCACCCGCCCGTCCCAGTACATCCCGCGCACCACGTGCACGAACCGCCGCCCACCCGCGCCGTCGTCGATCAGTTCCGGCGTCACCGTCAGGTTTTCGAACTGGTGATGCCCCTGAATCGTCCGCAGCACCGCCGCCTCAAAGCTCCCCTGACCGTTCAAGCTTTCTCCATAATCCTTGATGACGTCGTCCGTGTACCGCGCGCGGACCATCGCCACGACGACCCCGATCACCACCGCGATCAACAACCACTGCCAATGCCGAATACGTTCCCACGCCATAATTCAACCCGGTTACAAAGCGTCCTCTTCTCTTCCTTGCCGCTTGCGGCTTCGCGGTCCGCCGCGCCCTCGACGTTCACGGATACACCCCGCGCGAAACATTCAACTTCTCCAACTCGTCATCCGTCATCGCCAGGTTATCCGCATGGAAGTCGCAATAGACGACATTCATCCGGTGCCGGTGCCGCCAGTAATCCAGCGTCTGTTTTCCGAACCCGTTCCCCTCGGTCATCATCACCTTGTAGAAGTCCAGGAACGATGAATCCCTGGTCATGTCGAACACCAGGATGAAGTTGTCGTTCGTCATGTTCCGCGGCCGCCCGTCCATCGCCAGCATCACCTCGCTCGGCCGCAGCACGCGCGAGATGTGCCCCATGATCGGGTCGGGCCGGTCCGGCTTAAAATCCCGCTTGCCCAGCAGCGCCTCGTTAAACACGTAGCTCGACGCCTCCGTCGGCGCGTCCCACCCACCCTCGCCACCGCGCTGGCTGAGCCCCTGCAACGGTTCCGGTTGCGACGGACACGAGAAATGGCGGATCAGATCCGGGCTCCGTAAATCCTCTTCCAGGTTCGCCCGGCTGTCCGTCCGGATCGCCACCCCCAGCGACATCCCCAGCGCCGCCGTCACCGGCACCGGCCGCTTCACTCCGTTATCCACGTAATAGTCGTAACGCCGCTCTTCCGGATCGCTCAGCCCCTTCGGATCCGTCACCCCGCCCAGCGGATTCCAATGCCACCCCGCGATCGGAAAATACCCGCGATGCTCGTTCGCATGCAGTTGCGCCGCCTGCCCGATGCTCCGCAGCGTGTTCAAGCACTTCAGCCGGTTCGCACTCTCCCGCGAGTTCGCCAGCGCCGGCATCAGGATCGCAATGAGCAGCGCGATGATCCCGATCACCACGAGCAGCTCCACCAACGAAAACGCGGCTCTAATCGACGCCCTGTTCATAACGCAACTCTCCGTACGCGATCAGACCCGAGTCCTTTGACGCCCCGCCCGCTCAAACGTTCCCGCCACCCGTCTTCGGCTTGGCCAAATCCAGTTCGTCGCCCGCCTTCGGCCGTACGATCGCCGGCGGCCGCCCGCCCCCCTCCAATAACCGCATCTGCACCGGCGGCACCTGGATGAACATGTAACGGCCCAGCGCGTCGGTCCGGGCGGTGTAGTCGAACCGAACCGACGGGCTCAGGCCAAAGAGAGGGTCGATCGTCGAAAGCCGTACCGTCCCGTTCATCACCGGCCGATTCCCCGCCGTAGACACGATCCCTCGAACCGTCGCCCACGGCTCGAGCTTCACGTTCGGCGTGGTCGCAAGCTGTGCCGGCGTCGCCTGCGCATACCCCGCCTCCGCCCGTACGCCGATCACCACCGCCTCATCGGCCGGCGGTAACAGCGTGAACCGCCCGTCCGCCCCGGTGTAAACCGCGCTCGGATCGTGAATGCGACTCGTAAACACGATCGGATGCGACCGCGACGCGTAAACCACCTCCGCCCCGTCCTGCGGCAACCCCTGCGGATTGAGCACGATCCCCGTCACGGTCTGCGTCTTGCCCTGCGCGGCAATCACGGTCGTGACCACCGGCGCCTTCGCCGGCGCGACCGTTGCCGCCGCGCGCGGCCGCATGTCCACCGAATACGAGTTCGCACCGCCCGCCATCT
>Ga0207674_10003754_pt1 | contig 18529 bp, 18 predicted proteins | sample KBSCornC72_FD_184303 | JGI IMG/M metagenome (GOLD analysis project Ga0207674, IMG submission 184303) | Corn rhizosphere microbial communities from Kellogg Biological Station, Michigan, USA - KBS Corn C7-2 (SPAdes) (version 2) | ecosystem: Host-associated > Plants > Roots > Rhizosphere > Soil ... | reverse complement strand
ACAGGGCCAGTTGATCGACCGCACGACCGACTATAAGGCGCCAACCCGCTATGGAAATAAGGGCTTCGAAATCGAATTTAAGACCGACTCGGAGTCCGCAACGCACAAGCTCTATTATTTCTCGGTGAATCTCTCCGACGAACGCTTGACCGAGAACCAGCCGTTCTTGACGTACCTCTCCGGGCTCAAGGGAAGCGCGACTCTCCTGAAAGCCACGTCGTACATGACGCACAAGAAAGAATTCTCGTTGATCCGTGATCAGATCCTGGCCAATAGTTCCGCCGTCCTGCAGGACGATTCCGGTATTCCGTACCGCTACTTTCAGACCGCCGCTTGGAAGGTGCAGCTCTACGGCGATTACCAGCGTCCCTACGGAAGTTTCCGCTGGCTCGAACAACCGGACTTGCGGCAAGCCTATAGCTCCGCGGGAACCAAGCCTCTCTCCGTTCGCGTAGGCTACGGGTACGCCAAGATCGCGTCAAACTTGCTCTTAGCCAGACAGGCAAGTCTGATCGCCTCAGTGGCGAAACCCGAAGCACGGCACTGAGACGTTACTTCTTCAATCCCGCCTGCCAGTTGAGTACGACAGTTATCGGAGCAGAAATGTTTTGTCCCACCGGCAGGGTCGCTAGGAATCGTTTGCCGTCGGGAGAAAAATCATAGGCACTATTTCTGTTGTAGCTGCCAGCTTGAACGAAGGGAGTCCTCAATAGCACCTTAGGTGTGCCCGGCTGGAAGGAAGGATTTGTGGTTACGTCCACTGCCATCACACTAGTACCGGTGAGGTAGACGATCTCCTTGCCATCGCGACGCCAGACCGGATCCACGCCGCCGCCCTTGGAAATCTGCCACTTTCCGTTCCCATCGGGAAACGAGCGTACGTAGGCTTCATTCTGACCCGATTCACTCGAAACATAAGCCACAAAGCGGCCGTCGGGAGAGAAGTGTCCCAGGCCCTCCTGAGCCGCAGTCTGCACGAAGGGCTTCGGTGTGTGGTCGCCGGTCATCGGCAGGTACCACAGGTCGCCCGACGTCTTGGAGGAACCCGTCGTGGTGTACATCAGAAAGCGGCCGTCCGGTGACCAATCATTCGGCGTCTTAGGCTCGGGAGATTTGTACAGGAGTTGCTCGTTGGTGGCGCCGCTGGATGCTTTGATATACAGGTTGCCTGGACCGTCGCGGTCGGAGCTGAACACAATCTGTTTCCCGTCCGGGGACCATACTGCGGCATTATCTGGGGCGGGATCGAAGGTGAAGCGGCTGTTCACGCTGCGCGCCAGGTCCAATATGAAAATATCCGTACCGCGCGCACTGGAAGTCATCGCCACACTTTTGCCATCGGGAGAAAGCGCGATTTCCGAGTATGGGCCAGGCTCGGTGAGAGTGCTGAGAACCTTTCCATCCCGATCCACCCAGGAGAGCTGATTTTGGGCCCGGTCTCCGCGTCGGTAGATGAGAGTGCCGGTGCTGGATACAGAGAAATAGCCAACGTTGTTCGAGGTCCTCGCCACTGGATCAGCCACGGGAACTGCCTCGCCAGCGAACTCCAGCTTGTCGGCATTAAACGGCTGGGCCATCAGTGTGCTGTCCCTTAGGAAAAAAAGGTGGCCATCCGTCGCGGAGGCGCCAGTCGACGGGAGGTATGCGATCGTGGATTGAGCAGGCAATAATCGTTTGGGCGGCTCCTTGCCGGGAGCATCATCGAGCGATCCCACATAAGTGCCGCCCCGATCCGCCTTGTCGGAGAAGCGAACGTACAAAAAATGCCGGCCGTCGGGCAGAAAAATTGGCAAACCGTGGCGGATTTCCTGCTGCGCAGGGTCCACGGAGGTGACTGCTGAAGGCGAACCGCCCGCCTCCGAGACCTTAAATAGACCGGTAACACTGCCCAATAGAATGACTCCCTGCGGACTCCAAGCCCCGCCGACAAACAGGCCGCCAGGACTGTCGCTGAGAGTCTGCGGTGGTCCGCCCGAGGCGTCCACCTTTTTGAGCTTCCCTTCGTGCTGAAACGCAAATATAACGGCTGTCAGGAGACCAGAAGGGAAATGCGGCCGACGCTACTTCGGTGAGATCTTTGGACTCAAGAGTGTCGAGCGATCGGACCCACAGGTGGGGCGCTCTACTTTCCCCAACAGCCTGGAAGGCCACCTTCCGCCCATCGGGCGAAACAGCGAGGAAATTGCCGAAGTTCGTTTTTTCGGGCGCCGGGATCTGAAAGCGCACCAGCTCCGGAATAAGAGGCTGCTCGCGCCAATGCATGAAATTGGCGGGAGCGAGCACCAGCAGCACGATCGCCGCCGCGATCCAAGGCAGGAATCGAGCTCTGCCGGGCCGCGCCGCAATCGGCGTCGGCGTGGCCGTTGGTTCGTCCAGCAGTCTCCATGCATCCGCGATGTCACGCAGGCGCTTCTTCGGATCTTTCTCCAGACACGATTGCAACAGGCGCTGCACGTTCGGCGGAACCTGGCTTAAATCCGGCTGCTCTTTGACAACCGAGGCCAGGATGTCCGTGACATCCTCACCTTGAAACAATCGCTTGCCGGTGAGAATTTCGTAGAACACGACGCCGAAGGCCCAGATGTCGGCGCGCTTATCAACCGACTTGCCCTTGGCCTGCTCGGGCGGCATGTATGCGGCGGTGCCGAGAATCATGCCCGCCTGCGTCGCGGCCATGCTGAGCGTGGGAGAATCCTCTCCTTTACTGTCGCGACTCTGCTCGTTGGTGCGTTTGGCCAGTCCGAAGTCGAGGACCTTGATGGTCCCGTGCGGAGTGACTTTGATGTTGGCCGGCTTCAGGTCGCGGTGGACGATTCCTTTCTCGTGTGCGTAATCCAGCGCGTCTGTGATCTGGCGTGCGATACGCAGGGCTTCGTCAAGCGGCAGCGGGCCCTGAGGGGCTTCGCCCTCCAGGAGTTCCATGACCAGATAGTTGGGTCCGACATCGTAAAGCGTACAGATGTTGGGATGATTCAGCGCCGCCACGGCTCGGACCTCGCGGTCGAAGCGCTCATTAAAGCGCTCGGCGGAAACCTTAATCGCAACGTCGCGGCCGGTGCGCGGATCGTGTGCGCTGTACACCTCGCCCATCCCACCCTTGCCGATCAGCGAAATGATTTCGTAAGGACCGAGTTTGTCGCCCGCCGCCAAAGCCATGATTGGGAATGATTTTACTATTTCTTCTCAAGATTCTCCTAGTTGCCGATTCAACCGGCGCTCCGCGGCCCCTCTTCGCTGTACGCTGCAAACGAGGAGATCGAGCGCTCTCTCATCAGAGGGCCGATTCAACCAAGCGCGGCGTACTAGTCACCGCCGCGCGACGTTTTCGCGTGATGGGTGTCTTGCCGGGACGATAATTCCGGCTCGGAAGGCCTTCTTAAATTGACCAGGTGGTTCGTGCTAACATTCCCGATCCGATGATTCTCTTGCTTCTGCTCTCCTTCGGTAGCGGAGTGGCGGCGCTCATCTACGAAATCGTATGGTTCCAGCTCCTGGAACTCGTCATAGGCTCAACCGCCGTCGCGCTCGGCATTCTCCTCGCCACGTTTATGGGAGGAATGTGCCTCGGCAGCCTGATCCTTCGGCGTCTCAACTACGCCGTAATCGAGCTCGCCATCGGTGTCCTCGGGATACTAGTGCTCCTGCTGATGCCCCTCGTGCACGGTGTCTACGCCGCAGTCGCGTGTCTCCTGCCTCCGACGCTATTAATGGGCGCAACGCTGCCCGCATTGGCTCGTCAAGTTGAAAAAGTTTCATCGCTGGGACTCTTGTACGGCGCAAATATCGTCGGTGCTGTCATCGGCTCGCTGCTCTCCGGTTTCTATTTGCTGCGCGTGCACGACGTGGCCACGGCAACGTACGTCGCGGTAGCGATCAACGCAGCAGTCGCGGCAATCGCCTTTGTAGTTGTGCGCGTTCCTTCGATCTCAACGAAAAATCAACGCAGTACGGATACGATAATTTACATCGCCATCGCGCTCTCCGGACTCTGCGCCCTCGGTGCCGAAGCCCTCTGGACCCGTACACTCAGTCTCCTCTTCGGCGCTTCGGTCTACACGTTTTCCATCATCGTCGCGGTCTTCCTTGCCGGCCTGGGAATCGGAACCGCGATCGGATCGACACTCAGTCGCACACTCCATCGCCCTCGCGTCGCCTTAGGCTGGTGCCAATTGTTGGCTGCCGGCGCGATTGCGTGGACCGCGTTCAGCCTGGACGCCTCGCTTCCATACTGGCCTGTCAATCCGTTGCTCTCGACCAACATCTGGTTTAACTTCGAGCTCGACATCGCCCGGGCATGTTGGGCGCTCCTGCCGCCGACGCTCCTTTGGGGAGCTAGTTTCCCGTTGGCTCTCTCGGCGGTATCGAGTGGTCGCGATTCCTCCAAGTTGTTCGCGAGCGTCTACGCCGCCAACACACTCGGAGCCATCCTCGGCGCGCTCTGTGCCAGCCTGCTCCTCATCGCCTGGATCGGATCGCAGCACGCGCAGCAAGTACTCATCGCGTTGTCCGCCATCGCAGGTTTGATCCTGCTTCCTAAACGTTGGCCAGTTGTCGCGGTACTCGGCGGCTTGTCGATTTACAGCGTCCCGCCCATCTCGAAAACTCTCATCGCATACGGCCGCTACGCCGCGACCTGGGTGGGCAAGAGCGACATCGTCTACGCAGGCGAAGGCATCAACTCATCGGTAGCCGTCGCCAGCTTTCCGAACGGTATTTTCACCTTTCATGTCGCCGGCAAAATCCAAGCCTCCAACGTCCCGCGCGATATGCGGCTCCAGCGAATGCTGGGACACCTCACCACTCTGACCACGGCGAATCCTCGCTCGGTACTCGTGATCGGCTGCGGCGCTGGAATCACGGCCGGAGCAGTCTCCATCGATCCCAAAGTGCAGCGCGTGACCATCGTCGAAATCGAACCATTAGTCCCGCAAGCAGCCTCCGCATATTTCCGTGAGCCGAACTTCGATGTTCTTCACAATCCCAAAACTCAAATCCATATAGACGATGGCCGCCACTACCTTCTGACCACCAGCGAAAAGTTCGACGGCATCACCGTCGATCCGCTGGACCCCTGGGTGAAGGGTGCGGCGAATCTGTACACCCAGGAATTTCTGGAGGCCATGAAGCAGCACCTCAATCCCGGCGGCGCCGTCACCATGTACATCCAGCTTTTTGAAACCGACCTCGACGCCGTCAAGAGTTCGGTCGCGACATTCTTCGAGGTATTTCCCAACGGCGCCATCTGGGGCAACCCCTATCAAGGTCAGGGCCACGACATGGTGCTATTGGGTCAAGTTGAGCCTTTGCGAATCGATCTCGACAAAATGGAGGAACGCGTCGGCTATCGCGACCCCTCTAGCAAGATGCCGCAATCGCTGGCCGATGTCGGTATGAACTCGCCCGTGGATCTCTTCGCAACTTATGCGGGTCGCGCGTCCGATCTCAGACTTTGGTTGACGGGTTCGGCCATCAATCGCGACCGGAATCTGCGCATGCAATACCTGGCCGGCTTCGGTTTAAACCTCGACGATAGCGCCGCGATCTACGCCGGCATGCTGGCCTACGCGCGTTTTCCCGACGACGTTTTCACCAGCACCGAAGGACGAGTGGACTCGCTACGGGAGGCGATCCGCCGTGGTCGGTAACGACCCGCATGTGTTTGCCCAGCCTTCGTGGCAAGCCAGCGCATACAACGCCGACGGTTCGCGCTCCATGATCTCGCCCTTGCTGCCCCTCAAGATGATCGGAAAATCGTCGACCGTCGGCGGCGGTGCAGCGAACTCATCTTTGCCGCTCTTCAGTGAATTTAGGTTTCGGCATGCCGCCTCAAACCCGATCTCGCACCCACGCTTTAACGGGTCCGCAGCTCCCGCAAGATCGAGTCTGCGACGATCCTCGCCCGATCGCGACAGCGCAATGTGAAGTAGCCCAGCCTCGTTGCACGCCCATCCAGATCCGCGATCGCAATACGTCGTCTCTAAATCGGCCAAGTACGGGCATGCGTACGCGCGACCGTCCTGGCACTCTTTCCGCCAGAATGGCAGCCACTGGCCCGGATGGCTGTCTCCGACGCCCTGCGTGACACTCATGAATGCAAATAGGACCGCCCAGATCGACATGTACGCGAGATTGCGCTGTCGGGGTAGTAGCGAACGGCCGAGCGTGAACGACTTGCCCCCGATACGATCAGCGATACGATCGAGCGCCTTCGCCGACAGGTTCAAGATTGGGACTTGTAAAAGTTTGTCGTAGAACGTCGGCATTCCTGCGCTGCCCAATATCTGATACAACGCGACAGCGCTCAGCCCATAGAGCGAGCCGTAAATAATGCGACCCAGCTCGGTGCGGGGCGACGTCGCAGGATCGTTAAACAGCAGATGCATTCCCAGGAACACCGAAATCGGAATGTACGAATCGTAGAAGAAATAGATACCAGTCAAGGCGAAGTACAAACGTCCGAACAGGTACGTCGTCATCACCGCCGACATCGTCATCGTAGTCACGCCGAAGAGAAACTGTCCCGGCATGGCCAGCAGAAAAAGCACCAGGTACATGTGCGGCGGATAAAATTGCGTAGTCGCAATCGTCTGCCCCCAGGTGATGTCGCTCTTGCCGGTCGCCAGCAGCACGATCGAAAACACGGCCAGCGGAAATGATGACGGATTGAAGATGTGCACCATCCGTCCATCGCGGTTCCAGCGGATCAACTCTTTCGCTGCTAGCCCAAGTGCGACCAACCCAAACTGCAGATAGAACCACTCGGGCTTGAACCACATGAACAGGTTGATGCTGACCACCACGGGGAACGGAGCGAAGCCCAGGGTATAGGTCTCGCGCCTCGACCAGACCAGCAGCATGTCAAAGGCGAACGCGAACACCAGCTGGGCCAGGATATAAGGAAGGAACGCGTAAACCGGAGGCCAGTACCAGCCCCAATACAACAGCAGCGAGCTTTGTATGCAAGCTTGCAGGTAATGCTGCTTCTTAAGGGCAACCTCCAGCGTCAACGTCCGCCCGGAACGCGCGACCCCCACCAGCAGCGCCAGCAACCACGCGATTAGCAGGCCCGCGACCACCGGAAACCCCAACGCAGCCAGGCCAGCCACGAAAGCCAGCGGTAACAAAAGAGCGCGTTTTCCTTCAGGCTTCAGCACGGATGAACGTCTTAGGATCGCACTCTCCCAGGTCACGGATCGCCGGTGGGGCATCCTTGTGTTCGACCCCAGCAGGATCTACAATTTATGAACGTGTGGACTATGCCAACTAACCTACTCAAGCTCAACTCCAGACTCGGCGCCCTGGCGATCGCGGCCGGCGCTACCCTCCTGACCGCGGCGTTGCCCATCATGGCGCATCATTCGTTCGCGGCGGAGTACGACTCCACCAAAACCATCACCGTGAAGGGCACCATCCAAAAGCTGGACTGGGTAAATCCTCACGCCTACTTTTGGGTCGATGTAAAAGACGCCAACGGTAAAGTCACCACCTATGCTTTTGAGGCGCTGAGCCCGAACGCGCTCGCGCGCCAAGGTTGGAACCGCGACTCGCTCAAGAAGGGCGAGGAAGTAACCGTCGATGGCTACCTGGCGAAGGACGGCAAGCCTCTGGCCGATGGTTCTATTCACGCGAATTCTAAAGGTGTGACGCGCGCGGATGGCCGCAAAGTTTTTCAGGGCTCGTCCGCTGACGACGCCTACACCAAATAGGCTTCCATAGGACCTCAAGATGACCAAGCGAGAAGTTGGCTCCGTCGCCATTGCTGTGGCTATTGCAGCCGGCGTGACGTTGATTCCGATCAAGAGTTCGGCTCAGGATCCGGCGAACACCGGAAAGTTTGGCGCGGTCGGACCCGGCGGCGGCCAAAAAGGCGGCAAGGGCGGTGGGGCAGGCAAGGGCAAGGCGTCTCCCACGCTTGGTCCGGCTCCGCGCATGCCGGATGGCAAGGCGAGTATGCAGGGCGTTTGGAATCCCGCGAACTTCGCGAATACGGGCGGAGCATATCCTCTGCAACCCTGGGCGCAGAAGGTACTCGACGAGCGCAGGGCGAATTTGAGTAAAGACGATCCCGAAGGATACTGCCTGCCTGCAGGCGTTCCGCGGATCTCTCCGTTCCCGCAAAAAACCATTCAGACTCCCGAGGTACTGGTCATTCTGGAAGAGGGCAACATCCATAGTTATCGTCAAGTGTTTCTGGATGGCCGCCCGCATTCCAAAGAGGATCAATTGTGGATGGGCGATTCGATCGGTACGTGGGAAGGCAACGATGTGCTGGTGGTCGATACCACTAACTTCAACGACAAGACCTGGCTCGGCGGCAGCGCGCCGCACACCGACAAGCTGCATGTCATCGAACGTTTCAGCCGCCCTGACCTGGGACACCTGAACGTTGATATAACGATTGAGGACCCCGGAGCGTTTACCAAGCCGCATAGTTTCCAGCGAGTCTTTAATCTGATGCAAAATACGGATCTTCTGGAATACGTCTGCAATGAGTTCAATGTCGATAAGGACCACTTGGTCGGAAAGTAGAAATGATGCGGAGACGAGTAGTTCAGTTGGCTTGCCTGCTGGCGTGTATGGGCATTGGATTCGCCCAGCAAGGACATCCACTGACAGGCACATGGAACGGTGATTTTGGTCCCAGCCCCACCCAGCGGTCACAGCTCACCATCGTGATGACGTGGGACGGGAAAGAAACCAAGGGCACCATCAATCCGGGTCCGGATTCCGCGGCCGCGGCGATCTTCCTGGATGTCATCAATTGGACGGTTCGCATCGAAGCCGATATGAAGGACCAGTCGGGCAAGCCGGCTCACGTTGTGGCTGAAGGCAAGCTGGACGACATTGGCAACTACCACCGCACCATCTCCGGGACGTGGAAGCAGGGCGCAACCACCGGATCTTTTAAGCTCACCAGAGACTAAATATGTCATTGGCGAAGAAGTATCTAAAGCTGGAAATATTGACGGTAAGCGCGGTCATCGCGCTGAGTGCTGTTACCGCGATCGCCCAGCGTGCGCCCTCGGGAAATTACGAGAGCGACAAGAAAGTTAAGCTTTCCGGGATCGTCACCAGAATTGACTGGGTGAATCCCAGCGCGTTTTTCACAGTGAACGTCAAGGACGGCACGGGCATGATTTCGAACTGGGCGATCGAAATCGGCAACCCGCTCGACCTGCAAAGAGACGGTTGGAAACCGACCGCTCTGCACATCGGCGACACAGTTAATGTGGAAGGGATTCCAGCACGGGGCCCTCGCCGTCAGGCCATGGCCACGTCGGTTGTGTTAGCGAAGACCGGCGCGAAAGTTTTCGTTGCCTCGAATAAACCGCGCGCGAAGGTCGCGAGCCAGCCGGTTCCGCGTTGGCCGGATGGTCATCCCCGGCTCGGGCCAGCGCCGGGCAAGAAAGGATATTGGGGAACTCCGAGTTCGACTGTATTGGTGGAGACCACGAACGCCACAATCCCCATGAACCGCGACGGACTCCTGGCCAACATCGCGGATTCCGACAAGGTTGCGCCGTTTCAGCCCTGGGCCAAAGCCCTCTACGAATATCGCCAGCGCACACTCTTTAAGGACGATCCTTATAATCGCTGCATGCCTCCGGGCGGAGCGCGGCACTTTCAGAATCCCTATGGATTTCAGTTCATAGAGCAGCCCGAAATTGGACGGATCCTGCTGCTGTTAGGCGGAGGGGATCGCAACTGGCGCATCATCTATACGGACGGGCGTCCCGTGGGTCATAAGGACGAACTGGTTCTAACGTATTACGGAACCTCGGTCGGCAAGTGGGAAGGCGACACCCTGGTGGTGGATACCGTCGGCTTCAATGAGAAGTTTTGGTTCTCCAACGGAGGGCTGCCGCACACCGAAGCTCTGCACCTGACGGAACGCTTCACGCGGTCGGATTTTGGCACCCTGAGGTACCAGGTGACCGTGGACGATACGCAGACGTATACTAGGCCTTGGACCGGCGGCTGGACCATCCAGTGGGTGCCGGACGAGGAAATTCAGGAGTATTTCTGCGAGGAGAACGCCGAATCGACGTTCGTCCGATAATAGATGAAGGGGGAGACAACAATGCGACTTAACTTACTTGGCGCCGGGCTTGCGATTGGTCTGATTCTGGCTGGCGTGCCGGCGATGGCACACCACTCCTTCGACGCGGAATACGACTCCACCAAGATTGCGAACTTCACCGGAGTTGTTACGCACGTGGACTGGCAGAATCCGCATGCCTTCATCTTCATGAACGTCAAAGACGAGAGCGGCGCAACCAAGAATATTCGCGTTGAACTTGGTCCCCCTTATGCCCTCATCCGCGGCGGTTGGAAGAAGGACACCGTGAAGATCGGCGACACGGTCAGCGTGACGAACGGCGCGCTGGGCAAAGACCCCACATTGAACTGGGTGGGAGCCGTGGGAAATACCAAACTGGTCCTGCCTTCGGGCCAGCAGATGGGTTTGAGATAACTCACGCGAATGCCGATCTCTTGGGTCAACAGCACGCGGATTGGGACCGCATCGGCGGCCTTGGCGCTGTTCTCGATGGCGATTCCTTTTTTCGCCCAGGACGGTCCCGCGCCTGGAGCGGGTAAAGGCGGTAAGGGCGGAGGCAAGGCGGCTGCGCCGGCCAAACCGATACGACCCGTTGAACCGACTCCGCGATGGCCCGATGGGAGAGTGAACTTAGGCTCAGCGCCCGGCAAAAAAGGATATTGGGAGTTGCGGCCGGGGTTCGCGGGACGGCCCATGGGCACGGTGCCTTTTCAGCCGTGGGCGAAAGAGTTGTACGCCTATCGCCAGTCCAGCCAGAAATTGACCAGGCCTCCGTATATCGACTGCAAGGCGGCTCCTGGCCCCGAGTTTTTGCTGGCGCCAGGATTTGAGATCGTGGACGCGCCCGAGCTGAAGAGTATTTTCCTTCTGGATATGGGCGGCGGACACACGTGGCGAGTCATTTATACGGACGGACGCTCGCATCCCAAGCCAGAGGATCTGCGGCCGACTTCTTTGGGTCACTCCATCGGGAAATGGGAAGGCGACACGTTGGTAGTCGATAGCGTAGGCTTCAACGAAAAGTTTTGGATTATGGGTTCGTATCCCACGACGGACCAGTTGCATCTTACTGAACGTTTCACGCGCCCAACCATGGGATCGCTGGAATACGAAGTGACCATCGACGATCCGGGCGCCTACACAGGTCCTTGGAGCGCACGTGGCGTCATCAATGAATCCGGCGCCGCCGGGTTTGTTTCGAACGGCGAAATGTTCGAGTATATTTGCGAAGACGACCGCTAGGCTATTTCAGCTCGCGGAATAACGTTATCCACTTCAAACAACCTATAGGCGGTTTCATGCATCCCGCAGCGGCGATAGGTCGCCTGGGCCTGTACGTTATGCGCATCGACATACAGGCGCAGGCCGCACACCGATCCGTTCTCCTGCGCGAGCGCTTCGGCTTTCGCATAGAGCGCGTGAAAGACTCCACGGCGTCGAAACTCGGGGACGGTGTAGACGCTCTGGATCCACCAGAAGACGCCATTGCGCCAGTCGGACCATTCGTAGGTGATCATCATCTGGCCCGCGCGCGTTCCGTTCATTTCGGCAATCAGATAGAAGCCGCGTGACGGATCGTCGAAAACAGCCCGCACGCCGACGTGTAATCGGTCGATGTCGAGCGAGAGACTCTCGGTCTCAAGCGCCATTTGCGCATTGCCTCGCACCAGGAATTCGATGTCATCGTGTGTGGCAGGCCGGACGGTGATTTCCATGATTGTGAGTTGTAGCATGCTGTATGGCTCAAGATTTTTCCGTTCTACTTGCCCAAACCATTGAGCGCGAACTGCCGAACCTGCGGGCGCTGGATGAGCAGCGGGCCTCCGTGCCGCGAGGGCCGGGTAAATGGTCGCCCAAGGAAGAGCTTGGACACCTGATCGATTCCGCCGCGAACAATCACATCCGATTTGTGCGGGGCGCACTGCAGCACGAGGTTCGAGAACCGGGATACCCGCAGGAAGATTGGGTACGTCTGCACGGCTACAGCGGGATGCCATGGGAGAGCATCGTCAGCTTCTGGTTCCAATACAATATGTTTCTCGCGAGGCTGGTAGCTCGAATCGAGCCGGATCGACTGACGGTATTGTGTTTCATCGGGGAGAATGCGCCGGATACGCTGGGGTTCGTGATCGAGGACTATATTCTGCACATGCAGCATCACATCGACCAGCTTCTGCGCCGCGAAGCGATCACGCAGAATCCTGGAGCTTCGAATCCCGATTAGCCGCACCCAGCCTCTTGCGCATGAATATGGTCGCCTGCGGATTGTCGTTGTAGCGATCGCAGCGCAGATATCCGTGGCGTTCATAGAACGCAATGGCAGCTTTCAAGTCGTCGGTGGTGTCCAGGTAAAGCCATTGGGCGTGTTGGGTCGATGCGAATTGCTCGAGCGCTTGCAGAAGTTTGTCTGCAACGCCGCGCTGGCGAAAATCGGGACGGACGTAAAGACGCTTCACTTCGCCGGCGGGGCCAAGATGGAGCAAGGGACGATAGAGAATGCAGCCAACGGGATCGGAGCCGTCGTAGGCCAGTAAGATGCAGCTCTCAGGATCGGATATGTAGTGCAGGATCTGTGCGCGGTCATCGCGGGCAATCACCTGCACCGCTTCGTAATATTCCTCGATCAGGGAACGGGCGTCTTCGGCTTCCGCGATGGTAACTGAGCGGATCGTCAGGTTCGGCATGGCCTGCTTGCAATCTTATCGCTGACGTGATCGACCGCAGGCTGTAGTGCGCTAGATCTGTGCCCTGGCGCGTGGCCTTATTTGCCGCTTGTCCTGGATCTTCGCGAAGGCGACGTCGAGTTCGCCGATAACTACGGCGGCAAACGAATGGGGCGCAGTCTGGCTCGCTACGCCTTCGTCATAGGCGGCAAGCTTATGGGATTACCGCCGTAACGTTGCGCTTGGGAACCTCGCCCACGGGAATGCGCGTGACTTCTTTCATCGACTTGATGTCCACGACCGAAACTAAGTTCGATGCGGCGCAGGCCACGTAAGCGGTCTTGCCGTCGGGCGTAAGCGTCACCCAGTCGGGAGATTTTCCGACTTCGGTGCTGCCGGTGAGCTTCAGGTCGGGAAGCGAATAGAAGTAGATCGAGCTGTTCAATCTGCTATTGACTACCAGGGTCTTGCCATCGGCGGTTACCGCCATGCCATGCGATTCGTTGCCGCCCACCATGAAGGGAGCTTTGCCAGGGGGCAGGGCAGGGAGCTTGATCCGATTGACTTCCTTGTGCGTTGCGAAATCGACGACGGCGAATCCGTTGAGGGCCGAAAGCTGAACGAAAATCCACTTGGTGCTTCCATCGGGATTGGCCGCGAACGCCATCGGACGTATGCCGAGATCCATTTCGAGCGACCAAACGGGCTGCTCGGTTTTCTGATCGATGACGGTGATGGTCTTGGACTGAATAGACCCGCTGACCACAAACTTTCCGTCGGGCGTGACGTAGGTGTTGTGTACGGAGCCTTTCACGGGAATGCTCTTGACCCGCTCCTGGGAGGTGGTGTCGATCACATCCACAGCGCCCGGCGCGACGGCGATGCCGACATAGACGCGGCGTCCATCTTTGCTGATCGAAATATTGTTGGGGTGCCCAGTGAGGGGAACGCTCTTGGTGACCTTTAGGGTTTTCGCATCCACGATATCGAGCGAGCTGTTGCCTTCATTGCTGATGTAATAACGGCTTCCATCGGGAGCGGCTGCCGCGCCGTGGTTCACTTCGATGCCGCGGATTTCTCCCACGATCTTGTTGGTAACAGGATCGATGACCGAGACATTGTCGCCGGCGCTATTGGTCTGAAGGATGCGGACCGTGCCCGCTGCCAGGGGCAAGGCTAACAGGACTGCCAGATAGCTGATGCGGTTCATATGGTTCACCGGTAAGTGAATCAAGATTGGCCGAGGGAGTCAAGCCGGTCCCTGCCGGGTTATTAAGGGGTGCGGCCCGAAGTGTACGCGGCGATGTTGAGCATATCGTCGGCGGTCAATCCGGCGACCACGGGTTTCATGAGCTCGGTCCAGACGCCTTTTCGCGCGCCCTGTTGCATGTCATAAAGCTGGCGAACCAGGTAACTCGGAGAGCGTCCGGCGATACCGGGGACGGGGCCTAATCCTTTGAGATCGGCGCCATGGCAGAGACTGCATTGCGTGGTTTTGCCGCCGCCTTTCGTAACCAGAGCCTCGCCTTTTTTGACGCTGCCTACGGGAACATAGGCGATGAAACCGGAGCGCGGGTTGCGCAGAACCTCGGTGCCTTCAGCGTCCACGGGAGTCTCGATGATGCGCTGGCCGAGCGGCTCTTTCTCATTGCCTTCGAGAGTGAGATACATGCCGCCGGCGATGCGGGTCTTGGGCACGCTGCTGGTTTCGACAACTTTGATCCAAGGGGTCCACTTCATGGAGCCGAAGTATTCGGCTGCGGCTTTGATTTCATCCTCGGACATGCCCTTGGCGATGGTGATCATGACGCCGGTATTGGTCTTGCGCGGTTCGGAACTCTTGCGGCTGTCGCTGCGGAAATCGTTCATCTGCTGGATGAAATACGAGACGGGCAATCCGGCGACGCCTGCGTTTTCGGGACGTCCCTTTCCGTTGGGATAGTGGCACAGGCTGCACGCGCGCACGTCGGGTCGCTTGCCGTGCGCAACGATGTCGGGCATTTTCGGATGGTCGCCGGGATACCAATCGGCTGGGCCGAATCCGTCGCTGATCTGGGTTCGCGTGAATTCGAGAGTACTGCCCGGAAGGTGTTTCGCACTGGTATCGGGCGGAGGCGCGGGGGCTTTGGCAGCCGGAGCAGCAGTTGCTGGTGGAGCGGGCGCTATGGCGTAGGCCCACGCGGGCTGATCGGCCGCCAGTGCGGCGGACGTCGTCAACACCAATGCGATACCCGCAACAACGCCGAGATTGGTTTTCATGGCTCCTCCTTATTGCTTCGGTGCGGGGCGAGGCTCGGAAGCCGGCGGCACGATATTCTTCATCCGCATATAGACGACCATGCTTCCGTAAATCTCGTTGTTATGTCCGTAATTCAGGGTCAGCAGGCCCAGGCGCAGATTGCGTGTCTGGCGTCCATTTTCCTGGGTGATGTCGATGACTTCGGTACCGGACGCGTCGGTCAGAGCGTTGTAAACGCCGTCGCAGTAAGTGAACGCATCGTTCAGAACTTTCATGATCTCGGCCTTGGAGGTCAGCTTGTCGAGATTGCCAGGGTTGGGATTCTTCTCGCCTTTGGCCTGGGAGCACCACAGGAAATTGTAGAACGCGACGTGGCTAACTTGCTGCGCGAACGTACGTACCTCTTGTTGGGCGCCGGGTCGCATGCCGTAATTCTCTTCGGGCATCTTCTCCGCGGATCGTACGATATTGTTGCGATTGCCCGTATAGGCGCCGCGAAGCCAAGTGGACATCGGGTTAGCCTGGGCGGGTTGGGGTGCTTGCGCGGAAGCAGTCGTCATCCACATGGATAGCAGCACGATCATGGGGTACTTGGTCATAGCGAACCTACATTACCTCAAAGGGAGGTTTGATCTCAAGGCGATATAATTAGGGGGTTCAGGAGAAATGATGAAAAAGTATCCCTATGTAATTACCGGAGCCTGTGCGTTCCTGGGGTTTGGTTTGGCTTTGTTCGGAGACGGGGCGAAAGTCACGGCGCTGATCACCGGTCAGAATGCATTCGTGAGTTCCAAAGACCTGGTACCAGGATCGTTCCGCAAAATAACGGTTCCAGATCTTCCGGCTCCCATGCCTCCCGCAGGCCGCGGCGGTGGAGGTTTCGGTAAGGCTCCGGCGCCGCCCGAGGGTGCGATGCCGAAAGTTCCGGCGGGCTTCAAGGTGGATGTGTTCGCCGACAATCTTAAGGCTCCGCGACAGATTCGACGCGCGCCGAATGGCGACCTGTTCGTGATGGAGCAGCAGGCCGGTCAGATCACGATCCTTCGTGGCAATAAAGACGGCAAACCCGAAACGACTTCCGTCTACGCCACAGGGCTCACCACAAACTTCGGGATCAATTTCTATCCGAATGGCGCGAATCCGCAATGGGTTTACGTCGGCAACACCGGCAGCGTCGTGCGCTTTCCTTATAAGAACGGCGACCTGAAGGCGAGCGGTCCCGCGGAGACGCTGATTTCGGATATCCCGCCGCGCGGCAACCACTCGACGCGCGACGTCGTGTTCTCGAAGGACGGCACTAAGATGTTCGTGGCGGTGGGCTCGGCTGATAATGTGTCCGACACCCAGCCGGTGCAGGAGCATCGCGCGAATGTTCTTCAGTACACGCCGGAGGGCAAGTTCGTGAAGATCTATGCTTCCGGAATTCGCAATCCTGTGGGCCTGGGCATCAATCCGACGACCGGCGAGCTATGGGTTTCGGTCAACGAGCGAGACAATCTGGGCGACAACCTAGTGCCGGACTACATCACCAGCGTGAAGGAAGACGGGTTCTACGGCTGGCCGTGGTTCTACATCGGAGCGCACGAGGATCCTCGCGCCAAGATGGAGCGTCCGGCTGACAAGACTAAGGAAAAGGTGATCGTCCCGGATGTGCTGATGCAACCGCACAACGCATCACTGGGGCTGACCTTCTATGACGGCACGATGTTTCCGGCAGAGTATCGCGGGGATCTGTTCGCGGCTGAGCATGGATCGTGGAATCGCTCGACTCCATCGGGGCATGAACTGGTTCGAGTACCGCTGGAGAAGGGCAAGTCGAGCGGAGTGTACGAAGATTTCATGACGTTTCCGGGCGGAGATTCCACCTGGGGACGTCCGGTCGGCGTAGTTACGGGTTCGGATGGGGCCTTATACGTTACCGACGATACAGGTAACAAAGTTTGGCGGATTAGCACGACGAAATAAGGGACAATTCAACTATGACTAAAAAGATATATACAGCAGCTACGCTGCTTCTCGCTTTCAGCGTGGGCCTGGCTCTCTCGCAAGATAAGGGCGGCAAGGGTGGCGGCAAAGGTCCAGCCGGCCCCGGTTTAACGCTCACATCTCCTGATATCGAAGACGGAGCGATCATCGCGGATAAGTACACTGCGAAGGCTGGTCCGGCTGCCGTATCGCCCAAGCTGCAGTGGGCAAACGTTCCGGCCGGGACGCAGAGCTTCGCGCTTCTGTTTCACGATCCGGATGTGGCTCTGCAGAAGAAGATGGATGACGTGACTCACTGGATGGTGTTCAACATCCCGGGCACGGCGAGGGAACTCCCGGGCGGCATTTCGGCGGACGCGAAACTTCCCGATGGAACTATTCAGATTAAGAATACCCGCGGGGCCGTTGGCTATATGGGTCCGGGCGCCCCTGCGGCTGGCCCGTATCATCACTACACGTTTGAACTGTTCGCGCTGGATACCAAGCTCGATTTGACCGACGCGGCCACTCGCGCCGATGTGGTGAAGGCGATGGATGGTCACATTCTCGCAAAGGGCGTGCTGGCAGGTAGGTTCCACCAATAGGCGAGCTCAACAAGTAGGCAGAGAAAGAGGCGTCGAGATGAGTCTCGACGCGGCACGCAGGAGTGCGTGCGCCACGAAGCCTGCAGGGACGTAGATGCCGAGCGTGACCATTGCAGGCGGAGGACTGGCGGGCTTAGCGGCGGCTGCGGCGCTGGGCGGATCCGGCTTCGACGTCGAACTCTATGAGGCTCGCGGATTCCTGGGCGGACGCGCGACATCGTTTCCGTTGGCGCCATCGGAAGAACACTCGGTGGTGATCGACAACTGCCAGCACGTGCTGCTGAAGTGCTGCGTGAATCTTCTCGATTTCTACAATCGGCTGGGCGTACGGGACCGCGTCCAATTCTCGAGCGAGTTCAATTTTATCGAGCCGGGCGGGCGGGTATCGGTATTTCGGCGAGGTGCGCTGCCGGCGCCGCTGCACTTCGCGGGAACATTTCTGGGGCTGAAGTTCCTGAGCATGGCAGACAAGCTGTCCATCGCGCGCGGGCTGTTGGCGATCCGAAACGAGCATGAGACGCGGCGCGACCTGGACAAGATCACGATGCTCGACTGGCTGCGCGAGAAACGGCAGACTCCGGTTGCCATAGAGCGATTCTGGCGGCAGGTTCTGGTGAGCGCCATCAATGAGGAACTGGATCGCATGGCCGCGGCGCACGGATTTCAAGTGTTCTGGCTGGCGTTTTTGGCGAATGCGGATTCGTATGAGATGGGGGTGCCGGCCGTCCCTCTGGGCGAGTTGTATGACAACCAGGCGTGGAAGCGATTCGAACGGGTCGCCATGCATCTGCGAACCCCGGTCGAGTCGGTGGATGCGTCGGGATGCGTGACGCTAGCGGGCGGAGTCGTCCGTAAAAGTGATTTCACGATTCTATGTCTGCCGCCTGAACGATTGGGGTCGGTGGCGCCCGGGCTGAACGCGAAGGTCTGGGGCTACAACGGTTCGACTCCGGGCCCGACGATCGAAGTCACCGAAGGCGATCGCGTGCGGCTCTAC
>Ga0207674_10003753_pt1 | contig 18530 bp, 13 predicted proteins | sample KBSCornC72_FD_184303 | JGI IMG/M metagenome (GOLD analysis project Ga0207674, IMG submission 184303) | Corn rhizosphere microbial communities from Kellogg Biological Station, Michigan, USA - KBS Corn C7-2 (SPAdes) (version 2) | ecosystem: Host-associated > Plants > Roots > Rhizosphere > Soil ... | reverse complement strand
CCAACCCCCGGTACACGGGCCGTCAGGTGTGGAACCGGCAGCGCACTGACTTCGACCTGGTCGACCCGGCCAACACCACGCTCGGGCACAAGCAGGTGCAGCGGTGGAACCTGCCAGAGGGCTGGGTCATCTCCCGGCACCCGGCGCATGCGGCGCTGGTCAGCGAGGCCGACTTCATCGCCGCCCAGCAGATCGAGGTGCCGCGCGGCCCTGTTGGGCCAGCAGTGCGCCGGTACCTGCTCGCCGGGCTCATCGCCTGCGGCCGGTGCGGCCGGCGGCTGGAATCATGCTGGTCCTACGGCAGGCCCGCTTACCGGTGCCGCCACGGATACTCCAGCGCCAGCGTCCCCGATCCCGCGCGGCCGAAGAACACGTACGTCCGTGAGGATCAGGTCCTGCCGCACCTGGCTGCCCTAGCCATCTTGATTGCCGGTGACGCCGGACCCAGGCCCGGTCATCACCGCCTGGCTCAGCTGACCGGCCCGGCCTCAACCGCAGACCTGATTCACCGGCTGCGTGCCGGAGGCACTGTGCTGACCTATAACCCGGACGAGAAGATCTTGCGCGCCGGTGACCGTGACGCGCTAACGGTCGTCATCGGCCAAGACCGCCAGCAACGGGCCAGCGAGAGGAGGACCGCCTAGGAAAAAAGGGGAACAAACACCCGCTGCGGCCGGAGGCTGAGCGCGGGTGACGTCCGAGCATGCCCGTGAACGGCCGCTCATGGGGTTTTAACGTGTCCGAGGGGGGACTTGAACCCCCATGCCCTTTACGGGCACTAGCACCTCAAGCTAGCGCGTCTGCCTATTCCGCCACCCGGACTCGCGATGCGCGGGGTACGCATCGGCTGAGTTACCTTAGCAAACCGAACGCTCCCAGGCGAGTGCCCAGGCCACCGAATCCTGCCGCCCAAGGCCACGCGTTCCCCAACCCACGCCGACCCCAGGTTCCCGTTCCCTCGCGTCCACGACAAGCTCTCCTCCGCGAGGCATCCCCATAGCCGCACGGTTGCCGCGTCGTGTGACCCCAACGGGGCCGTCGCGCGGGCGCGGAGGAAACGTCAGTCACATCAGCATCACCAGCACCGTTTCCCGGTCAACGTACGTTGATCATGACGATCGGTCCCGCGGCCGGACGTCATGGAATCGGGCTTTCACGGCGCCAGAACGCACTGGAACCCGGGTTTCATGGCGTTCCAACCGGCCCAGCGCGCCCGGATGCTGATGCTGATGGTGTCGATGTTGCCTGAGTCCGGTTTAGCGGGCGCACACAACACGCCGCACCCAGCCCGCACCCCCAGCCTGACCCGGGCCGCCTCAGTGCAACGATAGGACGGTGACAGCTGACACCGTGACCGCGCAGGATGAGGTCGTCGACATCTGCCGCGACCTGATCAGGATCGACACCTCTAACCCAGGGGACCATTCTGGCCCGGGCGAGCGCCAGGCCGCCGAATACGTGGCCGCCAAGCTCTCCGAGGCCGGCCTGGAGCCCACGGTCCTGGAGTCGCACCCCAAGCGCACCAGCGTGGTCGCGAGGCTCGAAGGCGAGGACCGGACCAGGCCCGCCCTGCTCGTCCACGGTCACCTCGACGTCGTCCCGGCCAACGCCGAAGACTGGCAGGTCAACCCCTTCTCCGGCGAGATCGCCGACGACTGCGTCTGGGGCCGCGGCGCGATCGACATGAAGGACATGGACGCGATGATGCTGGCGGTCGTCCGCCAGCGCCTGCGCGAGCAGCGCAAGCCGGCCCGCGACATCGTGCTCACCTTTACCGCGGACGAGGAGGCCGGCGGCACCTGGGGCGCGAGCTTCCTGGTGAACAAGCACCCGGAGTTGTTCGAGGGGGTCACCGAGGCGGTCGGCGAGGTCGGCGGCTTCAGCCTGACCCTCGCGGGCCAGCGCCTCTACCTGCTGCAGACCGCGGAGAAGGGGATGGCCTGGCTGCGGCTGACGGCGCGCGGCACGGCCGGCCACGGCTCGATGGTAAACCCGGACAACGCGGTCACCGAGCTGGCCGAGACGATCGGCCGGCTGGGCCGGCACGAGTGGCCGGTCCGGCTCATCCCGTCCGTCCGGGCATTCCTGGAAGGTGCAGCTCAGGCACTTGACACCGAATTTGCCCCGAACGACCCGGGTCAATTGCTCAGCAAAATAGGTTCTCTCTCTCGTATTATCGGCGCAACGCTGCGCAACACGGTAAATCCGACAGTTTTGCGGGCCGGGTACAAAGTGAATGTCGTGCCGCAGACCGCGACCGCCGAAGTCGACGGCCGTTACCTCCCCGGCTACGAGGAGGAGTTCCTGGCCGAACTCGACCGGGTGCTCGGTCCCGGTGTCACCCGGGAGTTCATCCACCGCGACATCGCGCTCGAGACTACCCCGGACGGTGCCCTGTACGACGCGATGACCAGCGCACTTCTCGCCGAGGACCCGGGCGCCCGGGTGATCCCCTACTGCCTGTCGGCCGGCACCGACGCCAAGTCGTTCTCCCGGCTCGGCGTGCGCTGCTTCGGCTTCGTGCCACTGCTGCTGCCGCCAGATCTGGACTTTTCCGGAATGTTTCACGGGATAGACGAACGCGTTCCGGTCGAAGCCCTGCGTTTCGGAACCCGCGTCCTGGACGGGTTCCTCGGCGGCTGTTAGCGCTTTAACCAAGGTTAGCGCCATAACGGCCTGGACTCATTTTCCGGCCCCGGCACCACCACCGTAAGCACGGGGACGGCGCCTGCTGGCCTGCCGACCACCGGTGCTGACCTGCTCCTGCTCGGCGTCGCGGCCCTCGGCACCATCGGCGTCGGCGCGGGCGCCGTCGCCGCGCACGAGCCGGATACGACCGGGGCGTGTGTGCCAGCGGCATACACGCCCTGTTTGCTTGGTTGTTACTGTGCAGGCTCAGAATGTGCGGACTGGGCGTATGATTCGCCTTCGGAGGGTAGCCTTCCTGCTGCCGTCGGCGTTGAGCGAGAGCCTGGACAGTTCCCAGTCCCCGTACTCGGCGTGGTCGGTCAGGATCCTCCGCGCGGCGTCGCGAGCATCTCGGGACGTACCGCGTGGCAGGTACACGACGAGGTAGGCGTACTCGGCCATCGGTCCTATTGTGCTTGAGTTCACCGGTGATTCAACCTGCGGTCGTGAAATCTGCCGTGTATTCGGGCGAGCCCGAGGGAACACACCGAACCGGCCCGGTGGTTTCAGCTGTGGGGCGGCGTGTGACCACGGGTAGCGTGAGGGCGGTCACGACGCAGATGCGAGGACGGGAAGAGCGTGCCAGCAAGGACAAGGACAGAGACGACGAAGACGAAGGCGGCCACGACCGCCAAGGCCACCAGGGGCAAGAGCACCACGGCCGCACGGGGTAAGGCCACGCCCGCAAACGGCCACGGTACCAAGCTGGTTATCGTCGAGTCCCCGTCCAAGGCCAGGACGATCGCCGGGTACCTCGGTCAGGGCTACGTGGTCGAGTCTAGCGTCGGCCACATCCGCGACATGCCGGACAGCGCGGCCGAGATCCCGGCCAAGTACCGGGGCGAGCCGTGGGCCCGGCTCGGCGTCGACGTCGACCACAACTTCGAGCCGCTGTTCGTCGTGCACAGCGACAAGCGCCAGCAGGTCTCCAAGCTCAAGAGCCTGCTCAAGGACGCCGACGAACTCCTGCTCGCCACCGATGAAGACCGCGAGGGCGAGGCCATCGCCTGGCACCTGCTGGAGGAGCTCAAGCCCAAGGTGCCGCACAGCCGGATGGTCTTCCACGAGATCACCCCGGAGGCGATCGCCCGGGCCATCGCCAACCCGCGCCAGGTGGACGACGGCCTGGTCGACGCCTACCAGGCGCGCCGGGTGCTGGACCGGCTGTACGGGTACGAGGTCTCGCCCGTGCTGTGGAAGAAGGTCATGCCCAAGCTGTCCGCCGGGCGGGTGCAGTCGGTGGCCACCCGGCTGGTGGTCGACCGGGAGCGGGAGCGGATCGCGTTCCGCGCCGCCACCTACTCGGACCTCGAGGCCGAGTTCGCGACGAAGGACCACGGCAAGAAGACCGACGAGCCCACCAGCTTCACCGCCAGCCTGGTCGCCGTGGACGGCCGCCGGGTCGCCCAGGGCCGCGACTTCACCTCGGTGGGCGAGCTCAAGACCAGCGACGTCCTGCACCTAGACGCCGAAGCCGCCGCCGCCCTAGCGCAGCGCCTGGAGAACGCCGCCTTCGCCGTGTCCAGCGTGGAGCGCAAGCCGTACCGGCGCTCGCCGTACGCGCCGTTCCGCACCACGACGCTGCAGCAGGAGGCCTCGCGCAAGCTGGGCTTCTCGGCCAAGCACACTATGTCGATCGCGCAGCGGCTGTACGAGAACGGTCACATCACCTATATGCGCACCGACTCGGTGACGCTGTCCCAGACCGCGATCAGCGCGGCCCGCAAGCAGGCCGCCGAGCTGTACGGCGCGAACTACGTGCCGGACGCCCCGCGCACCTACGCCAGCAAGGTGAAGAACGCGCAGGAGGCGCACGAGGCCATCCGCCCGGCCGGGGACAGCTTCCGCACCCCGAACCAGGTCCGCTCCGAGCTGTCCTCGGACGAGCGGCGCCTGTACGAGCTGATCTGGCAGCGCACGGTCGCCTCGCAGATGAAGGACGCCACCGGCGAGTCGGTCTCGGTCCGGGTCGCGGGCACCTCCACCGGTAACGAGCGGGCCGAGTTCGGCGCGACCGGCAAGGTCATCAACTTCTACGGCTTCCTCAAGGCCTACGTCGAGGACACCGACGACGCCGCCGACCGGGACGACCGGGAGCGCAGGCTGCCGCCGCTGGCCGAGAGCGACCCGCTCGACGTGCTGCGGCTGGCCCCGGCTGAGCACTCCACCAGGGCGCCGGCCCGCTACACCGAGGCGTCGCTGGTCAAGGAGCTGGAAGACCGGGAGATCGGCCGGCCGTCCACCTACGCGACCATCATCGGCACGATCCTGGACCGCGGCTACGTGTTCAAGAAGGGCACCGCGCTGGTCCCGTCCTTCCTGGCCTTCGCCGTCGTCACCCTGCTGGAGCGGCATTTCGGCCAGCTCGTCGACTACGAGTTCACCGCGCACATGGAAGACGTGCTGGACGAGATCGCCCGCGGTGAAGCCGAACGGGTGCCGTGGCTGCGCCGGTTCTACTTCGGCACCTCCCAAGACGAGGGCGACGGCGCCGATCCCGGCCTGAAGTCTCTCGTCGGCGACATCAGCGACATCGACGCCCGCGAGGTCAGCTCGTTCCCGCTGGCCGGCTCCGACATCGTGGTCCGGGTCGGCCGGTACGGCCCGTACCTGGAACGGGACGGGCAGCGGGTGAACGTCCCCGAGGACATCGCGCCGGACGAGCTGACCGTGGAAAAGGCCGAGGAGCTCTTTAACCAGCCGAACGGGGACGTGTCTCTCGGCACCGACCCGGGCAGCGGCCGCGAGGTGGTCGCCAAAGCCGGGCGGTTCGGCCCCTACGTCACCGAGCTGCTGCCCGAGGACGCCCCTTCTTCGGCCAAGCCGAGGACCGCCTCGCTGCTGAAGTCCATGGCGCTGGACACGGTGACGCTGGACGACGCGCTGAAGCTGCTCAGCCTGCCCCGTACCCTCGGCGAGCTGGACGGCGAGCAGGTCACCGTGCAGAACGGCCGGTACGGGCCGTACGTGAAGAAGGGCACGGACAGCCGGTCGCTCGAGTCCGAGGAGCAGCTGTTCACGCTGACCCTGGCCGAGGCCAAGGAGCTGTTCGCCCAGCCGAAGACCCGCGGCCGCCGCACCGGCGCCGCGGCCCCGCCGCTGCGCGAGCTCGGCCAGGACCCGGCCACCGGCAAGCCGATGGTGATCAAGGACGGACGGTTCGGCCCGTACGTGACCGACGGGGAGACCAACGCGTCGCTGCGCAAGGGCGACGAGGTGGCCGCGATCACCGATCAGCGCGCGGCCGAGCTCCTCGCCGACCGGCGCGCGGCTCCGCCGACGACCCGCCGCAGAACCACTACTACCAGGAAGAAGGCAGCCACGCCTGCCCGTTCGGGACCTAAAAGATCTTGACCTTCGTCCGTACCATGGGGATCGGGGACAAAGCCGTTATGCGGCCAGCACTGCCGATACGCTTACGCCGTGAACTTCCGCGCCGCGCCACACGAGGACGGCGCCGACCGGGGGAAGCTCGGGAACGGCGCCGGACGGCGTCATCATGCCCGCGAGCCGGGAGTTCTGTCGATCAAGCCGTTCCGCCGCCTGTGGATCGCGCTGTCCCTGTCCAGCCTGGGCGACTGGCTGAGCATCGTCGCGCTCACCGCGCTGGCGCCGTCGCTGGCCTCCGGCGGCGCGGTGGCGAAGGGTTCGGCCGTCGGCGGCGTGTGGCTGGCCACGCTGCTGCCGGCCCTGCTGTTCGGCCCGCTGGCCGGGGCGCTGGCGGACCGGATGGACCGCCGGACCATGATGATCGTCGGCGACGTGATCCGCGGCCTGCTGTTCGTGTCCATCCCCATCTTCCCGAACCTGACCTGGATCTACGTCGCTAAGTTCCTGGCCGGCATCGCGACCCAGTTCTGGGCTCCGGCGACCTCCGCGTCCATCCCCAACCTGGTGCCCAAGGACAAGCTGGAACGGGCCAACCAGCTCAGCATCCTGAGCACGTACGGCACCGCGCCGCTCGCAGCCGGCGTGTTCAGCGTGCTCGCCCTGGTCAGCGACGGGATCAGCCGGGTCACGCCGCTGTTCCACGCCAGCAACGTGGACCTGGCCCTGTACTTCAACGCCGCCACGTACTTCATCTCCGCGCTCACCGTCTACTTCATCCGCGAGATCCCCAAGCGGGACGACAGCGAGAAGATCTCGGCGCCGTCCACGGCCAAGTCCATCTGGGAGGGCTGGCGTTTCATCAGCCAGACGCCGGTGGTGCGCGGCCTGGTGATCGGCATGGTGGGCGCGTTCGCCGCGGCCGGCGTGGTGATCGGCCTAGGCTACTTCTACGTCACCTTCACCCTGCACGGCGGCAGCGCCGGCTGGGGCCTGGTCTTCGCCGCGATCTTCGTCGGCATGGCGCTGGGCATGGTCGTCGGTACCAAGGTGCTCGGCAGCTTCAGCCGCCGGCGGCTGTTCGGCATCACGATCGCGGCCGGGGCGGTGCCGCTCGCGCTCATCGGGCTGATCCCGAACCTGGGCGCCGTCGTCCTGTTCGTGGTGCTGCTCGGCGCGCTGTCCGGGGTCGCCTACTCCACCGGCTTCACCATCGTCGGCCTGGAGGTGGACGACGCCACCCGCGGCCGGGTCTTCGCCTTCTTCCAGTCCTCCATCCAGGTCATCCTGCTCACCGTCATCGCCGCCGTCCCGTTCCTGTCGGCCCTGTTCACCAGGCTGATCGTCAGCCTGAACGGCACCGGGGACGTGAAGATCGGCACGGTCACCTACGTCTCGGCCGGGCAGAACGCGGTGATCCTGCTGGCCGCCCTGGTGGCGTTCCTGCTCGGGATCCGGGCCTACCGGCAGATGGACGACCGCAAGGGCGTGCCGCTGCGCGAGGACCTGATGGCGGCGATCCGCAACGAGCCGCCCCCGCCGGTCGGCGAGCCGGTGCACCTGAACGGGAACGCCCCGGCCCCGTCGCCGGGGCTGCTGATCGCGTTCGAGGGCGGCGAGGGCTCGGGCAAGACCACGCAGGCCCGGCTGATCGCCATCTGGCTGCGCGAGCTCGGCTACGACGTGGAGAAGACGCACGAACCCGGCGCGACCAAGATCGGCATGCGGCTGCGCGCGCTGCTCCTGGACACCTCGCACACCGGCATGTCGCCGCGCGCCGAGGCCCTGATGTACGCGGCCGACCGGGCCGAGCACGTCGCCTCGGTCATCGCTCCGGCGCTGGCCCGGGGCGCGGTCGTCATCACCGACCGGTACGTCGACTCCTCCCTCGCCTACCAGGGCGCGGGCCGGGACCTGCCGGTCGACGAGATCGCCGGGTTCAACCGCTGGGCGACCGGCGGGCGCACCCCGGATCTCACGATCCTGCTCGACATGGACCCGATGGCGGGGCTGAGCCGCCGGGCCCGCTCGGCCGACCGATTGGAGGCCGAGCCCGCCGACTTCCATCTCCGGGTCCGGGCCGGTTTCCTGGCCCTGGCCCGCGCCGAACCCGCCCGGTACCTGGTGCTGGACGCCGACCGGCCGCCCGCCGAGATCACCCGCGAGATCCAGGAGCGGATCCGCGAACTGCTCCCCGACCCGGTGCCCTCGGCCGCCGAGGCCAGCACCGGTGACTTCCCCGCGATCAGGGAAGAGGTCCTGACCCCCACGCCTTCTCCGCACGGGGGCCCCCCGCCCCCCGTCCCCCCTGGCCGCTCCCTGCACCAGGGAGCCCCGCCCCCTGTTCCCCCCAGGCCCCGCGGCCGGCACCGCCCGTGACCGGTATTTCCGCCCCGGACCCGGGCGTCTTCCGCGACCTTCCCGGCCAGGACGCGGTCGTCGCCCAGCTCCGCCGGGCCGCCGCCGGGGCCTCTTTGGTGCTGGAGGGCCGGCCACCGGAACCCGGCGCGATGACCCACGCCTGGCTGTTCACCGGCCCGCCCGGGTCGGGGCGCTCGGTGGCGGCGCGGGCCTTCGCCGCCGCGCTGCTGTGCGACGAGGGTGGCTGCAACGAGTGCAACAGCTGCCGCCAGGTCTTCGCCGGCACCCACGCCGACCTGCTGCTGATCCGCCCCGAGGGCCTGTCCTACGGGGTGAAGCAGACCCGCGACCTGGTGCTGCGCGCGGCGGGCAAGCCGACCGGCGGGCGCTGGCAGATCGTCCTGTTCGAGGACGCCGACCGGTGCACCGAACAGGCCGCCAACGCCCTGCTCAAGGCGATCGAGGAGCCCGCCCCGCGGACCGTCTGGCTGCTCTGCGCGCCGTCGGCCGAGGACCTGGTGCCCACGATCAGGTCGCGCTGCCGGGTGGTCACGCTCGTCGTGCCGTCGTCGGCGGCCGTGGCTCAGGTGCTGACCGAGCGGGACGGTATCGAGCCCGCTCGCGCGCTGGCCGCGGCGCGCGCGGCGCAGGGACACATCGGCCGCGCCCGGCGCCTGGCTCTGGACGCCTCTGCGGCTAAGCGCCGCGCCGACGTGCTGCGCGTCCCGTCGGTGGTGACCTCGCTGGGCCCGGCCCTGTCCGCGGCCGCCGCCCTGGTCCGCACCGCCGAGGAGGAAGCCAAGGCGGTCACCGAGGAGCTCGACGAGCCGGAACGCGAGGCGCTGCGCCGGGCGTTCGGCGAGGGATCCTCGGGCAAGGGCGTGGCCAAGGCGATGCGCGGCATGGCCGGCGCCATGAAGGACCTGGAGGACCGGCAGAAGTCCCGCGCCACCCGGGTCAAGCGCGACACCCTGGACCAGGCCCTGCTCGAGCTGGCCCTGTTCTACCGCGACATCTTGATGCTGCAGCTAGGCGCCGGAGTGGAGCTCGCCAACCCCGAGTCCGACCTGCGCAAGCTCGCCTCCGCCTCCACCCCCGAGGCCACCCTCCGTCGCCTGCAGGCCATCATGCACTGCCGCGAGCTCCTCACCCTCAACGTCGCCCCCCTGCTCGCCGTAGAAGAAATGGCCCTCTCCCTCTCCGAAGGCTAACCACCGGTACCACCCGCCCCCGCCGTACCGCGCCACACCCGGACAACGCGCTCAGCCGCCTGCTCCGCCCTCCACCTCGGCTCCGCTGGCCGTTCAAATCTGGCATTTCGGCCATATCGCCCTGGTCTGGGCCGTCCCTGAAGGTATGAGAGTGGCGCTGTACACGAAAGAATGTGCACAACGCCACTCTCATGCCTTTGCCGCGACGCTGGTCTGGCAAGCGATGGTGCGAATGGGTAGAGCGGGACGCCTGAGACCGCGTTCCAACGCTCCCTTGATTATTTGCGTCACCTCGGCGGGCTCGCGGCGGATCTGGGAGGGGGAGAAGTGCAAGACGATGATGCCGGCTGCGGCCATCCGGTCGTGACGGCGCCTGGTGCGGTCCCAATCCTCCGGCGACAGGTGCCATTCGCGGGAATCGACCTCACCCGCGACCCCGGCGGCCTGCCACCACGCGTCGGGCTTGCCCAGGAAGAGGTCACCGTCGAACAGCGACGGGTTGAACAGCGGCATCGGCAGCCGGGCCGTCTGGATCAGGTCACGCAGATCGCCTTCAGCCGTGGACCTTATGCCAATGGCTACCTCGCCGAGGACCGAGCGGAATACCGCGGAGCCCTTAACCGGCCCGATCCTGAGTTCCTCTGCTAGCTCGCCGACCGTACACCGGCGCAGCTGGACCGCGTCCGCGACGACGGCCCGAACCTCCCGCAGCTCGGTGAGCTGCCGGACCGTATCGGCCACGGCGCGGGGTACCGGGGCCAACCGCACCGGCCCTAGCGACGCAATCCGGTTCGGCATCCGGACGGTGCGGTGCAGCCGTGCGAAGCCCGTACTGAGGCGCTGCCGGCCGATCGGCACCAGCACGTCGATGACGTCTACTGCCGATCCGCTACGGATGCTGTGATGCAGCAGCGCCATCGGGCCGGTGATGATGCTGCCCGGTCCGGCGTAGAGCATCGCCGCCAGTTCTTTCTGGGACACGCTGGGGATCCCGCTAGCTGCCAGGTAGACGCCAGGCAGCAGCATCTGCCACGGCCCTCCGTGCCGCAGGCGGTACTGCATTGCTCGATCGCTCATGCCGAGCTTAAGCAGTTGCCCGCGGCTGACGACAGCGAGCTGCTTCTCCAGGAGGTCGGCTAGGCCGCCTGGGGCTGATGTTCGGGGCATGGGCCGAGCATGACACTGGGATCTGACAAAACAGCGAGCAACCGAACGGACGCTGGTTCGTGCAATAAGTATGGGACATGCCTCAGTTCCCGGGCCTACGGCCGGAGCGCCCGCGGCCGGATGGACGGGAGCGACGGGAGCAGCGGGAGCAATGAGCGACGGCCGCATCCCGTCAGCCGGCGCCAGCCTGGACTCGGCCGCCATCGCCGCGCTGTTCCGCGATCATCACGCCGAACTAGTCCGGCTGGCCCTGCTCATGGTCGGGGACCTGGCCACCGCCGAGGACGTCGTGCAGGACGTCTACGCCAGCCTGCACCGCGGGAGCCGCGCCCGCAGCGTCGAGGCCCCGCTGCCGTACGTCCGGGCCGCCGTGCTCAACGGCTGCCGTTCGATCCTCCGCCGCCGCACCATCGCGCACCGGGTTGGCCTGGCCCACCGCGCCTCACTGAACGACGAGACGACGGTGCGGGGCTCGGCCGAGAGCGAGGTCATCCTCTCCGAGGACCGTCGGCAGGTCCTCAGCGCTCTGGCCCGGCTGCCGAGGCGGCGCCGCGAGGTCCTCGTGCTCCGCTATTACATCGGCCTATCCGAGGCGGAGATCGCCGCTGTCCTCGGCATCAGCGCGGGCACCGTCAAGTCCACCGCCGCCCGCGCGCTGGCCGCGCTGGCCCGTGATCTGGGGGAGACGTCATGACCAGCACCGAAGAGCGCCTCCGGGACGCGCTGGGCGCGGCGGCCGCCCGAGTGCGAGACGACCGGCTCCGCCCTCTGCCCGCGCCGGAAACTCGACCGCGCCGGCCAGCACTGCGCAGGCACATGGGCTGGCTGGGGCCGGCCGCCGCCGCCATCAGCGTGCTGCTGATCGTCGCCCTCGCCCTGACCCTGACCGGGCCGAGCCACAAGCCCACGCCGCCGGTCAGCTACCCCGCCCTGCCCGCGGGCTTCCCGAAGTACTTCGCCCAGATCGCCGGCCCATCCCAGATCGCCGGCCCCCCAGGCCAGCTCGACGTGGTCATCCGGTCGACCTCGACCGGCGCGGAGGTCACTCGGGCGGCGGCGCCCGACGTCCCGGACTGGCGGCTGACGCCGCTGAACGTCGCCACCGCCCCGGACAGCCGAAGCTTCTACATCGAGTACCGCGCGGTCGACCTGCAGAAGAACACCAGCCAGATCTGGATCTACCTGCTCACCTTCACCCATGGCGGTTCGAGCAACTACCTGGAGTGGATCAAGGGCGATCCGTTCCCCGGGAGCGGCCTGCTCGTCAACGGCGGAAGCATGGCCGTCTCGCCGGACGGCAGGAAACTGGCCTTCACCGAGACCACCCAACGGCTCAACGGCCGGAGCTGGCCGGACGCGATCACCGTCGTCGACCTGCGGACCGGCGCGCGCAGTACGTGGCAGGGCGGCATGTCCCGGCCGGGCCAGACGCTCACGATCCCCGCCATCTCCTGGACGCCGGACGGACGATCGCTGGTCTTCCGCGCGGTGTGGTGCCGGCCCATCCCGAACTCCGACGTCTGCCTGGACCAATCCGGCCAGCCGGGGTACCGCGCCCCCGAGATCCGGTCCCTCGACGTCGGAACCAGGGGCGGAACGCTCGATCACGGCAGCACCCTGCGGCTCAGCCCGTCGGCCCGTTACCCCGTCATCGCGGACGCCATCGCCGGCCCGGGCGGTGAGCTCACCCTGGCCGTGCTGTCCGGCCCCGCCGACGCCGCGACCCTCACCGTCGAACGTGTCGGCGCCGCCGGGAAGCGGCTCGGCGTGCTCTACCGGTCACGTGCGTACGGCACCGAAGGGCGGCCGGACAGCGTCACCCTCACTCCCAGCGCGACAGGTACATACATGCTGATCGCCTACAACGGCCCGAACGGTCCCGTCACCGGCTGGATCGACCACGGAAAACTCCGGTTCCTGCCCAATAAGCACCCCGAGCGCGGATTGCTGATCACGGGCTGGTAGCGGTAAACCCGGACAACGTAGTCTGGCTGCGTGGGCATGATGATGGCGGTGAGCTTCGAGCGGTACGGTCGGCTCTACTACCTCGACCCCGGAGCCCATAAGCCGGCCATCGGTGACAAGGTGCTGGTGCCCACCGACTCGGGACCCGAGGTGGCCGAGTGCGTCTGGGCTCCGCAGTGGGTGCCGGAGGACATCGACGGGCTGCCGGTCTGCGCAGGGATCGCCACCGACGACGACCTGGCCCGGGACGAGAGCAACCGCAAGCGGCGGGCCGAGGGCCGGCTCGCCTCCCGCCGGCTGATCCGCGAGCACGGGCTGCCGATGAAGGTCACCGCGGTCGACTACATCGGCGCGGACAACGTGTTCGTGGTGTACTTCAGCGCGCCGCACCGGGTGGACTTCCGTGCGCTGGTCCGCGACCTGGGCGGCCGGCTCAAGGCGCGGGTCGAGCTGCGCCAGATCGGCCCCCGGGACGAGGCACGGCTGCAGGGCGGGATCGGCCCGTGCGGCCGCGACCTGTGCTGCGCCACGTTCCTGAAGGACTTCGAGCCGGTGTCGGTCCGGATGGCCAAGGACCAGGAGCTGCCGGTGAACCCGCTGCGGATCGCCGGCGCGTGCGGCCGGCTGATGTGCTGCCTGAAGTACGAGCACCCGCTCTACCAGGACTTCAAAAAGGACGCTCCGCCGGTGGGCGCGACCGTCACCTCACCGGAAGGCCCGGGCACGGTGATCGGCCACAACGTCCCCTCCGACACGGTGGTGGTCAAGCTGGCCGCCGACGGCCGGGCCGCGCCCTGCCCCAAGGCCAGCGTGTGCGGGTCGCGGAAGGCGTACGAGACCCTGCACGGGAAAGGGTGAGACCCGGGGGACGTAGCTGGCTGGCCGCCGCGGCGATCCTGCTGGCCGGCTGTTCCAGCAGCTCATCGGCCCCGAACGACCAGCCTTCCACGTCCCCCGCCTACTACGCGCAGCACCTGGCCTGGCAGCCCTGCGAGAACGGCTTCCAGTGCGCCCGCCTGGTGGTTCCCTTCGACTACGCCCGCCCCGGCGGGCCGCGCTTCTCCCTGCCGGTCATCAAGCTCCCGGCCACCGACGCCGCCCACCGGGTCGGCGACCTGGTGGTGAACCCGGGCGGCCCGGGCGGCTCGGGCGTGCAGTACGCGCTCGCGGCGCGCGGCGAGTTCCCGGCCGCCGTGCTGGCCCGGTTCGACATCGTCGGCTTCGACCCGCGCGGGGTGGGCGGCAGCGAGCCCGCGCTGTCCTGCATGACCGGCCCGGAGCTGGATAAATACCTGTCCACCGACGAGATGCCGGACAACGCCGCGCAGCTGGCCACCGTGGTCCAGCAGGGCAAGTTCTACGCGTCCCGGTGCGAGCACAACTCCCGGGCGCTGCTGCCGTACGTCGGCACCCAGAACGCGGCCCGCGACCTGGACGTGCTCCGCGCCGCGCTCGGCCAGTCCCGGCTCACCTACCTGGGCAAGTCCTACGGCACCTACCTGGGCACCTGGTACGCCCAGCTGTTCCCGCATCGGGTCAGGGCGCTGGTCCTCGACGGCGCGGTGGACCCGGATACGACGGGGCTGCAGTCCGACGCCGTCCAGGCCGAAGGATTCCAGACCGCGTTCGGCTCGTTCGCCGCGTGGTGCCGCGCGCGTTCCGGCTGCCCGCTGGGGCAGGATGCCGCTGGCCAGCTCGAGGCCCTGATCGTTCGGGCCAATTCCCGGCCGCTGTCGCAGGAGCTCGGCACCGGCCAGGTGGCGAGCGGCGCCCTGCTGCTGAACGGGGTGGCGGCCGCGCTGTACAGCAAGTCGACCTGGCCCGACCTGAAGGACGCGCTGGTCAACGCGTTCAACGGTGACGGCACCGTGCTGGTCCAGCTGGCCAACCTGCTGCTGGAGCGGAACGCGGACGGGACCTACGCCAACCTGGTGGACGCCAACACCGCGATCAGCTGCGTGGACCGGCCCTGGCCGCGGTCGCTGGCCAGCTGGCAGGCGGCGGCGTCGGCGGCCGAACGGGCGGCGCCGCTGTTCGGCGCGTCGATCGTGTGGGGCAACCTGCCCTGCGCGTACTGGCCGGTGGCGGCCGCGCCGCCGGTCGCGATCAAGGCCGCGGGCGCGGCCCCCATCCTGGTGGTCGGGACGACCCGCGACCCGGCCACGCCGTACCGCTGGGCGCGGGCGCTGGCCGCCGACCTGTCCTCCGGCGTGCTGCTCGGCTGGAACGGCGACGGCCACACCGCCTACGGCGAGGGCAGCTCCTGCGTGGACACGATCGTGAACGCCTACCTGATCAGCCTGAAGGTGCCGCGGAGCGGGACGCTCTGCCCCGGATCAGGGCCGTAACTCCCAGGGCCCCAGCGAGCGGCAGCAGCACCACGGCGGGCAGCTGGTACCGCCAGGAGAACTCGAACGCGTCCGCGCCCACCAGCAGCACCACCGCGGACAGCGTCACCAGCAGGCAGGGCACGCGCAGCTCGGTGCGCCGCCGCACCGCGCCCGCCACCCCCGCGAGCAGAAAAACCGCGTACAGCGGCCCCGGCGTATAGCCGCCGCCCAGCTGGTAGGTCCGCAGCAACGACGCGGCGGGCTGGACCGCGACCAGGTCGCCGCCGCTGCCGTGCGCGTGCGCCAGCCGGGTGAGGAACGCCATCGAGTACCGCCGCGGGTAGACCGGGTAGACGTCCTGGAACTGCCAGCGCGCGATGGGGGTGACCTGCGGGTCACCGTCCCTGACCGGCGCGAACAGCCGCACCGAGTCCCGGGCGACCGACGCGGCCACCCGCAGCGGCTGCTGCCGGAAGACGGCGATCGCGAACCGGTCGAGGAACTCGTCCCGGGTGAGGCCGGGCGGGACCGGCACGGTATGCCCGGGGGAGCGCGGGTTGTGCAGCAGCCCGTCGATGCCGCCCAGCGCCAGGGTCTGCGCCGGTGACGGGCACAGCGCCCGCTCGTCGGCGGGCAGCCTGAGCGTGGCGCAGTCCGCCGCGGCCGCCGCCCGCCCGTACTGCGGGCTCGGCCCGTTGCCGGCCATCCCGACGTGCCCGCTGACCGCGAACGTCCCGGCCAGGTAGGCCAGCACCGGCAGCATGAAGCACCCGGCCGCCAGCAGGCCCCGCCGCACCCTGTGTCGCCAGTTGGGCCGCCACCCGCGCACGGTCAGCGCCGCGAACACCACCACCGGCACGATCAGCACCGCGCCGATCTCCCGCACCGTGACCGCCGCGCCGAGCACCAGCGCGCCCGCCGCCAGCGGCCACCGCCCGGGCCGCCACAGCAGCACGACGATCCCCGCCGCGATCATCGTCTCGAACAGCACGTCCGGCATGATCGTCTGCTCGAGCTGGAGCTGGTACGCGTCGAGCAGCACCGGCGCGGCGGCCAGCGTCGCCGCCCACCGCGGCGCCCCCCGGCGGAGCAGCACCGCGTACAGCGCGACCGCCATGGCCAGCCCGAACACGTGCTGGACCGCCGCGATCAGCGCGAGCCCGCCGGCCGGCTCCAGCAGCCGGATCAGCGCCTGGTACCCCTGCGGCGCGGTGGTCACCGAGCCCTCGAGGTACTTGACCGAGTCGATGTACAGCAGGGCGGGCCGGTAGGCGGTCCCGGCCAGCACCCGCAGCACCAGGCCGGCCGTCAGGACCAAGAGGAAAAGACAATGACGCCGAACGGCCTGCCACCACGCCCGCGTGACCGCTCGAGCCTGGACCGGTGTGGTCGCCTCCCGTTCGGTGATCGTCACGGGTTAAAGGTTGGCCGACGTTCCCTCCAGCCTGGCTGAAGACTTCCTGCCAATCGCGTCAGCGCCGAGGACGGCGGCCACCGGGATGAGGCTGAGCTGCGGCAGCTGGTACCGCCAGTCGAAGGTGGCGAACATGGCCGGGGGCAGCAGGACGGCCACCGCGCTGACCGTGAACAGCAGCAGTGCTCTCCTGTCGCCCCGGCCGAAGACCAGGCCGGCCAGGGCGAGCGCGAGCCCGGCCGCGAACAGCGGCCCCGGCAGGTAGAACCACCGCCCGTACGCGGCCAGGAACGCGGCCGGCCCGGCGCGTATCTCCGGAGGAGAGTAGCCGAGCTTCCCGATCGAGGCGTACGCCTGCCGGTCCGGCCGGACCGTCGTCTGGAACTGCAGGTAGGCCGGCGAGTACCGTTCCGGCCCGGCCCCGCGGACCGGCGAGAACCCGTAGCCGAAGTCCCGGACGACGGCTTCGGCGTAGGCGCCCGGCTGGTGCCGCAGGATCCGCAGGCTGAAGTCGCGCACGACCGCGTCCCTGGACGTGCCGGCCGGGGGCGTGAAGGTCCACTGGGGTGATTCCGGGTTCCAGGTGTAGAAGTCCGCGATCCGCTGCGACGGCGGCTCCGCCGGGCACAGCGGCCGCTCGTAGGCGGGAAGGTTCAGGCCCTGGCAGTCGGCGAAGTCCGCCACCCGCCCGTACAGGAACGCCCCGTCGAACGTGGTGAAATTCCATGGCCCGTGCGCCGCGGCGAACCACCCCAGGTAGCCCACCACCGGCACCAGGAAGCACCCGGTCAGCGCGGCCAGCCGGACCAGCCGCCGTCCCCGGAGCAGCAGCACGTACAGCGCGGCCGGGACGATCATGATCAGTTCCTGGTCCCGGAACATCACCGCCACCCCGAGCAGCAGCCCGGCCGTCGCCGCGGCGGGGACCGTCAGCCCGTCCCGTCGCCACACCAGCAGGACCAGCGCCCCCACGATCAGCAGCAGCGTCCACACGTCGGTCAGCACGTACTGCTCGAGCACGAGCTGCAGCGGGTCGAACAGAACCGGGATCGTGGCCAGCGCCGCCAGCCAGGTCCGCGCGCCGAACCGGATCAGCACCGCGTACACCAGCACGGCCGTGGCCAGCCCGGCCAGATGCTGCGTCAGCGGGACGAGCCACAGGTCGTGCAGCGCCGCGATCGGGATGATCAGCACCGAGTACCCGCTCTGCCGCAGCGCGTCCGGGCTCCACCGCCCGTCGATGAAGTTGTGCGCGTACTGCAGGTACCGCACGCTGTCCGGGAAGATCAGCGCCGGCTGATAGGCCGCGAGCACGACCCCGCGCAGCGCCGCCGCCAGCACCAGCAGCGCCACGAAGATCCAGTGCCTGCGTAGCCCTCGCGCCGCAGTGCTCGATTGACCTGGGCTCAGCCTGCCCGGGCGCCGCTCCAGCCGGTCCACCGCTCCACCGTCACCGCCAGCACCGGCCCCGTCGGCGGCGCCTCCCGGTACTGCCAGTACCGGTCCGTCAGCAACCTCAGCGGGGCCGCCATCTCCCGCCGGCCCGTCAGGATCGCCGCCCTCCCGTCGGCGCGAACCCACCACAGCGTTTCCCAATCCTCGGAGTAATGGTCGGCGAGCATGGTGACCACCGGGTTCTCGCCGACGTTGCGCAGCCGCTTCAGCGGCCTGCCCGACTTCGGCTTCTGGTCCACGGCCGTATAGACCATGTCGCCGTCGACCGCGAAGGTGACCACCACCACGTGCGGCCGCCCCTCACCGTCGGCGGTTCCCAGGCGCACCACCGGCCCGGCGGCGAACCGCGCCCGCGCTTCGTCCTCAGGAAGCCTCACGCCGAGGATATTACGGCCCTCAACCCCGCTGACCCGCCCGGACGCGAACCCGGCGTCCCGGCCTTCCGGTAGACTCATCGCGTCGTCCCGCCGGGCGACCCGCCGCCTTAGCTCAGTCGGTTAGAGCGACGCACTCGTAATGCGTAGGTCATCGGTTCGATTCCGATAGGCGGCTCCAGCTGAACGGCCTGTTTCGAACTATTGCGTTCGAATCCGTGGACCGAGTTGTGGACCG
>Ga0207674_10003751_pt1 | contig 18534 bp, 22 predicted proteins | sample KBSCornC72_FD_184303 | JGI IMG/M metagenome (GOLD analysis project Ga0207674, IMG submission 184303) | Corn rhizosphere microbial communities from Kellogg Biological Station, Michigan, USA - KBS Corn C7-2 (SPAdes) (version 2) | ecosystem: Host-associated > Plants > Roots > Rhizosphere > Soil ... | reverse complement strand
CAAGATCAAGGAGAATATGGACAAGCAGCTGGCCGCGTGCGGCGAGGCGCCCTTCTACACCCTGGGCCCGCTCGTGACCGACGTCGCGCCCGGCTACGACCATATCACCAGCGGCATCGGCGCGGCGATGATCGGCTGGTTCGGCACCGCGATGCTTTGCTACGTCACGCCCAAGGAGCATCTCGGCCTCCCCGACCGCGACGACGTCAAGGTCGGCGTCGTCACCTACAAGCTCGCCGCCCACGCCGCCGACCTGGCGAAGGGCCACCCCGCCGCGCGCCTGTGGGACGATGCGCTCAGCCGCGCCCGCTTCGAGTTCCGCTGGCGCGACCAGTTCAACCTGTCGCTCGACCCCGAGACCGCCGAAGCGTTCCACGATCAGACGCTCCCCGCCGAGGGCGCCAAGACCGCCCACTTCTGCTCAATGTGCGGCCCCAAATTCTGCTCGATGAAGATCACGCAGGAAGTCAGGGAGTTCGCCCGGCTGCAGGAGCAGAAAGCCTCAACCGAGCCGGCCTTGTCCGCCGAAGCTTCAGCGGAGGCTGGAATGGCCGAGATGAGCAAGCGCTTCCACGAGGAGGGCGGCGAGCTCTACGTCCCGGCGGCGGACTGATGCTCGCACTCCTGCTCGCCGTCGCCGCGGCTCAATCGCCCAACATGGCTCAGGCCGAACGCGAGATCCGCGGCCAGCGCGCCGCCTTCAATCGCGCCCTCGCCACGGGCAATGTCCGCGGCATCGCGCCGTTCCTCGCCGACGACGCCCAGCTGATGACCGGCGCCGACAGCATGATCGTCTCAGGCAAAGCGGCGCAGCTCGCGCTGTGGACCGAGGACTTGGGCGGGCCGAAGCGCCGCTTCTACGTCCGCAAGCCGACGCGCATTCGCGTCTCGCCGGTCGGCCCGATGGCGCTCGAGACCGGCGAGTGGCGCGGCTTCCAGCTGTCCGCCAGGCGCAACTGGGCGTCGGGCGAATATGTCGCCAAGTGGCGGCGGATCGGCGGCGCATGGAAGCTCGAAAGCGAGACCTATATGGCGACCGCCTGCGGCGGCACTTTCTGTCCGACGCGGCGGTGATGGCTGGGATGAGCAAGCGCTTCCACGATGAGGGCAGCGAGCTTTACGTGCTCGCGACCGAACAGTAGTTCGATCGGCGAAGTATCGGTGGCTTCTGGCGTGAGACGTTGGTGTGGTGGCGAAGTCAAAAGAAGGACTACCGGAAGGAGACTTTGACTGTTTCTGGCTCCGCGAGTTGTACCAAGATCGCCCGCGTCAAATTCCTTCCCCGGAGCCAAGAGGAATGGAAGCGCCCGATGTGCCGAAGTGACCTCGGCCCTATCCCCGCCCCAACCGGTCGTTCAGCTCCGCCAGCCGCTGCTTCAGCGTTTCGATATTCTCGGGCGTGGTCGCCTGGAGCTGGCGCATGTCCTCCTCGTCGACGTGCGTGACCTCGCCGGATTCGATCGCCTTGAGCAGGCGCACCAGCCGGTCGCGCTCGTCGTGCCAGTTCTCCGCGCTCACAAAGCCTCCGTTTCGCCCGCGCGACTATAAGCGAGGCCGCCGGCAGCGCCTAGCAGACGAATGCGTCTTGAGCGTCCGCCCATGCGCATCGCGTTCCTCCGGCGCCGACGCCTCCATTTGACTCTCGCCTATAATAAGCCGACCGCATTTTGAGACGGCGGCCCTAGGGGGCCAATCATTGTCCCGCCGCCCTGCGCCCCCTCGCCAGCGTTCCTCGAAGCGAAGGACATCACGATGAAACTGACCAACTGGTCCCGCGGCGCCGCCGTGGGCACGATCGCCTTGCTGATGATGATCGGCGCGCCCGTCTCGGCCGCCGACAATCCGCAGGTCGCCGCCGAGATCATGGCCCTCGCCCGCGCGCAGTGGGCGTCCGAAATCGCCAACGAGCCGATGGCGCAGCAGAACGCGTCGCTGGCCGACGATTATACCGAGTTCAACGGCGATTTCCCGACGCTGCTGGTCGGCAAGACCATGTCGACCCGGATGGGCGAGGTCACGCCCTACGACAAGGCGATGTTCTCCGACATGCAGAACGGCCGCGTGCAGGTCTATGGCGACACCGCCATCCTGACCTACAATTTCGCCGGGCTGCGGCGCGGCGCCGACGGCAAGGTCGTGCCGTCGCTGGCCAAGTCGAGCCGCGTCTACGTGAAGCAGGGCGGCAAATGGATGCTGGTCCACGCCAATTTCGCGCCGGTGGCCGCGGGGCACTAGGCCGCGCGAAGCAGGGCCGCGTCGGCTTCGCGGCCCCGCTCCATTCGTGCGACAACTAGCGCCGAAGGACCTGTGGTTCGCTGCCGACCGTGGTGAGCCGCTCGGCAGCCAATGCCACATAATCGATTCGCTTGTCCTTGAAGAGGTGCACCTCCTCATTGCGCTCGATGCCGATAAAACGACGCTTCTCCAGCGCTGCGGCAACGAGAAAGCTGCCGCTGCCGAAGGCATTGTCGAGCACCAGGTCACCGGCGTTGGAGTAAGTTCGAACGAGGTACCGCCCGAGCTCGACCGGCTTTTGCGTCGGGTGCCAGACGGTGCGCTCGGGTTCGCTTTCCGCGGTCTTGAAATAGACGACGTCGGCCGGATAGCGGCCGCCGTCGCTGCGCACGTGGGCCGGCTGGAAATCGCCGTACGAGCCCGACAGCTGGTTCTTCCGGACGCCCTTGTCATAGGCCTGGCCGGGACGCATCTGCGGATTGTAGGTCGGCGGCTTGGCGTAGAAGACGCAGACGTCCTCATGCTTGCGCAGCGGCTGCTTCTTGGCGTTGAGGAAGTTGGTCGGCTTCGATTTCTCCCACACGATCTTATATTTGAACCAGTCCTCGTTCGACAGGATCAGCCTCGCGGTAAACGCGCCCTGCGCGGTCAGCACGACCACCCCATTGGGCTTCAGCACCCGCCGATATTCGTCCCACAGCCGCGCGAGGTCGATGACCGAATCCCATCGATTCTGCGTCGTCCCGTAGGGCAGGTCGCAGAGAATCAAGTGCACCGAGCGATCCGGGATCAGCGGCATCAGCTCGAGGCAGTCGCCTTCAAACAGAATGTTTTCGATCCCGCTCTTCCACGCCGGCTCGGAGCCGGATTCTTTTCGCAGCGCTTCCATCGCCAACCGCTTCTGACTTAAGCGCTTCGCCAGTAGAAAATCGAGAGTGTTTGGCCCCTGCCGCATGCCCGACGTCGACGCCCTCTTCCGTCTGCCCGGCGCGAGCCGTCGCGATCCGGAGGTCGAGGCCTGGTTCTTCGACCTCACCGACCCGTTCCGGCTGATCGCCCGCGAGTGGTTCTTGCGCATCCGCGCCTGCGGTCCCGACGTCACCGAACTGCTGCATGACGGCCGCCCGACCGCCTGCGTCGGGGACGCGGCCTTCGCTTACGTCAACGCCTTCTCACGCCACGCCAGCGTCGGTTTCTTCCACGGCGCTGCGCTCGCCGATCCGGCAGGGCTGCTCGAAGGCAGCGGCAAGCGCATGCGTCATGTGAAGCTGGGCGGGGACGTCGACGAAGTCGCCCTCGCGGACCTGATCACGGCGGCTTACCAGGATGTCCGGGTAAGACTGCCGTGCTAGGTCCGGCTGACGTCCAGCGGATCTGGTTCGGCTGCGGCAATTTCGGCGGGATCGGCTCGTCACCCAAGTTGCGCGACGCCGGCGACAGCGCAGCGACCGCGCTGGAGCTGCTCGACCATGCCCGGCGCGTCGGTCTGTACCGCTTCGACACCGCCAACAGCTACGGCGGCGGGGCGAGCGAGATCATTCTCGGCCAATGGCTTCGCGCGCAGGGCGCGGCGTTCGTCCGCGACGCGCAGATCGCGACCAAGGTCGGCAATCCGCACGGCTGCCCGCCCGGGGAGACCCCGCTCAGCGCGGCCCAGATCGCCCACCACCTCGATGTCTCGCTGACCCGCCTCGGGGTCGAGCGGATCGACCTCTATTATGTTCACGAGTTCGACCGGGTGACGCCGCTCGAGGAGACGCTCGGCGCGCTGGCCCGCGCGGCCAAGGCCGGCAAGATCGACCGCTTCGGCATCTCCAACGCGTCGCTGGCCGACGTGCGCGCGGTCCGTGAGCTCGCCGGAGACTCGCTCGCCGAGCGCTTCGCCTATGTGCAGAACGAGTACAACCTGCTCGCCGCCGCGGACGCCGAAGAGCTGATCCCCTACTGCGCCGGGCACGGCCTCCGCTACACCGCCTACAGCCCGCTGGCCGGCGGGTTCCTGACCGGCAAGTACCGGCCCGGCGAACCGCCCCCGTTGGGCAGCCGCTATGCCCATGCGCCGGAATTCGGCGCCGGCCATGCGGGCGAGCAGGCCTTCGCGGCAATCGCGCGGCTGCGGCAATCTGCGGAAGCCGACGAGATGACGATGGCGGAAGCCGCGCTCCGTTTCGTCCTCGATACGCCCGGCCTCGACGGCCTGATCGTCGCCCCGCGCAAGCTCGAGCATTTCGCGAGCTATGGCCTGGCACCGCGATAGCCGGCGCCAACTAATATTCCGGCCCGTGCGGAACGTCGTCCCCCGCGCTTCGCTAAGCAGTTGGGCGTCGCCAACGCGAGGGGCGTTGCCGACCGGCGGCGCTCCTCAATCTCAAAGGATTCCCATGACTCGTTCCAATCCGAATGCCGAATGGTCGCGCCTGATAGTCGACGCGGCGCGCCTGTGGACCGACGCCGCGACGGTGATCGCGCTCCGCTCGTGGCGGCTGATGGCCGGCGGCCCCGCCGCCGAGCGCGAGCTTGAGCGAATGGTCAGCGAGAAGACCGCCGCCGGGATTGAGCTCGCCGGCGCCATCGCCGGCGGCCGGGCGACCAGCCCCGCGGCCGCGACTCGCACGACCCTGCGGGTCTACGGCAAGCGCGTGCGCGACAATCGCCGGCGCCTCGGCTAGCCGGACCGCCGCTGCAGATAATCGGCCGCCGCAAGGTCCTGGGCGACATGGCCGAGCGACTTGTAGACGGTGACCTGATCGTCACTCTCGCGGCCCGCGATGCGCCCGGCGAGCACCTCGCCGATCTCCAGGACCGCATAGCCGTCGTCGATCGCTCCGGCGGCGCGCGCGGCGGCCAGCTCGGCGCCCTGGGCGAGCGCGCCGGGGCGGTAATCGGCGACGTAGCGCGCCCTCGCGACCAGCGCCGAGTCGACTTCGACCGGGCCGAGCATGCTCGAGCCGACGAGGTTGATGTGCGTCCCTGGCTTGACCCAATCGTCGAACAGGACCGGCTCGGGCGAGGAGGTGACGGTGCAGATCACGTCGGCGCGGCGCGCGGCGTCCGCGCCGTCGGCGATCGACGTGATCGGCTGTCCGATCAGCCCGCTCATGGCCTCGGCGAGCGCGCGCGCTTTCTCGGGCGAGCGGCCCCACAGCAGGATCTCGCGAAACTTCCGCACCAGGGGCAGCGCGCGCAAATGCGCTTCGGCCTGGACCCCACCGCCGAAGATCGCGAGCACATCGGCGTCGGCGCGCGCCAGCGCGTCGGTCGCGGCCGCGGTCGCGCAGGCGGTGCGGATCTTGGTGATCGGCTCGGCGTCGGCGATGCAGCTGACCGCGCCGGTCACGCCGTCGAAGGCGATGACCACCCCTTGGTGCCGCGTCCGCCCGGGCCGATCCGGGTCATGGAACACGCTGACCAGCTTGGCGCCGAAGGTCGACAGGGCCGACAAGTCGCCGGGCATGATCCCCCACATCTCGCCGTCACCGACCGGCCAGATCTGCCGCAGCGGCTGCGCCCGCTCCCCGCTCGACAGCGCGATCATCGCGGCCCGCATCGCCGCGATGCAGCCGGGATAATCGAGCAGCGCCTCGACCTGCGCGGCATCGTAGAAGGCAATCGTCATCGCGAACCCCTGTTCGCGCGACGGCCGGGCAAACGCAACCGCCGCCCGGATGCCCGAGCGGCGGCTTCGCCTTTCCTCTCTCGCTTGCGTCAGGCGAGCTCGCGCTCCTGCTCCTCGACCATCGCCTCCGGCAGGCCGGCGTCGGGGTCGACCGGCTCGGCCTTGCCGGCGGCGACCTCGCGCTCGCGCTTGTCGAAGAAGGCCGCGCGGCTCAGCCGGTGCTTGAGCGAGGCCGACGGGTTGGCCGGCGACGGCCCGCGATGGGCGCGCTCGACCCAGCTCTCGCCCGGACAGCGGTCCGAGCCGTCGTCCGACGGCTGGTCGCACGGCCGGGCATTGTCCCAGCCAAACGCCGAAGCCTCCGCTGCCGGCGACTCATGGTGGAACATCGGCTCGTCGAACAGCGGATCGCGCGCCTCGACGGCATTTTCCTGCCATTCGGCCGCCTCCCGCTCTTCACGCCGTTTCCGGCGCGACCGCGAGATCGCGAAGGCGGCGGCGCCCAGTGCCACGATCGCTGCCGCTCCGCCGCCAAGCTCGAGCGTGCGCTCGTCGACCCCGCCGATTCCGGGCTTGGCCGCAGGTTTGGCTGGCGGCGCGGTTTTTTCTCCGCTCACCGCCGGACTCTTCGACAGGTCGATGATCGGCTTGGGGGCCGCTGCATAGGTTGGGGAAAGCGCCAAGGCCGCGCCAATCGCGGCGGCGCCGGCTCGTGCAATAAGCATGTTGGTGGTACGCATCATGGCGAAACAACGGTTGGCCCAGGCCCGGGTCGCCCGATTATCGGCCGTTCGGGCCCAACGATGGACGAACCGACCGGCCCGTTCACCGCGCCGAAATGTTCCGTGATCCGTCGCATCCGAACGCGAGTCCGTCGCTACCGGCCGCGCCCCGCCCGCTGAATTCGGGCCGTCGGTCGAACCGGCCTGTCCGCCGGCCAGATAATCGTGGAGGCTTGGCCGGGAGAGGGATAAGACGGTTTCCGCCGTCCATGGGAGACGACCAGTAATCAATCGCCGCGCCTTGGTCATCGCATTCGGCCTGCTGGCCGCGTCCATCGCGAACGATTCGATCGCCGCCCGGTCCGCCGAGCCGCCGCGGATCGGCAAGCCCCGGCCGGCGCCGCCGACTCCGCCGGACATCCCGCCGCTGCCGCCGGCCTATTACGACCCGACGCTCGCCGTCGGCGGAGAGGACGTGAAAGCGCGCAAGGTCGAGAGCCGGTTGAGCGTCGACGTCCAGGTCAACGGGCGCGGGCCCTACAAATTCATCGTCGACAGCGGCGCCGATACGTCGGCGGTCGGCCTCAACATCGCGCGCAACCTGCAGCTGCCGCTCGGCACGCCGGTGATCCTCAACGGCATGACCGCGCGCAACATTGTCGATCGGGTCAGGGTCGATGAGCTGACCGTCGGGCCCAGCACCATCCGCAACCTCGAGCTTCCGGCACTGCGCGAGCTCGACCTCGGCGGCGACGGGATGATCGGGATCGACGCGCTCGTCCGCCAGCGGCTGATGATGGATTTCGAGAAAAAGCTGATCAAGGTCGAGGACGCCCGCATCCCGGAGGTATTCCTGCCCGGAGCGATCGTCATCACCGCCCGGCGCCAGCGCGGCCAGCTGATCCTGACCCACGTCACCGCCGCCGGGCTCCCGCTGGATGCGATCATCGACACCGGGTCCGAGATCACCATCGGCAACCTCGCGCTGCGCAACAAGCTGATTCGCGGCAACAGCCGCAAGTTCCAGACGGTCAAGGTGACCGGGGTGACCGGCGCGACCATGGACATCCAGCTGGCGACGATCGGTGAGCTCAAGCTTGGCCCGGTGACCCTGCGCAATGTGCCCATGGCGTTCGCCGACGTGCCCCCGTTCAAGATGTTCGGGCTGGCCGAGGAGCCCGCGCTGATGCTCGGCACCGACATCCTCGAGACGTTCCAGCGCGTGTCGCTCGACTTCCGCGCGCGCAAGGTCCGCTTCCAGCTCAGGCGCTGCTCGGCCGCGGTGACCATCGCCACCGTCCCCGAAAACATCACCCGCCTGTCCACCAACGAGATCGAGGTGTGCCGGACTTAGCCCGACTTTCGCCGCGGGCCCGTTTCTTTCCGCTGTTGGTCGAACGGCGCTATCGCTTTCAAAACACTTCACTATCTTGTGTGCCCGTCGATCGTAGGGAATCGTTATGATGATCGCGGGTCTTGCGCTTGCACTGGCAGCGGCCTCGCTCGGAGAGCCGGCGGCGCCTCCGCCGCAGCTTCAGGACGGCGGCTCGGACGCAATCGTCGTCCAGGGCGTCCGCCCGTCCAGGAAGCAAATCCGCGACTTCGTCCGGGCGCTGACCGACGTCCCGTCCTTCGGCCAGATCAGCCGTTTCCGCCTCCCGGTCTGCCCCGCGGCGATCGGGCTCGCGCCGCTCCAGAACGCGCGCGTTGCCGAACGCATGCGCGAGGTGGCCGGGGCGGCTAAGGTGCCGGTCGCGCCGGCCAGATGCACGCCCAACGCCTTCGTCATCGTCGCCGCCGACAAAGGCGAGGCGATTTCCGAGCTCAACCGGCTGTTTCCCGCCTATTTCTCGCAAATGTCCGACCGCGAGGTACGCCAGCTGGCCGCCGGCGACGGACCCGCGGCAGCATGGCAGGTCACGACTCTGATGACCGCCGACGGCGAACTCGCGGCCAAGACGATCGGCGCGGATTATTACACCGTCAAAGGCACCATCTCGCCGTCGCGGATCAGGGCTGCCTCGACCCCGACGTTCCTGGCCTCGGTGGTGGTGATCGACATCAAGTCCGCCGCCGGACTGACGCTCACCCAGCTCGCCGACTATGCGGCGATGCGCACCTTCGCCGACGTCGCGCCCGAGCGTGTGGCCAAGGTCGGCGTGCCGAGCATCCTCGGCGTGCTCGGGCAAGCCGACGATCGGCCCCTCCCGGTGACTTTGACCCACTGGGACCTCGGCTTCCTGAAGTCGCTCTACGCCACCGACAATGCCTATCTCGCGACCTACCAGCGCGGCGACATGGAGCGGGTGCTGAAAAAGGAGGTCGAACAGGCCGGGCGCGAGGCCAAGCGATAGACCGCAATCCGCGACGAACGCCCGCCGCCGCCAACCATTTGTTCACTTCTCGCGCCGCACAACAGGGCGGGAGCGAGACTCGCATGGCTCAAGCGGCTGAATTCCAACCCGACCGTCGGCGCGCCGCGCGCGCCGCCCTTCGCCTCAACGCGACGATGCGCGACGGCAGCAAGAGCCGGTCAAAGGCGCGCGTCATCGACATTTCGACCCACGGCTGCCGGATCGAATGCACCTCGGGAGTCGCCGACGACAGCTGGATCTGGCTCAGCATCGCGGGACTCGAGACGCAATATTGCCGGGTGGTGTGGCACTGCCAGGAATATCTCGGGCTGGAGTTCGCCAACCCGCTGGCCGAGCCGGTGTTCGACAAGCTGGTCCAGGATCATGAGCAGCTGCCCGAGACCGCGATCAAGGATCTACGCAAGATCGCCAGCCGGACCCACTGGCTGGCGCGCCAGGCGAGCGACGACGACATCGCCATCCTCGCCGACTTGTCGCGGCAATGCGCGGTCGATGCGGTGGTCGAGGGGCTCCGGCTCGGCGAAGCGCCGAAAAAGCGCTGACCTAAGTTACGACGACGGCGCGTCCCCGGTGAGGATCGGTCCGATCCCGCCGGCGGCTTCGATCTGTTCGGCCAGCGAGCCGCGCGGCAGTTCATTGTCGAGCGCCCACGCCAGCACCGCTTCGAGCTGGCGGATCGTCGCCTCGTCGCACATGCCGTTGAAGGCGAGCTTGACCACCGGGCGCATCGGCGAGCGCAGCTGGATCTTGAGGCCCTCGGCCTCGACCAGGCGCAGATAATCCTCCGGCGCCTCCTCGGCGTCGAGCGCGAAGTCGTAGGCGGCGCTGAGACCTTCGTAGAGCGCGACATTGGCCCTGAGCTTGGCTTGCCGGGCCTCGTCGGCCTTGGCCCGGACGTCTGCGAGTTTGGTCTGCAAGGATCCCTCCACTGATGGCGCGGATTGGTGTGCTGCGGGTTCGGCCGGCTCGGCGGCGGCGGGTTCGTCGGTGGCTTGCTCCGCGGCGGGTTCCGCGGCCGGCTCCGGCTCCTGGCCCAGCTCCGCGACCGGCTCGTTCTCCGGCTCGGCCGCCGGCTCCGGCGCCGCTGCGTCCTCCGCGGGCGGCTCTTCGACCGACGCCGGCGACGGTTCCTCGGTTGCCTCCATCGGCGCCTGGTCGTCGGACGCGCCCGGAATGACCGGATCGACTTTGTAGCCGTGGCCGTAGAAGCCGGTCAGCCCGACGAGATTGTCGAGCAATTTCGAGAAGCCGGGTCGGCCCCTGGCGGGAGCGTCCTCGGTCTCGTCGATCGGCTCCTCCTCGCCGCTGTGCTCGGCCGCTTCGGCCGGCGGAGCCTCCGCGTCCGGTTCGGCCGGAGGAATCTCGGCGTCGTCAGTAATGGCCGCAGTCTCTTCCGGCAGGTCGAGCGCGACGGGTTGCTCGAGCTCGTCGGCGGCCGGCTCCTCGGGTGCCGGGTCGGCGGCAGCCTCCTCGGCTTGCTCGGCGACCGACTCCGCCGCCGTTTGCGGCTCAGTCGGCTCGTCGGCTTCCTCGACGACGGGTTCCTCGGCGGCTACCTCGGCGACGGGTTCCTCTGTGGGTTGCGCTTCAACCGGTTCCGCCGACTCGTCGGCAACGGGCTCCGCCGGCTTCGCTTTCCTGGGTGCAGCCTTGGCCGTGTCGGCCGCATCGGCGGAAACGACGTCCAGGCTGACCAGCCCGTAGACATAATCGACCCAGGCGCCGCCGGCGCTCAGCGGCAGCAGCGTCACCCAACAGCGAGTCGACCGCTCCAGCGTCGCAAATTCGTCCTCAAAGGCGAGGAAATCGCGCGAGATGGCGACGATCGGCAGCTTCTTGGCGATGCTGGCGAGGACCGATGGCGTCGCGGCGTCGATGATTCGCTCCGGTCGGCCTTCGTCGCGCAGCGCTTCGCCGACGTGCCGGATCTCCGCGTCGTGGCCGCCGCTGATCAGCTCGAGGAGCACGCTGTTCGGCCCGGCGTCGGAGATTTCCAGCGGGTCGAGATCGTGCAGCGGCGGGAATTCCTTGTCGCCGCGGATCGACAGCCAATAATTGAGCACACTCGCGTGCTTGCGCCGCTCCGACGGATCGATGGTCTTGAACGCACTCAGCAGCGCTTCAGCCGAAACCTGCTCGGCCGCCTGCATGCCTGAATCGGGCGCTCCCATCCCCGTCTCCGCTCGCTTGTCCCGGCGACGGTTCTGCGCCCGCGAATCTTAGGAAAGGATAAATTTGCCAAAGCCTGGGCGCCGAGGTTCGAAAAGGCGGCGAGGGGTCTATAACCGTCGCATGACGTCGACACCGGTCGAAGGCGGCTGCCTGTGCGGAGCAATCCGCTATCGAGTCTCGGGCGACCCGGTGGCGACCACCCTGTGCCACTGCCGCTCCTGCCGCCGCGCCACGGGCGGCACCAACGTCGCCTGGGCGGTGTTCGACCATGGCGATTTCAAATGGCTGACGGGATATCCGGCGGCTTATTCCTCCTCGCCCGGGCTCGAATGGCTGTTCTGCCGGGGGTGCGGGACGCTGGTCGGCTATCGCCGGTCATCGCGGCCGGACCATATGGACGTCACCGTCGGCTCGCTCGATGAGCCGGACCGCTTCCCGCCGGCCGTCGAGATCTGGCTGGATCACAAGATCGGCTGGGAGCCGCTCGACCCGAACCTCCCGAAACGGCCGGAAAGCAGCCTCAACCCGCCGGAGAGCGGTGGAACTGCCTAGTGCGCGGCGAAGGCTGATCGCGCCGCGGCGACGATGACCCGGGTCCGGTTGCGCGGCGCGCCCGGGACATAGGGATAGCCGTGAATCCAGAAGCCGCCGTAGCCGAAGGTCAGCATCGGCGAGAATTCGGGCCGCCGATCGGTCGTAAACGGCGCCCCGCCGGTGTCGTCGAGCACGTAATAGCGCTCGCCGAGCCGGACGATGAGCACGGTGATCGGCCCATCGACCTTATCGCGCCCCATGGTCAGATAGAGGTCGCGGGTCGGGAAGCCGAGCGCGCGCAGCGCTTGCATCTTGACGATCGCGCGATCTTCCTCGTCGCCGTAGCCGTGCTGGAGGGTCTCGGCGGCGCTGGCCCAATAATCGTGATAGCCCCATTCGGTCGCATCGGAGCGCCAATGGATGCGCTGGAAGACAGCACCTTGCACATAGGAGATCTGCTGGTCGCGGCTAAGGCCGCGCGCCGGGGCGATCAACGCTTGCATCCTCGGGTCGGCGGAATCGTCGCGGCGGGCGCGCTCCCAACCGTCGAGATAGCGTTCAGGCTTGACCGGGATGGTCATGGTTCCCGACAGGTTCGGCGCAAGCACCGGCATGGTCGAGGAAACGATGATCGGCCGCTGCCCGTAATCGGCGGCGTCAGCGGCCCGGGCGACTCCTGACAGAATGGCGAGGCATCCGGCCAGCCCGGCCCCGCCGATCGCCAGTCGCACCAGCAACGGGTGTCCCATTTACAACCCTCCGCGGCGTATCGCCGGTTTCCCCACGTCAGGGGAACACCGATAACGCCGCGACGGAACCTTAAGGTAAATGGTAAATAAATGACTAACGGCCATCCGTTCCGTTGTTGCGACGAAACGAGTAACTCCTACGACCTAAATCAAGATTCTATATTGGGTGGGGGCCACCGTTCACTAAGAGACAAGCGCTGATCGGACCTATCAAAAGTTAATGAATCGCGTTCCGCAACTGGTCCCCGTGCCCGAAATTCCTCAACTGAGCTCGACCTCGGTCTCCCTGCTTCCACCGAAAAAAGGGCGCCTGGGCTGGTCAGGCGCCCTTCTTTCAACGCGTGCTCTCGCGTGAAAGCTAGTGGGAGTTGTCCGCGCTATTTCCGTCAGCGTCGGCCGAATTGCGCACGGCGTCAGCCTTCTTTTCACCTTCCGCACGAACCGTGTCCGCGGCGTTCTGGGCGTTGGCTTCGGTGTTCTCCGCGGCGTTCGAGCCGTTTGACTCAATCATGTCGGCGGTATTCTCGGCGTTGGCCTCGATATTGTCCGCCTTATTCTCCTGCGGGCTGCTGTTGCATGCGGCAAGCGCAGCTAGCCCAACGGCCGTCGCGATCGTCATGGTAATCTTCATCGACTTTCCCCTGATTAGTCAGTCAGCCGGGGCAAAGCGCGCGGAGCCTGTAACAGTTCCGTCATGTCCGGGGCATGGCCGGAAGATTAATGCTTGAGCGCCTTCACCGCCGCGAGCGTCCTGGCGACGTGCTGGCTGAAGTCGAGATCGTCGTGCACCATCACGATCTTGCCGTTGCGGGCGATGACGTAGGAGGTCCGCGTGGTGAGCCCGGGATGTTCGGCCCAGGCGACGTCATAGGCCTTCTGGGTGGCCGGAGTCGCCGTGGCGACCGGGAAGGCGTTGCGGCATTCCTCGACCGAGAATTTCTGCAGCGTCGGAAGGTCGTCAGCGGACATCCCGATCACGCTCGCGCCGGCCTTCTTGAAGTCGGCCGTCGCATCGCTGAACGCGTGCGCCTCGAGCGTGCAGCCCTTGGTGAAGGCCTTGGGGAAGAAATAGAGGACGACCGGGCCTTTCTTGAGCTGGTCCCGGAGGTGGACCTTGAACGGCTTGCCGGCGAGCGCTCCGGTGGTGGCGAAATCGGGGGCCCGGGCTCCGACCTTCAGCGCGGCGAGCGCGGGGGTGAAGGCCAGACCGGCGGCGGCGAAACCAAGCAGCAGCTTGCGCATGGGGCGACTCCTGAAAACGGCGGATGACGGTGCGTGCGCTGATTACCGCCGGGCGTTCAAAAGCGCGAGGGTCTGTTGATCGCGCGCGCCGGAATAGAGCGAATCGAGCGCCCGGCCGAACAATTCGTCCCCGGCTGCGGCTTCGAACAAGGTCAGGCACGACTTGAGTTTGAGCGCGTCGATCGGACCGAGGATTTGCTCGGGAGTCCGCGTCCCGGCCCAGGGCACGACGGCCGCGACGCTTTGCCGGAGCCGTGGCCCGAGCAGGTCGTGGGCGAGGTAGGCGCGGGCCTCCTCGAGGGAGGCGATGCCATAATAGAGCGCGGTGGGGCTGCGTCCGAGGTCGCGCAGCTGGGGGAAGATGAACCACATCCAGTGGCTGGTCTTGGATCCGGCGTGGAGCTCGGCAAGCACGGTCTCAAGAACCGGGTCCTGGGCATCGACGAATCGCTGGAGGTTATGAGGGTCGTTCACGCCGGCATGATGGGCCGCGGGCCGCCGGCTGGGAAGCGGCTGGCGCCTATTGCTGCGGCGCCAGCAGCCCCGTCAGGACGTAAAAGAAAATCATCACTGGACCGGTCACCAGGGTCAGGGCGACGATGCCCAGCCGGACGATGGTCGGGTCGATCCCGCTATAGTCGGCAAGCCCGGCGGCGACGCCCATGACCTTGGCGTCGCGCCGGTTGATCAGGAAACGTCCGTTCATTGTGGTTTCCTTGGGTTGGAGGGCTTCAGGCGATCGGCAGCGAAGTGGCGGCCGAAACGAACAGAAGAGCGGTAATGAACGCGCCCGCGAAAGCGGTGGCGGCGTTGCGGATCGTCAGAGTCGAGTACATTTTCAAATCCCTTTTTGTCTGTCTCGGGGCCCGACCACCGGGCCCGTGCCAGATATAATGCAGGGAGCGTGCCAGTTAGAAAATATTGAGTTTTTTCAATGGCACCTGTCGCTGGACTGTAAGAACTACTGGCGGAATTTGCCGCCGGTTGGGAAAAATCGCCGCAGACGCCGATGGAATTGTCCGCCGATTTTGTCCGGAATCGGACATGCGCTACAAATGTAGTCCGTTTCCGGTCAGTCGGCGTAGCCGAGCCGCTCGGCCCATGGCAGCAGGATCGGCAACACCGGCTCGAGCTCGCGCGCGTAGCGCCGCCAGCGTCCGCTCGGCGCCTTGGTCAAGGGCTGGACGACCTGGTCGTAGCTCGGCGTGATGATCGCCCCGCGCGCTTTGGCGGTCGAGCGATAATCGAGCAGCTCGGGCCGCCACGCGAGGCCCAGAAAATCGATCAACGGCCGCAAGGCAGCCTCGGGGTCGGCGACCAGTTCCTCATAGACCAGCGTATGGCTGGCGATCGGAAGCGCATCACGGCTCGCGCTGAACAGGCTCATCGCCGCATCGTAAAGCCCGGCGGCCCCGTCGATCGTCAGAAAGCAGGCCATGGCGTCATTCAGGGTGAAGCTCTGCATGAAGCCGCTCAGCACGGCATCGCAGGGATGGCGCTGGGCGAAGATGATCCTGGCGTCCGGGAACAGGCTGTAGATGACCGGCAGGCCGAGCATGTTGAGCGGCAGCTTGTCGACGATGAGGCCGGCGAAATCGCGATCGACGTGCCGGTCGAGCTCGGCGAAATAGGCGCGGCGGGCCTGCTCGAGCTGGTCCGGCGTGCGGTCGGGCAAATGGGCGATATTGCCGAGCATGGTCTCGGCTGCGCCGAGCATGTGGAATTCCTCGAGCACCGCGGTGTCGGGATGGCCCATCAGGAACGTGTCGAGCAGCGTCGTGCCGGAGCGTGGGAAGCCGACGAGGAAAGCCGGCGAGCGGCGCGGTCCGGGCTGGAGCGGCCGCAGCCGCTTCACCCAGGCGGGCGTGACCATCCGCGCGAGGCCGTGAATTCGGCGGCTGTATTCCGCGCCCTTGCGCACCCAGTCGTCGAAATCCTGGACGGCGCGGTTCATCGCCACGGCGGCGGCGAATGCATCGCCGGTGTCGCCCAGCGCATCCAGGATCTTGGCCATCAGCCGGTGCCAGCGCACCGCGTCGGTCTCGGGATTCTCCAGCTCGAGCAGACGCTTCGCCTCGGCCGCATCACCGTCGCGCAGGGCGATCGCCGCGGCCGGGTAGCCGAGCTGCTCGCGCGCGATGCCGAGCGCTTCAGCATCCTCGAGCAAGTTCCGCAGCGCGTCCATCCGGTTGGTGCGCTCGAGCAACAGCGCCAGCTCGCGCAGCGCCCGCATCTCGTCGGCCGACGGGGGCCCGGATTGTGCAGTTCGGTCGGGCAGCGCGATCCGGATGAGGTCCCTGCTGCCCTCCCCCGTAGCGTCTTCGCCGACCGCGAGCCGCGCCGCCTTGTCGAGCTCGGCCATCGACTCCTCGGGCCGGCCGAGATCGGCGAGCAGGCGCGAGAGAGTCAGCCGCGCCCCCGCGTCGTCCGCCCCGCCGTCGAGCATGGTGCGAAGCTGATCGGCGGCCTCAGCGTAAAAGCCCGCCTTGGTCAGGGCGACCGCGTAATTCTGCTGGATCGGAAGCGCCGTCGGGTTGAGCGTCCACGCTCGGCGCAGCGCGTGCGCGGCTTCCTCCCATCGTTCGAGGCCGGCGAGGGAGTCGCCGTAATTCGCCCACGAGCGCCAGTCGTCCGGCCGCGCGGCGCACAGCACCTGCCAGGCCTCCGCGGCAGCGGCATGATCCGCGACGGCCTGCGCCGCCTCGGCCCGCGTATGCCACAGGGCAATCGCCGCCGGGCTCGTGTCCCTTGGGGCCGCGGCGACGTCCAGCGCCTCCTCCGGCCGGCCGGCGTCGATCAGGGCTCGGGCCAACATCACCCGGAAGGCGGCATTGCCGGGCTGCGCGTCGACCGCCGCCCGGAGGTGGCCGACGCCTCTCTCCAACCGACCTTCGCGGCATTCGATCAGCCCGAGCAGGTGATCGATCTCCGGCGGCCCGCGTTCCTCCTCCAGCTGCGCATTGGCCAAGGCCCGGGCGCGCGCCAACTCGCCCCGCCTGAAGGCGGCCAAGGCTTCGCTGATCCGTGAATTGCCCTGCACCCCGCCAGCGCTACGGGCGCGGCGGGCAGCCGGTCAACTGGAGGTGAACTCGCCGCCGTCGGGATGCAGCACCTGGCCGGTCATGTAGCTTGAATCTTCGCAGGCGAGGAACAGGAACGCCGGCGCGACCTCGTTGGGCTGCCCCGGACGGCCCATCGGCGTGTCCTTGCCGAAATCCTTGACGTCTTCCGGCTTCTGTCCGCCGAACGGATTGAGCGGAGTCCAGATCGGGCCGGGAGCGACCCCATTCACCCGGATCTTCTTGCCAGCCAGGTTCTTCGCCAGCGAGCGGGTGAAGGCGGTGATCGCGCCCTTGGTCGCGCTGTAGTCGAGCAGCTTCGGCGAGCCGCGGTACATGGTCACCGACGTGCAGTTGATGATCGCCGAGCCTTCGCCGAGATGATCGATCGCCGCCTGGGTCATGTAGAACATGCCGAAAATGTTGGTCTGGAAGGTTCGCTTCAGCTGCTCCTCGGTGATATCGCGGATATCCTCGTCGGGATGCTGCTCGCCGGCATTGTTGACGAGGATGTCGAGCCGGCCGAGCTCGCGCACTGTCTGCTTGACGGCTTTCGCGCAAAATTGCTTGTCGCCGATGTCGCCGGCGATGGTTAGTGCCCGTCGGCCTTCCTGTTCGACGATGTCCTTGGTGAAGTTCGCGTCGTCGTGCTCGCACAGGTAGAGGATCGCGACGTCCGCGCCTTCGCGGGCGAACAGGGCCGCGACCGCCCGGCCGATCCCGCTGTCGCCGCCGGTGATCAGGGCGACCTTGCCCTTCAGCCGGTCGGATCCGGGGTAGCGCGGCCGCCAGTCGGGCTCGGGCTCTAGCCGGCTTTCGTGGCCGGGCAGCCGATCCTCATGGATCATCGGTTCGACGACGTCGGACATGGGCGATTCTCCTCGCTCGTAGAAGCGCTTGGCGCTCGTCGCCGTTCCGCGATTTGCCGCTCGACCGCCGGCATCTTACCTAGAAGCGATGGCCAGCTCCCCGCCGCAGACCAAGCCCAACAGCGGCTTTGCCGCTTTGTGGCGCTTCCTGCCGATGCTGTGGCCGAAGGGCGAAGCGCAACTGAAGGCGCGCGTTGTTCTGGCGGTTGTGCTCGTGCTTGCGGGCAAGGCGGCGACGCTGCTGATGCCGTTCGCCTACAAGGCCGTGATCGACGGCATGTCAGGGCACACGGCGGCGTTCGGGGTCGTCGCCGGCCTGGTCGCGGGTTATGCCACCGCGCGCTTCGCCGGAGTCCTCTCCGACAACCTCCGCAATGCCTTGTTCGAGAAGGTCGGGCAGCAGGCGGCGCGGCGCCTGGCGACGACGGTCTTCCGCCATGTCCACGACCTGTCGCTGCGCTTCCACCTCGAACGGCGGACCGGGTCACTGACCAAGATCGTCGAGCGCGGCACCAAGAGCATCGACATGATGCTCTATTTCCTGCTGTTCAACATTGGCCCGACGGTGATCGAGCTGGGCGCGATCTGCGTCATCTTCCTGGTCAAGTTCGGCGCCGGCCTGGTCGCCGCGACCCTGGCCATCGTCGCCGTCTACATCGGCTTCACCCGCAAGGTGACCGACTGGCGCGCCCAGCTGCAGCGCCAGATGAACGAGGTCGACAACAAGGCGATCGGACGCGCCGTCGACTCGCTGCTCAACTACGAGACGGTCAAATATTTCGGCGCCGAGGAGCGCGAGGCGAAGCGCTACGACGAGGCCGTCGGAGCCTTCGCCAAGGCGGCGGTGCGCAACGAGGTCTCGCTCGCCTGGCTCAACATCGGCCAGTCGCTGATCACCAACGCGATGATGGCCAGGGCGATGATCTTCACCGTCTGGGGCTGGAGCAAGGGCCGCTTCACG
>Ga0207674_10003750_pt1 | contig 18537 bp, 20 predicted proteins | sample KBSCornC72_FD_184303 | JGI IMG/M metagenome (GOLD analysis project Ga0207674, IMG submission 184303) | Corn rhizosphere microbial communities from Kellogg Biological Station, Michigan, USA - KBS Corn C7-2 (SPAdes) (version 2) | ecosystem: Host-associated > Plants > Roots > Rhizosphere > Soil ... | reverse complement strand
TCAGCGGTTGGATCCGACCGTATCCGCGGTTTTCTGATGACTGTCCGATGGGAGTCCGGGCAGATATTCAATAACGGGGGGGCCCCGCCGGAGGCCCCCCTGCGTGCGCCAAAGCCTCGAGGGGCCTTCCTCTCGACGCACCTTCCTTCTCTGCCTCGCCCTACTGCGGAACCGACACCTGCCAGAATCCACTCAGCATGTCGCTGGCGTACACCGACCCGTTGTAGAGCTGAACTCCCCAGGTGAGTGTGTTCCCGGACCCTCCAGGCTGAATGCGCGCCAGCTCCCGGCTGGCCATGCTCCCGCTGATGGTCCCCGAGATGTCCAGTGCCACCACACCGGCATTGTAGAATGCCGCATATAGAATCTGGTTGGGTTCATCCACCCAGAAGTTGTGGGTCCCAGCGCCCGAAATATGGAAGAACCCGACCTCGACCGGTGCGGTAAAGTCGGAGACGTCCACCACGTGAATGTCCCCTGAAGCGTTGCTCCCGTTGAACGGTCCCTCCTCACCGATAAACAGGTATCGCTTCTCTCCGTTGGGGTTCCAGAACCACCACCCGTTGTGGGTTTCTCCGCCGAAACCGAGCGTGTGGCTGAGCTGAACCGGGTGGCTTGGGGAGCCTCCATGGGAGCCATTTCCGACATCGAAGATGTACAGGCCTTCGTCCCAGGCGAACACGAAGGCGTAGCCGTCTCGCACGAAGGTATCGTGAATGCAATAGTGGTCAGGTATCGGCGTGCTGCTGGCAGTCGTGATGGTCCCCGCTCCCGCTTGGGAGAGATCAAAAATCATCAGCGCGCAGTTGGCAGGATCCTTGGCTGTAAACGCGTAGAGTTTTCCGCCGATGTCCGCCAGCGTGCCGGTGTGCAGTCCTGCAGACACGGTAGTCTTGGACCGAAATACCGGCGTTCCGGGACTGGTGAGCTCATAAACGTAGATCCCCGAGCCGGGGCCACCCTCGGCAGTGAAGACCAGCCACGCCCCGTCCTCCGACACCTGGATGTCGCTCACCGTCCCGATGTTCGGCGTGATGATCGAATCGTACAAAACCGGGGCGCCACTGCCGTCCAGTTGCCAGATGAAGACGGCGTTACCGTTGCCGCCCCAGGTACCGGTGTAGCCAAACCCATCCTTGACCCAGAGATCCGAGGTAGTGCGGTTGGGGACATTGTTCCCGCCACCCAAGACCGAGAAGCTGAGCGGGGCGATTGCCTTTGAGTCGAAGGTGACGGTACCTAGCCCCGTTGCCGTCGCGGTGACCGTGGTAGTGCCCGCCGCCGCGCCCATTGCGTGGACCACCGAGGCCGTACCATCCAACCCTGTCGTGTTGTTGGCCGCGGAGATTGTGCCTCCGCCCGAGGTGAGCGCCCAACTCACGCTTTGACCGGACACGGGGTTGTTGTACTGGTCGGTAACCCTGACCTGTAGGTTCTGCGGCAGAGGCTGACTGACTTTCCCCACCTGACCATCCCCGCCCGACTTCACGAGCAGCGTCGGCGCCCCGGCCTTACCTGTCGCCGTGAAGACCACCGCGCCATATCCCGACACCGAGGCGCGAACCGTCTGAGAGCCGAGCTGGGTGCCGAGGGTGGCAACCGCCTCTGCGATTCCCTGCACATCGGTCACCGAACTGGCCGGCGTCACACTGCCGCCACCAGAGGCCACCTGCCAGGAGACGGTGAGTCCGGCTACCGGACCGCTCCCGTTGCTGACCTTCACGGAGTAGGGCTGCAGTGCGGTCCCGACCGGCGCGGTCTGGTTTGCCCCGGCCTCCACGGTGATGACCCCACTGGAGCTGCTGGTTGAATCGGAGCCGCATGCGACGGCGACAAGAAGAAACAGAGCCCCACCTGAACGTCGAATCATCCAGTGCCTCCGGAGGTTCCACTACATGTCATGCTGGTGCTCGTGCATCATGTTCGGCACCTCATCCAGCAACGCGCCATACCGTCCCATACGGTGTCCGCGCAGTTGCCACGACGCACGCAGTCCGACGCTCAGCGACCGAACCGATTCCTTGCCGTAGAAACTCTCAATGTCGAACAGTCCGCCATTCACGTTTTTCACGTTGCCGAACGTGCCCTCGGTGAAAGGCTCCACATCGAGCCGTCCCTGAGCGAGGGAAAAACCGTAGCCATACCCGATGGTCAGAAGCGTCCAGCGCGTGGTTCCCAGAATCGAATTTTCCAAGTGAGGCCTTACCGAGCGGAACGGATCGATGGTCCGCATGTCCTCGGGACGTTCGGTGCGTTCCAGTCTGAAGTAAGGACGATGGCGAGCCACGGTCCATGCACCTTCGGTCAGGAAGCTTCTGAAAACAAAGAAGCCGTCGGCTTCCTCGGTGCGGGCCCACTCCGCCAGTCCGTACACCTTGGAGTTCCCTACCGGACCTTCGTAGCGGGCAGAGACATCCCACTTCCAGGCATCGGTACCAGCGCCAGGCCGGTGCTCGGGAGAATGGACTTTGGCCCGGGACCCCTGCACCTCGAGATGCCGGACTGGAATGACCGTTAGCCTGAGGGCCCACGAGTCACCGAAGCGCCATTCGTCCCCGGTCTTGATGAGTGGCCACTGGTCGGGACGTTCTGGCTCGTCGCCGTCAAACAGCGATCCTTCCGCGATCACGGGCCCAGCCCGGAAGCCGGCGATCGCCACGGCGCGCTCCAGAATCTGGGCGAGGTGGTGATTGACCGGGTACCGCACCGGGGGACGACTCATCGGATCGTCAGTGCCGAATGCGACGAACCCCTTCCCGGCGCTCAGCGACAGTCGAGCGGAACCATCGAGATTCCCCAGCAGATCCACTCCGGAGATCATCAACTCATGCGCGTAGGTGTGCGGATGCCGACGATCGTTAAAGCCTTCACCCCAGTCCCCGGGGGCCAGTTCCCCGTCGGGAATGGTTTTCCCTTCCAGGTTGAGCGTTCCCGAAAAGCGGAGATGATCGTTGAGCGCACTGGCGTGCAGCATCACCACCGGTTGCACCACTCGAAACTCATCGAGTGTGCTGCCACCGGGAATCGGATCTACCGATGTGTAGAGCGGAATGAGTTGGGCTGCCACGCGGGCCGTGATAGAGGACTGGGCCTCGCCCTGCTGAGTGAGAACCAGTGCCAGCAGTGCACTCGCGGCGACTGGTCGGATCAAATGGCCGCCTCAGCCGCGACCTCATCCCGGGCAGTGGCATTGGCCACCACGTAGTCGTAGTAGAGCCGGGTAATCCAATCGATACGGATTTCCTTGGGACAGGCCTCCTGACATTCGCCGTGCCAGGTACACCCGCCGAATCCCTCGGCGTCCATCTGCTCGACCATGGAGAGCGCCCGCCTGGACCGCTCGGGCTGGCCCTGGGGCAGCATGCCGAGGTGTCCCGCTTTGGCGGCGGTGAACAGCATGGCTGAAGCATTGGGGCACGCTGCGACGCAGGCACCGCAGCCGATGCACTGGGCGGCGTCCATCGCGGAATCCGCGTCGCCTTTGGCGATGGGTAACGCATTGGCGTCGGGGGCGCTCCCGGTAGAAACCCCGATAAACCCACCGGCCGCTATGATGCGGTCAAAAGCACTCCGGTCCACTACCAGGTCCTTCAGCACGGGGAAGGCCCGGGCGCGCCAGGGTTCGATGTAGATCGTGTCCCGGTCCCGGAAGCTGCGCATGTGCAGCTGGCAGGTGGCCGTCCCACGCGACGGTCCGTGGGCCACTCCATTGATCATCATGCCGCAGGAGCCGCAAATCCCCTCGCGGCAGTCATGGTCGAAAGCGATCGGCAGCTCACCCCGCTCGATCAGGCCCTCATTCACCACATCGAGCATTTCCAGGAAGGACATGTCGGGACTGATGGCCGTGGCCTGGTAGGTCACCAGCTTCCCGGCCGCAGTCGGTGAGGATTGGCGCCAGACGTGGAGGGTGAGATTCATGGGTCTACTTATAGCTCCGCGTCGTCAGGTGCACGTTCTCGAACTCGAGCGGTTCCTTGTGCAGCAGAGGCGGCTTCTCCGTGCCCTGATATTCCCAGGCCGCCGCATAGCAGAACCGGCTGTCGTCGCGGCAGGCTTCTCCATCTTCCGTCTGGTACTCGACCCGGAAATGGCCGCCGCAAGACTCCTGACGATGTAACGCGTCCACGCACATCACCTCGGCGAATTCCAGAAAATCGGCTACGCGAGCAGCCTTCTCGAGAGCCTGGTTCAGCTCCTCTCCCCCACCGGGCACACTCACATTTTCCCAGAACTCCCGGCGCAGTGCAGGGATCGACTTGAGAGCGGCCTGCAATCCCTCGGCACTCCGGGCCATGCCGCAGTTTTCCCACATGATCTTGCCCAGCTCCCGGTGGAACGAATCGACGGTTCGTTTGCCGCGGATCGAGATCAGACGCTTGGTTCGCCCGGCCACCTCCGCCTCCACCGCGCGGACGGCGTCATGATCCGCCCCCACCTTCCCCAATTTCGAGGTCGCGAGATAGTCCCCGATGGTGTATGGCAGGATGAAGTAGCCATCAGCCAGACCCTGCATCAGCGCGCTGGCGCCCAGACGGTTGGCGCCATGGTCGGAGAAATTGGCCTCACCGATTACGAACAGGCCCGGGATAGTGCTCATCAGGTCGTAATCCACCCACAGGCCACCCATCGTGTAGTGGACGGCGGGGTAGATGCGCATCGGCACACGATATGGATTTTCGTCGGTGATCCGTTGATACATCTGGAACAGGTTCCCGTAACGCTCGCGGATCTTGGCTTCACCGAGGCGCCGGATGGCATCGGCGAAGTCCAGGTACACGCCTCGACCGCCAGGACCGACGCCGCGCCCCTCGTCGCAGACTTCCTTGGCGGCGCGGGAGGCGATGTCTCGCGGAGAGAGATTGCCGTAACTCGGATATTTCCGCTCGAGGTAGTAGTCGCGCTCGCCCTCCGCGATGTCACCGGGCGCCCTGTGGTCCCCTTTCCGCTTCGGAACCCAGACTCGGCCGTCGTTCCGGAGCGACTCGCTCATGAGGGTCAGCTTGGACTGGTGGTCACCGGCGACCGGGATGCAGGTCGGATGGATCTGAGTGAAGCAGGGATTGCCGAAGGCGGCGCCCCGTTTGTAAGCGCGGTAGGTGGCGGTGACGTTGCAGCCCTTCGCATTGGTCGAGAGATAGAAGACGTTCCCGTATCCCCCGGTTGCCAGGACCACCGCATCGGCTAGCCAGGTCTCCACTGCCCCGTTCAACAGGTCGCGGGTGACGATGCCTCGCGCCACACCATCCACGGTGACCAGGTCGAGCATTTCGTGGCGCGCGAACATGGTGACCGTTCCCGCGGCCACCTGTCGCTCCAGCGCCTGATAACAACCCAGCAACAACTGCTGACCGGTCTGACCCCGGGCGTAGAACGTCCTGGACACCTGCGCGCCACCGAAGGACCGGTTGGCGAGCAGGCCGCCGTATTCCCGCGCGAACGGAACGCCCTGCGCTACACACTGGTCGATGATGTTGACACTGATCTGGGCGAGGCGGTACACGTTGGCCTCTCGGGCCCGGAAATCGCCGCCCTTTACGGTGTCGTAGAAGAGCCGCCAGATCGAATCGCCATCGTTCTGATAATTCTTGGCCGCGTTGATGCCGCCTTGAGCCGCGATGGAGTGCGCACGACGGGGACTGTCCTGAAAGCAGAAGCACTGGACCTTGTAGCCCAGCTCGCCAAGGGAGGCCGCGGCCGAGCCGCCGGCGAGACCGGAACCGACCACGATGATGGTGTACCGCCGCTTGTTGGCGGGGTTCACCAGCTTCATCTCGAACTTCCGCCGATCCCACTTTTCAGCGAGGGGGCCGGCGGGAATGCGGGCGTTCAATTCCATGGGCGTCCTTTGTCGTCGTGAGTCCAGAGTCTAAAGTCCAGAGTCTAGACTCTAGAGTCTCATGACCATGACTCATGACCTGCGACCGCCAACTCTCGACTCTAGACTCTAGACTCCAGACTCTCGACTCTAGACTCCAGACTCTCGACTACTTCAACCACCCAAACCACACCGCCACCGGAATCACCGACATGCCCAGCCACACGATGAGCGCGATGACCAAAGCGATCGGACGATGCCTGGGATTGGGCGATGGGCGGGCCACGCCAAGCGACCGAAGGCTGGCCCATGCGCCGTGATAGACGTGGAGGCCAACGGCGATCAGCGCAATCAGGTAGAAAACGACTATCAGCGGATCGCGGAATCCCGCCACCAGGTTGTGGTAGACGTTGCCCTCGACAAAATCCGGATGGGCCGTGCCCCAGGTGAAGTGACTGAGGTGATAGACCAGGAAAACCAGGATCAACACCCCGCCCCATCGGAGCGTCTGCGACGCGACGGTCGAGGCCTGCGGGACCTTCCTGGCGTACTGTACCGGTCTGGCCTTGCGGCTCATCACGGTGAGCTGAGTCGCGGCGACGACGTGCAGGATGAGAGCGGCCAGCAGGATGACCCGGCTGAGCAGCAGGAGCTCATGTGCCGGACCGTGCAGCAGAGCGGCGTACCCGTTGAGCTTTTCCGCTCCCGCGAACGCCTGGAGGTTCCCCGCCATGTGGAGCACCAACCAGAGGATCATGATGAGACCGGTAACTCCCATCACGACCTTCTTGCCCAGCGTGGAGCGCCAGAAGGCGAGGAGCCGGTTCACCCCAGCGCCTTCATTGTATCCACGACCGCCGCGGCGGACTTGTGCAGATCCGTCTTCTCCTGATCCGAGAGCTTCACTATGACGATCTGCTCCAGTCCCTTCCGGCCCAGCTTGCAGGGCACCCCGCAGAAGACGTCGCGTAGACCGTACTCGCCCTGGAGCCACGCGGCGCAGGGCAGAATCCGCTTCTTGTCGAGGGCGATGGATTCGGCCATCTGGACCGCCGCGGCGCTCGGCGCGTAGTAGGCCGATCCGGTCTTGAGCAGCGCCACGATTTCAGCACCGCCATTCCGGGTCCGGGTGACGATCGCGTCCAGCTTGGCCTGGTCAATCAGCTGAGTGACGGGAATGCCGGAAACCGTCGTGTAGGAGATGAGCGGCACCATGGTGTCCCCGTGTCCGCCCAGCACCATCGCCTGAATGTCTTCAACCGATACGTCGAGTGCCTCGGCCAGGAACGAGCGGTAGCGGGCGGTGTCGAGCACCCCCGCCATGCCGAGGACCCGCTCCCGTGGGAAACCCGTCGCCTTCATGGCGACATAGCACATCACGTCCAGTGGGTTGGAGACCACGATCACGATCGACTGCGGCGCGACGCGCTTGATCTCCCGACTCACCACCTCGACGATCCCCGCGTTGGTCTTCACCAGATCGTCCCGGCTCATGCCGGGCTTCCGGGCGATGCCGGCGGTCACGATAAAGAGTTCCGATCCGGCCGCTTCGTCATAACCGTTGCTTCCGATGACGCGCGTGTCGAAACCTTCGATCGGTGCCGACTCCCACTGGTCAAGAGCCTTGCCCTGAGGGACGCCTTCAATCACGTCCACCATGACGACGGAGCGGGCCAGCTGCTTTTCGGCAACGCGCTGGGCCGCGGTTGCACCCACGTTGCCAGCGCCGACGACGGTGATCTTGTTGAGCATTGGGATGGTAGAGTCGAGGTGAAGCTTGAAATTAGCGTTCAGAGGAAGAGGCGGGTAGGCCGCGGCGGTCACCCCGATTTCTTGCGGCGAGGTCTGCGACTCCGCCCCCGGCGCGGCGCGATTTTCTCAGGCTCGCCAGGAATTCCCAACTTCCGCAGGCCTTCGTAGAGCACCACGCTCACTGCATTCGCCAGATTGAGGCTTCGCACGTCGCCCGGCATCGGAATCCGGAAGCACCGCTCCGGATGCTTCTCCAGGATCTTGGTCGGCAGGCCGTCGGTCTCATTACCGAAGACCAGGACGCTGTTCGTATTGAAGGGAGCCTCTCGGTAATCCCGCTGAGCGTTGGCGGAGAAATAGAGGCAACGATCCCGGCTGATCGCATCCCGAAAGCGGAACCAGTTGAGATGCACCCAGAGATCGACCTTCTCCCAGTGGTCGATGCCGGCCCGCTTTACCGCGGCCTCGTCCAGTCTGAAGCCCAGCGGCTCGATCAGATGGAGGGGCACGTCGGCCCCCACGCACAGCCGGGCGATGTTCCCCGTGTTGGGCGGGATCTGCGGGCAGATCAGGGCGACGTGAAGCGTCATGCGCGGGGACCGGTCGCGGCTAGCCGCCCCGGGTGTGCATCTCCCGCAACGGGTCAGACCGCAGGCTCGTCAACGAATACAGTGCTCCGCGGTGCGGCTCAGCCCCCCGGACCTCGGCACCACGATCGTCGCGTTCCTTCCAGGCCTGCACGATCTGCTCCCCGATTTCCTCGTCCGTTGCACCGTTCCTCAGTGGGTCCCTCAGGTCGACTCCCTCGGCGGCGTAGAGGCAGAGGAGGAAATGTCCGTCGGCGGTCAGCCGGGAGCGATCACAGGTGCGGCAGAATGGCTGAGTCGTCGAAGCGATGATCCCAAAGGTCGTGCCGTCGCCGAGACGGAATCGTTCCGCTGGTGCGGCTGGATCCGTCCCGCTCACCAACGGTTCAATCCGCCCGTAACGTTCGGTGAGGCGATCCAGGATCTCGCGGCGGGAAACGACCTTCTCCATGCTCCATCCGGTGGCCCCACCCACATCCATGTATTCGATGAATCGCACCTCCCCGCCGCACGACTTCCCGAACTCGACCAGATCTTCGAGCTCGTCGTCGTTGTACCCGCGGACAATCACGCTGTTGAACTTGATCGGCGGGAAGCCGGCATCGCGGGCAGCGGTGATTCCGGCGAGGACATCGCCGTGCTTGGCGCTCCGGGCGAAGGACTGCATCCGTTCCGGTCGGAGTGTATCGAGGCTGACCGTCAGCCTTTTCAATCCGGCGGCTCGCAACGGGGCGGCCTGGGCCGCGAGCAGAATTCCATTCGTCGTGAGGGCGAGATCGGTCACCTCAGGACGCAAGGCCAACCGATGCACCAGGTCGGGAAGACCGTGGCGGAGAAGCGGCTCGCCACCGGTAACCCGGATCTTGCGGACTCCGACGCTGGCGAAGATTCCGGCGAGCCGGTCCAGCTCTTCGAAAGAGAGGATTGAGCTGCGTGGAAGCCAGGCGTACTCGGCCTCGGGCATGCAGTACCCGCACCGCATGTTGCACCGATCGGTGACTGAGATCCGAAGGCTGCTAAGCGGCCGGTTGAACCGGTCAAGCACCTGCTTCAATGCCCTGGTCGGCCCCAGAGCGCTAGCCATGCGGTCGACCTGCGGAGCCGATGGCGACCTCTTCCGGCGCATTTCCAGCGCGTGCGCCCGCCGGGTTCACCCAGTCCGAGCTGCCATCCGCGTACCACTCCCGCTTCCAGATCGGCACCCGGCGTTTCAACTCTTCAATCACGTAGCGGCACGCCTCGAAGGCCTCGCCGCGGTGCGGCGCCGCCACGGCGATGGCGACCGCTGCCTCTCCCACTTCGAGCGTTCCAGTCCGGTGGGAGAGCGCAACTCGTACCGGCCACTTGGCCTCCGCCTCGCTTACGATCGCCGCGCATTCGGCTTCGGCCATTGGAGCATAGGCCGAGTATTCCAGGCGCTTCACTTCCCTGCCGGAGTGATGGTCACGAACCAGTCCCACAAAAGATGCGATCCCGCCACGATCCGAGGCGCCGACACTCGCCAGCAATGATGCGAGGTCGAGGGGATGCTCGGTCAGATAAGCCGAAATCATCTCAACCCCCAGCCAGAGGGGGGAGGAGAGCCACCTCGTCTCCCTCGCGAAGCGGCGAATCGACTGTCGCATGGACGGCGTTGATGGCGGTGAGAGGACGGGTGGGAAGGCGGGCGGCCTGGGGTAGTTCGTGGCGCAACTGGCGAACGAGATCGGCGACTGTCGCAGGAGCCGGCAACGAGACCTCTACGGTATTCCGCCCAATCCAGTCGGCGTAGCTGGCGAACAGGAGCACCTTGACCGTCACAGTCTCAACCGAAGCAGTCATTCTGAGCAGTATAATCGCTAATCGGATGCGGGGCCCACCCGGTCCTCTGAAACGAAGGGAGCCGGGCTGACCCGGCTCCCATTACTCCACGAAGGCCTGATTCTCAAATCACTCGGAATGGGGCTGAGAATCAGCCGACTCCGGAGTCTCGTCCGCCACTAAAGCCCGCAACTCCTTGCTGGGCTTGAACACAGGCACCGGGCGCGCGGCCACTTCGACCGGATCGCCGGTGCGTGGATTCCTCGCCATGCGAGTCTTCCGGCGGCGGATCTTGAATGTGCCGAAGCCGCGTACCTCTATGTTGTGTTGATTCTTAAGTGCTTCCTTGACCGCGTCCAAGAACGCGTCGACCACTCTCGCGCAATCTTTCTTGGAAATCATGGGGCCCGCCGTGCGCGCGATGGAGGCGGTGACCTGTTCTACGAGATCGGCCTTCGTCATGCGTTCCCCCCTGGAGGGTCTCATGCCCGGCTCGGTCCCTAGCAGCAAGGCTGCATGAGACACTACGAGCTTACACGTTGACTGTCAAGGGGTTGGCCCATCCGGGCGGGGTGAACCGCCAATCATTCGTACGAATTCGGCAAAGTGGGGGTAGGCGTCATGCGGTCCTGGAGAGGCTTCTGGGTGGTATTGAACGGCAAAGACCGGAAGTGCTTTGTGCCGAATGCCTTCCACCGTTCCGTCGTTAAGATTGACGTGAGTGACCTCCAAATCGCTCGCGCCGGGCACGGCGCCCTGCTCGCCCTTAACCGCAAAGCCGTGGTTCTGTGACGTTATAAGTACTTGTCCTGTACGGAGATCGCGCACTGGATGGTTACCGCCGCGGTGGCCATAGGGGAGTTTGACCGTCTCTCCCCCGAACGCGAGGCCCAGGAGCTGGTGGCCGAGGCAAATGCCGAACGTAGGGAGCCCTGATTCGGCCAGTTCCTTGATGTTCTCGATGGCGTAACCCACCGCGGCTGGGTCCCCGGGCCCGTTCGAAAGGAAAAGCCCGGCCGGCTTCATCTTTTTTACTTCCTTCGGGGTCATGGTCGCAGGAACCACCGAGACCTTGCACCCCGAGGCCGACAGCATCCGTGCAATGTTGCGCTTCATGCCGTAGTCGTAGGCCACAATGAGCGGGCCATGCCCCTCCTGATAGGCCTTCGGCGTCGTTGCCCGGGACGCGAGGTCGAGCCCGTTCATCGAAGGAGAGTCCATCAGCTGCAGCGTCAATTGCGGCGTGGGTTCCCTGCCCTCCGCAATCACGCCCCGCATGGCTCCCCGTTCCCGGATGTGCCGGGTAAGGCGCCGGGTGTCCACGTTCTCGATGACCGGAATGCGTGACTCGGCCAGCCACTCGTCGAGCGGACGCGTGGACCGCCAGTTGGATGCGTGGCGCGACATCTCCCTCACCACGACTCCGGTCACCTGAGGCTTCCCCGATTCCATGTCTTCGGGATTGACCCCATAGTTGCCGATCATGGGGGCAGTCATGACCACGATCTGTCCCAGATAACTCGGGTCGGTGAAGACCTCCTGGTACCCGCTCAGGTTCGTGGTGAAGACCACCTCACCGAACGCCGAGTCCACTGGGCGCGGAGTCGTACCGGCATACCAGGTCCCGTCCTCCAGCAATACGAAAGCGGGGCGATCGGTCATCCGGTCACCCCGCGTGAAGTCTTCTCCATAGTGCCTCGAGTTACGGTGCCGGCTTGGAGGTCTGCGGTGCCGGAGCCTGTGACCCCTGGCCCGCGGCGTCGTTGCTGGGCGTAGTGGGTGTGGCACCTTCCAACGGAATCGGTGCGGGCGCCGCGGGGGCCGGCTGGTTCTGCAGCTGCTCGAGCACCTCGCTGGAGGCGCCGCTACGGGTCGGCGAGACGATGGACAGCAGCAGCGACAGAAACAGGAAGGTGCCGCCACAAATCCAGCTCATCTTGGTAAGCAGATTCGCCGCCTGACGGCCACCAACCACGAGATCGGTGGTGCCTCCGCCGAGAGAGGCGAGACCACCTCCCTGCCCGGCCTGAAGCAGCACGACGGCCGCAAGCAGCAGCCCGTCCAGGATCAGCAGAACTAGCAAGAGATAGTACATGGCGGCCGCAAAACTAATCAGGGGGCCATCTTGTCGGTAGGGGCGGTTTTCTTACAGCTGCACCAATTCGGACCACCCTTCCGGATCGAGACTCGCGCCGCCGACCAGGACTCCATCGATCTCGTCTTGGGCCACCAGAGCATGGACATTGCCCTTGTTCACGCTGCCGCCGTAGAGCACCGACGCCCGAACGCCAAGGCCGAGTTTCGCCAGGACGCCGCGGATCGCTCGATGGACCTCGGCCGCGTCCTCTGGTGTGGCGTTCTTTCCGGTACCGATAGCCCAGACCGGTTCGTAGGCGATCAGAACGCGGGCCAAATCAGCGGGCGAAAGATTCTCCAGTCCTGCCCTCAGCTGCCTGGTCACGACCGACTCGGTCTGCTGCGCCTCGCGTTCTGACAGCTTCTCTCCAACGCACAACATCGGGGTCAGTCCTGCCTCCAGAAGCGCCCGTACCTTTCGGCCAGTCTCCGCGTCGGTCTCCCCGAAGACATGTCGGCGTTCGGAGTGACCCACCAAGGCTCCGGTTGCCCCGGCACCCTTGGCCAGCGGGATCGACGTCGCCCCAGTGAAGGCACCTTTGGGTTCCCAATGCACATTTTGCGCGCCGACCCTGATGTCGGGACGGCCTTTCAGTGCATTGCTTGCTGCCTCTATGGAAACGGCAGAGGGGAAAAACCAGTAGGTGCGCCCTTCCTGTGGCCGAGTCCGTGCGAGAAACGTTGCCGCGAAAGCCCGTGCGTCTCCCGGAGGGAGATGCATCTTCCAGTTAGCGGCGTAGACGAGAGTGCGCATCAGGCATCGTCCAGGGCGGCAACACCCGGGAGTGTCTTCCCTTCGAGGAATTCGAGGGACGCCCCACCACCAGTGGAGACGTGGGTCATCTTGCTGTCGAGCCCGGCTTGCGCCACGGCCGCCGCCGAGTCGCCACCGCCGACGACGGTGATCGCGCCCCGATCGGTGGCATGGGCGAGCGCATGAGCCACCGCGAGCGTTCCGTGATCGAAGGGCGGAGTTTCGAATACTCCCATGGGACCATTCCATACCACGGTCCCGGCAGCGGCGATCCGCGACGCGAAGTCCTTCTCGGTCTTGGGATCGACGTCGAACATCGCCCAGCCGGCGGGAATCTTGTCTCTCGCCACCACCTTCGTCTCCGCGTCGCTCTTGAGTTCCTGGGCGATGACTGCGCCGACCGGAAGGACCAGGCGGTTCCCGCCCTTCTTGACCAACTCCTTTGCCAGCTCCACTCGGTCTTCCTCGACCAGCGATTTCCCGGTCTCGAGGCCCAGCGCGCGGAAGAAGGTGCAGGCCATGGCACCTCCGATCAGGATCGCATCCACCCGGGGTAACAGGTTCTCGATCAGATCGATCTTGCCGGAGACCTTCGCTCCGCCGAGCACCGCCACGAAAGGGCGCTTCGGTTGATGGAGCGCTTCGCCCAGGTACTTGAGCTCGCGCTGCATGAGAAATCCGGCGACCGCAGGCTTGAGGAGCTTGGCGACCGCCTCGGTGCTCGAGTGAGCGCGGTGGGCCGAACCGAACGCGTCATTCACGTAGAAGTCGCCGAGGCCAGCGAAGGTCTTCGCGAGTTCGGGGTCGTTCTTTTCTTCGCCCGGGTAAAACCTGGTGTTCTCCACGATGGCGACCCCGCCGCGGGGGAGCCGCTTGGTCACGGTCACCGCGTCCGGTGCCGCGGGATCCGCGATGAAGCTCACGGGAGCGCCGAGCAGTCGTTCCAGCTCCCCGGCGCAGGGTGCGAGAGAATACTTGGGATCAGGTCCGCCCTTGGGTCTTCCCAGGTGGGATAACAGCACCACCCGGGCACCCTTCTCCCGCAGGTAGGTAATGGTGGGCAGCGACGCACGGATTCTAGTGTTGTCGGTGACCACACCGTCCTTGATAGGACAGTTGAAGTCCACCCGCACGAGAGCCCGTCGTCCGTCCAGGGCCGCGGGCGGGAGGGAGGAGAGCGAACGCTTCATGAGGTAGTAGTTAAAGGACTGAGGACTGGGGACTGAGGACTGAGTGGGGACGCCTCCTCCTGGTAGTCACTCAATCCTCAGTCCTCAGTCCTTTTCACTTAGAGCTTCTGCCCAATGTACCGAATCAGATCCACGCACCGCGCCGAGTAGCCCATCTCGTTGTCGTACCAGGACGAGACATGGACCAGGGTGCCTTCCAGCACGTTGGTAAGGGCGAGATCTACCGTGCTCGAGCTCAGGTTACCGATGTAATCGACGGACACGAGGGGCTCGTCGCTCACTGTGAGAATTCCCTTGAGCGACCCCTTGGCGGCTTCCTTGAAGGCGGCGTTCACTTCTTCGATGCTGGTGCTCTTCTTCACCGTGCAGGTGAGATCCACGAGCGAGACGTCCGCAGTCGGCACGCGCAGGGCCACACCGTCGATCTTGCCCTTCACCTCCGGAATCACCAGGCTGGTGGCCTTTGCGGCCCCGGTCGTAGTCGGGATGATGGACATGGCCGCGGCGCGGGCGCGTCGCAGATCCTTGTGGGGCAGGTCGAGGATGTTCTGGTCGTTGGTATAGGAATGGACCGTGGTCATGAATCCGTTCACGAAGCCGAACTTGTCGATCACCACCTTCACCACCGGCACGAGGCAGTTCGTGGTGCAGCTGGCATTCGAGATGACGTGATGTTTCGCGGGGTCGTACTTGTCGTGGTTGACCCCCATCACGATGGTGATGTCTTCCTTCTTGGCCGGGGCCGAGATAACGACCTTCTTGGCACCCCCCTCGAGATGCTTCGCCGCCTGATCACGATCGGTGAAGCGGCCGGTGGATTCGAGCACCAGATCGACCCCCAGATCTTTCCACGGGAGCTTGGCGGGATCCTTTTCCGCCAGGACCTTGATGGAGTCGCCGTTCACCACGATGGCGTCTCCCTTGGCCGAGACATCGCCTTCGTACCGGCCATGGACCGAGTCGTACTTGAGAAGATGGGCCAGCGTCGCGGTATCGGTGATGTCGTTCACCGCCACGAAGTCAATGTCCTTGGCGCCCATCTTCTGAGCCGCCCGCACCACGTTACGCCCGATCCGGCCGAAGCCGTTGATCCCGACCTTGATGCTCATTCCCCCTGGCTCCCACCGATGGTTGATCCCAATCCTGCGACGCTCAGGTACTCGGTACTCGGTACTAGGTACTCGGTACTAGGTACTCGGTACTCTCTTATCCGATCGGTACCGTCGCGCGAGCAAAGGTAACCGCTTCCACACGCGCCGCTCCAGCCTCGGCCAATGCGAGCGCCGCGGCGGCAAGGGTCGCCCCGGTGGTGAACACATCGTCCACCAGGACCAGGCGCCCCGACCGGATTGAGGCCGCTCGAAACGCCCTCTCGACGTTCGCCTTCCTGGCCTCAGGTGTGAGGGCGGTCTGCGTCGCCGTCTCCTGCACCCGACTGAGCAGATCGTCCCTCACCGATAGTCCGCGCAGGGCTCCCAACGCCCGGGCGATGCGCTCGCTCTGGTTGTAGCCGCGGCGCCGGAGCCTCTGCAGAGCGAGGGGAACCGGAACGAGTACTACCCCCGGTTCCAGCGGCTCCAGGCGCCGCATGCTGCGCGCTGCCACGTCCGCCACTCTCCACCAGCCCTCGTACTTGAGTTGATGGATGGCTCCTCTGACCGACCCGTCGAACCATACCGCGCTGCGGACCCGTTGCAGCGCGCTGGGCCAGGCCTCGCAGATCCGGCAGCTGATTCCTGGGTCAAGCGGTTGACCACAACGGGCACAAACCGGCTCTGGGAGTCTGCGCCACCGGCTCTGGCACAGTTCGCAAACCAGCGAGTCTCCGGCGCGCTCCTCGACCGCTTCGTGACACAGGAGACACTGCGGCGGCAACAACAGCCGCTCGGCCGCCAGCAGAGTCCGGGTGACGTCAGCGAAGCGCATCGTTCACCGCCGCCTTCATTATTTCAATCGGCGGCTCTTCGTCGGGGAACCACCGACGGAAGGACTGCGCTCCCTGCGCGACCAGCATGGCCCGACCATCGGCTGCACGCAAGCCGCCCTGTCGCATGAGACGAACCCACGCGGTTTCCCCCGGTGCATAGATCAGGTCCAACGCGATCTGCGCTTCCGGAGCATCATCCACGGCGAGGGGGAGGTGATCTCCCGGATGAAGGCCCAGAGGAGTGGCGTTGATCATCACCTCACACTCGCCCGAACGGGCAAGTGCCACGCCTTGATCCTTCACCCACTGTTCGAACGTCTGTCGCCTGGAGGGATCGCGCGATCGAACGGCAACAGCAGCCCTCGCCTCCCGTGCCGCGGCGACAACCGCCCGGGCGGCACCACCGGTGCCCGCTACGAGCCACGCGTTCGTGGGCGCCTCGAGCAGGCGCAGCGCCTCTTTCAGGCCGTCTACGTCGGTATTGTCGCCGACCACCGCCGTGTCATCGCTCCAGAAGGTGTTGCACGCTCCCAACCGTTGGACTCGATCGCTTGGCTGCGTGATCGCTTTGGCGGCGGTCTCTTTATGGGGGATGGTGACGTTCCCGCCGCCTCCCGCTCTCGCGAGTGCGGTGACCAATCCCGGGACGTCGGCGGCATTGCAGCGGAGCGGGACGTAGGCGGCATCGAGGCCCAACGCTCGGAACGCCGCGTTGTGCATCGCCGGGGAAAGCGTGTGCTTGAGGGGATCGCCGAGGATGGCGAAGACCCGAGTGCTACCGCCGATCACCCGATCGCTCCCGCACCAGGCGATCCGCCGCGGCGTCGGTCAATTCGGCGAGGTCGTCGTAGGTCTGTCGGTAGCCTTCGAGATCGCCACCGAAGGGATCGCGCACTTCGGCCGATTCCCCCACGCGACCGGCGTACTCGCCAAGCACAAAGACCTTCTCAGCGCCACCGAGGTCGTTGACGCGCGCCCGGTGATGCCGGGACATGGTGAGAAGGAGATCGGCTTCCTCCGTCATCTCCCGGGTGAGCAACCGAGCCCGATGCTCCGAGAGATCCAGGCCGTGCTCCAGCGCGATGAGATAGGCTCCCTCCGAAACCGGCGCGCCATCCCAGGCCCCGCTGCCGGCCGAGGCTACCGTAACCCCATCCACACCTCGTCGCTCCAACGCCTCGCGCAACAAGATCTCGGCCATCGGGCTGCGGCAGGTGTTTCCAGTACAGATCAGCAAGACCCGAGTCATGGGTGGAATGTAAAGCGTGAGGAGTAAGGGGTAAGGTGGGGATGTGGGGATGTTTGGATTGAGGGATGATTGGATGTGAGGATGTTGGGATGTGAGGATGTTGGGATGTTTGACTGAGAGGTTGACAAATTGGGGGATCGTTGGGGCTGCCAACGTGCGAGCCACCTCCTCACATCCCAACATCCCAACATCCCAACATCCAAACATCCCTCAATCCCTCACTCCTTACTTTCTCCAACGCTCTTCGCGATCAATTCGGCCAGGCGAAGATCCTCGGCTGTGGTAACCTTGAGATTCCGCTCCGAACCCGGCACCAAACGAACCTCGTGGCCCAGCCGCTCCACCAGCGCCGCATCATCGCTCGCGCCTTCTCCGCCGGCGGCGGCATGGGCCTGAACCAGAAGTTGTCGGGGAAACCCTTGCGGGGTCTGTGCCCGCCACAGGCGATCCCGAGGAACGGTGCGCTCCACCGTTGTGCTGGACGCTTCCTTGCTCTCCTTCACGGTGTCGCTGAGTGGCAGGGCTGGGACGGCTCCAACCCCGGTTCGGGCGGTCTGGATCACGGCGTCAACTACCGCTCGCTCCACGAAGGGCCTTGCCGCATCGTGGACCAGCACGATCTCGCACGCAGGAGACAAGGCCTCGAGTCCGGCGGCGACCGAAGCGCTTCGCTCGGCACCGCCCGGTACGAGAACGAGAGAGCCGCCGGTGAGGGGCTTAAGCCAGGCTGGAGGATTGGTGGCGTCTTCCGCCGGCAGCGCTACCACGACCTGGGCAACTTCGGGATGGGAAGTGAAAGGGCGGAGGGCGCGCAACAACATCGGGACGCCGGCGATCTCGCGGAACTGCTTGGGGACCTTGCCGCCCAGCCGTTCGCCGCGTCCTGCGGCTACCACTAGGACGCCAACGTCACGCGGCAAGCGCTCGCACCAGTTGTTCGACGTGATCCAGTCCGACGATCGAGATTCCGGGGATCGGGCCCGCCGCTCGTGCGGAGGTGAACACTCGACGGAAGCCGAGTCGGGCGGCTTCAGCGAGCCGGCGCTCCAGGCCGCCAATGGGCCGCACCTCGCCGCCCAGGCCGATCTCTCCCAGAAAGAGCCCGTCGGGGGGAGAGGGCCGGTTCAGCACGCTCGAGAGCAACGCCATGCCGAGAATCGAGCCGAGCCCGAAGACGGCGATGTAGACCAGCATCCCGGCAGGCGATGCCATCGCCTGGCTGGCGAGCAGTGCCAGCGCGGCCGAACCGGCCAGGCCGTGCACCATGCCCACGGCGACGCTGCGCAACGGCAGGCGATGCCGATGCCCATGGGCGGGCTCGTGG